>Ga0210385_10001213_pt1 | contig 16288 bp, 16 predicted proteins | sample IncBWH26OmetaG_FD_160107 | JGI IMG/M metagenome (GOLD analysis project Ga0210385, IMG submission 160107) | Forest soil microbial communities from Barre Woods Harvard Forest LTER site, Petersham, Massachusetts, United States - Inc-BW-H-26-O ...
CGACAGGTCGCGCAGGCCGCCTAAGGCCATGTTCAGCGTGCGCGGAATGGGCGTGGCGGTCAGCGTCAGCACATGCACCTCGGCCCGCAGCGCCTTCAGCTTCTCCTTGTCGCGCACCCCGAAGCGGTGCTCCTCATCGATGATGATGAGTCCGAGCTCGCGGAAGCGTACGTTGGCATGCAGCAGCCGATGGGTGGCGATGACGATGTCGACCGTGCCCTGCTCGATGCCCTCGATGACGGCGTCGCTCTCCTTGGTGGTACGGAAACGCGACAGTGCTTCGATGCGCACCGGCCAGTCGGCAAAGCGGTCGCGGAAATTGCCCAGGTGCTGCTGCGCCAGCAAGGTGGTGGGCACCAGCACCACCACCTGCCGTCCGGCCTGAACGGCGGCGAAGGCGGCCCGCATCGCCACCTCGGTCTTGCCGAAGCCCACATCGCCGCAGACGATGCGATCCATGGCCTGGGTGCTGGCCAGGTCCTCCAGCACCTTGCGGATGGCATCGGCCTGGTCGGCGGTTTCCTCGAAGGGGAAGGCATTGGCGAAGGCCTGGTACTCGAGCTCGCGCAACTGCAGGCTGGCGGCCTGCCGCGCCCTGCGCCGCGCGTACAGGTCCAGCAGTTCCGCGGCGATGTCGCGGATCTGCTCGGCGGCGCGTTTCCTGGCTTTGAGCCACTGGTCCGTGCCCAGCTTGTGCAAGGGCGCATGTTCCGGGGCGCTGCCGGTGTAGCGACTGATCAGGTGCAGCGCGTGCACCGGCACGTAGATCCGATCCCCGCCCTGGTATTCAAGGACCAGAAACTCGCCGGGGTTGCCCGCCACTTCCATGGCCATCAGGCCGACATAGCGACCGACGCCGTATTCCTCGTGCACCACCGGCGAGCCGGGATTCAGATCCGTGAGGTCGCGCAAGATGGCCTGCGGATCCGATGCGGTGCGCCGCCGGCGCCGTTCCTGGCTGGCGCGTGCGCCGAACAGCTGCGCTTCGGAGAGCAACGCGATCCGTGGCATCTGCAGCTGCAGGCCACCGATCTCGGGCGCCACGGTGAGGGCGAGCTGCATGCTGCCGCCGGCAAAACCGGTCCAGTCCGGCACTGCCGTGACCGCGGTGGTATGCGGCCGCAGCATCTCCTGCAGTACTTCGCGGCGTCCCGGAGAATCCGCGGCGATCAGCACCCGACCGCCGAAGCTCGCCAGGAAACTGGCCAGGGGTGCCAGGGGTTCGGCGGCGCGCGGATCGATACGCAGCTCCGGTGGGCTCGCGCTCGGGAAGTTGACGGCGCTGCCATCCGGATGCAGTGCCAGGTCCGCCTTGAAGCCATCCAGGGTGATGCTGGTGAGCGGCGCGGCGGCCTTGGCCAGTTCCTGCGGCGTCAGGAACAGCTCCGGGGGCGCGAGGATCGGCCGCTCGATATCGTGACGACGCTCCTCGTAGCGCTGCTCGATGTCCTGCCACAGCTGCTGCAGGGCCGCGGCGGCGCCGCTGTCATGCACGATCACCGCATCACGGGGCAGGTAGTCGAACAGCGAGGCGGTGCTCTCGAAGAACAGGGGCAGGTAGAACTCCACCCCCGGTGGCGCCAGACCCTCGCTGACCCCGCGATAGATGCTCGACAGTGTCGGATCACCTTCGAAGCGGCTGCGGTAGCGGCGTCTGAAGTCCTTGATGCTCTGCGCATCCAGCGGCACCTCGCGTGCCGGCAGCATGCGCACACTGTGCACCGAATCCAAGGAGCGCTGGGTTTCCGGATCGAAGCGGCGGATGGCCTCGATGTCGGTGCCGAACAGGTCGATGCGCAGCGGCGCCTCGGCGCCCATGGGGAAAACGTCCAGCAGCGAGCCGCGCACCGCGAACTCTCCGGGGGCCGTCACCTGGCCCACGCTGGCATAGCCGGCATCGGCCAGGCGCTGCCGGAACGGCTCGACGCTCAGCGCCTGGCCGACCTTGAGGTCGAAGGCCCGGCCGCGCACATAGGCCACCGGGGGCAGGCGCTGCAGCAGCGTGTCGGCGGCCAGGATCAGGCAGCCGCCGCGGGCATCGGGCAACTCGAACAGCGTCTGAAGGCGCCGGGAGGTGATGTCCGGATGGGGGGAAAACAGATCGTAGGGCAGTATTTCCCAATCCGGCAGCGGCAGCAGCGCCTGGGCGCGTTTGCCACCCTGGAAGAAGGCGATTTCGGCGGCCAGGCGCTCCGTTTCGCGGGCCCCGGCCGTGACCATCACATACAGCCGCGAGTCATTGTCCATGCATTCGGCCAGGGCGAGCGCGGTGGCGCTGCCATGCAGCTGGTGCCAGCGCACATGAGGGCGGCTGTTGTTGGGTCTGAGGATCTGAAGCAGGGAGCTCACCGGCGCGTATACGGAAGCGGGCTGCGGCGCGCGGGGCTGCCGCCGCGCCTCAGGCTAGGCAAAGGGGTGGGTACCGACCGTCAGCCGCTGCTGGCGGGCGCCGAATCGCCGGTCACGACCGAATCGATGACCCGGTCACCTTCGAAAAACACCGAAAAACCCGCGTAGTCCCAGCGTGTAATGGGCGGCTTGCCCACGGTGGGGTGCTTGGTGGTCGGCGGGCCGAACTGCTTTTCCACGGTTTTCATCAGCGCGCCACGGGCCGGCTGCGGAGTATTCGCGGGGACCACGGTGACCTTGCCATCGTCGACCGCGAGTTCGGCATGGGCTGTTCCGGTGAGGCACAGCAGGGCAACCAGGGCATGGATTTTCATGGCAGCTCCATATCTGACCGGCCGAACTATAGCACCGCGGGCAATCTGTTAAAGCGGCCGCCGCTCGGCCGGACCGGTTTTGTGACGCAGGTCCAGCCTGCACCGCAGTGGCGCACGCTGTGGTTAAATGCCGCGGGTGTTTCACCCCTTTGCGCCCTTCGTGGGGCTGCGTTATGTGCGCGCGCGGACCCACAAATTTTTCGTGTCCTTCATCACCTGGGTGTCACTGCTCGGTGTAGGCCTGGGCGTGGCCGCCCTCATCGTCATCCTCTCGGTCATGAACGGTTTCGAGGGTGAACTGCGCGACCAGCTGCTGGCCCTGAGCGCCCATGCCCGGGTGGTCCCGGCCGCCGGGGCGGCCGCACCCGACCCCGGCGCCTGGGAGGCCACCGCGGCGCGCTTGCGTACCCAGCCCGGCGTGCTGGGCGTCGCCCCCTATGTGGAGATACAGTCCCTGGTGGTGCACCAATCGGACATGCTGCCGGTGCTGTTGCGTGGCATCGATCCGGCCAGCGAAGGATCCGTCAGTGACATCGCCAAGGTTCTGCGCCAGGGCAGTCTGCAGGATCTGGCACGGGGCACTGATCGGGTGCTGATCGGGGCGGTGATCGCAACGCAGCTGGGGATTTCCGCCGGCGACGCGCTGACCTTGCTCATCCCCACCGTTGCCGCGGATGGCACGCCCGCGCCGACCCTGCGCGAGGTTCGGGTGGCCGGTGATTTCGATGCGGGGGGCCAGGAGCAGGAGGGCTCGCTGCTGCTGGCGAACCTCGCCGATGTGCGCGCGATGGGTGCCGCGGCCAGTGACATGGGCCTGCGGCTGCGTTACGCGAACGCGTTGGACGCACCGGCCATGAGCCGGGCACTGCGCGCCGTGCTGCCCGCGAATCTGCAGATCATCGACTGGACGGTGGACAACGCGAGCTATTTTCGCGCCATCCGCATCGAGAAGACCATGATGTCGCTGATCCTGCTGCTGATCGTGGCGGTGGCGGCCTTCAACATCGTCGCCATGCTGGTGATGACGGTCACCGACAAGCGCAACGACATTGCCATTCTGCGTACCCTGGGGGCCTCGCCGCGCACCGTCATGGGCGTGTTCATCACCCAAGGGCTGGTGATCGGCTGGGCGGGCGTGGCGCTGGGTGTGGCGCTGGGCGTGCTGCTGACGCAGAACATGGATCGGGTCGAGCCCTTCCTGGAGCGCACGCTGGGCTTTCATCTGTTTGATCCTGAAGTCTATGCCGTCACCACCATTCCCACGGATCTGCATCCCGGCAATGTGCTGTGGATCGGCGTGGCCGCGCTGCTGCTGACCCTGCTGGCAACCGTATATCCGGCGTTGCGCGCCGCGCGGGTGTCACCGGCCGAGGCGCTGCGCTATGAATAGCCCGTATGAGTGGCTGATCGGGACCCGCTACCTGAGCGGCGCCCGCCGCCAGGGATTCATCTCCTTTGTCGCCGCGATGTCCGTGCTGGGCCTGATGCTGGGGGTGGCGGTGCTGATCGTGGTGCTGTCGGTGATGAATGGCTTCGAGCGCGAATTGCGCACTCGGATCCTCAGTGTCACCGGACATGCCGAGATCACCGGCCTGGAGGGCAGCTTCCCGAACTGGCAGGCGGCGCGGGCCAAGGCCACCCAGGACCCCGAAGTGCTGGCGGCGGTGCCCTTCATCGATGAACAGGCGATGCTGTCCCATGGACAGCATGTGGTGGGCACCAAGATCCGCGGTGTGGCCCCTGATCTGGAACGCACGGCCACGGGGCTGGCGCAGAAGTTCACGCAGGGAAGCATCGATCAGCTCAGCCCGGGCGCCTACCACATCGTGCTGGGCTCGGCCCTGGCCACCGCGCTGGATGCCAAGGTCGGCGACTCTTTGTTTCTGCTGGCCCCCGCGGCCACTCCGACGCCCGCCGGGCTGCAGCCGCGCATGCGGCGCTTCACCGTCACCGGCATCTTCAGTTCCGGCATGTACGAATACGACCGAGGACTGGCGCTGCTGGAGATGCACGATGCCGCGCGTATCTATCGCATGGGCGACAACGTCAGCGGCCTGCGCCTGGCGGTCCGCGACCCCTGGCGCGCGGGCATGGTGGTGGACCGGGTGGCGCGCAGTCTCGGCGGCGGGTTCTATGTCAGCAACTGGACCCGCAGCCACGAGACCTTCTTCCGCTCCATCACGGTCATGAAATCCATTCTGTTCGTGATCCTGCTGATGATCGTGGGCGTGGCGGCCTTCAACATCATTGCCACCCTGGTCATGATCGTCAAAGAAAAGCGCTCCGATATCGCCATCCTGCGCACCCTGGGCGCCGGGCCCTTGAACATGCTCGGCACCTTCGCCATCCAGGGCGTGCTGATCGGCTTTGCGGGTACCGCGCTGGGCGCGGCGCTGGGCGTGCTGGTGGCCCATAATCTGGAGAACTGGGTCCACGACCTGGAACATCTGCTGGGCACACATTTCCTGGATGCCAGTGTGTACAACATGAGTGATCTGCCCGCCTATGTGGAGCTGCTGGACGTGACCAAGGTGTGCGCCGTGGCCTTTGCCCTGTGCGCGCTCGCCACGCTGTACCCGGCCTGGCGCGCCGCGCGCACCGCGCCGGCGGAGGCGCTGCGCCATGACTGAGGCGGCACTTCAGGCCATCGAGGTGTGCAAGAGTTTCCGGCAGGGGCCGGAGCTGCTGCAGGTGCTGGCCGGCGCCAACCTGCACATTGCATCCGGCGAGCGGCTGGCCATCGTCGGCGCTTCAGGCTCGGGCAAGACCACGCTGCTGCAGATTCTGGGTGGGCTGGACCGGCCCAGTTCCGGGCAGGTTCTGGTGGCGGGGCGCGACATCCATCAGATGGATGAGCGCGAACGCGGTCAGCTGCGCAACCGCTCGTTGGGCTTCGTGTACCAGTTCCATCATCTGCTGCCGGAGTTTTCCGCCTTGGAAAACGTGGCCATGCCGCTGCTGGTGCGGCGCACGGGGGTGGCCGAGGCGCGCCGCCGGGCGCGTGAAATCCTGGAACGGGTGGGCTTGGGGGAGCGCCTGACGCATCGTCCGCACCAGCTATCCGGGGGTGAGCGCCAGCGCGCCGCCGTGGCGCGCGCGCTGGTGACGCAACCGGCCGTGGTGCTGGCCGATGAGCCCACCGGCAATCTGGATGGCGTGAATGCCGAGCAGGTGTTCGCCCTGATGCTGGAGCTGAATCGGGAACGGCACACCAGTTTGGTGATCGTGACCCATGACCCGCGCCTGGCGGCGCGGATGGACCGGACCTTGACCATCGAGCGCGGGGTGCTGCGCGAGACGCCTCACAGCTCCGGTGAGCGCTGATGGTGGCGGATGCTGCGTCGGAGCAGCACCTGCCGGCGCCAGATGAATTCCAGGACCAGCCAGCCGCAGATGCCACACACGATGGCGCACACCAGGCAGCCGATCAGGAAGGGTTTCCACACCGGACCCAGGCCATGCTGCAGCCAGTCCCAGCTCAGACGGAAGCCGAATCGGTGCACCGGGGCCCCGCTGACCGCCGCCCCGACACGATAGGCACAGTAATAGATGGGCACCATGGTGAGCGGATTGACCAGCAGCGTGGTGGCGATGATGGTCGGTATATTGATGCGCCAGGTGACGCCCACCAGGGTCGCCAGCGGCAGGTGCACCGGGATGGGCATGAAGCAGATCGCCAGCCCCGCCCCGAAGCCGGCGGTGACCCCGCGCCGGTGCAGGGTCCACAGCTTCGGGTCCGACAGGCGCGGTCCGAACACCCGCAGCGGCCAGCGCTGCAGCAGCGCGTGCGGGTGTGGCGCGAACTTCTTGATCCACCGACGGGGCATGGGGCCGCGACTCTAGCAGAGCCGCCTTGAGCCCGGGGGGCGCTCCGGTATGATGTGACGCCGAATTTGTGTGGGCGAGGGATGCAATCGGATGTGGGAAATCGTACGGGCCGGTGGCCCGTTCATGTGGCCGATCATCCTGTGCTCGGTGGGCGCAGCGGCCATCATTCTCGAGCGGCTGTGGACGCTTCAGGAACAGCGGGTACTGCCGCGGGACCTCATCCGTCGTGTCCGTCAGCTGGTGGAGGCCGATCAGATCACTGACAAGGTGATCGCGGCCCTGGAGCAGAACTCGCCCCTGGGGCGGGTGCTGGCCGCGGGGCTCGCCAACCGCCACCGCAGCCGCGAAATCATGATGGAACGGCTGGAGGATGCGGGCCGCCACGTGGTGCATGACCTGGAACGCTTCCTGAACACCCTGGGCACCATCGCCAGCATCTCGCCGCTGCTCGGACTGCTGGGTACGGTGATGGGTATCATCAAATCTTTCAATGCCTTGCAGGCAGGTGCTGCGGGTGATCCGAGGATGCTTTCCGGCGGCATCGGCGAGGCGCTGATCGCCACCGCAGCCGGATTGTGTGTGGCCATTCCGGCCCTCATCGCCTACCGCTACCTGCGCGGACGGGTGGAGAGCTTCGTGGTGGAAATGGAAAAGGACGCCATCAAGCTCGCCGACGTGGTCGAAGTGGCCGGACGGGAGCGGGCACGGCAGGCCCTGGAGCGACCCGCCCAGGAGCGCGCGGCGCCGGAGGCCCCCGGCAGGCCGGTCGCCCTCAGCGGTACCGGTGTGCGGTGAACCTGCGTCCGCGCCGCGTCGAGGACCCGGAGATCAACCTGGTCTCCCTGATCGACATCGTCCTCATGATGGTGGTGTTCTTCATGATGACCAGTTCGATGGTGGACGAGGGCCGCATTCGCGTGCACCTGCCGCAGGCGCGCGACCTGCCCACCGGCAAGCCACCGGCCGAGCCGCTGGTGGTGTCGATCACGCAGCAGGGCGCCTACCTGGTCAATGGCCACGAGCTCATCAACTCCAGCCCGGATACGCTGCGCGCGGCGCTGCTTAAGGAAGCCGGCAGCGATCGCAGTGTGCGGGTGACGCTGCGCGCGGATGCGCGCACCACGCATCAGTCGGTGATCACGGCCATGGATGTGCTGGGCCGGCTGGGGTTTGCCGAGCTCAACATCGCCACGGTGCGCCAGGATGTCGCGCCGGCCGCGGATACCCGATGACCTCCCCACCGGGGCTGCCAGGCGTGGCCCGATGAGCGACGCCAAGGAGCTCAGTCCCGTGGCCGTTTACCTGCGGCTGCTGCGCTACGTCAAACCGTATCGCGGCTACTTCGCGCTGGGCATGCTGGGCGGCATCCTGTATGCCGCCGCCATGGTGGGATTCGCGCCCTATGCACGCCGGTTCACCGCCGAGACCATGATACTCAGCGATCCGCGCAGCATCGTGTGGCTGCCGCTGGCGCTGGTGGGTCTGCTGTTTGTGCGCAGCATCGGGGATTTCACCCAGACTTACTTCACCGGCTATGTCTCGCGGCACGTGGTCACCAACCTGCGCCAGCAGCTGTTCGACAAAATCCAGCGCCTGCCCATCGCCTATTTTGACCGCAACGCCAGCGGCCACCTGCTGTCGCGCCTCACCTTCAACGTGGAGCAGATCGCCGCCACCACCACCGAGTCGCTGGTGATGATGGCGCGCTCCTCATTTCAGATCATTCTGACCATCAGCTACGCGATGATCCTGAACTTCAGGCTGACCATCATCGCGCTGGTGATGGCGCCGGTCATGGCCTGGCTGGTGTCGCGCATCAACCGCTACTTCCGCCGCTATTCGCGCCGGATCATGGATTCGATGGGGGATGTGACGCGCGTGGCCAAGGAGAGCCTGGAGGCGCCGCGCCTGATCAAGATCTACAACGCCGAAGAGCACATGGGACGGCAGTTCGGCCGGGTCAACGAGCATTTCCGGCGCTCCAACATGCGCCTGATCCTGACCAAGGGCCTGTCCAATCCCATCGTACTGACCGTCAACTCCGTCGGACTGGCACTGGTGCTGGGGCTGGCCATCTCTGCCGTGGTCCATGGCCGCATGACCGTCAGTGAACTGATGGGCTTCATCGTGGCGCTGGCCAATGTGACCCAGCCGCTGCAGCAGTTCATCGGTGTGACCGGACAGCTGCAACAGGGCATCGCCGCCGCGCAGAACCTGTTTGAACTGCTGGATGAGCCGCAGGAAGCGCAGACCGGCGGCATTGCCGTGGAGCGGGTGCACGGTGATGTGCAGTTCGACAATGTCTGCTTCAGCTACGAGCGCGGCAAGGGCGCGGCGCTGAATGATCTGACGCTGCAGGTGCCGGCCGGCCAGCAGCTGGCCATTGTCGGCCGCTCGGGCAGCGGCAAGTCGACGCTGGTGAGCCTGCTGCCGCGCTTCCATGACGTCATCCACGGCGCGGTGCGGATCGATGGCCGTGATGTGCGCGAGTACACCCTGCATAGCCTGCGCGAGCAGATCGCGGCGGTCAGCCAGGAGGTGGTGCTGTTCGATGACACCATCCGCAACAACATCGCCTTCGGTCGCGCCGCGGATCCACAGGCCATCGAACGGGCCGCCGAGGCGGCGCATGTCATGGAATTTGCGCGCGATCTGCCGCAGGGCCTGGACACCATGGTGGGCGACCGGGGCGTGCTGCTCTCCGGCGGCCAGCGCCAGCGCATCTCCATCGCGCGGGCGCTGCTCAAGGATGCGCCCATCCTGATTCTGGATGAGGCCACCTCGGCGCTGGACACCGAGGCGGAGCGGCATATTCAGGCGGCGCTCGCCCTGCTGGTGCGCAACCGTACCACCTTTGTCATTGCTCACAGGTTGTCGACCGTGGAGCAGGCCGACCGCATCATCGTGCTGGAGGGCGGGCGTCTGATCGAGCATGGCACGCACGCCGAGCTTCTGGCCCAGGGCGGCCTCTACGCGCAGCTGCACGCGCTTCAGTTCAAAAGCTGAGGGCCCAGCCACGTGTCGGTACAGAACCGCCTGAACCGGATCTGGTACGAAGGTGCGGCCGGGCAGGGCCTGCTCGCACCCTTGTCGTGGCTCTACCGGGGACTGCTCGGGGCACGCAGCAGCGCCGCCACACGCGTGCCGTGCCCCGTGATCGTGGTCGGCAATCTGACCGTGGGTGGCACCGGCAAAACCCCCATGGTCGCCTGGCTGGCCTGGCAGCTGGGCGCGCTGGGCAGGAAGGTGGGCATCGCTTCGCGCGGCTATGGCGCCAGGGGTTCGCACCCGCAGCTGGTCGACCCGGCGGCACACTGGCACAGCTTTGGCGATGAACCGGTGCTGCTGCAGCGGCGCACCGGAGTGCCGGTGGTGGTGGCTGCCGACCGGGTCGCCGCGGCGCGACGCCTGGTGGAGCTGGGCGCGGACGTCATCCTCTGCGATGACGGCCTGCAGCACCTTAGGCTGGCGCGGGATTTCGAGCTGGTGGTGGTGGATGGGACACGCGGCCTGGGCAATGGCCGGCTGCTGCCGGCGGGCCCGCTGCGTGAACCGGCGAGCCGCCTGAGCCGCGTGGATGCCGTCGTCATCAACGGTGAACCCAGGGCGGGACTGCTCGACCTGCTGGCGGATCTCGGGGCGCCGCCACCCCTGTTCATGCGCATGGTCCCTTCGGCCCTGGAGCCGGTGCGCGGACCCAGGGGCGATCAGCGTGTGGCCGGCGAGGCGCTGTGGGGACAGCGCCTGGAGGACATGCGTGGCGTGCGCGTGCATGCGGTGGCCGGCATCGGCAATCCCGAGCGCTTCTTCGCGCTGCTGAGGTCCTACGGTGTGGACCTCATTGCGCACCCCTTCGCGGATCATCACGCCTTCAGCGCGCGGGATCTGCAGCTGCCGGGCAAGTGGCCCATACTCATGACGGAAAAGGATGCGGTGCGCTGTGCGGCCTTCGCCAATGACCGCCTCGGGTTCGTGCCCGTCACGGCGCAGTTTTCCGCGCAGGATGCCCAGAATCTGCTGATTCAGGTGAGCGCCCGTTGCGCTAAAGTGTGACCCATGGATACCAAACTTCTGGACATCATGGCCTGCCCGGTGTGCAAGGGTCCGTTGCAGTACCGCAGGAGCGAACAGGTCCTGGTGTGCCGCCTGGACCGGCTGAGCTATCCGATCCGCGATGGGGTACCCGTCATGCTTGAGGAAGAGGCGCGGCCGCTGGCGGCGGACGATCCACTCCTGGAGCGCTAGCGGCCATGTTCCGCGTCGTCATCCCTGCGCGGTTTGATTCGGCGCGGCTACCGGGAAAAGTGCTGCTGCCCATCGGTGATCGCCCCATGCTGCACTGGGTCTGCGAGCGTGCCCGCGCCTCCGGCGCCAGCCAGGTGATTGTGGCGACCGACGATGAGCGCGTGCGCGCCGCCGCCGTGCAGGCCGGGGTGCAGTGTGTGATGACCGCGGCGACGCTGCAGTCGGGAACCGATCGGATCGCGGCCGTGGCACAGCAACTGAACTGGGCAGGCACCGACATCATCGTCAACCTTCAAGGCGATGAACCGCTGATGCCGCCGGCCCTGCTCGATCAGGTGGCGCGCCTGCTGGCCGAGCATCCGGAGGCTGATATCGCCACCCTTGCCGCACCCATCAGCTCCGCGGCCGAGTTCCTCGATCCCAATGCGGTCAAGGTGGTGGTTGCCCAGGACGGCAGGGCGCTGCTGTTCTCGCGTGCCCCCATACCCTGGGACCGGGATGGCGCGCGTGAGGGCGTTCCCGGCCCGCAAAGCCATCGCGGGGCGCTGCGACACATCGGCCTGTACGCCTACCGGGTGCAGTCGCTGTTGCGTCTGTCGCAATGGCCCCCGGGGGAGCTGGAACAGCGCGAGAAGCTCGAGCAGCTGCGGGCGCTCGCCCAGGGCATGCAGATCCGGGTCGCCATGGCCGCCGAGCGGCCCGGACCTGATGTGAATACCGCGGCCGATCTGGAACGGGTGCGCTCGCACCAGGGGGGCAAGTCATGAGTCATCGAATCGTGCCGGCGCTGCTGGTACTGGCCGCGGCCGGCAGCATTGCCGATGCGCAGACACCGCAGACCCAGGATGCGCCCAACATCGCGCAACTGGAGCAGCAGGCGACCCAGCTTGCCGACATCGAGGCCGTCAAACGTCTGCAACGCGCCTACGGCTACTACCTGGACCGCTCCGACTGGGACAACATCGTGGATCTGCTCACCGATGATGCGACCTTGGAATACGGCCCGGCGGGCGTATACGTGGGCAAGCCGCATGCCCGGGCGCTGCTGTATGCCATCGGTTACGGCAAGTCCGGACTGCGCCCGCAGCAGCTGCGGGAACATATACAGCTGCAGCCGGTGATCAATATCGCAGCGGATGGCCGCACCGCGCAGGGTCGCTGGCGCGCCCTGGTGCTGCTGGGACAGTTCCAGGAGTACGCGCGCTGGCAGACCGGTCCCTATGAATGCGAGTACCGCAAGGAGCACGGGGTCTGGAAGATCAGCAAGCTGCACTGGGTCGAGACCTTCACGGTGCCGGTTGCGGGCGGCTGGAAGACACGCATGACCCAGAGCAACGTGGCGGACCGCAAGCTGCCGGCACCGGATAGGCCCAGTTCCTTTGTCTACGACCCATGGCCGGCGGTGTCCCTGCCGCCCTACCATTACGCCGGAGCGGATGCGATCCCGCCGCTGAATCCCGCGCCCGTACCCAGGGTGAAGCTGTCCGCGGCCGAGGCGGCAGGGCGCATCGCGAAACTCAAATGGCAGGTCGACCGGCTGGAGGATCAGCGCCAGATCGAGATCCTGCAGCGCACCTACGGCTACTACGTCGACAAGAATCTGTGGCAGCAGATCGCGGACCTGTATACGGAGGATGGCACGCTGGAGATCGGCGGCCGCGGGGTGTTCGTGGGCCGTGCGCGCGTGCTGCAGTACCTGCGCTGGCTGGGCAAACCCGAGGACGGCAAGCTGTATGACCATACGCAGCTGCAGCCCATCGTGGATGTCGCCCCCGATGGCCTGAGCGCCAAGGGTCGCTGGCGGGCGCTGATCTTCACCGGTGGACTCAACGCCACCAGCGTGATCGGCGACTGCATCTACGAGAACGAGTACCGCAAGGTCAACGGCCTCTGGCGCATCGCCAAGCTGCATGCCTATTTCGTGATGTATTCGAACCTGGAGCAGGGTTGGGGCCAGTTTGCCCAGCCCAACACCCATCCGGAGAAGACCCTGCCACCGGATCTGCCGCCCACCACGGTGTATGAGATGTACCCGGGCACCCTGGTCGCGCCGCTTCATTACCAGAACCCCGTGACCGGCAAGCCGGTCTACCCGGCCATGCCGCAAGCCGTCCCAGCGCCGGTGGCGGACATCAACGCCGAACTGGCGACACTGAGCCACACACTGATGCGGCTTGCGGATACCCAGGCGGTGGAGAATCTGCAGAACGCCTACGGATTCTATCTGGACAAGTGGCAGTGGGACGCCGCAACTTCGCTCTTCGCCGAACACGGAACGCTGGAGCTGGCGCAGCGTGGCGTCTATGTCGGGCAGGCTCGCATCCGTGCCAGCCTCGAGGATGCCTTCGGAGCGCCGGGTCTGCACCAGGGTGAAGTCAGCGATCATGCGTTCTATCAGCCCGTCATCCATATCGCCGATGACGGGCTGACGGCCAAGGCGCGGGTGCGCGAACTGTCCATCCTCGGCCGGTACGGTGCCGAGGCCTATATCGGCGGCGGCACGCGCGAGAACGAGTACGTCAAGCAGAACGGTGTCTGGCGCATCCAGTCGGACCATCTGTACCTGACGTTCCTCGCCCAATACGACAAGGGCTGGGCACGCGGGGCATTGCCGGCGCCAGGTCCGAGCAGGACGCTGCCGCCGGACCGGCCGCCCTCGGTGGACTACAAGCCGTTTCCGGCTTTTCAGGAACTGCCGTTTCACTATCCCAACCCGGTCTCGGGCCAGTGGGTCGGCAGCGGCGAGAGCCGGTGAGAGCCGGTGTTGCGTTCAATATTCTGACGCTGCTGCTGCTCGTGGGGCTGCTCGGCGGGGAAGCCATGCTCTGGGCGGTCAATCCCTTGGGCGTGCCGGCGCGCTTCGTGCCGGCGCGGGCACTGGGGCTGCAGCTGTTCCGCGCGCAGGGCCCCGCGATGGAGCCCGCCGTGCCCGAAGGTCAGCGCGTTCTCGTATCGGCGTGGGCCTACTGGCACGAGCAACCCCAGGTCGGGGACATCGTGGCCTTCGCCTATCCCGGCAATCCGGCCATTGCCGATCTCAAGCGTGTGGTTGCCGTGGGCGGATCCACCGTTGAGATCAAGAACGGGGTGCTCTACGTGGATGGTGTACGCCGCGCTGAGCCCTATACGCATGCGTCGGCGGCGGCCCCCATATCCATGCGGCCGCTCAGGGTGCCCCGCAACAGCTACTTCGTCATGGCCGACAACCGCGAGCCCAGCGAAGACAGTCGCAACTACGGGCCGATCGCGCGGGCCGACATCATCGGCAAGCAGTGGCGCCTTCAGTAGTGATGCACCCGCTTGGTGAAGCTGCTGATCAGGGTGACGATCTGAAAGAACAGGGCCATCAGGGGTGTGCCCCAGACGTCCATGAAGGTATTGCGATACGCCTCGCTGGGCCTGCGTGGATTGTAGATGACCGGCACCGGGGCGCCGATGAGGTAGCGGGCCTGGGAGAGCGGACAGTCATAGCCATGGGCGGTTCCCGCGCTGACCCATAGGGCCGCGGCGGTGTCCTGCGCCTGAAAACTGACCTGGGCCCGGAACTTCGTGCAGCTGTAGTGGCAGTGTCGGCCACAGCTGCAGCTGCCATTGCTGGCACTCAGATCCACCACATTGCCGGTCGTTTCAACCGCGTGCCACAGGAACAGCGCGCGATCGGCCACAAAGCCCAGCACCACCAGCACCAGCACCATGGAAAACCAGAACAGCACCGGGCTCTTGATCGCGCTCACGCCGCATCGCTCCGCGGCGCCTTTGCGGGCCTGAGCAGATGACTGACCATCTCGATGAAAATCGCCAATTCGGCCAGGTACAGCACCGCCACGAAACCATGGGCGGCGGGCCCCGGGAGGCCGGCAAAAAGCAGCGGCACCTTCTGGATCACCAGCAGCTGGCCGACATTGGTCAAGCCGCTGGCCATGGAGGCCCAGTGGCCGTCGCTGGAGGCGGCGAACAGATAGAACCCGGCCAGGGCCATGATGTACCACAGCAGCCCCAGCATCAGCAGCGCCGAGATCAGCGTGGCCACCCCGTGGGTGCGCCCGCTGCTGAAACTGCGCAGCGCACCCGACACCGATACGATCCGCACCAGGCGCGTCAGACGCAGCAGCCGTGCCACCAGTCCCAGGCCCCCGATTGCGGGCAGCAGCGACAGCGCCACGACGATGAAATCAAAGCTGTTCCAGAATCTGCCGAAGTAGTCCTGCGGGCGCGGCAGGTAGGCCAGTACGCGGATCAGGATCTCGATGACGAAAGCGGCTTGCAGAACCGTCAGCAGCGTGCCGATCGGCTCGCCATAGGTGGCGGCGAGGGACGGGGTGGCCTCCGCGCCCATGGCCATGGCGAGGATCACCAGCAGCACCAGCACAATGTCCGGGAAATGCGGGTTGGCGCTGATGCTGCGGATGAGTTTGAGCAATGAACCTTCCCTCACGGCTGGCGGCGGGCGATGTCCACGATGGCGCTTTCGTTGGCGTCCCCGAGCCCGGCTTCACACAGCTGGCGAAATGCCGCCGCGGCCAATGCTCCGAAGGGGCTGCCGACGCCCAGTTGCTGCGTCAGCTGCAGTGCGTAATTCACATCCTTGAGGCGCAGGCGCGGGGTGAAGATGACGTCGCGGTGATTGCCCTCGATCATGCGTCGCGCGTTGCGCACGACCTGCGGGCTCGCCGCCTGACCGGTGGCGATGGCCTCCCCGACGCGGTGCAGGTCAAGGCCCGCGCGTTCGGCGATCGCCACCGCTTCTGCCAGGGAGGCAATCTGCACCGCGCCCAGCATGTTGATGATGAGCTTGTACACAGTGCCGGTACCTACCGCGCCGAAGTGAATGATGCGCGTGCACAAGGCGCCCAGCAGTTCGCGCGCCGCTTCCAGGTCGGGTGTTGCGGCGCCGACCAGCAGCGTGAGCGTGCCTGCAGCCGCCGCATCCGGCAGACCCGTCACCGGGGCATCGATGTAGCGCAGGCCCCGTGCCCGGGCCCGCCCCGCCAGCTCCAGCACCCAGCGGTGCGAAAGCGTCGAACACTCCACCACGATGGCATTGGGCTTCAGAGCCGCTCCCAGAACGCCCTCGGCGCCGCACCAGATTGCCTGCGATGCAGTGTCGTCGGTGACCATGGAGATGACGGCATCGACCCCGGCACAGGCCGAAGCCGCCGTGGCAAAAAGTGCGGCCCCGTGCGGCACCAGAGCCGTGGCGCGTGCGGCAGTGCGGTTGAAGACATGCAGCACATGGCCGGCGCCGAGCAATCGGCTCGCCATCCCGATGCCCATCTGGCCCAGACCGATGAATGCCACCGTGGCCACTTCGAGCCCCTCAGTCGCAGCGCAGTTGCAGAGTCATGACTTCCTGAACCTTCAGGGTGTGAGTTTGGCTCACGCCACAGGTGTAGATGATCTGACAGGACTTTACCTGACCGAAATCAGGATCGCCCGCCAACTGGTTGCCACAGCGGATGCTACACGGGCCCTCATTGCCCGCGCACTGCGCG
>Ga0210385_10001214_pt1 | contig 16283 bp, 10 predicted proteins | sample IncBWH26OmetaG_FD_160107 | JGI IMG/M metagenome (GOLD analysis project Ga0210385, IMG submission 160107) | Forest soil microbial communities from Barre Woods Harvard Forest LTER site, Petersham, Massachusetts, United States - Inc-BW-H-26-O ...
CGCTCGATCAAATCGATATTAACCGGCTTGTGGACGAAATAATCGATTTGCATCAGGATAAAGTGCTGCTCGCGCAAACCGTCGATCCAATGTTTGAGGCTGTCGCTCCATTTTGGTGTGGGATACGACTCGCCAAAGTGCCGCCCACGGCGTCCTGGCGACCACTCCGGCACCTCATTCCCAAACTGCCGCGGGTCTCCGAGCGAATGAAAAAGAAAATTTGAGGGCAGCGGCGTGGACGGTGCGGTATAGCCGAGAACGGTAATCTCCTGCCGCGGCGACCAATGCCGGTTAAAGAGATACGCGAAGGCGGGAATGATCGGGTTATACCAATCCGACGTTGTGACGAAAACTCTCACGGACTTGATCCCTAGAAACAACTGCATCATGAGCAGGAGCCACCCAGCCGTTCCAACTCGGCGTGATCATCCCTTCACGCACCATTTCCAAACGTATTGCTTCGTCCAACTGCATAAGTTGCTGCCAGTTCAATTTGCCCGAATAGTAGACGTTCAAGTAGGGCACCGGCCCATGCATCGGCTGGTCAATTCCAAGGATGAGCTTGCCGTCGTTTATGCAATCCTGCATTCCGAGCATCTCAAACGCCCAAGGACTGCGGCCCGGACGCAGTAACTGCCGGAAGTAATCCGTCCGCCAGATGGCCGGCAACAAGGAAGATCTAAAAGGCGCATCCTGATTGCTGGCCACAATCCTCATACCGGCTTCGGCAGCGAACAAAGTATGCGGAAAGAATGCGCGATCGCGCGAAAGATCGATTTTTGCTACATCCTCCCGCTCACAATAGCGGCGCAAGAATGCGATTTTTTCCAGTTCCACAGCGCGATGAATGAAGTAATCGATTTGCAAAAGAATAAAGTGGTCCTCGCGGATGCCCTCGAAGAAGGGGATTAAGCTGTCTGTCCATTTGGGCGTGGGATACAGTTCGTTGAAATGCTTGCCGCGGCGGCCGCGCGACCATTCGGGAATTTCATTGCCGAAATTTTTGCCCTCGCCGAGCGACACAACTTCAAAATTGGATGGCAGCGGATCGTGCGGAGGCGAATAACAGAGCAGCGTCACCTCCTGGCGGTCGCACCAATGCCGGTTGAACAGGTAGGCAAAGCCGCGGGCGAGAGGGTTGTAATAGTCAGACGTGGTTACCAGGATTTTCATGTGGGAGAGGGCCCCAAGAGCGTTTCATAGGGACGGCAACGGGCGATTCTGGCGTGTCAGGAACTGCTGGTAAAACCTATGAATATGGCACATCTGCGGTGCTTCCGCGCGTGCCTCCAGGCTGTGCGTGCGAGCCACAAAAAGCACATGCGAGCCTAGATCCAGAGACTGCTCGAGGGTCAGTTCGCGCACCGATAAAGCGTCCGCCGGTACGGGAATTTGAAATGCCTTCGACGCGCCGTACGGTACCGGCAGGGTGGATGGATCGAGGAGCGCCTGCCGATGGTTGTTCCCCATCGAGTAAATCACCGGCTTGTGAAGCAGGGGCACGGCACTTATGGCGATTTGACCGCTGCTCCGCCAGATAGGAATCGCCGGGCTCGCCGAGTGCATCCCGAGAACGTAGGCGCCGATCGAAAGCGGGCCCAGCAGATCCATGGGAAACATGTTACATTGCGCCATGTTGCCGTATGAAACCAGAAACACCGGGCGCGGCACATGGTGCAGAATCCACATGCTGAACAACTCGGATGGAATCATCTGAAGATTCCGCGGGCCCTTGGTCCGCCACATTTTCCACCGCTCGTGTAGATACGTCGTTTCACGCCGTAGGGCCGGCGCACAGAAATTTCGTCCTCCTGACGTGTGGAAAAGACATATGTGCGCTCCATTTACTGCAAGTGACCAGCTCAACCGCAGCTTAATATCGCCCAAGACCTTTTCGCCCTGGCGCCGTTCGCGGATGACTAACTGGGCATGGATGCCGTTCAAGACGCCGGCATCCGAAGTCTTCGCCCCCACTGCAATCGCCAGCGGCTTCAACGCGACAATCGCATTATTTCCTGTAATGTCGACAGTGCCGGCCGCAGTTTCGATAGTTACCCGCAGCTCAGCTTGCGGTTCGCGATGCCCCACGCAGACCCAGCCCGGCAGTCCATTGGTGGCGAGAAGCCGATCAAGTAGCCGCTCGCCAATCCGCTTCTTCTTCACGCGCTCAGCGTTCATTCCGCTTTAGCTACTCACCTGAAGGAACTGCAGCACTTTCCGGGCGTCTTTCCACGCCTGCCGCAGGTATCGATACCGCCACCACAATGCCCGTGGGCCGCCGCGTATAGCTTGAGCTAATAACAGCCGGGTACGGAGCGCGAAGCAATATCGCGGACCGTCATCGAAGAGCCGGTCGTGCAAGTATTTCAAGGCCAGATTGCCCGTGTAGCCGCGCCAGAAATATTTTCCCTGGATCGTGCCCAGGATACCCGCGCCTACCCAATCGGCGGGGCGCCGGAAGACCGTAATGTTGCGGAACATCACAACCTCACCGCTGTGATCCAGGCGCAGAAGTTTCACGTCATAGCCGGCCTTACGGACTGCCTCGGTCACCAGGTCGCCCGTGTCGAACCAGCGCCATTGCGCGGTCGGAACGCTGATATCCATGAATTCATTTGCAGGAAGAAAGCCGCCCGGTACCGTTTTGAGAACCTCGCGATAGATGTCGCTCTTCATCACCACCGAAAAAGTTCCATGGCTCTGCCGATGGCTTCGGGTGATGCAAGAGACCGCGGCAACCTCAGGCTTCTGCAATTCGCTTTTGACAAAGGGCCAGATGCCATCCGAGACCCAATACACATCGCTGTCGATAAATGCGAGATAGGGAGTCTCAACTCGCGCCAGGGCGTCGTTATAGGCTTCCTGGAAATCCCGCCGCGAGGGCCCCTGACGGATCACTTCGACTCCTTGAAGATAGTGCAGGTCCGGAGGCTCGCCATCGGAATCGATGAAAATCTCGAACTTTGCTTCCTCTGCCGGAAATACGCGCGAAACGCACGCATGCCAGATCCGGGCGATATCGAAATACACCGTGCAGGTGAAGACCGTCACCAGCGGCTTCGAATTCAGGGCAGGCAACACTCGATTGTATAGCAGGTCGCATTAAAGCGAAAATCGAACCGGCGCTCGATATGCGGAAGGCAAAAACCGAAATTACACTGCATAAATGAATACTTTATTGACCCAGATTAAGTTTCGGAGTAAACTCCCTATAACCCAAATAGAAGGATTGGGTGGAGCTATTCGCGTCAATTCAGGTTACTCACAATGAGACGTATTCAAGATAAGTGGGACGGATTTAGGACGGCGCTCGCCTGTGCCGCTGCCGTTGCTGTAATCAGCGTAATTTTCTCCTTACACACCACTCAGAGCCCGAGTGTTGTCTACGCCCAGCCGCCGCCGCCGGGCTTCTGCAACGCGACTACGCAGCCCGACATCGCTGCGATCGCGAAGGGCATCAGCAACAACGGCAACGGCCCGTTTGTTACCGACTTCAATACGCTTTCCAACGCTGCGTGGTGTACGTTCATGTGGCTCAATTGGCCCCAGAAATCTAATGCCAAAATTGGCGAGTGCCTGAACCCGGCTGGCGGAGACACATGCCAGGTTCGTTGGGAACAGTGGCTGCCCAGCACCAGCGTGTATTGCTCCGACGGCTCCGTACCCAATCCCACAACCGGTTGTGCGAACAGCCCGAAGTCCGCCATTCGACTGCTGAGGGCCGGCGCTAACCCCGGCCCCCGAGGGAGTCAGGACGTTGGTCCAGGCGCCACGTCTCTCGGTCCGTCCCAGCCAACCGGCTTCGTTCTGCCCGACCAGAACAACAGCGCCACCAACCAAAGCGTCATCTTTTTCGAATCAGTGGAAGAGCCGAGCCTGGTTAATTTCCTCATCACGAACAAGCTCTACAACCTGGACGGACAGCAGGCGCTCTATAATTCGCTGAACTTGAAAGGCGCTGATGGCACCGCCGGTTTGCCTCCGCCCTCAGGCCTTCCACCGAATCAAAAAGCGACTCCGCTGGATGCGCCGCCGACCGCATTTGAGTTGAAACCCTCGTGGTACATCTTCAACGGCAGCCAGTTGCAGCAGTACGGAATGGTCAATGCGCAGGGCTCTCCTCCCAGCTACATGCCGCTACCCGTGAGTTGCCCCACGGCTCCGTGTCCCATCGGTCTTTCTGGTTTCCACATCCTCTGGAAGGTGTTTCCCAAATCCCCCTGGTTCTGGGCGACGTTTGAGTTCAAAAATAATGCTCAGCCGCCAGTCAGTAATCTGACCATTGCGCCCCTTTTGACGACCCGGCTGCCGAATGCCAATTTGCCGGCAGGCGCTACCAACGTCTCGAAAGGACCCTACGTCCCTTACGATTCTCAAACCGCAACCGATCCCATGTCTGTGGCGGCGAACGCGGCCAACCAGCAGTTCCGAAGCATGCTGCAGAACACGTTTCTTGCGAATTACGTTCTGGTTGGCGTGCAGGTAGCCCCCACCACCGATGCCACACCGAACGGCCCCACCTCCTACCTGGCCAACGATCATCTGGAGACTGACTTCGGCGCTGTTCAGATTGGCGATTCCAGCGGCGTTGTGCAACCGGTGAATCGAAGCTCTTCGTGCATCACCTGCCATTACAATGCTTCAATAGGCAGCACGAATACGACGTCTTGTAAGTACGACACTTCCGGCAACTATCAAAGTGGCTCCGCTTACTTCCGGCGCGTACCGATCTATTTGCGCAACAACAATGCCCGCCCGCCTTTCACGAACAACAACGGTGCAGGTCCTTGCGCGGCGTATAGCGATGCGTACGGCAATCCCGCCGGCTACGTCGGGCCTTTCCAGTCGTCGGTATACAGTCATCAGTGTGAGAGCAAGGGATCTTTTGTGTCCTCGGATTTCGTCTGGTCCATTCAGGAGGCAAGCTGGAAATCGAAAACCAAGGGTTGCCCTGCGACGCGTCCGCCAGCTCAATGACCTTCGCTCGCCGGGAATCTTTTCGCGAAGGGATGGTCCAAGTCATCGGCATCCCTTCCTAGGACCCGGATGAGCTCGTCGCGAAACGCCGGGATCGGGGCCGCGTACGATTTCATCGCCTCCGATTACGACGCGCTCATGCAACCGGACATGCGGATGCGAGAAGCCTTGTGGCGGCACTATGCACGGATCTTCCGCTCTGGTGACTGCGTCCTCGATTTCGGCTGTGGTACCGGCATGGACGCGATCTATTTGGCCCGTCGCGGCGTCCGCGTGACCGGCATCGATGCGTCGCCTGGGATGATCTCGCAGTTTCTGAGAAAAGCCGATCGCGAGCGGCTGGCGATCGAGGCTCGAATTGGCACGCTGCCGGATCTCCAAGCCTTCGCATCCGGTAGCTTCGCAGGAGTTGTTTCCGCATTCGCTGCGCTCAACACCGTGCCGGACCTCTCTGCCTTCGCGCAGGAAGCGTTTCGGTTGTTACGGCCTGGCGGAAGGCTCGTCGGCCATTTCCTGGCGCGTCCGGGCGTGTGGGAAATACTCGAATACGTTGCCGAAGGCCGCTGGTCTGAGGCGCGCGAGCGCCGCCACTGCCGCGAGAAGACGATAGCCGTCTGCGGCGAACCGGTTGCCCATACCCTATTGCCTCCGCGCGAAACATACCATCGGTTTTTCCGCGAGTGCTTCAAGCTTCGCCGCTTGTGTAGTTTCGGCTTCCTGTGGCCGCAGAGATGGGACCGTTTTGTTCCCGTGCCCAGCGCCCGCTTAGGAATGCGCTTGGAAGCAACCGCTGGGCGATTCAGGCCGTTCTCGGATTGGGGCCGTTTCTTCATACTCGATCTGGCGCGGCGCGATTGACATTTTGGGTCACCGGCGTTTTGGGCGCGCGAAGGCGTGCTGGTGCAGCTTCAGATTGACTCGTTTCCCGCGGAAGGTGACGCCCTCCATGCGCAGCCGGAGCCGTTGCTCCGCTGCCGCTTCGAGCCGCAGTTTGATCTCGCCGCCCGCGCCCACCACACGCTGCCAGGGAACTCGGTTGGTTGGCTCGCTGTGAAGAAAGCGGGCCACCGCCCGGTGATACCTCGGATAACCGGCCGCCGCCGCCACTTGCCCGTAGGTCGCCACTTTTCCTTTCGGAATGGATAGGATCACCCGCCGAAACGCAGCGTTCCGCAATTGTTCGGCATTAGAATCGCGGACGTTCATAATAATCGTGCAGGGCTTTCCACCTGAACGGCCTGCTTCGTTTAGTTGTCTCATGCCATATCGAGCGCTTTTGTTTCTTCTACTAGCCTGGTTGCCCTCGCTAGCGCCTGCCGAGGTGCGCGTGTGGGAAGGAACCCTCACGCTGCCCACGTATGAGGAAGGGCTGCCCGACCCGAATCCGCCGTTCGATTTATTTCAAACCACGCTCTTCAATTATCCGTACACATTGCGCGAAAACGTCACCGCCCAACGAGTGGATCACACCTGGCGCGCCCTCTATCTGGAGAACGAGTATTTGAAGTGCAGCGTACTGCCCGATCTCGGCGGCCACCTCTATACGTGCATCGACAAGCTAAGCGGCCAGCCCATGTTCTACGCGAATCCGTCGATCAAAAAGGCGCAAATCGGCTATCGCGGTGCATGGGCAGCCTTCGGCATCGAGTTCAATTTTCCCGTTTCACACAATTGGGTCTCGATGTCGCCGGTCGATTTCGCATACGCGAAACACGGCGACGGAAGCGCTTCGATCACCGTAGGCAACATCGATCGAGTCTATGGCATGCAGTGGAGCGTCGAACTTCTGCTGCGGCCGCGCTCGGCACTGCTTGAAGAACGAGTCGTTCTCAGCAACCGCAGCGACGTCAGGCATCGGTTCTACTGGTGGAACAACGCCGCCGTTCAGGTGTGGGACGATTCGCAAATTCAATATCCGATGCGCTATGCAGCCAGCCACGGCTTCACGGAGGTGCAGCCCTGGCCCGTCTACAAAGGCACAGACCTGAGTATCATCCGAAATCAAACCGCCGGGCCGGTCTCGCTGTTCGTACACGGCAGTCGCGAGCCGTTCATGGCAGTCTGGCATCCGCACACCAATACCGGCGTTGTTCACTTTGCCGATTACGCGGCTTTGCCAGGAAAGAAAATCTGGTCGTGGGGCTCCGATGCCGATGGGCTGGACTGGCGCAAAGCTCTCTCGGATAACGATAGCGCCTACGTGGAGGTGCAAGCCGGCCTGTTCCGTAACCAGGAGACGTATGCGTTCCTCGAACCCCGGCAAAGCATTCGATTCTCCGAATATTGGATGCCGGCCCGCGATCTGGGCGGCATTGCGCGGGCTAATTTGTTTGGCGTCGTGAACCTGACGACCACCGGCAACACGTTGCTCGCCGCTTTCGATTCGAATCAGCAGGTGCAGCACGCTGCCCTTCGGCTGCTGGACGGCAGCCGCGTTTTGAGCCAAGAGACAACGGACCTATCTCCAGAGCACACGTGGAAAAAGCAACTTCGGATCGTCGATCCGCAGCATCGCTACACGTTCGAGTTGAAAGACGGCTCCGGTGCGCTGCTGCTCCGCCATACTCAAGGAGAATACGACTGGACTCCCGCCAACGAGATTCATGTTGGCCCGCAGACTTCGTATCAGATGGCGGTTCTGGCGAGACGGAGCGAAGGTGACTGGCTTCAGGTCGGCAGGAATGAAGAACTGGACGGCAAGACTCTGGCGGCATGGAACATCTATGAAGCAGCTCTTCCCAATTATCCGGGCAGCTTCGGATTGAATAAAGCGGCGGGCCGTGTTGCCGCCTGCCTTTTGCGCTACGAAGATGCAATCGGGCACTTGTTGCCGCTATCGCAGTACGACCCGACCGACCCCGAGATCGCGTATTATCTCGCTGTCGCGTACGACGGCGCAGGGGACGTGAGCAAAGCACAGGCGGCCTACGAGAGCGCTTACCGCATCCCGAGTTTCCGTGCCGCAGCCGCGCTACGCCTGGCCGAAATGGAAGCTCGCCAAGGCCGGTTACGTGATGCAAAGCAGTATCTGGAGGAAGGCGCAAGAGCTGCGCCGGAAGATCTTCGCACAGCGGAGGAATTGGTTGCTGTGCGGCATGCCTTGGGTGAGAACGAAGCGGCCCGGTCGCTGGCCGAGCAATGGTTGCTGCGCCAACCGCTGAGCGCGTTCTTGCGCGAGGAACAGGGCGAAGCGGACCTGGCGCATCTCGGAGCCGATCCGGACCGGGTGCTCAATATCGCTGCGGAATACATGCGCCTCGGCTTGTACCAAGCCGCGCTGCGGGTGCTCGCGCGCGACTATCCCGCTTCTTCTTCGGATCAAAGCGAACCGGGCGCCGTGCTGCCGCAAAAGCATGTATTGGCCGCGTATTTCCGCGCGTATTGCAAAGAGAAACTGGGTGCGCCCGCTGCGCAGGACTACCGTGCCGCTTCACTGCTTTCAACCCGGTACATCTTTCCCAACGGGGCCGAAGCGTTCGAGGTGTTGAAGGCGGCCATTCGCGCGAATGCCTCCGATGGGACCGCGCATTACCTGCTGGGCACGTTCTTGTTCGCGCGAGGATTGACGGACACCGCGCTGAACGAATGGGATGATGCTTCGAAGCTTGCTCCCGCCATACCCGTGCTCGATGCCGATATCGGCGAAGCTCTGCTGCGCGAAAAGAGGGATCCCGGAGCAGCAGCCGCTGCCTTCCGCCACGGTATAAGCGTCGATCCAACGAATGCTGCGCTCTATGCCGGCATCGACCAGGCGCTCAGTCTGCTACAGCGCCCAGCGGAAGATCGTGTTCAGGCGCTTGAACGCTATCCCGATCCGGCGCATATGCCTGCTGCCCTGGTTTACGAGTTGGCCTTCAACCTTGCCGAAGAAAACAATTTCACCGGCGCGGCCGATTTATTCCGCGATCGCTTTTTCCCACGCGAAGAGGGAGGCACGAATGTTCGCCAGGTCTGGATGGAAGTGCGTTTGCAGCAGGCGCTCTCACTCGGCGCGGCTGGCGATTGCGACTCCGCGGTAACCGCGGCCTCAAATCTCGGCGTATCACTGCCGGAGTTTGCGTTTACACGCGACGGCTTAGCCGGCCTAATCGATTCCGCGCGGATGCAGTACCTGCTAGGCACTCTATTTTTGCGGTGCAGCCGGCCGCAAGAAGCCCGCGCTCATTTCGAACGCGCAGCCCAGCAAACGGGAGCGGGTGAGATCTTCTGGGCCTATGAAGCCAGCCAGAAAATCAATCTTGGGCGCGCTCGAGAGTGGCAGGCAAAGCTCGAAGGAGCTCTCGCGCGAGCTAAGGCGAACGCCGAGACGAGTTCATACCCCAGCTTCTGGCTTTACACCGAGGGCCTAGTCGAGCGAGCGCTGGGACGCGAGCAAGACGCCGATACGACATTCCAGCAGGCTCTGGTGCAGCCCGATCGGCTGATGGCGCATCACCTTACCCGGCTCGCTCGCGCCCACCCTACACAGGAGTGACGGGCGTTCTTGCCGCCCGATAAAGGCATTGGCCAAGCCCGATAAAATCAATGTGTGAGTCAGGCCTCGACGCCGAGCATCGCTCTTTTATTCGCGGCGGCGCTCACGCTGTTCGCGCAAAATCCTGATGTAGGCCATCTCGTTGCTTCCGATCTGGCAAGTGGCAGGTACACCGAGGCGAAGGAACTGCTCGACAGCGCCCTAAAGAAATCCCCACGCGATGCGCGGCTTTGGACCTTGAATGGCCTGGCCCTGGTCCGTTTAGGAAAACAGCGAGACGCCCTCGCGTCGTACAAAACCGCCTTGCAGATATCGCCAGACTACCTGCCTGCGCTCGAAAGTGCGGCGGAGATCGAATATGAGACTGGCGATGCGGGCGCTGCTGAGTCGCTGCGGCACATACTGAGAATCCGTCCCGGAGACAGAACCAGCCACTCCATGCTCGCTGCCATCGCTTTCAAGCAAGGCGAATGCGAGACCGCTGCCAAGGAGTTCGCGCAAAGCGAGGAAAGCGCGTCCGAAGCAAGCCAGTCAGAAGAGCTTGGGGCCTGCCTGGTGAGGCAGAAACGGGCCGCGGACGCCGTTTCGGTCTTTCAGCGGATAAGTCAACTTCAGCCGGAAGATGAGCACGCCCTCTACAATCTGGCGGTAGTGCAATTTCTGGCGGGCCGCTATAACGAAGTCATTACAACTTTGGGCCCGATACTTACCAAGCCGTCGCCGGACGCGGACGCGCTTGAGCTTGCAGGGGAAGCTTATGAAGCCTCCGCCGACACGCAGCATGCGATGAGCGCTTTGCTTCAAGCAATCAACAGCAATCCGGATATGTCGAGATACTATGTCGAATTTGCAAATCTTTGTCTAGCTCACGGAGCATCCCAGTCGGGTATAGCTGTGCTGAACTCCGGCCTCCGGCGCTTGCCGAATTCCGCTTCGCTCTATCTCGCCAGAGGGCTCCTTTTCAGCGAGCTGGCCCAGTATGACAAAGGCGAAGCGGATTTTAATACAGCGGAAGTTCTTGACCCGAACGTCGAATTCGGGTCCGCTATACGCGGCTTATCAGAGCTGCAGCAAAATAACCTGGGCGATGCCGAGCGAATCGTACGAGAGCGCCTCCGGGCGCACGAAAAAGACGCTTTCCTGTATTATCTGTTGGCTGAGATCCTGATAAAGAAAGGTGCTGCTAACGGGAGCCCGGAGTTTGACGAAGCGCTCAATTCCGCAAAGAAATCAGTAGACCTCCAGCCGAATCTGGCATTGGCGAACGACCTGCTCGCGCGTCTGTACTTAGAACAAGGCAAGACGAGCGAAGCCATTGAGCAGAGCAGGCAAGCTTTGCGCAGCAATCCGAAAGATACCACGGCGCTCTATCGCTTGATTCTGGCCTTGCGAAAAGCCAATAAGACGGCAGAAGTTCCAGCGCTCGTGAAGCAGCTTGTCGCTTTGAGAGGTCAAGTGCAAAGAGACGAGGGAACCGAACGCAAGTATACTGCAGTCGAACAAGTTGCGGGTCAGGCAAGCCTTTCGAACAGGTAACGAACGCCTGATGTCATTCCGTGCTTCTCTATTAGCCTTCTTTCTTCTCTGCGGCGTCGCAGCACTCTGCCTCACGGAAGGAGATGAGACCAAGCCCGTGACTTACGTCGATGTTACTGGCGCAAGCGGCGTTCACTTCCGGAACAATAATTCCGCAACGCCCGACAAATACCTGATCGAGACGATGACAGGCGGGGTGGCGGTCTTCGACTACGACAACGATGGCTGGCCAGACATTTTTCTGGTGAATGGCGCTCGTATTCACACCGGTCAGCGGGATAATGAGCAGCCGGACAAATCCTCACCCGAATACTGGAACCGGCTCTATCACAATAACCACGATGGCACTTTTACCGACGTCACAGAGAAGGCGGGCGTCCAGGGGAGTGGTTATGGGATGGGCGCCGCGGTCGGTGACTTTGACAATGACGGCTTCGAAGACCTGTTAGTCACGAACTTTGGAAGCGTAATCCTTTATCACAATAACGGCAATGGCACCTTCACCGATGTCACTACCCGGTCAGGCCTGCGCACTGAAGGCTGGATGTCGAGCGCCGGCTTTTTCGACTACGATAACGACGGCAAGCTGGATCTATTCATATGCCGCTATCTGGATTGGAATTTCTCCAAAAATATTTACTGCGGCTCACGGCTGGAAGGCGGCCGCTCTTACTGCCATCCTGATAATTTCAGGCCAATTTCCAATTATCTCTTTCACAACAACGGCGATGGGACGTTTACCGATGTCAGCAGCAAAAGCCACATCGCCGCCACTCCGGGAAAAGGGTTGGGCGTCGCTTTCGCAGATTTTAATAATGACGGAAGACTCGACATCAGCGTGGCGAACGATTCCTTCCAGCAGTTTTTATTCCTCAATAACGGAGATGGAACGTTTACAGAAAATGGGTTGGCCGCCGGTGTCGGCTACACGGACGAGGGGAAAGTTTTTGCGGGGATGGGTACCGATGCGGCTGACGTAGATGACGATGGGAAACCCGACATCGTCACGACCGCGCTCTCGAATGAAACCTACGGCTATTTCCATAACAACGGGGACGGCACATTCAACTACGACACGAATATCTCGCGCCTGGGCCAGATTACCAAGCTGTATGGCGGCTGGGGGATGCGAATTCTCGACTATGACAACGACGGACACAAGGACTTATTCTTCGCTAATAGCCATGTACTAGATAATGTAGAGAAGACGCAGCCCCACCTTGAATATCTGCAGCCGCTTCTCTTGTTGCGGCAGATAAACGGCAAATTCGTAGACGTATCCAAGCGGTCGGGCCAGGTGTTCGTCGAAAAGTGGGCGAGCCGGGGAGCGGCCTTTGGCGATTTAGATAATGACGGCGATATGGATGCCGTTGTTGTAACTTGCAATGGGCCAGCTTACGTGCTTCGAAACGACGGTGGAAACCAAAATGGGTGGGTCGGGCTTGATTTGCGCGGCACGCGAAGTAATCGCGATGGAATTGGTGCGAAGGTGAAGCTTACCGCCGGCTCAGGCCGGGTTCAATATGGAATGGTCACGACCACAGCGAGTTACCAATCTGCTCAAGACAGGCGATTATATTTCGGGATCGGTCAGGAAAAGGCCATCAGCAAAATTGAGCTCGCATGGCCAAGCGGCCACAAACAAATCATAGAGAATCCGCCTATAAGAAAGGTTATGACAATTACGGAGAGGTAGATACTTGTTTCTGTAAAACGGTTATTTTGGGTGCCTGATCCTCTTGACGTTTTGCTGCCTGAAACTTGATCATTTCGGCCCTGGATTCGTCCAATCGGCCCAGAGATTTGAGCAGCAACCCTAGTCGATAATGCGGCTGAGACAGTGCGGAATCCAGGATTATGGCCTGCCGAAGAACCTGCTCTGCGCGTTGCGGTTCGTTATGAGCGGCCAGCAATTCCCCGAGCGCCGCTAATTCATGTGCTTCCGGGCACTTCTTAGACCCTTCCTCGAGCACTGACAAAGCTTCCTTTTCGTCACCGTGTTTCTTAAGAAAATTGGCCAAACTAAGAAAAGCCCACGAATATGGATGGTTTTGTGATTTACTAGCGGCCAGCGCTTTGCGATAAAGCTGAAGAGCGGTCTGATCGTATCCAAGCGCCTCGGCGGACAATCCCAAATAGGTCATTGCTTGATAGTCATCCGGCTTCAGCTTCAGGGCTTCGCGGAGCCATGCGGCAGCTTGATTGGGAATGTCGGCTTCGTAGAAAAGGCGCCCCAGGAAGTATTTGGACTTCTCATCTTGCGGATTCAGGTCGCCCGCTTTCAGCCAAGCGCGATAGGCGCCCTCGTAATCCTTTAGTTCCAGATCGGCCATACCCAGGCCGCGATAGGCCTCGGCATACAACGAGTCCAACTCAATCGCACGTGTAAAGGACGCTTTGGCGCCGGCAAAGTCGCCTTTCGTGAACTGCTGGGAAGCTAGCTCATAAAACTCTTGCGGCTTTTGCTCCTGGACCTGAGCGCTCAGCTTCCCCGGTCTTAGGAGAAAACACAGCAGAGGAACGAGCAACCGCACCGTCTTCGTATTGCTCGAACCATATGGCCCCACAAAACACTCATAGCAGATCCACTGCGGTCGGTCTGCTAGAAGTTCAGCCGTAAAGTGAATTGAACAATTCGTTGGGCATCGAGAGTGCTGAACACCTTTCCGAAATTCGGATCGTAGGGGCCCACATCCGCCGCATCCGGAATGGCAAAGATATGGCGATTGAATGCGTTCAGCAATTCGCCTTTCATTTGGAGGCTGGCCGATTCAAACAAATGGAAGTTCCTGATGATACTTATATCCTCGTTATAGAAATTGGGCCCGAAGGCGTCGGGATTGTTTCTGGGATAATCTCCCAAGATGTAAGCACCGCCTCTTGCCTGTTGGACCGTGATGCTGCTGCCCGGCGCAATGGGCTCTGTATTCGGATCGGCAAACGCACACCCGGCTTGTCCCAGATACTGGCAGACCGGATTGAAATAGCTCGCGCCCGGCGCGAATGGACTGAACGTGCCGTTCAACGCCGAAGCGCTGAGCGGAGACGCCGATGCCCGGTTGAAGCGAATGCAGTTCTGCCAGTCCGGAATGCCATTGGCGCAACCAAAGCTTATCGGAGTGCCGGATTGGTAACGCAGAACTGCCCCTATCTCCCAACCCCCTAACAGCGCGTTCCCGATTCCACTCTGCAGAAATGGCTTGCCTTTACCAAATGGAAGCTGATAGAGAATCGCTCCCGTAAAGGTATATGGCACATCCTGGCTGCTGAGCGCTTTCTCTTGTCCCAGCGCATCCGGATTCTGCACCTGGGAAATGCCTCCCGTCGCGGTATCCGGCAAAAGGCTATCCGCATCGGTCAGCGTTTTCTCCCAGGTAAAGGAAAGCTGCATGCTCAACCCGGCGCTCATGCGGCGCTCTAAGGTGGCCTGCAAAGACTGGAAGCTTGATTGCCCGATGTTCTGCAACACGTCGCTGAATATGTAGTTATATTGGGGATAAGGCCGGAGTGCCTGTGCCACATTGACGCCCGATCCCCAGTCGGTGTAAATAGCCGGATACGGTGCGGCCACTCCCAGCGTGTTACTCGAAAGCGGTTGATTCAGCGCCTGCCCCAAAGCCAGATCCTGAATCGGTATGTTATTCAAGTTCTGAATATTAGACCGCAGATTCTGCGAGCGCAGCCCGGCATAGCCGAGCGTTGCGATCGTATCTTTTGAAATTTGCCCCTGTATTTGAAAGCTCCAGCTCTGGATAATGGCAGGTTGGCCGAAGCTGGGTTCAATATAATTTGGGTCGCCCGTATTTACGACGGATGGGTTGAGAAACGGCGGCGGCGCAAATCCCGGGAAGCCGTTGTCCCACTGGAACGCCGGGTTGAACCCGTTTGAGCTGTTGAAAGTGGGTGTGGCTGAATATCCCTGTACCTGGCTGCCTCCAAAATCCGTATATTGCAGCGGTGAGTAGATAATTCCATAGCCGCCGCGAACCACCAGCCGTCCGCCGTTCGGATTGTAAGCAAACCCCAAGCGCGGACCGACATCATGAAACACCGTGTTCGCCCACCGCGCGTTGCAATGGCAGTTGTTCCCAAATACCAGAGCGCCCGGCAGATTATTCGCCGCGGGGTTCGGAGCATTCGGGTCGAAGTTAGACGTATTGTTGTGCGACTCGACGCGAGGAACATCCACATCCCAGCGCACGCCGAGATTCAACGTCAACTGCGGATTGACCTTCCAGTCGTCTTGGATGAATGTGCCGTAGTATTGGAAGGTCCACCTGGGCACGTGCCCCTGAATAAAGGCATTTCCGTTGTCCACATCGCCCAGCAGGAAACTCGCGATCCCGTTCCCGCTCTGGCCATTGAGGGCCTGATCCGCAGACGTCTCCGCTCGCGCAAAATTGTAGACGCCCGTATCCGTGTCGTTCGCGTAGGTGCCGTACAACTGATTACGGAAATCGAATCCCATCGTGAGACTGTGATTCCCCTTCACCCAAGTGACGTTATCGTTGAAACGCTCGCCATTATCGACATTGGCGTCGTCATTTGCGCGGCCGATCGCAGGAACGTTTTCACCCATATTCACAATCGGAAACTCGGTACCGGTAAGCCCCGAGATGCCGAGCTTCGCGTCCCAGTTGAAGTTACCGCTGATAGCTTCTAAGGCGCCGGTGGTGTAATTCTGGCTGTTCGTGCGGTTATATCCCAGGTTCAAATGGTTCAGCAGCGTCGGCGAGAAGATGTAATCCCATCCGAAACGGCCGTAATGCGTGACGAAGTTCTGGTTCCAGCCGTTCGAATCTATCGGCGGAGGCAGCGTGTAAGTTCCGCTGCTGTACCGCGCGTTGTCCCGCGTATCATACATCGCGAAGATTTTACTCTTATCCGAAATAGTCTGGTCGATCCGAACCGTGTAAGTCGTGTTTTGAAGCGGCGTGCTGCTTGAAAGTGCGTAGTTAGTCCCATTCGCCTGCGTGGCGATATTGGGGAGCGGCAGGTAGCTGAGAAAATTTGTGGAGACCTTCGAAATCATTGAGGTTGGAACCGCATTTTTTCCCGTTTCTGCCAGAAAGGATGTCCGGCACGGCAGCCCTCCGGCCCCGATTCGGGTGGAGTTGGGGTCGAAGATCTCTCCCTGGTAAATGGGCGTTCCATCACAGGGGTTGGTGCCCAGCACGACTGAAGTATTCAGTTGCGCCGAGAAGTCGCCGCTCCGCTCAGCGGCCGTCGGCAGAGTGCTGCTGTTCGTTCCGCCGATGTGCTGGTTGTACTGTTCCCAGTTAAAGAAAAAGAAGGT
>Ga0210385_10001217_pt1 | contig 16245 bp, 10 predicted proteins | sample IncBWH26OmetaG_FD_160107 | JGI IMG/M metagenome (GOLD analysis project Ga0210385, IMG submission 160107) | Forest soil microbial communities from Barre Woods Harvard Forest LTER site, Petersham, Massachusetts, United States - Inc-BW-H-26-O ...
CTGGAGGATGCGGCTGGAGCCCGATTGCAGCGGCAGGTGTATGTGCTCGCATACGCTTGTAAGCTCGGCATGTGCGCGGATCACATCCTCGCGCATGTCCTTCGGGTGCGGGCTCGTGTAGCGGATACGCTCGATCCCGTCGATGGCGTCGATCTGCCTCAGCAGGTTGGCAAATGTCTCCGGCTTCCCATCCACGCGCAGATCGCGTCCGTAGGAGTTGACGTTCTGCCCGAGCAGCGTCACCTCGCGCACACCGTCGCTCGCCATCCCCTGCACCTCGGCCACTAGCTCCTCTAGCGACCTTGACACCTCGCGTCCGCGTGTGCTTGGCACAATGCAGTAGGAGCAGCGGCAGTTGCAGCCCACACTTATCTGCACCCACCCCTGGAAGGTGCGAGCGCGCTTGGCCGGCAGGTGCCCGGTGAAGCCCTCGAACTCGAAGAATCCTTGCGCACTCAGGGAATCGCTGGTAAGGAACTCGGCGAGCTTGTGCGTTTGGCCGGGCCCGAAGGCTACGTCCACGAACGGAAAGCGCTCGAACACCTCCTCCTTGACCGACTGCGCCCAGCAGCCGCCGACGCCGACCACGCGCTCGGGCCGTTCGCGCTTGAGGCGCTTGGCCTCCCCCAGATGAGCGATGAAGCGGCTGTCGGCGCTCTCGCGGATCGAGCACGTGTTGAACAAGATTAGGTCGGCCTCGCGGCGCTCGGGTGCCTCGCTGTAACCGAGCGACTCGAGCATCCCCTTCATGCGCTCGGAGTCGTGCTCGTTCATCTGGCAACCGAAGGTAGTCAGGTGATAGCGCTTTGCCATGACTCCACAAGGGTACCGGCGCAAGCATATCGTTCGTCGCTCAGGGGTGGGAGCTGGCTGCGTCTCGCTCTAAAGCGCGAGGCGTATGAGTGTGCGGCGTTCAGGACCACGTGCAGCAGCACCGTGTCACAATCTGGTACGCGCAAACTCGACCCCACCTATATGACAACAATCTTCCTGGACGACACGTGCAGCGTCACCCTCTCAGTCACCATCCATCTATCCATCCAAGCCGAGCTACGCCACAGAGCCCAGCAAAACTTATCACCCAAAGCATTCGGAATTAGGGTTCCACGACTTGAACCCGCCACGCATTGATTGGCCACACCAAGTTCGGCATGCCGGTTCGGTGGGCTGTGTCTGTGTACACACTTCTTCCGGGCCTGCACACCAGCAGCAGTTGAATCCTGATCCTGGAGCCGACCGGCAGATACCTTTTTCTCCCGAGCTGGCCATCGCTGGCGTCGCGGCGGTCGCGGAGACGATCAGCGAAGCACCGGCAGCCGCGGCACCGTAACGCGCGACCCGGACGATCGCTTCCCGGCGGGAGACACCGGGGACGGCACTCTCCGTGAGAGCGGGCTCGTCGGCAAGCAGATCCTTCTCGCGCAGCTCGTGGAGCGCGTCGGCAACCAGGTTCTTGCTTGCTCCGGCTAGCTCGGCAAGCTGATTCACGTCGCGTTCGCCGTCGCAATGCCGCCAGATGCAGGCCGCGACTGGGCTCAAGCAATGAGCGGTGTGGCTGTTTTGATCGTAGAGGAGGAGCTCCTTGCCGACCGTCTCTTCAAGGAGCTCGTCTCGACGCGCTCGTGGTAGCGATCCATCTTGATGCATCGGTCAACCTCCGTCCTGTCACCTAACATTACATATGTCTACATATTGGGTTCTTCCCTCATCCAGTATCCACGGCAAGCGCTCTACTTCAAATCGTGCTTGCTGAGATGGCACCTTTTGTTTCTAATCCGAGCCCATCCGGGTGGTTGGCCCTACCTCATGCGATCGGATAGGTGGTGACCGCTTCATAGTTCGCGCCCTCGGGCGATAGCCACGAGCGGTAGAGCACCAGCTCATACGGTCTGAAAGAGGCTGAAGGTGTCGGTGGCAGGGCTCGTTGCCGAGGCGCTTCGCCGCCGGGCAAGCGAGCGACCGTCACGTGTGGGCGAAAACGTCGCTTGCTCGCCGTTGCCTTGACACCTGTGTGTGCGCCGCCGTTTGGCTGCCAGCCGCTCACACGTTGAAGCGCGGCTACCGCTTCTGCCTGTAGGGAAGCGAGCCAACCGCGCTCGTCGTGTAGCTCCACGGCCAGCGCGCGCGGGTTGCGCTCGGGCAGCCACAGCGGCGCGCCGAGTGACAGCTCTCCACCGCGCCCACTGCATGTGGAGAGCTCCGACGCGAGCGCGTCCATCTCCCCAGCCGGGCGGTTCCCGAGAAAGCAAAGCGTCACGTGCAGGAGTTCGGCATCAAGGACCCGCACTGACGCCTTCGTGTGCCCGCGCGCCTGCCTGCCGTGTGCCCCCTCCTGGGTATGCCCTTCAGGGTGCGCTCCCCGTGTGGCCTCTCGCGCCCAGAGCGTCAGCCGTTCGCAGACCTCCTCCGGTGGATCTACGGCCACGAACAGTCGCGCGGTTGGGCTCCTGATCACATTCTCAGCGTAGTTGGGGAATAGCTGCTCAAGCGTTCACGGACTCGGCATCATCGCGCTCGCCGCTGAGCAGACGGCGGATCATGTGCATCGCGACAAGCGCTGAGCGCTCGCGCACATCGGAGCGTCCTCCCGGCAGGCGCACGGAGCGTGTCAAGCTTGCGCCATCCGCCCCAGACACGCACAGCCAGACCAGCCCTACGGGCTTCTGCTCGCTGCCACCGCCCGGGCCCGCTATACCGGTGAGCCCTACCCCCAACTCTGTGCCGAACCGAGCTCGCGCGCCCTCGGCAAGCGCTTGTGCAACCTGTTCGGATACGGCTCCGTGCACCTCGATCGTCTCGCGCGGGACGCCCACCTGGGCGATCTTTGCCCCGTTCGAGTAGGCCACGACTCCGCCCAGCACGTACTCGGAGGCGCCGGGTGGGTCGGTCAGCCGCGCCAGCAGTAGCCCGCCGGTACACGACTCGGCGACGGCAATTGTGTGCGCCACGCCCACTGAGCTGTCCTGCTCGCCCCCGGCGGACCGATCCGAGCTTGCGGGTGCGACCCCCGGTCGCTCGCTGCGCAGCAGTGCTGCCACCTGAGCGTCGATCGTCGTGCCGTCGGTCGAATAGAGCGTGTCGGCATGGCGTGTGGCGACGATCTGCGCGAACTCGTCGTACGCCGATTGGGCGTCGGGTTCGTAACGGGTGACGATCTCGATCTCGCCACTGCGTAGGCATGTCGTGATCTCGAGTGTGCTCAGGTCCACCCCTTCGCGTTCGGCGTGGCGCAAGGTCTCTGCGATCTCCGACTCCGGTATCCCGAAGAGGCGCAGCATGGCTACGCAGTAGACGCGCGCGCCGGCGATCGCCGAGCGCCACGCCTCGGTTGCCGCCGCCTGCTTCCACATCGGCTGCAGCTCACGCGGTGGCCCCGGCAGCACCACGACGGTGGGGCCCCCGCGTCCCTCGGCCGGAGCCACGACGAGACCCGGTGCTGTGCCAACCGGCTCGAGCACGGTCGCACCGCGCGGAATCGTGGCCTGCTTGCGGTTGCCGTGGGCGATCGCGTCGCGGTCGAGGTCGGGGTAGCGCGCGGCGAGCGGGCGCAGGATCTCGGCGATGCGTCCCTCCAGAGCCTCGTCCAGGACCATCTCGCGGCCTTGGAAGGAGCCGACGACCTCGGCGGTCAGGTCGTCGGCTGTCGGGCCCAGGCCGCCACTGGTGAGCACCACGTCCAGACCCTCGCTTGCCATCGACTCGAGCGCCGCCAGCAGATCCTGTGGGCGATCGCCCACTATCGCGATCTGAGCGAGGTCGACCCCGGCCTCAAGCAGCCGGTCGGCAAGCCAAGGGCCGTTGCGGTCGCGCACGCGTCCGCTGAGCACCTCGGTGCCCGTCACCAGGATTCCGGCGCGGGGCGCCTCGCTCATCCGCACGTCGGCTGCTGGGAGGCAGCAAGCACGTGACGTCCGCTGCTCGTGATCGAGTAGCCGATCGGCTTGCTCGACGCAGGCACGCTCAGCGCTTTTCCGTCTACATAGATCTTCACTGCGTTGTTGCCCAGCAACAGTTCGAAACGCGTCGAGTGATAGTCGCGCGGCGTGTAGGAGCCAGGTTCGAGCGTGAGGCCCGGGATCCGCTTGCTGCCGGCTGCATCGACCAGGCAAACGTACACCGGCGCTGTGGGATGCAGCGAGAGGGTGATGCGCCCACTGGCACTGCTCGGCGCAGACGAGTTGGAAGGAGTGGAGCTGTGGTTATGTCGGTCGGAGCTGTGGCTTTGCTGGGCGTTTGTCGAGTTGGCCGGAGTCGGCGGCGAGCCGTTCCCTTTTTTGCCGGCGATCAGCGCCACGACCAGCACGACGATCAGCAGGCCGAACGCGCTCACCGCAATCACATAACCGCGCGAAGGACCCGGCCTGTTCGAGCTCGAGCGCATGGCGGCACGACGCGGCGGCGACATAACCGGCTGATGGTCCAGCTCGCTCGGCTGCTCGTAGTTGATGCGATATTCGTCGACGAGCGCCTTCGCGTCGAGGCCCAGCGCCTGGGCGTAGGTGCGCAGGAAGCTGCGCACGAATGTCGGGCCCGGCAGCAGGTCCCACTCTTCGTTCTCCAGGGCGCGCAGATACTTGGCGCGAATCTTCGTCTGTGCCTCGATCTCGGACACGTCGATACGAGCACGCATCCGCGCCTCTCGTAGGGTCGCTCCAATCTCAGCCATATCAGCGCAACAGGCTAGTGACTCCGGCCCAAACAAGCGCTTTCCGAGCGGCACATGTGCCGCTCGGCCGTGCCGCACATGTGCGGCACGGTTCCGACCCTTGCATGCAAGGGTCGGCCGGACGGTGCATGCACCGTCCGGGCCCAAGTCTCAAAGAATCGCAACAAGGGCTCAAGTGGAGATCGACGCCTCGCTTGGCGTCTTCGTGGCGCCGGAACCGTCCACCATGGCAAGCACTCTGGGCACGTCTGCCTCTCCGATCAGCACCTGACGCGGCTTAGATCCCTCATAACCGGAGATCACACCACGACGCTCCAGCATGTCGATCAGCCTGCCCGCGCGGGTGTAGCCAAGGCGCAGACGTCGCTGCAGCATCGAGGTCGAGGCTGTCTGCATTTCCGCGACCAGCCTGATCGCGTCGCTCAGCAGCGGATCCTCGTCGGGGTCGAACTCGTCATCCGAGCTCTTCTCGGGCTCCGCCGGCTCGACCTCCTCGAGCAGCTCCTCGCGCAGCTCAGGCTCGCCCTGCTTGCGCCACATGTCCGTCAGCTTCGCGATCTGCGACTCGTCGATGTACGCGCCCTGGATCCGCTGCAAGCGCGAGGAGCCGACCGGGCTGAAGAGCATGTCGCCCTGGCCGAGCAGCGACTCGGCGCCGTTCTGGTCGAGGATCACGCGCGAGTCGGTCTGGCTCGATACCGAGAAGGCGATGCGCGAGGGCACGTTGGCCTTGATCATGCCTGTGATCACATCCACTCGCGGGCTCTGTGTGGCAAGTACGAGGTGAATACCCACCGCGCGCGCCTTCTGAGCAAGGCGAATGATCGAGTCCTCCACGTCGGCTGGCGCGACCATCATCAGGTCCGCGAGCTCGTCGATCACGCAGAGGATGTATGGCAAGGGAGCTTCGCCCCGTGCCTCGCGCGCCTTGTTGAGCTCGATCAGGCTGCGCGTGCGCGACAGCGACATGATCCCGTAGCGCTGCTCCATCTCGCGCACGAGGTTCTGCAGCGCGTTGGCGGCCATGCGCGGGCTCGTGATCACCGGCGTGAGCAGGTGCGGAATCGACTCGTAGTGGTTGAGCTCCACCTGCTTGGGATCCACCAGCACGAGTCGAAGCTCGTGCGGAGTGGCGCGCAGCAGCACGCTGCACAGCATCGCGTTGATCGCCCCCGACTTGCCGGCGCCGGTCGTGCCTGCCACAAGCAGGTGAGGCATCTTCGCAAGGTCCGCGCCGATCGCCTTGCCGGCCACGTCCTTGCCGAGCCACACCGTCAGCGGAGACCAGTCCTTGGGCGGCTCCTGGAAGACGTCGCCGAGGCGCACCATCCGCCGCTTGGCATTGGGTACCTCCACGCCCACGGCCTGCTTGCCTGGGATCGGGGCGAGAATCCTGATGTCGGTCGCGGCCAGCGCGTAGGCCAGATCGTCCTTGAGTTGGGCCACCTTGCCGACCTTCGTACCCGGCGCCAGGCGCAGCTCATAGCGTGTGATGTGCGGCCCCGCCACGGTGCCGATCACCTTCGCCTGCACGCCGAAATGGCCGAGAGCCTCGACCAGGCTGGTCGCTGTGCGCTCCTGTCCCGCGGTATCGGGCTTGGCCTGCTCGGCGGTCGAGCGCGTGAGGATGCGCTCGGCTCCGGGCAGCTCCCAGACGAACTCGGGATCGTCGGTGACGGCATCGCGCAGACGCCCTTGTGGCGTGAGCAGCGACTCGTCGATCGGCTCGGCGGAAACCTCGTCCTCCTCGTCTGACTCGGACTCCTGTGTGGAGCGAAGATCGACAGCCGCAAACGATCCGTCCTCGTCCTCCCCTTTGGCTTGGGGATCGTGCTCGCCCTCTGTCTCGCTCGGCTCCATCACATCCTCGACATCGACATCCCAAGGCTCCAATACCGGCGCTGCGCCGTCGACGGAAGGCGCCTCGACGTGAGTGGCGCGCACGATCAACTCCTCCGGGGCTGGCTCCGGAGGCTGGAGCGAGTGCTCCGCGGATTCGCGCGAATCGGTTTGCGCGCGCTTGGAGGGCGCGGACTTGCTCGGGCGCTCGAGGGCACTTGCTCGAGCACGCAACACGCGACTGGTGTCGACCAGACCATTGCCCGTTGCACGTACGACCACAGCCAGCGAGAGCCCTGTCAGCAGGACAACGCCCACCACCAGCAGGAACACGACAAGGATGTTCACGCCCACGGTCTGTACCAGTCGGTCGGCAACCCAGTAGAGGCCTTGGCCGAGGATGCCACCGTGGGACTGTAGAAATGCCGAGCGCCACTGCTCGGAGCCCGCATCGGCAGGGGTCCCGCTACTGACGCCCAGCGTGCCTGCGGCGAGTGCCAATGTCGCGGCCGCGAAAAGGCAGAGGCCTCCGGTGCGCAACGGTCTACGCGTCGGCATGAACTGCGCAAACAGCAGTGCGCTGCCGCCGATGAGGAGTGCCGCGGGCGCGAGCGCTCGCGCTTCGCCGAAGCACCAGCCCAGAACGCTCGCAAGTCCCTGGCCCAGCTTTCCCCCATCCCAGTGGCCATAGAGGACAAAGCCCATGAACACACCCACGGCTGCCAGGCCGAGGCCGAGCACGTCACGCTGGTTCTGGCTCAGCACTGGCCAGCGCAGCGAGAATCCGTCGAGCAGGCCGGACGAGCCGCGGCCTCGTCTGCGTCCGCTTCGGGAGCGCGCTCGGGTGCTCGCTCGTGCTGCTCGTCGTGCCGCCTGCTTGCGGGCGGGCTGACGCTTGGGGCTCTTGCGGGCGGTTGGCATCAGGGCCAGCTTCGACGCGCACCGTCCAGAACCTGCTTATGACTCGGCCAGCGGTCAGGTCTTTCACATAGCTCTGCCAGACCCGCTCATCGGCCATCGCGACTCATGCAGAGCCCCCTTACGCGGGAGCGACCCTTACTATGGCTTTAGTGCACACCGCTACACAGAGTGGTTGAGATGAGCGAATTCACCCGTGCCCCCCGCGTGCTTGTCGTCGAGGATGACGAAGACATCGCCCAGGCACTCCAGCGCTCGTTGCGCATGGAGGGCTACGAGGTGCGTGCCGCCGCCGACGGCAACGCCGCGCTCGAGCACGGGCGCACGTTCGCGCCGGACCTCGTGATCCTCGACCTCGGCCTGCCCGAGCTCGACGGAATCGAGGTGGCAAAGCAGCTGCGCGACGGCGACGACGTGCCGATCTTGATACTCACCGCCAGAGACGCCTTGGAGTCGCGCGTGGAGGGCCTTGACGCTGGCGCCGATGACTATCTCGTCAAGCCGTTCGAGCGCCAGGAGTTGCTGGCGCGCATGCGTGCGCTGCTGCGCCGCCGCCCGCCGCGCGGCTCGGCGCCGTTGCGCGTCGGCGATCTCTCGCTCAACGTCGACACGCACGAGATCTCCCGTGGCGAGCGCCAGATAGAGCTGACCCAGCGCGAGTTCGAGCTGCTCGAGTATCTGATGCGAAACGAGCGCATCGTCATCTCACGCCAGCGCCTGCTGGACGAGGTGTGGGGCTACGACCCTTTCTCGACCACCAATACGATCGAGGTGTTCGTCTCCAATTTGCGTCGCAAGTTGGAGGCAGAGGGCGAGCCGCGCCTGCTACACACGATCCGCGGAGCCGGCTACGTCCTCAGAGCCTGACCGCCTCCTGACGCGGCGCTGGATCACCACGTGCCGTCTTGGACGTACTACCAGTACGTCCTGCGACGTCCCGCGGCGCTCAGCTTGGTCATGAGACGGTCAGAGTCGCTGAGCAAACTCGTGGAGCGCGTATCGGTCACGTTCGACCGCCTGCCGATTCGTACGCGCCTCGCCGGTGTCTCGGCACTGCTGACTTTCACGATCCTGTGCGCGTTCGCGCTGGTCGTAGGCTCGCTCACGGTCCACCGCATCCGCTCCAATTTCAACCGTGAAGTGGCAGCTGCCACGACCAACTTCTCAAGCTTCCTGCGGGTGAGTGTCACCGGCAACCAGGCCGAAGGCTTCACGTTGCACGTCACCAACCCGCCCAATCTCAATCAGTTCGCAAGCTCCGAGCACGCGGCGATTCGTATTCTCAGCATCAGTGGCGGCGTGCTTGCGTCGAGTGCCGGCGCACCCGAATTCAGGGGCGCCAATGAAACCGACACCGACGGCTACCGCGTCGACGCGCAGCTCGTTCCACTCGACGCGTCGGTCGGCGGGGACATCGTCGTCCAGTACGGACGGCGTCTCTCCGACGTAGAAGGCACCGTCGCGCGCGTCGAGCTGCTGCTCCTGCTCGGCGTACTCGCCGGCACGGGCCTTGCACTGCTGGCCGGGATGATGATCGCGCGACGCGCGATGGCGCCGATCGCCGAGCTGACGAGGACGGCCGAGCAGATCGCGCGCACGCGTGATCCCAGCCGCAGTGTGCCCGAGCCACTTGCCGAAGACGAGGTCGCCGAGCTTGCGCGCACGCTTGGCGGTATGTTGCACGAGCTCGACGCCGCGCATGCCGAGACAGAAGCGACGCTCGCACGTCAGCGCCAGTTCGTGGCCGACGCCTCGCACGAGCTGCGCACGCCACTGACAAGTGTGCTGGCCAACCTCGAGCTGCTGGCCGAGTCCCTGCATGGCGAAGAGGCCGATGCCGCCCGCTCTGCTCTGCGCTCCTCCCAGCGCATGCGCCGCCTCGTCGCCGACCTGTTGTTGCTGGCGCGCACCGATGTTGGGCGGGTTGTGCGGCGCGAGCCTTGCGATCTTGCGCAGATCGTCGTGGAGGCCGCGGCCGAGCTGGGGCCGGTGAGCGCCCAACACGAGATCTCACTCGACGTGCAGTCAGCGATCGTCGAGGCCTCCCGCGACGAGCTTCACCGGCTGGCGCTCAACCTGATCGAGAACGCGCTGCGCCACACGCCTCCCGGTACCGAGATTCGCGTCTCGACGAGCATCGACCCGGCCGGGAGCGCGCGCCTGGTCGTCGAGGACGACGGTCCGGGAGTGCCGGAGCGCTTGTCATCGACCCTGTTCGAGCGCTTCGTACGCGGCGCCGGCGATCATGGCGGCTCGTTCGGTTTGGGTCTTGCGATCGTGCGTGCTGTCGCCGAGTCACATGGTGGCAGCGTCTCGATGGAACAAACTCATCCAGGCGCCGAGGGACCGGGAGCACGGTTCGTAGTGAGCCTTCCGGCCCTAGACCTCGACAACGACGGGCAACACCATAGGACGGCGCTTAAGGCGGTCGTAGACTAGTTTCGCCAGGTCGTCGTGCAGCATCTGCTGCAGTAGGTCGACCTCACGGATCTCCTCCTTGGCGGCGCGCGCGAGCGTGCTATCGACCGTGGCGCGGATCTCCTCGAACAGCTCCCCCGCCTCCTCAGTGAAGGGAACGCCGCGGAAGATCACCTCGGGATCGGCCACCGAGCGCCCGTCCTGCTCGGCGATCGTCACGACCACGACGAAAATGCCGTCTGCTGAGAGCATGCGCCGGTCACGCAGGGCGACATCGGCCATGTCGCCGATCTCAACCCCGTCGACGAAGATCATGCCTGATTGCTCGTGCTCTTTGAAGCGTGCACCGCGCTCGTCGATGTCGAGCGGCAGGCCGTTCTCGCCCTGGAAGATGTCGTCGGGCTCGACGCCGACCGCTTCGGCCAGTTGGGTATGCAGGCGCAGGCGCTTGAAGTCGCCATGGAAGGGCATCACGTAGCGCGGTTTGGTCAGGTTGAGCATCAGCTTGACCTCCTCGGCGTACCCGTGACCGGAGGCATGCACCGGCGCGTCGCGCGCCGTCACCACGTCGCAACCGATGTGGTAGAGCCGGTCGATCGTCTCGTTGACGGCGCGCTCGTTGCCGGGCACAGGAGTCGCCGAGAACACGACGGTGTCGCCGTGGCGCAACTTCACTTGCGGATGGTCTCGATAGGCCATGCGGCGTAGGGCTGAGAGCGGCTCTCCCTGTGAACCTGTCGAGATGATCACGATGCGCTCGTCGGGGAAGTCTTCGATCTCGCGTGTGCCCACGAGGATGCCCTCGGGGACGTCCACATGGCCGAGCGTGCGCCCGATGCCGACGTTCTTGCGCATCGAGCGTCCCACCAGCGACACCTTGCGGTTGAGCGCGGCGGCCGCGTCGATCACCTGCTGCACGCGGTGGATGTTCGAGGCGAAGCTCGTCACGATGATGCGCCCCTCACAGCGGGCGAATGCCTCCTCCAGGTGTGGCCCGACCAGCGACTCCGAAGGTGAGAAGCCCTCGCGGTCGACATTGGTGGAGTCCCCGCACAGGAGCAGCACACCCTCGCGCCCAAGTTCCGCGAGCCGTGAGACATCGGCCGGCGCCCCGTCCACGGGCGTCTGATCAAACTTGTAGTCGCCGGTTATCAGGACCGTACCGAGGTCTGTTCCCAGCGCGACTGCACTGGAGTCGGGGATCGAATGCGTCATATGGATCATCTCCAGCGAGAACGGCCCCAAGTCGAGCATCTCCCCGGGCGCGACGTCGCACAGCTCGACATCGCGCAGCTTGTGCTCGTCCAGCTTGGAGCGCGCCATCGCGATCGTCAGCGGTCCGCCGTACACGGGCGCCACGTTGTCTTGGCCGAGCTCGCGTACGACCCACGGCAGTGCGCCGAGATGATCCTCGTGGCCGTGGGTGACGACGATCGCCTCGATGTCACGTGCCCGCTCGCGCAAATAGGAGAAGTCGGGCAGCACCAGGTCGATGCCGACCATCTCCGGAGTCGGGAAGCGCAGACCGACGTCGACGACGACGATCCGCCCGTCGTACTCCAGGACGGTCATGTTCTTGCCTATCTCCCCCAGCCCGCCGAGGGGCAGCACGCGCAGCTTGCTCACGCGTGCGCGCCTGCCATGAGGCCGTGGCGCACGAGCATCGTGCGCACCTCGGCTAGCTCGTGCTCGTCGGCCTCGATCAAGGGCAGTCGCAGACCACCGACTTTGTGGCCGAGCATGTTCAAAGCCGCCTTCGTGCACGTTGGGCTGGCGGTCATGAACAGCGTCTCGTACACGTCCTCGAGGCTTGCGTCGATCTCAGCGCGGTGCTCGGGCTCGTCGACGATGCGGCGCATCTCATCGCCGACGATGTGGCTCGCGACGAGGATGCCGCCGGCGCCGCCGATGTCGAGCGTGTGCGCGAAAGTCGCGTCGTCGCCTGCGTATACGTCGAGTCCGTCTATCAGCCGCAGCTCCTGGGCATTGGCCTGCTTGAGACCCTCGACGTGCTCGATCTGGGCCAAACGTGCCAGCAGCTCCGGCCCCATGTTGACCGCCGTGCGGCCAGGAATGTTGTAGAGCAGGATCGGCCGGTCGGTGGCCTTGGCGACCTCTTCGTAATGACGCACGATCCCGCGTGGGCTCGGCTTGTTGTAATAAGGGGTGACGCTCAACGTCGCGTCTACGCCGAGTTCGCTTGCGACTTCGGTCAGGTGCACGGCGTGTTTTGTGTCGTTGGAGCCTGTGCCACCGATGATCGTGGTGCCCGGTGGGCGCTCGCGGGCGGCGAGGCCGATCAGGTCGAGGTGTTCCTCGTCGGTGAGGGTCGCCGCCTCGCCGGTGGTCCCGCACACGACGAAGCCATCGGAGCCGTGTTCGGCGAGATGGTGCATCAGTGCGACGAATGCCTCCCCGTCGACGCGCAGGTTCTCGTCGAATGGCGTGACAATTGCTGTCAGGATGGTGCCAAGCGGGCTCATCGTGTGCAGTATTCCACGTGTATCGGGTGTAGATGGTGGCGTGCCCGCATTGTTCACTCGCCCGCGAACAACAGGTGCTCCAGGCCCACCGTGGGCGTGCTCTGCAGTGTTCGGACACCCCGAATAGCGAGCAGCACGCCGGGCATGAACGACTCGCGACCGGTCGTGTCGTGGCGGATCGTCAGCGTCTGGGCTTCGTCGCCAAGAATGACCTCCTGGTTGGCCACGATGCCCGGCAGGCGCACCGAGTGAATAGGCGGCGGCTCGCCGCCGGAGGACTCTGCCATCAGCCGCGCCGTGCGTGCCGCCGTGCCGCTGGGTGCGTCGAGCTTGCGGTCGTGGTGCAGCTCGACGATCTCGGCCTTTTGCATGTGCTTGGCTGCCTCAGCCGCGAAGCGCATCATCAGGACCGCGCCGATCGCGAAGTTGGGTGCTACGAGCACGTTTGGCAGCTGTCCTGTGGGTGCGCGATTTGGCGGTCCCCCCGCGCGCGCGGGGGGCATCGCGCTTTTTTGCAGTGCCAGCAGGCTCTCGGTCAGGGCGTCCAGATCGAAGCCCGTGGTGCCGATCACCACGTGCACCCCGGCTCGCGCGCACTGCAGTGCGTTCTCCAGGGCCACGTCAGGCTGTGTGAAGTCGACCACCACCTCTGGAGCGGACTGCGCGAGCATCTGCGCGAGCGTGGCCTCCAGCAGCGGATCGGCGCGCCCGACAAGCTCCATGTCGCTTGCCCCTTCGACGGCGGCGCAGACCGTCCGGCCCATCCGCCCAGCCGCGCCCGCGACGCCTACTCGGATCACAACCGCACCCCCGTGCCGATCGCGAGGCCGCCACCTTGCGAGCGTCCGAGCGAGCCAAGGCGCATCACGACGCAACTGCCTCAAGCGGTGCGAGCGCCTCTTGGAAGACGCTCTCCTCGGTCCCGACGCCGGCTACCGAAAGTCGCTCACCGGCAAACAGTTCGATTGCCAGTTCGTGCAGGTCGCTCGCCTCGACGGTGTCGATTCGCTCGATGATGTCATCCACGGAGAGGATCGGCAGGTCGCTGAGTACCGAGGAGCCTAGCCGGTTCATGCGCGCCGCGGTCGACTCCAGCGCGAGCACGATGCGTCCCTTGACGTTCTCACGCGAGCGCGTCAGCTCCTCGTCGCTGACAGGCTCGGCCACGAAACGATCGAGCTCCTCCGCGATCGTGGCGATCGCCTCACTGAGATTGTCGGGACGGGTGCCCACATAGAGGCCGACCTCGCCGGTGTGGGCGTGCAGGTTGGAGAAGGAGAAGACCGAGTAGGCAAGACCCCGCTTCTCCCGCACCTCTTGGAAGAGCCGCGAGGAGGACGTGCCGCCCAACACGCCTTCGAGCACGCGCAGCGCGAAACGGCGCTCGTCGTGACGGGAGATGCCCTGACCGCCGAGGCATACGTGGTATTGCTCGGTGTCCTTTTGCAAGAAGCGCACGCGCCGCTCGAACGACGGCGCTTGCCTGGGCGAGGCGATAGCCGTCGTGCCGTTTGCGTTTGACGTGCTCGGCGGAGTCGCTGCCTGAACCATGCTCACAAGCTCGTCGTGATCGACCGAGCCAGCGGCCGCGACGACGATGCTCTGCGGCAGGTAGCGCTCGTCGTGGAAGGAGCGCAGGCCGGCCAGTTTGACGCCGCCCACCACCTCGGCACGGCCGATGACCGCGCGCCCGAGCGGGTGCGAGCCGAAGACAGCTTCGCCGAGTACGTCGAAGACCCGGTCCTGGGGGTCGTCTTCGTACATCGCGATCTCCTCGAGCACGACCTTCTGCTCGGCCTCGAGATCTTCGAAGCGCGGATGCCAGATCATCTCCCCCATCACGTGCAGGGCACGCTCCAGGTGACAGTCGAGCACACGTGTGAACAGGGAGGTGCTCTCGCGGTCGGTGCCCGCGTTTATCTCGGCGCCCATCGCGTCGAAGATCTGGTCGATCTCCTCCGAGCGGTAGCTGTCGGTGCCGCGAAATAGCATGTGCTCGAGCAGGTGCGAGAGCCCAGCTTGATCGTCGGTCTCCATCGCAGAGCCCGTGCCGATCCAGAAGCCGAGTGCCACCGAGCGCACGTTCTCCATGCGCTCGGTGATCACTCGCACGCTGTTGTCCAGCGTGGTTATTCGATGTTGAGGCAAACCCTCAGGTCCGCGGGTCTCAGTCGCGGTCGCGGCCGCCATGACGGGGACGGCCGGAGCCGCGGTCGCCGCTGCGCGGCGGACGACCCTCGCGTCCGTTGCGGTCGCCGCTGCGCGGAGGGCGACCGCCGCCTCCACCGCCGCCGCCGCCACCGACGGTTGCGAGCTCCTCGACGCTCTTGCCGGCGATCTCTGGATCGTCGGCAAGGCGCAGGCCGATGCGTCCGCGCTCGCGGTCGACCTCGACCACGCGCACGTTGATCTCATCGCCCTTGTTGAGCACGTCCTCGACCGTGTCCACGCGCTGGCCGGGCGACACGTTCGAGATGTGCAGCAGCCCGTCGGTGCCCTTGGAGAGCTCCACGAACGCTCCGAAGGTCGTGGTCTTTACGACCTTGCCGACGAACTCGTCGCCGACCTCGACCTCCTTCATCATCGTGCGGATTCGCTCCACGAGCGCGTCGCCGAGCGTGCCGTTGGCTGAGTACACGAGCACCTGGCCCTCGTCGTTGACGTCTATCTGCGATTCGAACTCCTCGGAGAGGCCGCGAATCGTTTCGCCACCCTTGCCGATCAGCATGCCGATCTGCGAGGGGTCGATCTGGATCGTCTGGATGCGCGGCGCGTGCTGTGAGAGCTGCTCGCGCGGACCCTCGATCGTCTCGGCCATCTTGCCGAGGATGAACGTGCGCGCCTTGTGCGCCTGGGTGAGCGCATCTTTGAGGATGTCGAACGTGACGCCCGAGATCTTGATGTCCATCTGCAGGGCGGTGATGCCCTGCTCGGTGCCGGCCACCTTGAAGTCCATGTCTCCGAGGTGGTCCTCGACGCCCGCGATGTCGGTGAGCACGATGTAGTCGTCGCCCTCCTTGATCAGACCCATCGCGATACCGGCGACCGGGCGCTTGATCGGCACGCCCGCATCCATCAGCGACAGCGAGGAGCCACACACCGAAGCCATCGACGAGGATCCATTGGACTCGAAGATGTCCGAGACCACGCGGATCGTGTAGGGGAACTCCTCGATCGAGGGGATCACCGGTACGAGCGCCCGCTCGGCCAGCGCGCCGTGACCGATGTCGCGGCGCTTGGGGCCCAGACGGCCTGCCTCCCCGACCGAGAAGGGCGGGAAGTTGTAGTGGTGGAAGTAGTACTTCTTGGTCTGCAACCCAAGCGTGTCAAGGCGCATCTCCTCCTTGAGCGTCCCCAACGCAGCCGCGCTGAGTGCCTGAGTCTGGCCACGCGTGAACAGCGCCGAGCCGTGCGTGCGTGGGGTGACGCCAACTTCGATCGTGATGTCGCGGATCTCATCCTCCGCGCGACCGTCGGGGCGCTTCTTGTGGATCGCGATGCGCTCGCGGATGATCGCCTTCTCGAGCTTGTCAAAGGCGAGCTGTGCTTCCGCCCTTTTCTCCTTGGCTTCCTTGGTGGCCTCTTCGCCGGCGCCCTCAGGCGCGGCGGGGCCGTACTGCTCGAGGATTGCGCCCTCGACCGCCTTGCAAGCGTCCTGGCGTTCGAGCTTGTCCTCGACCTGCGTGGCCTCGTCAAGCGCCGCGCCGTGCGATGCCTTGACTTTCGCGAGCAACTCCGGATCGACACTGGGCGCCGTAATCGGGGTCTTCTCCTTGTCGACCTTCTCGGCAAGCTCGCGCTGAAGCGCACAGATCTTCTTGATCGCGCTGTGAGCGATGTCGAGCGCATCGAGGATCTCGGCCTCTGAGATCTCGTTCGCGCCGGCCTCGACCATCAGGATCGCATCCTCAGAACCCGCCA
>Ga0210385_10001220_pt1 | contig 16236 bp, 11 predicted proteins | sample IncBWH26OmetaG_FD_160107 | JGI IMG/M metagenome (GOLD analysis project Ga0210385, IMG submission 160107) | Forest soil microbial communities from Barre Woods Harvard Forest LTER site, Petersham, Massachusetts, United States - Inc-BW-H-26-O ...
CCACGGTCGTCCAACCTGCTCAACTTTGCATCCAACAGTAGCTCGCAAGAGGAGAACGCAATTGGAGAACGGAACCATAGACGAAAAAATTGTGCAGGAAATACTTGACGCGTTGTTCTCCTCGCTCGAAGACCTGGACACGCAGAGCACCGCCATCTTGCAATTCTTGAAAGACAAAGGAATTGCCGACGACGCTGAACTCGCCTCCCATCTGCAGCAGGCAGGAAACGCCAGTAGCGTCCGCTGGCGCGCCGCCCGGGTGAGAATCGATTATCTGCTTTCAGGCGCAATCAAATCCGCGGAGCAAGACGCACAGAAAAAGAAAGCGTCTGCCAGTACTGCCGAAGAAAAGCCTGCGGAGAAAAAGCCTGCCGAGAAAGAGTCGACCGAAAAAGAGTCGACCGAAAAAGAAACCGCCCAGGAAGCCAAAGCAGACACAAAACCATCGGACGAAAAAGAAGCCGCCAAAATCGCGCAGCCAGTCGGCGCCAATCGCAAATCCGAGGCCGACGAAACCAGCTCGACAGTCGAGAAACCCCAGAATCAACCTGACCGGGCAAACCAGGAAGCCAACACAAAAGAAAACAAGCAACAAAACAATAATCAGAAACAGGAACCGAATAACGACCCAGGCAAAAACGCCGACGACAAGGCAGCCTGAATCGGAACTCTTACTTATTCCTCATTCTTATTCCTCATTCTGATCTCTGTCCTGCGAACTCGTCTGCGCCTCTTCCGCCGCGCTCGGAACCGGCTTTTGTACGTCAATCAACGGCAATCCCGCTTTCTTCAATTCCTCGTTCAGTTCCGCAACGTCCTTTGACTTGAGCTCGCCCCAAGCCAACAACTGCTCTTCGAGCGCTTTGTTTAATTCGTCGAACGTCGCCGATTGCTGCGTCGTCGGAGCCGCATCCGCCGTATCGAGACCACTGACCAAAGTGTTGAAACCGCCATTCAGCCGCACCAGACTGCGTCCTTCAGGAGAGCTCAGATAACGTCCTCCTTCTTCGCCCTCAAGCGCCGCAGCTTTGGTTTCCAGTTCAGCCGCGACTTTCGCGGCCGCAGCGAGCCCTGTGCTGCTCGCCATGCTGCTTGCATTCTTCCCTTGCTGCAGCCACTTGATCTGCGCTCGCACACTTCTCACTTGTTGCACTGCCTCATAATCCTTATGCAGAGCCTCCGCAATCTTCCGGTCGAGATCGAACTGCCGTCGCAAATCCTCCGCCGAAGTCTTCACTCGCGGATCCATTCGCACATCAAGCGCTGCTTTATACTTCTTCCCGTCAACCGAAAGAACCACCAAATACTGTCCCGGCAAAACCGCAGCTCCCAGCGGATAACGCGGAGTGTCGTGATAAATCGCCGAGATCGGATAATCGTGCGAGAGCACGTCAGGCTCAGCATAATGCAGGTTCCAGACGAAGCGATGCATTCCAGCCGCTGCCGAAAGCACGCGCGCAGGTCGCACCCAATACATCGGAACATTCAGCTCTTTCGGATTGACCGCTTCAGGTTGATCGGCGCTGGAAAAGTGACGCACAACTTGGCCTGTCGCCGCATCCGTAATCTCCAGCGTCACCGGTCCTGTTACTCCAGCTCCAAGCCAGTAATCGATCATCGCTCCATCTGGAGGATTCTGTCCCGCAGGTTCTTCCGGCGGCAAAGGCGTATCGGGATTGTTGTCGCGCTGCACGCGATACGTCAGTTGCGGAGCATAGAGATGAGCCGTACCGTTCGCGATCTCAGCGCTGAACTGCCGCAACGGCGTGATGTTGTCGAGTATCCAGAACGACCGTCCATGCGTTCCGACCACAACATCGTCATGATGCACAACCAGATCGCGGATCGAAGTCGCCGGCAGATTCAGCTTCAGCGATTGCCAGTGATCGCCATCATCCCACGAGACATAAACGCTGCGTTCGGTTCCGGCAAAGAGCAACCCTTTGCGCTCCGGATCTTCCCGCACCGTGTTCACCGGCTCATTGTCCGGCAATCCGCTGACGATCTTCTGCCACGTTTTCCCGCCATCATGCGTCCGATAGATATAAGGATGCAGATCGTCAACCCGGAAGCGATTCACCGCCGCATATGCAGTCGCGGTATCGAAATGTGACGCATCCATCTGCGCCAGCTTGCTCCAAGGCGTAAGTTCAGCAGGCGTAACGTTCTGCCAGTTCTTGCCGCCATCACGCGTGACCTGAATCAGTCCATCGTCAGTGCCAATCCAGATCAGGTTCGCATCTTTCGGCGATGGAGCAACCGCATAGATCACCCCGCGATGCTTGCCCTTCGCCGGATCATCGGCCACAAATGCCCCAAGCGTCGCCGGAACTCCCGGATCTTCGCGCGTCAGGTCAGGACTCACAATCTGCCAGCTATTGCCGCCATCGCGCGTCGCAAACAGCACGTTCGATCCCAGATACAGCACGTGCGGATCTGCCGCCGAGAAGATCAGCGGCGCTGTGCGGTTGAAGCGATACTTCCCCGTCCGCAGCACTACCGGCGAAACCTCGCGCGTCTGTCCCGTGTTGCGGTCGAATACCGTCACCTTGCCGCCATAGATCAGGTTCGGATGTAGCGGATCAGGCGCAACATACCCATATTCCTCAACCCCAACTGTCGTCCAGTCCCGAAACGTGATCTCGCCAAAGTCGCTGCGGCTCGCCGTACCAATCGAACCGCTCTCCTGTTGCCCACCATAAACCCAGTATGGAAACTGGTCATCCGCAATCACGTGATAGAACTGCGCTGTCGGCTGGTTGTACCACGAACTCCACGTCTCGCCCCGATTGACGCTGATCGTCGCGCCCTGGTCCAGCGCAATCGCAATGATGTCGGGAATCTCGGGATTAATCCAGATCGTGTGATAGTCGTCCCCGCCAGGAGCGCCCTTGATGGCAGTGAAGTTCTTGCCCGCATCCGTCGAGCGATAAGTCGAGGTATTCGCGACGTAGATCGTATCCTTATTCTTGGGATCAACTCGCACGCAGCCAAAGTCGTCGCCGCGCCCATAGATCCGCTCTTCATCGTTCATCTGCTGCCAGCTCTCGCCCGCATCGTCGGAACGGTAAATCCCGCTTCCCTTCTTCGCATTCACCCACGCATACATGCGCTCCGGATCGCTCAGTGAAACCGTCGGCCCGATGCGCCCAATGCCTTCCGCCTCGCTCGGCAATCCCTTCGTGAGTTGCCGCCAATGCTCTCCACCATCCGTGGATTTGTACAGACCACTGCCCGCGCCGTTGTAACCACCACCAGTCGTCCAAGGTGGACGCCGCGAAGCCCACATGCTCGCGAAGATTACCTGTGAGTTGCGCGGATCGAAGACCAGATCCATGCCTCCAACGTTCTCGTCCTTGTAGAGAACCTTCTGGAAAGTCTGACCGCCGTCGAGCGACCGGAAGATTCCGCGCTCGGCATTCGGCCCATAAGGATGTCCTTGCGCCGCCACAAACAGGCGATTGGGATCCTTGGGATCGACAATGATCGACGCGATCTGTTGCGCGTCCCTCAATCCCAGATGCTTCCACGTTCGCCCCGCGTCGATCGACTTGTAAATCCCGTCTCCGACGGAAAGATCTGGCCGCCGCAATCCCTCTCCACTCCCAACATAGATCGTGTTCGGATCCGACGGCGCGACCGCCAGCGCTCCAATCGAACCCGTCGGCTGATCGTCGAAGATCGGATTCCAAGTCCGGCCAAAGTCGTCCGTCTTCCAGACTCCGCCATTGTTCGGCGCCATATAGAAGACATTCGGCTGTCCCGGAACGCCCGAAATCGCCACCGTGCGTCCGCCGCGAAACGGCCCAATCGAACGCCAGTGCAGTTCCTGGTACATTGCCCTGTCGTACTGCTGGGCGAAAAGCACGCACGGCAATAGCAACAGGCAGAGCAAGGCAGGCAGAATTCGGAAGCGTCGCACGCTCACAGTTGGTCCCCCATCTGATATCTGAGATCTCATCCCCGAAGAGACCTAAGAATAAACCACCGCAGCGAACATTGGACAGCCAGGTGTCGGATAGTCGGTGGTGGGTCAGTTTGAATTTATTCGGGAAGGGCACGGCTTCAGCCGTGCCATAACCGCCACAAAATCATTGCGGCTTTAGCCTCTGAGGGAATGTGTTGCCTCAAACTGACCCACTATCGGACGTCGGATAGAGGGACAGAAAGATAAAGATCGGAGTTGACGCTACGTTCTCGCCGCAGAAGCCGCCGACCAGTCTTCCAGATACCGCCGCAACGCGTCTTTCCAATCCGGCATCTGGATCTTGTAAGCGTGGAGACTGTCCGGTGACAGAACAGAATATGCCGGACGCTGTGCCGGCCGCGGAAACTCGGCCGTGCTCACCGGCTTCACTACCGCAGCCAGGCCCGAAGCGCGCACAATCTCAACCGCAAATTCGTACCACGTGCATTCGCCGGAACTGGTCACGTGCACAATGCCGCGAGCATCGTTGCGGCAAAGCCTTACCAGCGCCGACGCCAGATCGCGCGTGAACGTCGGACTGCCCCGCTGGTCATTAACCACGGAAATCTCGGGTCGAGCCGCCGCGAGCTTCAGGATCGTCGCCGGAAAACACTTGCCGCCGTGGCCAAACAGCCACGAGGTTCTGGCTATGCAAACTTCAGGCAGAATTTCTAGCAGCCGCTCTTCCGCGCGGGCCTTGCTCTTGCCATAAACGCTGGCGGGATTTCTCGGATCGGTAATTTCGTACGGCGAGCGTTTGCTGCCATCAAAAACGTAGTCGGTGCTCAGAAACAACACCCGCGATCCGGCTTCGCGAGCAGCTTCTGCAACATTCACCGCACCTTCGCAATTCACCGCAAACGCACGCTCACGGTTCGACTCACAGCCATCCACGTCGGTATACGCAGCCGACAGGATCACCCACTCCGGCCTGGAATCGCAAACCACATCGCGCACTCGCGCGCGGTCGCGGAGGTCCGCGTCTTTAGAAGACAGCGCAGTCAGGCTCTCGGCCTTCAATTCCCGAACCAGGTCCTCGCCAAGCAGTCCGGACGCGCCAAACAACGTAACCCGCATAGCTTGCATTGTACGGAAGGCAGTTCCCAGTTTCCCAGTTCTCATACTGCTTTGCAGGGACGGGTTCACCGGGAAACACGAATTCACCGGGAAATTCGGAGCAATGTTATTCGGGCTTAGCCGCTCGGATCTTTCGCAATCGCCGCAACGCCCGCAAAATCACCACTCCGCTGATCCCAAAGCAGGTCACCGCGGCAAAAGCAATCAAGTTCATCGACTGCCGCTTCAAGCGGAAGTCGTCGGCGAACAACGATACCAAGGCACAAAAAATGCCGAGGATGTTCAGCCAGAGAGGAGAATGCACGCTCGGAAGTTCACGCCGAAATCGGACCTGCAGCAGCAGCGCAGCCAGCCCAATTGCGGCCACCACAATCAGCGCGATCGGGCTCGAGAATGCACTCGGGCCGGTATAGATTACGACCAGCGCCAACGCCAACAGCAGCAGACCGGAAGCCAGCACGGTCCACCGTCGTGCTGCGCTCGATCCCGACTGCGGCGGCTGAAACGCGGACGCGGGCTGAGATTCAGACGGCGATCCGGGGTCCGTCACCAGCCGACCTCCAAGCCATTTAACATCCCGTCATTGTATCTGGGCGCCCTTGGTTTTCGCGCTCAGGCGTGATTCGGCATCCACTCCGCCGCGCGATGTTCGCCGTGCGACACTGCATAGAGCACCAGCTCGACACGGCTCGAAATCCCCACCTTGTCGAAAATGCGCAGCAGATACTTCTTGATGGTGTGCTCGCTCAGTCCCAGTTCGACGGCAACTCCGCGATTGGTCAGGCCATCCGCGACGAGCGCAACCACCTGCTCTTCCCGAGGTGTCAGCAACAACCTCCCGGCGGAATTGACCACCCGTAGCGTCGGCACTTCTGAAAGCGCCTCCAGCATGTAGTTCATCTGCTGGCTGTTGATCCAAATCTCTCCCCGAGCAACACACTGGATGCACTTGCAGAGCATCGAAAAAGGAGTATTGGCAAAAAGAAAAATTCCCTTCGCACCCGCTCGCATAGCACTGACCACCAGATCTCGGTCATCGTTCTCGGTCAGCAGTACAGTCGCGACTCCAGGGTAAGTAACCCGGAGCCACCGCAGTAGGCCGAAATCTTTCAAATGGTTCCCTGCAATCAGGACCACGTCGGCCGAATTCGATTGCATGAAATCCTGAAGAGCGCTCCCCTCCAATGCCACCGCGGAAACCTCAAGGTCCCGCCGTTCCTTCAATGCTCGCGTTAAGAGTTGCGATTGAATGGCTCCAGAATCGGCGACCAGCACTCGCACGGTTTCGGGTTCAACCGCCGGTGCTGCCGTCGACAACTTCGTGGTGCGCATGATGCTCATGCAGTCATCATGCACTAACCGGCACGGACCGTATGTAGGCACCATCACACCGCCTTTGTGATGAATCCACCGTTCAAAGCCCACTTTCGAGGGCATCCCATCGTGCACAAGTCTTGGTGCACTGAGTCCCACCCCGACCGGAACGCCTGGACCCGCAATCCTGCCCCCGGCACGCCGTGTGGCGCTTTCATCACATTTTGGATGGCTGAAATGTGCCCTGTACCGCTGTGGATAGCACTTTGCACGTCTTGTTGTGCTTCGGACATGCCGATACCTTCTGGTCACACGGCTTGCAATTTCGAGCCGTTGTAGTCCGCCGTACCGAGCAACGGTGACACCGGAGATGAATGTAATTCGACAAGTCGTTTCAGGAGCTGCAGGCGTGCTCGTCCTGCAGCTAGCCGTGGTCACTTCCGTCGCACAGACTGTACCGTCGCCGGCTTCGCCCCCTGAGTCCTCTGCTCCGCCCGCTGCCGGCATGGCAGCGCCGGAGAGCTCGCAGACCCAGACGCAGCGAAGCCAGGGAGGTTCCGCCAGCGGAGCGACCACACTGCCCGGAAAGGCGGGTGGCCAGGGAGATCCTGCATTCGGAGGGGACCGCCACCCGCTTTATCGGCTTTCAAAATCTGACACTGTAGATGTGAATTTCACTTTTTCTCCCGACTTTAATCAGACCTTGACCGTGCTGCCCGATGGATTCGTAGCCTTAAAAGGCGCGGGAGCCCTTCTCGCGGAAGGACTCACGGTCCCCGAGATGCAGTCGGCGATTGCCAAAGCCTACCGCGGCTTCCTGCATGAGCCAGAGGTTACCGTGATCTTGAAGGAGTTTGACAAGCCGTACTTTCTCGCTTCCGGCGAGGTTGCGCGGCCGGGAAAGTATGAGTTGCGAGGCGACCTGACCGTAAATGAAGCTGTCGCCATTGCTGGCGGCTTCACTCAGCAGGCTCGTCATTCGCAGGTCGTTGTCTTCCGCCGGATTTCCGCCTACGTCGCCGAATCCCACGTCCTTGACTTGAAGAAAATGCTGAATTCCCGCGATCTTCGCGAAGATATGCACCTCCAACCCGGCGATTTTATTTACGTGCCGCAGAGCCGGATCTCCAAGATCCGCAAATTTGTTCCAACCAGCTCCATGAGTTGGTACATGAACCCAATGCAATAGCAGCAGGAAGGAGTCGCAGCATTAACTGACCGCTGTTCAAAATCTGGCGGGTCCCTGCACCCGCCGGCTGATCAGTCTCGCTGTAACGAACTATGTCGGTCGAACTGACGGCCAGCTCGCGTGCTGCTTTCTCTCCCACTCCGCGCGAACTCGCGGCTACGCTGTTCCGCCGTCCGCGACTCGTCGCGGCTTCATTCGCGCTTCTATTGCTGATCATGATGTTGTTCGTGATCTTCTCCGCGCGCTACGAATCGCACTTTATGGTCCTGTTGCGCCGCGGTCGTTACGACCCGGTCGTTTCCTCCCAACCCGCCAGTCCCATGGATTTCACTCGTCCCGACATCACTGAAGAAGAACTCAATTCCGAGGTTGAACTCCTCCACGACGACGCGCTTCTTAAACAGGTCGTAACCCTGGCCGGAATGGTGCCCGCCAACACGCCGAAGTCCGAGCTTCCTTCCGAGATCGAACATGCCGCTCGCAAGTTGTCGCGCCGCCTCGATGTCGAGGCCCTTAAGAAATCGAACCTGATTCAGGTGAGCTACAAAGACACCAGCCCGCAGCGCGCCGCCCGCGTACTTACCGCACTCTCTACTCTTTACGTGCAGAGGCACACGAATCTGCAACGCCCTCCCGGCGAGATCGAGTTCTTCGACCGGCAAACCGCCGCCTACGAACAACGGCTCCATCGCTCTGAATCCGAACTCGCGCACTTTACCCGCACTCGAGGAGTGGCCTCCGCCGCGCTCGAACGCGATATCGCCCTGCAAAAACTGGGCGAAGCTACCGCGGCCTTCCGCCAGACCGATCAGGACCGCATCGAAACCGAGCGCCGCATATCGTCACTCAGCGAGCAAATCAAGTCGTTTCCCAAACGGTCGGTCACGCTCGAACACTGGGCTGATAATCCGGAAGTCCTCGAAAAGATGAAGACCCACTTGCTTGAGCTCCAGCTCAAACGCACGGACCTGCTCACCCGTTTCGAGCCCTCTTACCGGCTGGTACAGGAAGTCGACCAGGAAATCGCCGACACTCACGCCTCAATCGCTGCCGAAGCACTCACTCCCGTTCGAGACGAAACTACCGACAAAGATCCCAATTACGAATGGGCGCGCATGGAGTTAGAAAAAGCCCAGGTGGGGCGCGACGGTTTGCTGGCACGGCAATCCGAGGCGTCCACTCAGGTCGCATCCCTCCGCTCATTTGCCCAGCAGCTCCAAGCCGACTCTCTGGATCAGCAGGATCTGATGCGCGACGCAAAGGCCGACGAGGACAACTACCTGCTTTACTTCCACAAGCGCGAGGAGGCTCGCATCGGCGACGCGCTAGACGAGCGTCACATTCTCAATGTGGCGATCGTGGAACCACCCGTCGCCCCAGCTCTGCCCGAGCATTCCACTGTTCTGTATTTCGTCGCGGCTTTCGGACTCTCTCTGATGTTCACCGTCGGTATCGCCTTCACCACGGAATACTTTGACCCGACCATTCGCACGCCCGATGAGGCCCTCGGTTTGCTTGAGATTCCCGTATTGGCTTGGTTGCCCGCGCCCGAGCCTGCCGTTCTTCTTCCCTTCAAGTCTCCGTTCCGCCGGCAGAAGATCGCGCGGCAGAGACCTGGCTCATCCGAGGCGGTGGCCGAGTGAGCGCCTTCCAGGAACTCTTCGCTGCAACCCCGGTTGAGTCGGAGCGAGCTGGCGCCGGTCCGATTCGCACCCCGGGTCGACGCAAAACGCCCGTTGCGGCGGCCGCGGCCATCCCCAGCTCAACCGCAGCCACTCCTACCAGCTCAATTCAATGCGCAATTCGTAACGATCAGATCCATAGCCTCGTCCAGCAGCTCTTCTTCCGCCACGAGTCGCCTCCGGTACGGCACGTTGCATTTGCGCCGATTGAGGCATCGACCGAAACCGCAAACCTCTGCCTCGAAGTCGCCCGAGTTCTGGTCGAAGAAGGTAAATACGATGTGGGTCTTATCGATGCCCACTCCGACCGGCTCCTGCCGCAAAGCGAGTCGCTCCAGACCCAGTTGCGGATTCCCTCGCCCAGTCATCCCCAGGCGTCATGGCCGATTGGACCGCGACTCTGGATGGTCCCGCGCCGGAGTTGGCTGACCAATCCCGAGGGTCAGCGTGCCGGGCAGCGGGTCACCGAGCAGGACTTGTCCCGCCTTCGCGAGCTCACATCAGAGTTTGATTTTTCCATCTTGTGGTGCGCTCCCGTTTCCTGGCTCACGGCCAGTATTGGCCAGGCCTGCGATGGCCTGGTGCTGGTGTTGACCGCCAATAAAACTCGGCGTCTCGTCGCTGCCCAAGTCAAAGACCAACTGGATAAAGCGCAGGTTCTTCTGCTCGGCACTGTCCTCGCCGAACGTCGTTTTCCCGTTCCGCAGGGCTTGTATCGGAGTTTGTGAATCTTATGGGCGAACTGACCTCAAACCGGCCTTGGAACTCCGTCCCACCCGATGACCCGTCGCAATACGCGCGCATGATCCCAGGTGTCTCAGCATTGGCTCGTCCCCGTCTCACATCGGCGCAGGCAGCGCCCAAGGTCCGCGCCATCCCCTCACCTGACGCGAACACAGCCGCCGTGCCCGCGTGGCGCAAAGCGCCTCAGCTTCTGTGGATCCGCACTCGCCCTCAAACTGAACCGCGCAAGATTCTCATCGTCGGAGCCGGTCCCACCGCGCGCTTGATCGCGCAAACCCTGCGCAGTGATCCTTCTTACCACGCCCAAGTCTGCGGCTTCGTCGACGACGAAGTCCCGCTTTCCCCGGTAGTGCTGGGGCGCATCGCCGACCTCGACTGGCTGGCCCGCGGCGAGTTCATCGACGAGATCATTGTCGCTCTCCCCGGCCAGTCCTCCCAGGCGCGTCTGGCTGCCGAGATCGCCTTCCGCAACCATCTCGATATTCGCGCCGTTCCTGACCTGCCTCCCGGACCCTGGCCCGATGCCGAGATCGATCACATCGGCGATGTCCCCATCGTCCCCCCATCGCGCGCCCTCGCCCGGCACCGCCTTGTCCCTGAAGCGCGCGCTGGATGTCACCGTTGCCGCGCTCGCCTTGCTGCTTACCAGCCCTCTTATGGCGATTGTCGCCGCACTCACTTGGCTCGATTCGCCCGGTCCGGTTGTTTATTCGGCGGAGCGCATCGGCGCCAAAGGATGCCGCTTCCTCTGCTACAAATTCCGCTCCATGGTCGCCAACGCCGACGACCTCAAGGAAAACTTGCGCGCCCGCAACCAGCGCGAGGGTCCGACCTTCAAGATCCATGGCGATCCTCGCATCACCCGCCTCGGCCGCATCCTCCGCCGTTACAGTCTCGATGAACTTCCCCAGCTCTGGAACGTCCTCCGCGGCGAAATGAGCCTTGTCGGCCCGCGGCCTCATCCCGTCGACGATGTTAATCACTACGAGCTCCACCACTACCGCCGCCTCGACGTGAAACCCGGCATCACCGGCCTCTGGCAGATTACCGCCCGAGATTGTCCGTCGTTCGAGCTCAATATGCACCTGGATCTCACCTACATCGAGAACTGGACCCTGCTCCTCGATCTGCGCATCCTCCTCGGCACAATTCGCGTGCTCTTCGCGCCAGAAGGAGTCTGACCATCGCATGGATTCACAAACAACGCATTCAGGAACAATGCCTTCACGAATAATGAACGCAACGATCAGCCTACGGCCAACAACCGGCCGCAATATAACTTGGGCTGACGTCGACCGAACGTTCTGGAGCGTTGTCGCTCTGCTGCTGCGTCCTCTGCACTTGGGACTGGCTTTTCCATCCATCCTCTACCTGGCCGCAATGACAGTTTTCCTCTTCCGCCCACCCGACCTTTTTTCGTTCTACGCCGACCGCATTGCCTTCGGAATCCTCCTCTTCTTCGTTGCACTCCGTGTTTTGGCGCTCCGTGACACCGTGCCATTCTTCGCCGGACTCACTTTGCCCATGCTCGCCCTCACCGCACTCGCCGTCTTCCGCTTGCTGCGCGAGCCCTTTGACCCGCAGATCTGGAGCGTTGTCGCCAGCAAATACATCGTTCCCTTCGCCCTGTTTCACGTCGCCGTGCTCGTCTTTCGCCGGCCTTCGCAACGAAAGCACTTTGAAATCTTCATCCTTCTTGTCCTCGCCTATCTCATATTCGTTTCCATCGCCTTCCTCGCCGACGCTCGCTCGCTCATCTTTCCTCGTTTCATTCTCGACGAAAGTCTCGGCTTTCATCCCGATCGCGCTCGTGGACCCTTCTTGCAAGCTGTGGCCAATGGCGTTTCTCTCAACATGCTTGGCATTCTCGTTCTCGCGCTCTCGCCTCAACGCAAACTCGTCGTCGGAATTCTGTGGCTGGCCTTGCCCGTGGCCGTGCTCGCCACCATGACACGCGCCGTCTGGATCGCATTTGCCCTCTCTGCCTTGGTCCTCGGCTTTCGCTCGATCCGACGCAAATTCCTGGCATTTTGCGTTCTGTTGGCACTCACCGGACTTTTCATCGGCCTGACCCTCGGCGTCAGCAAACAGTCGCTGCAAACCGCCCTCGGAAATCGCACCGAAGAGCGCGGCCCCGTCGAAGCTCGCCTGGCGGTTTACCAAGCTGGTTGGGAGATGTTTCAGGAACGCCCTTTCACCGGCTGGTCCGCCGGGGGCATGTATGCCGAGCTGGCCCGCCGCATGGAGGGTTACCATCTCCGCACTTTCTACGTGCACAACACCTACCTCGCCTTGCTGGTCGAGTTCGGCGTCCCCGGACTTGCCCTCTACGCTATCCTTTTCTTCAACCTCTTCCGTCTCTGCTGGCGTCGCCCGCCTGGCGAACCCGCCAGCATCGCCGCGCTGAGAAAAATCTGGCCCCTCCTGCTTAGCGTTTATCTGTTCAATGCCTTCTTCGTCGACATGGCTTACCAGTTCGTCATCGGACTTATGTTCACTGTCGCCGGAATGCTTTGCGCCTCCACGCTTCCCCTCTCGGAGGAATCCGCCGCATGACTGCCATCGCCTACATCGCCAATCAGTTCCCATCTCCGCTCGAACCTTACGTGATGGATGAAATCCTCGAACTTCGCCGTCGCGGCTCACACGTGATCTGCTGCAGCGGCAAACGCGTCGCGCCGCAAGAACTCGCACTCGCCGAACGTGTCTTCTGGAAAGAAACTCTCTACTTTCAACCGCTGTCCGACACCGAACTCTCAAAAGCAGTTCGCCGGCTCACTTCTCATCGCGCCCGACTCTGGCCATTGTTGCGTCCCTTGCTCTGGGAACGCGGTGCTTCCCCCTCACTCCGCGTCCGCGCCGTCGGCCACACTGTCATGGGCGCAGCACTCGCCGAACAGTTGGCGTCGCTCAAATTCGAGCACAGAGTCGAGCACATCCACGCTCATCACGGTTACTTCTCCTCCTGGATGGCGCTCACCGCAGCCCACCTCCTCGGAATCGGCTTCAGCTTCACTTTGCACGGTTCCGATCTGCTGCAACGCGCCGACCTGCTCGCGGCAAAGCTGCGCGCCTGCGATTTCTGTGTCACTGTCTCCGAATTCAACCGCCAGTACATTCTCCGCAACTACCCGTCCACTCCTCCGGAGAAAATTTTCGTGCAACGCCTCGGAGTCGATCGCGTTCTCCCTGCGCCTTCCTCCGCCTCGGCCGTCGAAACCGACCACCGCCGTTTCTGCCTTCTCGCCGTCGGACGTCTTCACCAAGTAAAGGACTATCCCTTCCTGATCAACGCCTGCGCCGCTCTCCGCGACCGGGGCCTCGATTTGCTCTGCTGGATCGCCGGCGATGGACCCGAGCGCCAGGCTCTCGAAAAACAGATAGCTTCGCTGCGATTACAGGGCCGTGTTTGCCTGGTCGGCCACGTTCCTCGCGCCGACCTTCCCGGCTATTACCGCTACGCCGACCTGGTCGTTGTGACCAGCAAGAGCGAAGGCATCCCGGTGGTGCTGATGGAAGCCATGGTGCACGAAAAGTTGGTACTCGCCCCGGCCATCACCGGCATTCCCGAACTGGTCGAGCACCAGCGCACCGGATTTCTCTACCAACCTGGCTCCTTGCCTGATTTCGTCAGCGCCGTCCGCTGGATTCATACCAACCAGGCCTCCTTGGCTGGAATCCAGCGCGCGGCTGCGGCCAGCATCGCTGCTTCTTACAATCGCCAGCGCAATCTCCGGTCTTTCGCGGAGCAATTCCTGGCTCGCATTTCTCATTCGGACGGTGACCATGCGCATCCTCTATTGCAACAAGTACAACTATCCGTTTAGTGGAACGGAAGCCTACCTCTTTGACCTCATTCACCGCATGGATGCCCGCGGTCATGAAACCGCGCTCTTTGCCATGGACCACGGCCGCTCGCCCGCCTTCGCCGGCCGCACCTACACCATCCCGCATCTGGAGTTCAAAGATCCCAACGCCAGCTTCGTGAAGAAACTCAGGATGGCCGCTCACGCCATCTATTCGCCGTCAGCCCGCGCCGCCATGCGTAGCTGTCTTGCCGATTTCTCGCCCGACCTCGCCCATATTCGCGGCATCTATCACCACCTCTCGCCCTCGATTCTCTGGGAACTCAGGCGTCAGCGCATCCCCGTCCTCTACCATCTCAACGATTTCAAGATCTTGTGTCCAACCTACAATTGCGTCGCCCATGGGCGCGCCTGCGAACGCTGCAGCCACGGCGCTTTTCACCACGCTGTCACCAGTGGTTGCTATTCCGGCCCGCGTTCCAGCGCGGCCGTTCTCGCAGCCGAGGCCTATCTACACAAATGGTTGCGTACCTACGAACGCTGCGTCGACCTGTTCCTCGCTCCCAGCGACTTCGTGCGCAGCCAGCTGATCGCCGCCGGTTTTCCCGCGCAACGCATCGAAGTCCTGCAACATTACCAGGCCCTCCCGGCCAACCAGGAATTGGTTCCCGACGAGGGCTACCTGCTTTACTTTGGCCGCCTCTCTGCTGAGAAAGGCGTCTACGAACTTCTGCGCGCCATGGTGCAACTCCCGCACGTCCCACTCGTAATCGCCGGAGACGGCCCCGAGCGCTCCCGTCTGCAATCGCTGGCGCGAGATTTGAACCTGAAACAAGTCCTTTTCGCCGGGCTGGTCCACGGTGAGAAACTCAACAAACTCATCGCCGGATGCAGCTTCTCGGTCTTCCCTTCCCACGCCTACGAGACTTTCGGCAAATCCATCCTCGAATCCTTTGCCTGGGGACGTCCCGTCGTCGCCTCCGATCTGGGTTCACGCCGCGAACTCGTCCAGCACGGCGTCACCGGTCTCCTCTATCCCGTTGGCGACCGCGAACAGCTCGCTCATTCCATCGAATTTCTCTTTGGCCGTCCTGATCTCACCGAAAAAATGGGCGCCGCCGCTCGTGCTCGTGTGCAGGCAAACCACGACCCTGATCGGCACCTGGAAAAACTTCTCGATCTCTATTACCGCCTGACCTCTCCCAAAACAGCTCTCTCTTTCCCCACCCAGCCCGCCATTGCTCCCAAGCCCCTGCGCCATCGCCGCGGCCTTCGTGTCGCTTTCATCGGAGGCCGCGGCCTCGTCTCCAAATACAGCGGCATCGAATCGTATTACGAACAGGTTGGCTCTGAACTGGTTCGCTTCGGACACGACGTCACCGTCTACTGCCGCAACTACTTCACTCCTTCCATCGCCACCCACCATGGCATGATCGTTCGCCGTGTACCAACCATCCGCTCCAAGCACCTCGAGACATTCGTCCACACCCTGTTAAGCACGATTCACGCCATGTTCTCCGATTACGACATCGTCCACTACCAGTGTCTTGGACCCGCCCTCTTTTCCTTCCTTCCACGTCTCGCCGGCAAGAAAACCGTGGTCACCGTCCAGGGTCTCGACTGGCAACGCCGCAAATGGGGTCAAATCGCATCGCGCGTGCTCCGCTTGGGAGAAGCCGCCGCTGTCTACTCTCCCAACACCACCATGGTCGTCTCGCGCACCCTACAGCAGCACTACCGTCAGCACTACCACCGCGATACGATCTACGTCCCCAATGGAGCTGCGCCCGCATCCCGCCGTCCGCCTCGCCAACTGCTCGCGTGGGACCTCGAACCCGGCAACTACGTTCTATTTCTGGGCAGATTTTCCCGTGAAAAAAACTGTCATCTCCTCATCGACGCCTTCGAGACCCTCCACACCCGCATGAAGCTCGTCCTCGCCGGAGGTTCGAATGCCGGATCCAGTCGCTCCGATGCTTACGTCACCGACCTCCGCCGCCACGAATCCGCCCAGATCCGCTTCCTGCCCTGGGTTTCAGGAAACGATCTCGAAGAACTCCTCTCCAATGCCGCATTGTTCGTGCTTCCCTCCGACCTTGAAGGCCTGTCGCTCGCTCTGCTCGAGGCCATGGCCGCCGGCGTCTGCGTTCTGACCAGCGACATTCCCGAAAACCTTGAAGTCGTTGACGGTGCAGGTTTCACTTTTCATCACGGCGATCAGCCGGATCTCGTGCGCATGCTCGACTTGCTCGTGCACAATCCCACTCTTCGTCATCAGGCCGCAACCCGCGAACGCGAACGCGTCCAAAGCCAATACCGCTGGCAAGACATCACCCGTTCGATCGAAGCAACCTACTACAACGCGCTCGGCTGGGATCCTGGTGACCGCGCACCTGGCCAAACCCACATCGGCGCCGCCACAAATCACGCGGAAGAAACCTGCGTCGCTCCCATTCT
>Ga0210385_10001223_pt1 | contig 16224 bp, 13 predicted proteins | sample IncBWH26OmetaG_FD_160107 | JGI IMG/M metagenome (GOLD analysis project Ga0210385, IMG submission 160107) | Forest soil microbial communities from Barre Woods Harvard Forest LTER site, Petersham, Massachusetts, United States - Inc-BW-H-26-O ...
CAAGCCCTCATCCAGCGGATCACCCTCAGCGACCATTTCTTCGGCCTCGGCTTCCGTCTCGGCCTCATTGTCGAGGTCCGGATCCGGGTCCGAGTCGCTGCCGCCGACGGTGTGCACCTCGACCGCGCCCGCCGACCCCAGCTCCAGCTGCACGTTGAGTTCGGTCAACGCCTTCAACTCCGCGAGCGGCGGCAGCTGCTCGAGTTTGCGCAGGCCGAAGTAGTCGAGGAATTCATGGGTGGTCCCGAGCACCTCGGGGCGGCCGGGCACGTCGCGCGTGCCGATGACACGAATCCAGTTGCGCTCGAGCAGGGTCTTGATGATGTTCGGATTCACCGCCACCCCACGCACCAGCTCGATCTCACCGCGGGTGATGGGCTGGCGATAGGCGATCAATGCCAGAGTTTCGAGCAACGCGCGCGAATAGCGCGCCGGTCGCTCCGGCCACAGCCGTGCGACCTCGGTGGCGTACTCACCCCGCACCTGAATCCGCCAGCCGCTGGCGGTGTGAGCCAGCTCCAGCGCCCGCGTCGCATACTCGCTCTGCAGACCTTCCAGCACGGCGCTCAGTTCGGCGTCGGTCGGCTTCTGATCGGGCGCGAAGACCTGCGCCAGATCGGCAAGCTGCAGCGACTTGCCCGCGGCCAACAGCGCCGCCTCGACCACGTTTCTGCAATACCACTCGCTCATGGACGCTCAGCTCCCCACAATCGGATCTTCATCTTCGTCCGCGTCGTCGAATCCATCAAGCGGGTCCTCGGCAGGCACCATCTCAGCACCGCTGTTGTCGGCCACGAGGCGCAGCTTGCGTCCGGACGCGGCGGACCGGACATGGATGGGAGCGAACGGCTCCTGCTGAACGATGTCAATCAACCCCTCGCGCACCAGCTCAAGAATGGCCATGAAAGTGACCGCCACCCCCATGCGACCTTCCTCGGGGCTGAACAGTTGCACGAACTCCACGAAACTGGCGCTCTCGAGACGCGCGACGATGTCGGTCATGCGCTCACGGACCGACAATCGTTCGCGCTGCACGTGGTGGTGCGCGAACATCTCGCTGCGCACGACCACATCGCGGAAGGCCAGCAACATCTCCTGCAGCGTGACCTGCGGCACCAGCCGCACCACCTTGCGGTCGCGAAGCTCGGCGCCCGCACTCCACACGTCGCGCTCCAGGCGCGGCAGCGTATCGAGTTTTTCAGCGGCGCGCTTGAAGCGCTCGTATTCCTGGAGGCGCCGGACCAGTTCGGCGCGCGGATCCTCTTCGGAGTCATCCACCGCCGCGGCCCGCGGCAGCAGCATCCGCGACTTGATCTCGGCGAGGGTGGCCGCCATCACCAGGTACTCGCCGGCCAGCTCAAGCTGCAGGTCCTGCATCAGCTCGATGTACTTCATGTACTGACGGGTGATCTCCGCCAGCGGGATGTCGAGCACATCCAGGTTCTGCCGCCGGATCAGATACAGCAACAGATCGAGCGGCCCCTCGAAGGCCTCGAGAAAGACCTCGAGTGCCTGGGGCGGGATGTAGAGGTCCTTGGGCAGGTGCGTGACCGGCTCGCCATTGACGATGGCAAAGGGCATCTCCACCTGCTCGGGGACCGCCTCCGCGCCCGAGATCTCAGGCGCCGGCGCCTCATTGGACACCACGATCGTAAGCTCCGGTTGCATCAGTCCGCTCGCAGGTGCATGACCCGCCGCACTTCATCCAGCGTCTGGCGGGCGGCTTCGCGAGCCTTCTCCGCACCCTCGGTGACTATACTGCGAACGAGCTCCGGCTGACCCTCGAATTCCTGGGCGCGCTTGCGCATGCCGCGGATTTCTTCGACGATTTTTTCGATCAGCGGTTTCTTGCAGTCCAGGCAGCCGATGCCGGCGCTGCGACAGCCCTCCTGGACCCACTGACGGGTGGGCTCGTCGGAATAGATCCGGTGCAGGTCCCACACCGGGCATTTTTCCGGATCGCCGGGATCGGTACGGCGCACGCGGGCCGGGTCGGTCTGCATGGTGCGCAGCTTTTGGGCGACGACATCCGGATCGTCGCGCAGGCCGATGGTGTTGCCATAGGATTTCGACATCTTGCGACCATCGATTCCCGGCACTTTGGGCGTTGCCGTCAGCAGCGCCTGCGGCTCGGGCAGGATGCTGACGGCCCCGCCCTCCAGATAGCCGAGCAGGCGTTCGCGGTCGGCCACCGTGATCCGGTTGTTGCCCTGCACCAGCTCCCGTGCCTGCTCGAGTGCCTCGCCGGCGCCGGTTTCCTGGTACGTGCGGCGCAGCTGCTGGTAGCGCGTGGCATTGCGGCCGCCCAGGCTCTTGACGGCCTTCTGGACGCGCACCTCGAAATCCGGTTCGCGACCATAGAGGTGGTTGAAGCGCCGGGCGATCTCGCGGGTGATCTCCACGTGCGCGACCTGGTCCTCGCCGACCGGCACGAAGGCCGCCCGGTAGAGCAGGATATCGGCACTTTGCAGCAGCGGGTAGCCGAGAAATCCGTAGGTCGTCAGATCCTTCTCGGCAAGCTGCGTCTGCTGGTCCTTGTAGCTGGGTACCCGTTCGAGCCATCCCAGCGGCGTGATCATCGACAGCAGCAGGTGCAGCTCGGCGTGTTCGGGAACCTGCGACTGGATGAACAGCGTCGCGACCCCCGGATTCAATCCCGCGGCCAGCCAGTCGATGAGCACCGCCTGCACGTGCTCCTGCAACTGCGCGGTGTCCTCGTACCCGGTGGTGAGCGCATGCCAGTCCGCGACGAAAAAGTAGCAGTCGTACTGGTACTGCAGCTCCACCCAGTTGCGCAGCGCGCCGTGGAAATTGCCCAGATGCAGTGGCCCCGTGGGCCGCATGCCGGATAACACCCGGCGGGTTTGCGGATTAGCGCTCATTTGTAAGCTTCGCAGTATACCGCAAGGCCATGCCCCGCCTTGCGGCTACAACCCCAGCCGGCTCAGATCGCCGCGGCCGCGCCGCAGGATCACCGGCGGATCGACCGCCAGGTCGACGACCGTCGTCGGCTCGATGCCGCAATGACCGCCGTCGAGTACCGCATCGATCTGATGCTCCAGGCGGGCACGGATTTCGTGGCCGTCGGTCAGCGGCAGCTCATCGCCCGGGAGCATGAGCGTCGAGCTCATCAGCGGCTCGCCGAGCTCTGCCAGCAGCAGCCGCGGCACCGGATGATCCGGCACCCGCACGCCTACGGTGCGGCGCTTCTCATGCTGCAGGCGGCGCGGGGTCTCGCGCGTCGCGGGCAGCAGAAAGGTGAACGGGCCCGGCGTACACGCCTTGAGCAGGCGAAACTGCGGCGTATCAATTCTGACGAAGCGCGCCGCCTCACCGACGTCGCGGCACACCAGCGTGAAGTGATGGTCACGGTCGGCCTGACGAATGCGGCGCACACGCTCCAGTGCATCCTTGTCGCCGATGTGACAACCGAGCGCATAACACGAATCGGTCGGATAGGCGATGACCCCGCCGGATTTGATGATTTCCACCCCGCGGCGAATGAGCCGTGCCTGCGGTGTGACCGGATGTAGCTCGAAATACTGGCTCATGGGATATCATAAACTAATGTTATCCGTTCTCGAGTTCGCTCCGGTCGCCGTATTTGGCGTGGCCTACTACACGCACGGCATCTACGTCGCGACGGCCGCACTGATGATTTCCATGCTGCTGCTGCTGATCGTGGATTTCGCCTGGCTGAAGCGCGTGCCCACCATGCACGCCGTGTCGGCACTGCTGGTGTTCGTGTTCGGCGCCGCGACTCTGATCCTGCACAATCAGCGGTTCATCCAATGGAAGCCGACGGTGCTGTTCTGGCTCGTAAGCGTGGCCTTCCTCGGCAGCTTCTGGATCGGTCAGCGCACCCTGACCGAGCGGCTGCTGGGCACGGCTTTGGGGCAGCCGCTGAATGTCGGACCGCGACAGTGGCGTTGGCTGAATGCCGCCTCGGTGATCTTCTATGCAGCGCTCGGCGCGCTCAATCTGCTGGTGGCCTTCAACGCCAGCGAGCGCACCTGGGTGAATTTCAAACTGTTCGGCCTGACCGCCGCGACCGTGGTATTCGCCGGCCTGCAGCTGGCCTGGTTGGCGCGACACCTGCAGCCCGAGGGCCATGAGTCGGCGCCCGCTGGATGAGCACCGCGGAGCGAGTCGAGCGAATCCGCCGGGCGCTGACCGCACGTCTCGCACCGGTGGAACTGAAGATCCGTGATGACAGCGCGGCCCACGCGGGCCATGCCGGTGCCCGCGAGGGCGGGCATTTTGCGGTGCTGGTGGTATCCGATCAGTTTGCCGGTCGCACACGCATGCAGCGGCACCAGCTGGTGTACGAGGCGCTCGCGGAGCTGCTGCGCACGGACATCCACGCCCTGAGCATCCAGGCACGTACTCCGCAGGAACAAACTCGTTCAACCGTTTGAGAAATCACATGAAACTTTTCAAATCCGTCCTGTTCATGCTCGGCCTCATGAGTCTGGCCGCCTGCCAACCCAAGTCGGGCACGGCGAGCGTTGATACCGTGGCCACGGTCAACGGCACTCCGATCAGCCGCGAGCTCTACAACTTCTATCTCAAGGGCGGGCTGCAGGGTAAGGACCCCGCCACACTGACCCAGGCGCAGAAAGAGGAAGCGCTCGACAATCTGGTGCGCGGTGAACTGGTCGCGCAGCAGGCGGACAAGGATGGGATCACCAAGGATCCGCAGACCCAGGACCTGATCGAACTGTCGCGCCTGAATGCGATCGAGCAGCAGTTCAGCGAAAACTTCGTCAAGGAAAACAAGCCCACCGATGTCGAGCTGCACAAGGAGTACGACGCCCAGGTGGCACAGATGCAGCACACCGAATATCACGTCGAACACATCCTGGTGCCCAGCGCGGATGCGGCCAATGCCATCATTGCGCAGCTTGGCAAGGGCGCGAACTTCGAAGAGCTGGCCAAGAAGGCCTCCACCGACCCTTCCAAGGCTCAGGGCGGTGACCTCGGGTGGATGGGCCCGGACCGCACCGTGGCCAAGTCCTTTGCCGATGCCATGGTCGCGCTGCAACCGGGCGACTACACCCATACCCCGGTGCAGACCCAGTATGGCTGGCACGTCATCAAGCTGGTGGAGACCCGGCCGCTGGCGCCGCCGACGTTTGATTCGGTCAAGGACCGCCTGCAGCAGATCGTACTGAGCAAGAAATTCAAGGCCTACGTCGATGGCCTGCTCGCCAAGGCGCAGATCGACAAGAAGATGTGAGGCCGGAGAAGTTCTGCTTCAGGGTGTCTGCAGAAGCTCAAGGAAGGCGGCCTCGTCCAGAATCGGAATCCCCAGCTCCTGGGCCTTCTTGAGTTTGGATCCGGCGTCGGTGCCAACCACCACGCCCGAAGTCTTCTTCGAGACACTTCCGGCCGCCTTCGCACCCAGCTCGACCAGCGCCTGGGTCGCCTCCTCGCGCGACATCGATGCCAGGGTTCCCGTGACCACCCAGGTCTGACCCGAGAGCTTCAGTCCGGCGGACCGTCGCGGTGGCATCGCGGGCCAATGCACGCCGAGCCGGCGCAGGCGCGCGATCACCTCGGTGTGGGCGGCCGATGCGAAGAACAGCGCCACATGTCCTGCCACCACCGGCCCCACATCGGGTACCTCCTGGATGGCATCGCAGGTTGCGGCCTGCAGTGCCTCGAGGGTGAGAAAGTGCTGCGCGAGGGCCAGTGCCGTGGCCTCACCGACGTCGCGGATGCCCAGGGCGAACAGAAAGCGCGGCAGAGTGGTCGCGCGGCTGCTCGCGATGGCCGCGTGCACATTCGCCGCAGACTTCTCGGCCATGCGCTCGAGGCCGGCGAGCTGCGCCACCGTCAACCCGTACAGGTCGGCCGGGGATTTGACCAGCTCCTGCTCGACCAGCTGTTCGATGATCTTGTCGCCGAGGCCCTCGATGTCCATGGCGCGCCGACTCGCGAAATGCCGCAGGGCCTCCTGGCGCTGCGCACGACAGGTGAAGCCGCCACTGCAACGGGCGATGGCCTCGCCTTCCGCCTTCTCCACCGGTGAGCCACAGACCGGGCATTTGGCCGGCAGCTCGACCCTCTGGCGGGCTTCATGATCGGCATCGGGCACTACGCGCACGATCTCCGGTATGACATCGCCCGCGCGCCGGATCACGACGCTGTCACCGACGCGGACGTCCTTGCGCTTGACCTCATCCATGTTGTGCAGCGTCGCGTTGCTCACCGTGACGCCGCCGACGAACACCGGTTTCAGGCGCGCGACCGGCGTCAATGCGCCGGTGCGACCGACCTGGAATTCAATGGCGGTCAGGAGCGTGGTGGCTTCCTCGGCCGCGAACTTGTGCGCCAGTGCCCAGCGCGGGGCGCGGGAGACGAAACCCAACCGCTCCTGGTCGGCACGGGCATCCACCTTGTAGACGACACCGTCGATCTGGTAGGGCAAGGCCTCACGGCGCGCACCGATGTCACGGTAGTAGGCGAGGCAGCCCTCGATGCCGGTCACGGCGCGCGCCTCCGGGCAGGTCTTCAATCCCCAGTCCCGGAAGGCCTGCAGCAACGCCGTGTGCGAGTCGGGAACCGCCCCCCCCTCGATCTGGCCCACCGCATAAAGAAAGATGTCGAGCGGGCGACTCGCCGTGATGCGCGGGTCCAGCTGCCGCAGGCTGCCCGCCGCGGCATTGCGCGGATTGACGAAGACTTTCTCGCCGCGCTCCAGCGCCTGTTCATTCATGAGCCTGAAGCCGGCGAGCGGCATGAAGATCTCACCGCGCACCTCAATCAGCTCCGGCGCCGCGCCGCGCAGTGCCAGCGGCACGCCGCGGATGGTGCGGACATTGGCGGTCACGTCCTCGCCATGTACGCCATCGCCGCGGGTGGCCGCGCGCTGCAGCACGCCGCGCCGATAGATGAGGGAGACCGCCAGCCCATCAAGCTTCGGTTCTGCCGAATAGTGGATGTCGGCCTGCGTTTTGAGACGTTCGTGGACGCGCCGATCAAAGTCGCGGGCATCCTGTTCACTGAAGCCATTGTCGAGCGACAGCATGGGCACGGCGTGCTCGACCACACCGAAGTCGGCGACCGGGGCGCCCCCGACCCGCTGGGTGGGGGAATCAGGCGTGATCAGCTGCGGATGCGCCGCCTCCAGCGCCTTGAGTTCCTGCATCAGCCCGTCGTATTCGGAATCGCTGACGGTGGGCGCGTCCAGCACATGGTAGCTGTAATCGTGCGCGGTCAGCTCCCGGCGCAGTTCCGCAATGCGCGCCGCCGACGCGTCAGCGGGGTGCGCAGGCGCCCTCGGCCGTGTCATGGGCTCGCCGCGGCCGCCGCACTGCGCATCGCCGCCGTCCGTGCCGGACTGAGCGGCTCGCCGCGTTCATCCAGCAGCGTGCCGTGCAGGCGCTGCGCGAGAACCTGCGCGCAGACCAGCAGTTCCTCCACGGCCTGCGGCCCCGGCAGCGGCCCGGGCAGCACGGTGAACAGGTTCAGGCCACTGTAGCGCTGCATGTCGATGGAGTTGCTGTCGAAGGTGCCGGGTTTGGTGAGGCTCGCGATGCTGAGCAGCGCCCGACCGCCCACGGCCGGCTTGTGGAAGATCGAGAACTTTCCCAGGCTGAAGCCTTCGCTCGCCAGTGCCATGCGCACCGCACGCCCGGAGAATCGTTCGCCGCCGCTGATCAGCCGCACGGCGAGCACCTTGCTCACCTCCGGTGCCGGCCAGTCGACGATCACCTGCGGCGCGGGGACCTCGGGCACTGGCGCGGCCTCGGCCACCGGCAGCACCGTCACGGATTCCTCCTCCGCAAAGGATTCCGCGAACTCGGAGATCGGCGGGTCGGGTGGCTGTTCGGCGGCCAGTTCATCCAGCAATCCCTCGACGCCGCCCTCGGTGGGGGCCCGCTCCGGGGGATCTGATTCCGGGGCCGACGCCTCGGCCCGCGCCTCGAGCGCCGCGAATTCGTCCCGGTCCACTTCGACGATCGGCAGCTCCGGCTCCGGATCGCGTGCGCTCATGCGCGGCAGATCCAGCGGCGGCGAATCCCACTCCGGCTCCGGTGCCGGGCGCGGCAGCGTGCTGCCGCGCGCCTGATGGGGCCGGCGCAGTTCCCACCAGGCCAGGCCCGCCAGGAAGATCAATCCGAGAACCAACAGTGTCAGGCGCAATTCCGGCATGCGGGCAATTCTACCGCGGTCTCAAACGGCGGCGAGGCGTACCGCCTCCTCCACATCCACGGACACCAGTCGCGAGACTCCCGGTTCGGTCATCGTGACGCCGATCAGCTGCGAGGCCAGTTCCATGGTGGCCTTGTTGTGGGTGATGAAGATGAACTGCACCCGCTCGGACATCTCTTTGACGATCTCGCAGAAGCGTCCGACATTGTGCTCATCGAGCGGCGCATCGACCTCATCGAGGAGGCAGAACGGCGCGGGATTGAGATCAAAGATCGAGAACACCAGTGCCACCGCGGTCAGCGCCTTCTCACCGCCCGACAGCAGGTGGATGGTGCTGTTGCGCTTGCCCGGCGGCCGCGCCATCACGGCGACACCGGCGGCGAGAATGTCATCGCCCACCAGCTCAAGATAAGCATGCCCGCCGCCGAACAGCCGCGGGAACTTCTCCTTCAGGCCGGTATTGATCTTCTCGAAGGTCTCCTCGAAGCGGGTGCGGGTCTCCTTGTCGATCTTGCGCATCGCCTCCTCGAGGGTCGAGAGCGCATCGGTCAGGTCGGCGTGCTGGCGGTCCAGATAGTCCTTGCGTTCGGTTTGTTCCTTGAGCTCATCGATGGCGGCCAGATTGACCTGACCGAGGCGGGCGACATCGGCGCGCAGCTCATTGACCTTCTCCTCCCAGGCGATGACGTTCGCATCCGCGGGCAGCCCGGTCGTGATTTCCGTCAGCTCGTATTGCGTGGCGAGGAACTGTTCGGCCAGCGCCTCGCGCCGCACGCGGCTTTCCTGCGCGGCGAGCCGCGCCTGCTCGATGCCATCGCGCGCCTCGGCCACGCGACCTTCGGCGGCGGCGCGCTGCTGATCCAGCTCCTGAATGCGCCCGTCCGCCTCCTCCAGGGCGCGGCGCGCCCCGGCAAGCTCACTCTCGACTTCCAGGCGCCGCGCCAGCTGCTCATCGAGCCGCGCCTGCAACTGCGTGATCGGCGCATCCCCGCTGGCAAGCTCCGCATCCAGTTCCGCGCAGCGCTCGGACAACTGCGCGCGCTGGTCGGCCATGCGCGCCAGTCCCGTCGCCACCGAGGTTTCCTGGGAGCGGCGTGACTCGCTGCGGATGATGAGATCGCGCGCGGCGACCTGCGCCGCCTGCGCCCGGGTGCGCGCCATCGACAAGGCTTCGCGACGTTCGTCGCGTTCGGTTTCGAGTTCCGGCCGGCGCGACTCCAGCTCCGCCAGCTGCGCCTGCGAGACGGTCAATTCGCCGCGCGCGCGTTCGACTGACTCGTGGGCGTGCCCGGTCTCGCGGGCGATCTCGGCCGCTTCATGCTCCAGGCGCGTGCGCCGGGACTGCAGTTCCTGGGCGAGCGCCCGCGCCGCCTCGAGCCTGCTGCGGGCATCGGAGTGTTCCCGATGGCTCGTCTGGATGGCGGCCTGCAGTTGATCACGTTCGGTTTCGGCATCGGTCTGCGCGCGCCGGACGGTGGTCAGGTCGGCATCGGCCCCCTGCACCCTGTCTTCCGACCGCGACAAGTCGGCGCGCAGCGATTTCAGGCGATGCTCGCGCTCGATGACGCCCGTGTGCGGATCCGCGCCGCGGCTGAGCCTGATCCAGCCCCTGCCGACCCACTCGCCCGAACGGGTGATGATCGACTCGCCCGGCGCCAGACTGGCGCGCCGCCGCAGCGCGTCGGCGAGGGACTCGCCGGCCACGATGCCCGCCAACTGCGCAGCGACCGCCGCCGGACCCCTGATGAGCTTCGCGGCCAGCGACTCACGGCCGAACGTCGCCGCATCGGTCGCGCCCTGTTCGACCAGCGCGATGCGCCCGGCGGAGAGCTTCTCGAGCGCCGCCTCGACATCCTCGAGGCGCTCGACGCAGACGGCTTCGAGGTAGTCACCGAGCGCGGTCTCGACCGCGCGTTCCCAGCCATCGGCGACGTCCAGCTGCTGCGCCACCCGCTGGCGGGTGGCGAGCCCGCTGCTCGTGAGCCACTCCCCGGCACGCGGGGCGTTGTGACTGAGCGCGGCCTTCTGAATCGCCTCCAGCGCCACGAGTTCGCCCCGGACCGTTTCGCGCTCGACGCGGGCGCCTTCCAGAGCGCTCTCGGCCTCGTGCTGCTCCTGCCGCAGCAGCTGCGCGCGTTCGGCCGCCGCGCCTTGCGCGCGACCGAGCTCCTCGCTGCGGGCCCGGGCCTGCGCCTCATGCGCCTGCAGCTCGGATAACTGCGCGCCCGGATCCTGGATGGCCAGCTCCTCCTGCTCGACACTGAGTCGTTCGCTGCGTACCGCCAGCCGCCCGAGCTGATTCTCCAGCTGCTCGATGCGGGTGCGCTCCACCTGCGTGGTCTGGTTGGCCGCCGCCAGTGAGTGCATGAACTGGTCCCAGCGCTGCTGCCACTGCGCCAGCTCCTGCTCGCTTTGCGACTGGGTGGCGAGGGCGAGCTGTTCCAGACGCGAGGCTTCGCTACTGCGCGGCTCGAGCGTCGCGATCTCCGCACGCAGTTCGGCGATCTGCTGTTCGTCACGCTCGACGATCGCGGCCAGCTCCGCGAGCTGCTCGCGCGCCTTGGTGAGATCGTTGCGCTGCCGCTCGCGCATCTCACGCGTGTGCTGCAGCGACTGTTCGGTGCGGGTGATGTCGGCGCCGATTTCGTAGTGCCGCCCCTGAACCACGGCCACCTTCTCGGAGTGTTCGGCGTGCACGGCGCGCTGCCGCTCCAGGTTGGCCTCCGCGCCGCGCTGCTCCGCCAGGGCGGCCTGCATGGCGACGTCGCGCTCGCGCACCGCGCTGTCCTGAATCTGCGCGCCGCTATCCAGATCGCGCATCTTCAGCGCCAAAAGCTCAGCCAGCGCCCGACGCTCCTGATCCTTCAGTGCCTGGTAGCGTCGGGCCGCGCCCGCCTGGCGCTGCAGATGCCGGATCTGCCGATCCACTTCATCGCGCACATCCTGGAGCCGTTCGAGGTTCTCGCGGGTATCGGCCACGCGCGCCTCGGTCTCGCGGCGACGCTCCTTGTAACGGGAGATGCCGGCCGCCTCCTCGATGAAGGCGCGCATGTCCTCGGGCTTGGCCTCGATGACGCGCGAGATCATGCCCTGCTCGATGATCGAGTAGCTGCGCGAACCCAGACCGGTGCCCAGGAACAGCTGGGTGATGTCGCGGCGGCGACAGCGGGCGCCGTTGATGAAGTAGTTGGAGCTGCCATCGCGTGACACCACGCGCTTCAACGACACCTCGTTGTAGCCGGCGTAGGCGCCGCTGATGCGGCCGTCGCTGTTGTCGAACACCAGTTCCACCGAGGCCGAGCCCACCGGCTTTCTCGCGGTGGAGCCATTGAAGACCACATCGGCCATGGAATCCCCGCGCAGGTGTTTGGCGGAGAGCTCCCCCATCACCCAGCGCACGGCGTCGATGATGTTCGATTTGCCGCAGCCGTTCGGACCGACGATACCGGTGAGGTTGCCCGGAAATCCAACCGAGGTCGGATCAACGAATGATTTAAAGCCGGCGAGCTTGATCTTGGTCAATCGCATAATGCGCCATGATAAAATATATGGACACACTATGCCTTCAAGTCCTTCAACAGTTCTCTCAACTTTCCCCAATCCGGTCGCCGACCGTGACTTCACGATCCGCATGACCCTGCCGGAGTTCACCTGCCTGTGCCCGATGACCGGCCAGCCGGATTTCGCGACGCTCGACCTCGAATACGTGCCGGACCAGAGCTGCGTGGAGCTGCGCTCCCTGAAGCTGTACATCTGGAGTTTCCGCGACCGTGGCACCTTCCATGAGGCCGTGACCAATGAAATCGCCGGCCACATCGCCGCCGCGATTTCGCCCCGCTTCCTGCGCCTGACCGCGAAATTCAACGTTCGCGGCGGGATCTACACCTCGGTGGTGGTCGAGCACCGCCTCCCGGGCTGGACTGCCGCCCCGACCGTCGCCCTGCCCTGACGCCAAATCGCGACCAGCGGGCCTTTTTGCGGCCGTTTCCACCTAGTTTCGACGCTGCCCTGTACACCTGCGGGCGCGCCGGTATAATCCCGCGTCCTTCGCCAAGGCAGCTGCTTTTGAGGAGTGACTGATGCCGGCCAAGAAGACCGCAGCGAAGCCTGTCAAGGGCAAGAAGGCTGCGAGCCGCCCTGCCGCCCGCAAAGTGGCATTACGCAAGCCCACGGAACGGGTGAAGACCTCTGTCCACCCACGTTCGCCCGTGGCGGCTTCGGTTACCCGAAAACCGGCCACCGGCGCCCGAAGCACTCCAACCAGCGCGGAAACCCCAGAAACGATGCGACGACCAGCAGCAGAGCGAACCGAGTCTCCCCCGAACAAACCCACGCCGGAAGCCAAATCCGCACCGCCGCGGCCGGCGCAGGCGCCGCAGAGCGCCGCCAACGAAGCCGACGAGAACGACGCGCCGGAGCCGGGCAGCCTGCTGGCAGGTCCCCGCAACGTCCAACCGTACATCGTCAAACGTGGCGAGCAGTACATGAGCAAGGAGCAGGCGGAGCATTTCCGTCAGATCCTGCACACCTGGAAACGCGACCTCATGGAGGAGGTCGACCGCACCGTCACGCACATGAAGGACGAGGCGGCGAACTTCCCCGATCCGAATGACCGGGCGACCCAGGAGGAGGAGTTCTCCCTGGAGCTGCGCACCCGAGATCGGGAACGCAAGTTGATCCGGAAAATCGATGAAGCCCTGAAGCGCATCGAGGACGGCTCCTATGGCTATTGCCTGGAGACCGGCGAGGAAATCGGCATCAAGCGCCTGGAAGCCCGCCCCGTGGCCACCTTGAGCATCGAGGCACAGGAGCGCCGCGAGCGCCGTGAACGCCAGTACGGCGACCGCGACGACCGCTACCGCTGAAGTCCTACACCGGCCGCTTTGCCCCCTCACCGACCGGTCGGTTGCATACCGGGTCGGTGCTGGCTGCGGTCGGCAGCTTCCTGGATGCCCGCCATCAGCGCGGGCGGTGGCTGATCCGGATCGAAGACCTCGATACGCCGCGGGTCATCCCCGGCAGTGCCGATGAGATTCTGCGCACCCTTGAAACCCTGCACCTGTTCTGGGATGGCCCGGTCTGTCATCAGTCCGCCCGCCTGCCGCTCTATGAGGCGGGACTGAGGCAGCTGCGCGACGGGGGTCAGACATTTGAATGCAGCTGCACGCGTCAGACGGTCGCGGCCCAGGGGGATACCGGTTACCCCGGCACCTGTCGCTCGGGCCCACGCTCCGCGACGCGCACGGCCACCCGCTTCCGGATCCGCGAGGGTGAGTGGGTCGAATTCGACGACCGCATCCAGGGACTGCAACGTCAAAGCCTTGCCTCACTCGGCGATGTGGTGATCCGGCGTCGTGACGGGCTCATCGCCTATCAGCTCGCGGTGGTCATCGATGATGCCGAGCAGAACATTACCGACGTGGTCCGGGGCGCGGACCTGCTGGCAAGCACGGCGTGGCAGATCGAGCTGCAGCGGGCACTGGGCCTGCGGACGCCCCGTTACGCCCACCTGCCGGTGGTCACGGCCGCCGATGGCGGCAAGCTCGCCAAATCCCGTTGTTCATTCCCACCGGATCTATCAAATCCCAGCCAGGTGCTGGTCCAGGCACTTGTGTTGTTACAGCAACGGCCACCAGAGGAATTAGCTAGGGACAAACCCGGTGAAGTTCTGGAATGGGCGATTTCCAACTGGAAACCGGCCCTGATGCACCGGATTACAGCCGTCCCCGCGGGCTGATCAGCGCTTTGGACGCGTTCTAACACTTGTCAAATCAATTCCGAATTGCCCTTCGCTCCAGGGTTGTACTAAGGTAGGCGCTGAGGGACGGGAAACAATACCGGCCCGCCCGCCTTAAAGCAGCGGGCGGAGTGGCATACTAATATTACGGGGGCTTGCAATGAGCGAACCGAGGGTCATCAAGAAATATCCGAATCGTCGGCTGTACGACACGGTCGAGAGCCGTTACATCACGCTGGCGGATGTGCGCAAACTGGTCGTCGAGCGCATCGAGTTCATGGTCGTCGACAAGAAGAGTCAGGAAGACATCACGCGCAGCATCCTGCTGCAGGTGATTGCCGAGCAGGAGCATGCGGGCGAGCCGCTGATGAGCCGCGACTTTCTGCAGCACATCATCCGCTCCTACGGCGGCGGGATCATGCAGGGCGTGGTCGGTTCCTACCTGGAGCAGAGCCTGAAGCTGTTTGCCGCCCAGCAGCGCGAAGTGCGCGACAAGGCGCAGAGCTTCACGGCGGGCGACACCGACGGCGCGGTGGCGGCGGTGACGCAACGCAACTTTCAGCGCTGGCGCACGGTCCAGGATGAAATCTTCCGCACCCTGATCGGGAGCGCCGCGCGCACTCGCGGTCCCGAGGAAGACGCAGCGGCGGTCGCCGCCAAGTAGTCCGTCCCCAATGAAAAAGGGCGCGCCACCTTACCAAGCGGCGCGCCCTTTTTAGTCATGGGTGGCTAGGCCGCGTCCACGCTGCGCATCGAGAGGCGCACGCGACCCTGGCGGTCGACCTCGAGCACCTTCACGCGCACCACATCGCCTTCCTTGAGCTTGTCGCTGACGCGCTCGACGCGCTCATCGGAAATCTGCGAGATGTGCACCAGGCCATCGCGGCCCGGCAGAATCGTCACGAACGCACCGAAGTCCATCAGACGCGCGACGCGTCCCTCATAGATACGACCGACTTCAACGTCCGCCGTGATCAGCTCGATGCGGCGCTGGGCTTCCTTGCCGGCCGTGCCATTCACTGAGGCGATCTTCACCGTGCCATCATTCTCGATGTCGATGGTGGTTCCGGTCTCCTCGGTGATCTGACGGATCACCGCACCACCCTTGCCGATGACGTCACGGATCTTCTCCGGATCGATCTTCAACGTGATGATCGAGGGCGCCCACTCGGACATCTTGGCGCGCGGCTCGTGCAGCACCTTGTTCATCTCGCCGAGAATGAACAGCCGTCCGGTGCGCGCCTGATCCAGCGCGACCTTCATGATCTCCGGCGTCACGCCCTCGACCTTGATGTCCATCTGCAGCGCAGTGACGCCATCCTTGGTGCCGGCGACCTTGAAATCCATGTCACCGAGATGATCCTCGTCACCGAGGATGTCGGTCAGGACCTTGAAGCGGCCGCCATCGAGCACCAGGCCCATCGCGACGCCGGCGACCGGGGCCTTCAGGGGCACGCCGGCATCCATCAGCGCCAGACTGCTGCCGCAGACGCTCGCCATCGAGCTCGAACCGTTGGACTCGAGAATTTCCGAGACCACCCGGATCACGTACGGGAAGGTGGCCATGTCCGGCATCACGGCCGAGACACCCCGACGCGCCAGGTTGCCGTGGCCGATCTCGCGGCGCTTCGGCGAACCCATCATGCCCGTCTCACCGACGGAGAACGGCGGGAAGTTGTAGTGCATCATGAACGGCTCGCGGCGTTCGCCGGACAAGGCGTCGATGATCTGCGCATCGCGGCCGGTACCCAGGGTCACGGCCACCAGCGCCTGCGTTTCACCCCGCGTGAACAGCGCCGACCCGTGGGTGCGGGGCAGCACGCTGGTCTTCACGGTGATCGGACGCACCGTACTGACATCGCGGCCGTCGATCCGCGGCTCACCATTGAGGATGCGCTGGCGGACGATGTTGCTCTCGAGCTTGAAGAACTCGTCACCGACCTGCTCGGCGGTGAACTTCGGATTCTCGCCCCCGGACAGTGCGGTGATGGCGGCGGCCTTCACTTCGGCCACGCGGTCACGACGCTGCAGTTTTTCGGTGATCGCGAACGCCTTCGTCAGCGCGGTTTCGGCCTGCGTGGCCAGCGCCGCGGTCAGCTCGGGGTTGTCAACGGGCGCGGTCCAGGTCCAGCGCGGCTTGCCCGCCTGCGCCACCAGTTCACGGATGGCACTGATCGCCACCTGCATGGCCTTATGACCGAACACGACGGCGCCGAGCATCACCTCTTCGGACAGGCCATGCGCTTCGGACTCAACCATCATCACGGCCTGCTCGGTGCCGGCGACCACCAGATCCAGCTGCGAGCCTTCCTGTTCGGTGCCGGTGG
>Ga0210385_10001224_pt1 | contig 16222 bp, 13 predicted proteins | sample IncBWH26OmetaG_FD_160107 | JGI IMG/M metagenome (GOLD analysis project Ga0210385, IMG submission 160107) | Forest soil microbial communities from Barre Woods Harvard Forest LTER site, Petersham, Massachusetts, United States - Inc-BW-H-26-O ...
ATGATTGACATTGCGTTTACACACGCGGGCGCGCCTGGAATCAGTTTGTGGAGAAATATGCAGGGGAAGAAGCTGGAGCGCGTGGCGCTGCCGGATTTCGGATGGAAGCAAGGCTGGGGAGTGACGGCGACCGACTACGACAACGATGGCTGGCTCGACCTGGTGGCTGTGGGAGAGGGCGCGAACGGAGGGGAAATTCGCATGCTGCGGAATCTTGGCGATGCGGGTTGGGCGGACGCGACCAAGAAATTACAGTTAGATACCGTGAAGCTGAATCAACCGCGCGCGCTGGCGGTGGCTGATTTCAAGGCCGACGGCAGTCCAGACATCGTAGTGACACAGGCGTCGGGCGCGCCGGTGCTGTTGGAAAATACGGGTGCGAACAAAAATCACTGGATGCAAGTGGATTTGAAGGCGCTGAACGACAACAAAAGCGGGATTGGAACGAAGGTAGAGATTTTTGCGGGCGCGCTTTACCAAAAATTTGAAATAGGCGGGACGTCAGGATATCTCGGACGAAATTCGGGGATGCTGCTCGTCGGATTGGGCTCGGAGAAAGTGACTGACGCCGTGCGATTGCTGTGGCCGACGGGAGTGCCGCAGGACGAAATCGACCTCGCAGCGAATAAGACGCAGAAGATCGGGGAACTTGACCGTCGCGGAAGTTCGTGTCCTGTGCTGTTTTCGTGGAATGGGAAGGAATACGAGTTCATCGCGGACATGATCGGGCCGGGAGTGGTGGGACATTGGATCGCGCCAGGGGAACGAGACGTGCCCGATCCAGACGAGTATTTGAAAGTGCCGGCGAAGAGTGTAAGCGCGAAGAATGGTTTGCTCAGTTTCCGGTTCATGGAGCCGATGGAAGAGACGGTGTATCTGGATCAGGTGAGGCTGCTGGCGGTGGATCACGCTGGCAACATTGAAGTGAATCCGAACGAGCGGTTCGCCAGCAATCCACCGTTTCCGGAATTTCGCGTGATCGCTACGCAGAATGCGCGCACGCCGGTTGGCGCTTGGGACGATCGCGGCGATGATGTGCTGCCGCTGCTGGCGAAGCGCGATCGTAAGTACGTTACCGACTTTGAGGGCTTGCCGTTTGCGGGATTCGCGAAGCTGCACTGGATTGAACTGGACCTGGGCGCTTGGGATGCGTCAAAACCGCTGCGCTTGCTGCTGGATGGGTACACGGATTACTTCACGGCGACTTCGATGTATTCTGCGGATCAGGCGGGGATCAAAGTGATTGCGCCATATGTGGAAGCACAAAACACGCAAGGCAATTGGGTGCGCGTGCTGGACGATATGGGATTTCCGGCGGGGCTGGCCCGGACGATGGTGACTGACCTGACCGGAAAAATTCCGGTGGGAACCCGGCGAATTCGGATTGTTTCGAACTTGAAAATCTATTGGGATCGCGTGCGCATCGATCAGACGCCAGAGCAGAAAGATGTACGTGTGAGCGAAGTGCCATTGGCCACGGCGGAATTGGCGTATTTGGGCTACCCGAAAGAAATTCGGCTGCATCCGGCGACGGATACGGTTTATTCCTACACGCAGCGTAGTCTGAGCGGGCCATACGCGCATGCGGCGGGAAATTATACGCGATACGGGGATGTGAAGATGCTGCTGAGCCGGTCTGACGATAAGTTCACCGTGTTCAGTTCGGGTGAAGGCGTGAAGTTGGAGTTTGATCCGGCGGTGCTGCCGGCGCTACCCACAGGATGGGTGCGGGATTATTTTTTCTATGCGGACGGATTCGAGAAGGATTTGGATTTTTATGCGGCGAATGCTTTCACCGTAGAGCCGCTGCCACGCCACGGAATGATCGCTTACCCGTATCGAGCAGGCAAAGAGTATCCAGCGGATGGCGACCATCTGGGATACGAGTTCGAATACAACACGCGGCAACGTTCCGACCGTATGCCGGGCAATTTGCGCTACGATTATCCGCCACCAAAGTGAGGAATCGTCCATGCGCAGAAACGGCGCCTCGACTATACGAGATGTCGCACGAGAGAGCGGCTATTCTGCGTCCACTGTCTCGATTGTTCTGAATAACGCGCCCCTATCCCGCTACATTCCAGAAGACACGAAGGGAAGGATTCAAGCTGCGGCGCGGCGGCTGGGCTACCGGCCGAATCCGCTGGCACGATCGCTGCGTAGCCAGAGGTCGAACATCGTGGGAGTGATGGTGTTTGATATTACCGATCCATTCTGCACGCCGATCCTGCGCGGATTGGAGAATGCGTTGTATCAGGCGAGCTATCTTTCGCTGCTGGCGGACGCGCACAACGAGCCGCACCGCTTCGAACGATATCTGGAAATGCTGCTGGACCGGCGAGTGGAAGGGCTGATCGTGATTGCGAACTGGCTGGTGACCGATATCAAAGTGCTGGCGGATTTGACGGAGAAGCAAGTGCCGACGGTAATCGCCGGGCGGGCGTTCGAGATCGAGAACATCAGCACGGTTTCCGTGGACAACGAAGGCGGGGCGGCACTGGCGCTGGAGCATTTGTGCGGGCTAGGGCATCGGGAGATTGCGTTTTTGCGAGGGCCGAAGACATTGGCGAGCAGTGGACAAAGGTGGAAGGGCATCCGCAATTTCGCGCAGTCGGTGGGATTGCGGCTGGACGTGAAGAGAATTGTGGAACTGCCTGAATCCCTCGATCCTAACTCCAGCTTTGAGGCAGGCGCGCAACTGACGGCGGATTTGCTGCGCGGGAGGAAATCGTTCAGCGCGCTGGTGGCGTACGACGACATTACCGCGCTGGGGGCTTTGCGGGCGCTGAAAAAGAAGGGATTGCGAGTGCCGGAAGATTGCAGTGTGGTGGGATTTGACGATGTGGCGCAGGCAAGCCTTTCGGCACCGTCGCTGACAACCGTGCGGCAGCCGATGGAAGCAATGGGATCGATGAGCGTGGGAATGATGCTGGATGCGATTAAGGCAATGGAACGGAAGAAATCGATGCCGGTGGTGCGGCGGAAGATTCCGGCGGAGTTGGTGGTGAGAGAATCGACGGGGAAGTTTGGTTGAGGGCCGCGTGTTGCACGGTCAGGCGCCTACAGTGATCCAGCACTTTTCCTGGGCGCTTTGGGCGATGGCTTCGCAGAGGACCAATTCTTCGTGGCCAGTTTCGAAGGTGGGGAAAGAACGCGGCGCACGGAAATCCCCCGCGGCAAGATAAGCGTAGAAATCCTTGAAGAGTTGGACGAATGTGTCGGGATAGCCTTCGGGGTGTCCGCCGGGGTAGGCGGCGTAACGGCGGGAATCGGCTGATTGCAAGGCGGGATCTTTGGGAAGAAGTTCGCAGGCACGCTCGCGCCGGCCGATCCACAAATGGTTTGGCGATTCCGAATTAAAGGACAGGCTGCCTTCGGAGCCATCAATCTCAAACCAGAGACGAGCCTTGCGGCCGGGGCTGACCTGGGAGACGGTCATCACGCCGCGCGCTTCATTTTCGAAATGCAGCAAGACCGAAGCGTAATCATCTGTGCCAATCATCACTTCTTCCGTTTCTGTGGAGGCCGCTTTCTGAAAAGATTCCACGCGGCCCTTGGGGCGATGACGCGTGGGAAGGACGGTACCGAGGTCAGCGCAGAGTTCGGAGACTTTGGTGTTGGTCAGCCAAGTGACTAGATCCAGCCAATGCGTGCCGATGTCCGAAACCGCGCGTAGTTCACCGCCGAGTTTTGCTTCGAGGCGCCAATTCCAGTCCGTCGGAAACAACAGCCAGTCCTGCAGGAAACTGCCGTGAACAAGCTTTACTTGGCCGATGACGCCCTCGCGGATCAGCACGCGCGCTTCCTGGCACAACGGGTAATAACGAAGATTATAGGCAATGGCGCCAACGCGGCCGGTTTCCTTCAAGAGGGAGACGAGAGTGGCGGATTCGCGCGAGTCGAGCGCCAAGGGCTTCTCACAAAGAACGTGTTTGCCCGCGCGCAATAATTGGCTGGCCTCCTGGAAATGCAGGTAGTTGGGTGTGCACAGATGCACCACTTGCACGGAAGGGTCGGCGGCCAGTTCGTCCAGGGAATTGTAGCCGCGCGGCAGATGGAGGGAATCTGCCGCCGCCGTGGACCGCTCCGGGGTGCTACCGAGCGCACCCTGAACGGTGATACCAAGCCGGCGTAAAGCCTCCAGGTGAGCGCGGCCTACAAATCCCAAACCAACAATCGCGGCATTCAGCTGCATCGATACCACCTTCGAGATGAGGAATTTAAGCAACGGTATTCTAGCCCGGATTCGGGAAGAGCGGCGGAAACAGCGCGAGTAGGCTGGCAGAAAATTGGGGATGTGCTATTTCGCTGGTGGGCGAAACGCTTCGATTGGGTCGAGATAACTTTGCGACCAGAACGCGTCTTTCGTCAGTGCCCCGGAAGTTAATTTCTGGATATCGCCGAGTGTAGCTCCGGCGATCCCGCCATCGGCAGCATCGAAGATGACTACCACGCCGTCCACGGGCGTCGATACCGTCGTGGATTCCTTTAAGGCTTTTTGGAAGAGAGCAAGAGAGAACTCCAGGCGAACTGCGGGGCCGATTTCTTTGGAATTTTGCGAGACCGGCTGGACGGTATAAATTTTTACAGTTTTTCCCTTGAGTCCGGGCCAATCCGAGGGGAAGGGACTGAATTCCTCATGCTCAATGCGAAAGCCTGGGAATTTTTCTTCGGGTCCGTGTTCTGCCTTGGCAATTCTTGCGGCGACGGACTCTGGAAGCAAAACCGAGGTTTGGCGAATATAGCCGCGAGAGTCACCGGAGATCTGTATATGAATCCAGCCGTTATCGGCATCCAGGAATTCAAATTCATCGTTGGGCGCGGGCTGGAAGAGGAGACGAGATTCCAGAGTGGCCTTGGCGTAGACGGGCGATTCGGATTTTACGACGGTAACGAGGTTCAGCGGACGGGCCTGATTGTGCTGGATTTCCTTCAAGTTGTTGAGTTCGGTGGTGAGCTGCTGGACATGGCGCTCTGCAAGCACGCGTGAATTCCGCAGCGCGGCAACTTCATCGGGAGTTTTCTCAATGGGCGTTGACGGCGAAGAGGTGACCACGCCAGGCACGCCGGACAAATCGAGCTTCGGCCTGGGAGTTTGCACACTAGACGAAAGAGTAGCGGGCGGGTCGACGGGTTTACCGGTCAATTTCTCCTGCAAACGATCAAGCAAATCCAGTTCAAGCCGTCCGTTGGAGGGCAACACGTCATATCCGGATTTGGTGACATCGCGGTCGGCGTACCACGCGGTGATTTTGGCGGACAGACGGACGATGGTGGCGCCGGAATCGCCGGGAAGAAGTTCGATGGTGAATTGATAGAAGCCGCGCTCGTAGTGATCGAGGGGCTTGTCGACGGAGCCAACGAAGCCGTCAAGGATAGGGATTTTTTGGCCGGAGTAAGCTTGTAACTCTTTTAAGGCCTGGTCGACCTGGTCTTTGGGTTTGGGGTAGCTCCGGGCGTACGGAATGGCCTGAGCTGTTGCGCTTGTCGGGTACGACGCTAGTGCGAGGAGACTGAAGACAAAGGCAATTCCAGCCGCGCGAAATAGTTTTATGGAAGGACTCATGGCAAGGGCTCCAACTGCTCCAGGGAGAGCCACCCGCGTTGGCCGTCGGGAGTTTCGATGCCCAACCAATGAGGCGTAACGATCAGGATGACGACCTCGGTGTAGGCCGACAAGGTTCTCAATTTAGCGGCTGACTGAAACGGAGCAGCCTTCAGATCGGCTCCGGGTGCCTTTACGCGACGCTCCAGTTCGTGGCGAAGCGAAGTGATCTCCTCCTGCATTTCTTTTTCGCTGGCCTGCGCGGTGGTGAGCCGGGTGGACTCCTCTGAACGTTGGCGAGCGTAACTCTGGCGGACAAGTTCGGAGCTGAGCGCACGACGGCGAGCGTCCGCGGCATCCATGGCGGCCTGCTGCAAGGAATCCAGAGCGTCCTTGATTTCGTTCATTTCACTTTTTTCCACGTTGCCGTCAGAGGGGTGAATGGTTTTGCGGGAGTTCTCGATGTAGACGGCATCAACTTTGACGCGAGTGCGGTCTTCGGTGACCGGGAAAATGATGTAACGAACACCGATTGTGCCTTGATCGGCGCTTTCCAGGAAGTGCCTGGGCGCGATGGCCAAGGGGCGAATTTTGTAATAAACCTCACCTGGCCCAGACCAAGGATCGAAGAGCGGCGTGGAATCCACGGCTTCGGCACCGGTGAGCGTAGGCTCCTTATCGAACACGAGTGTACCGTGAATGATGTGATCTTTCTGGACGGAGATTACGGCTTGACGGACGTCTCCGATGGGTGCGAGGAATTCGCGGCTCATGCCAGGTGTGGTGAGCTCCTTGTGTGGGGAAGCCATAGCCAATGAAAATGCAAAAAGGGCAAAAAAACTGAGCAGAAAGAGAGATTGGACAAGCCGTTTGGCCCACCGGGAAGTGCGTCTGCCCAGATTTCCGAAAAATATAGTCGTGAACACGTGAGCACCCTTGTTAGCGCGAAGGACGGGGTCCTGTCAAATTCTCCAGAAATTTAGAACCTCGGATTAGCAACAAAAATGCGGTACCGGGACCACGTGTTGAGAGTCTGGAAATAATTTTTTGGATGCTTGCAAGAAATCTCTTGCATTCCATTTCGGTCTCGGAGTAGCATCCGCCTCGGTTCAGGGGCTGAAGATTTTGCTGCTGTCCTTTGACGGAGTGACACGGCAGGGTTTTCAGTAAGCTCGGTAGAGTTCCGCGCGCTTGGGGTAAGCAGCGCGATGACTCGCCGCGCTGGGTGTTAGGTAACACACTCCCTTCAAATAAAAACTAGAACGAAGCCCTAGATGTCTGCTCGACGTTGTTCCCACACGTTCGTAGGAGGCAGTATGGAATGTTTGCGTTCAAACGAAGTACGGAGCAGGGTGTTCCGCGGAGGCAAAGCCTTGCTCTATACCGTCGTTTTTCTCGGAGTGCTGCTGGTCAACTGCTACCCGGCGAATGCGATTCCGGCTTTCGCGAGAAAGTATGGAATGCCGTGTTCCTCCTGCCATGAAGCTTGGCCGAAATTGAGTTACTTTGGCCAACAATTTAAAGACAACGGCTACCAAATGGGGAATGACCGCGACGCTCCCATATTTCAGCAGGCGGCGTACTGGCCGGCGACGTTCCGGATCACGCCGTACTGGTCTCGAGAGAGTTCGAACAAAGTGCAAGTGGACGGCAGCAATGGGCCGGGCGGAAACGAAGCACAAGTCACCACGAACGGGTTCAGCTGGACAGGATTAGACTTCCATACCGGTGGGACACTGGCCAAGAACATTTCCTTTTATGTCCTGCCTTCCTCGGATGAGTACGGCGCCTTCCACTTTGAGTCCGTATGGGCTCGAATCGACAACATCGGCGGCAGCCCGTGGCTGAACATCAAGATGGGGAAATTCGAACTGGACAATCTGCTATCTGAAAAGCGCATCCTCACACTTTCGGGTGTGGGCGGCCAGTATTATAACTATCACTTCCAGCCCTTCTCCCAACCGGGGGTACCGGAGAACTACGTCTTTGGAATCGGCGACAACCAAGTCGGTCTGGAATATATGGGACACTCGGCGAACGACCGCACACGCGTTTCTGCTTCATTGATCACTTCCAGCGATGGCAATCCTGATGTTCCCTACGGGAGCACGTATGACGCCTATTTTACGGCCAGCCAAGCGTTTGAAATTGGTAGCCTTGGGATTCAGCGGGTAGGCGCGTTCGCGTACCTCGGGCAGGCGCCAACCTATTACAAATACAACCTGACAACAAGCACGGTGATCGGGACAGATGTAAACGGCAATCCGGTTACTTCCACATCAACCGGAGGAATACCGGGCACGGGTGCCGGAAACAAGGGTTTCCAGCGCTACGGCGCAATCGGCATGATCTACATCAAGAAATACAACATGACCGCGATGTACTTCCGCGGTTCGGACAGTCCCTGGCTGGGATCAAACACGGCGGCACTTCCCGGTGCATTGCTTCCTGCGGGTGCGCAATCGCCGAAGTGGAACGGCGCATTGTTTGAAAGCAACTATGATTGGAGCCCGCAACTGGTCCTCATCCAGCGGTATGAATTTGACCGAATGTCGCAGCAGGCTTTTGCCAGCAATCCGGCGAACCTGGGCAACCTCGATACGTTGACGTTCGGATTCCGCTACTACCCATTTATTTCCAGCCGCGCGGGCTTCGCGTATCACGCCGAATACGGAATTATCTGGCAGAGAGGCGCGTCGCCGGTCACCTATTCAAATCTGACGACCAGCAGCTTGCTGTTCGGCTTTGACTTCGACTTCTAAGGGAGAATGAACATGCTGAACATCAAGAAGTTCTGCTTGAATGTCGCAGTCGCCCTCATCCTTCCATCCGCACTGTTTGCGCAACTGCCCAGCGCCAGCGATCAGCCCGCAGCGAAACCATCGAAGCACATGGAATCGCACATCGCGAATCTGACGGGACATTCCGAGGCAGGAGCGCAACTCTATTATCGCTACTGTTGGGGTTGCCACGGGGCACGCGGGAATGGCGACGGGGAGAACGCTCCTTACCTGAACATATTGCCCCGCAACTTTGTCGCCGCGGTATTCAAATGCCGGTCCACGCCAACGGGTACGTTGCCGCTGGATTCCGACCTGTACAATTCGCTTTACCGCGGATTTAATTTCACGAACATGCCCTCCTGGAAGGCGCTGTCCTCACAGCAACGGGCAGACCTGGTCGCCTTCATCAAGACGTTCTCCGCCCGATGGGTAACGGAAAAACCGGGGGACCCGATCCAGGTGCCGACCGAACCCAAGTTGACAGTGGAAAGCATCAAGCATGGCGGCGAGCTCTTTCAGAAGCTGGAATGCTGGAAGTGCCATGGGCAGGAAGGCCGCGGGGACGGACCTTCCGCGTCCACGCTGACAGACAGCAACGACCAACCAATCCGGCCTTATAACTTCACAAGCGACAATCGCTCCAAGTGCGGCCGGACCAACGCAGACCTCTACAAGATTTTCATGACGGGACTTGACGGCACCCCGATGCCTTCGTTCGCGGATGTGGTGAAACCGGAAGAGGCGTGGGACCTGGTGCATTACCTGAGGACATTGCAATACAACAACCCGAGCCCTGAACTCGCACTTTGGCTGAGCACGCCGGAAGGAAAGGCGATCGTCGAAGCCAAGAGGGTGGAAAATACTAACACTGGCTCTGGAATTAAGCCATAGTATAGTAATTAAGTAATTAGCTTTAAAATTTCGGGAGGGGGGAATCGAATGCGAACGAAGCAAGTAGTGCTTGCCGGAGTGGCGATGCTAGCCGCGGCAGGCTTAGCAGTAGCCGGGCCAAAGCCCGCGGGAGGCACCGTCAGCGGCAAGGTAACGTACGAAGGAACACCCGCCAAGATGAAGCCAATCGACATGTCCAAGGAACCGTCCTGCGCGAAGATGTATCCAACGCCGCCGCTCGCGGAGACAGTCGTAACCGGACCTGGGAATACTCTGGAAAATGTGGTTGTTTTCATTTCCGCTGGAGCGCCGGATGACGCTGCGCCATCGACCGCGGCGGTATTTAATCAGAAGGGTTGCCGGTATATACCGCACGTCCTGGCGTTTCAGGTGAACCAGGAATTGAAGATCGTGAATGAAGATCAGACTTCACACAACATTCATCCACTGCCGAAACTGAATCGCGAATGGAACAAGTCGCAGCCACCGGGAACGCCACCGATCAGCGAGAAGTATGACAAGGCAGAGATTTTTCCGGTGAAGTGCAACGTTCACCCGTGGATGCACGGAAACTTCGCGGTGCTGAAGAACTCGCATTATGCGGTGACCACCGACGGTGGAACGTTCACGCTGCCTAACCTGCCACCGGGCAAGTACACCGTGACGGCATGGCACGAATCCTACGGCGATCAGTCGCAGGAAGTGACTATCACCGGATCGGAAACCAAGCCGGTTAACTTTGTCTTTAAAGCCAAGCCCTACTAAGGGGGTTTGGCTTTCCCGCGTGGTTCAGGGCCAATTCGAAAACCAAGCAGGTACACATTATAAGCACGTAGTGTCGCCCCCGATTTGGGGCGGAGGCGAGGAGCAATGGGGAAACTGTTAGCGGTCGTATTGGTAATTATTGCTATCGCGTCGGCTTACCCGATCGTCACGCATATGTTCCCGCTGCCACCGGACATCTCCACGCACGGTCATGCAATTGACGAACAATTGAATGACACGATGTGGGAGGCTGGGATTTCTTTTGTGGCGGCGCAGTTGGTTCTGGCGTTTTTTGTGTGGTCATTCAGCGGCCGCAAACCAGGCAGTCCCCTGAAGAATTTCCCCGGCGGGGCTCGCGTGATGGTGATCGGTGCCTTCTTGTTAGTTGGTACGGAAATTCTGGCGCTGGGAGTGTTGGGGCAGAAGGCATGGGCGACCGTGTACTTCGCGCCGTCCAAGCCGGGCGCACTGCAAATTCAGGCGCAGGCCGAACAGTTTGCGTTCTACTTCCGTTACCCCGGGCCAGACGGAAAATTCGGCGGCATCCATGCCGACAAAATCGACGAAGGCAACCAGAATTATTTCGGGTTGGACCCGGCGAATGATGTGGATGCGCGGGACGATATCGTGTCCGGCGAGCTGGTCGTGCCGGTGGATCGCGAAGTGCAATTGCTGATGCACGCTAAAGATGTGGGTCATTCGTTTTACGTGCGGGAACTGCGGATTCAGCAGGATTTCGTTCCGGGACTGGACCTTTCGGTACATTTCACTGCGACACAAATCGGGAAATACGAGATTGTGTGCACGCAGTTGTGTGGTTTGGGGCACTACAACATGAAGGCTTATCTCAACGTGATGTCTGAAGCCGATTACGAAAAATGGCAGAAGGAACAGTCGGCGCAGTAGTAAGGAAAATTCCTGTGCTGTTGCGAAAAAATGAATCGCGACGGGCATGGCAGTTGTCGAGCGAGGTGATGCGATGGAAGAGGCGTCGGTTCAACAGGCTCACGTGCACGCACCGCCGGAAGGAATTCTCCGGAAGTATGTGTTCAGCCTGGACCACAAGGTAATCGGAAAACAGTATTACGGCCTGGCGCTGGTCGCTGTGTTCACGGGAATGTTTCTGTCCTGGCTGATGCGCATTCACATGGTGTGGCCAAACGCGAAGATTCCTTTGCTGGAACACCTATCCAGTGCTGGCGCGCCCGGAGGAATAATCACCCCGGAATATTATTTGTCGCTGATGACGATGCACGGGACGCTGATGGTGTTCTTCGTGCTGACGAATGCGCCGTTCGCGGCGTTCGGCAATTATTTTCTACCAATCCAGATCGGCGCGGAAGACATGGCGTTCCCGCGATTCAACATGATGTCGTTCTGGGTGACGTTCGTCGCGTGGGTTGTGCTGATGTTGGCATTTTTTATTCCAGACGGGCCGCCAATCGCCGGCTGGACCAGTTACGCTCCGTTGAGCGCGGTGGGCAAAGACGCGGGACCTGGCATGCAATGGGGAATGAGCTTGTGGGGATTGTCGATTGCCATATTCTGCATCGCTTCGCTGCTGGGAGCGCTGAACTTTATCGCCACGACGCTGGATTTGCGCGCCAAGGGCATGACGCTGATGAGGATGCCGTTGTGCACGTGGGCATGGTTCGTCACTTCGTGCATCGCGTTGCTGGCGTTCGCAGTGCTGCTGCCGGCTTGCATTCTGTTGATTCTAGACCGGCATGCGGGTACGAGCTTCTATGTGCCAGGCGGGTTGGTGATCAGCGACCGGCTACAGCCCCATTCGGGCGGTTCGCCGTTGCTGTGGCAACACCTGTTCTGGTTCTTCGGCCACCCGGAAGTGTACATCGCGATTCTGCCGTCGATGGGAATCATTTCGCACATCCTGGTAAACAGCATTCGCAAGCCGCTGTTGAGCGCGAAGGTGGTGATCTACTCGATGATGTCGATCGGGTTCCTCAGCTACATGGTTTGGGGGCACCACATGTTCCTGAGCGGCATGAATCCGATGTCGGCGCTGGCGTTTTCTTTCCCGACGCTGACAATTACGATTCCGGCGACGATTTTGACTTTGATCTGGCTGGGGAGCTTGTACGGGGCCAACATTCAGATCAACTCGGCGTCACTGTTCGCGTTGGGATTTATTTCGATGTTTGTCGCGGGAGGAGTGAGCGGCTTTTTCCTGGCGCAGCCTTCGATTGATATCTACTTGCACGCCACCTACTTCGTGGTCGGGCACTTCCACATGGTGATGGGCGTGGCGTCTTTGTTCGGTGTATTCGCGGGGACTTACTTCTGGTTCCCGAAAATGACCGGACGGATGATGAGCGAGCCGCTTGGCAAATTGCATTTCTGGTTCACATTCGTCGGGACCTACTGCATTTTCATGCCGTTCCATTATCTGGGATTGATTGGGAACGTGCGCCGCTACCAGTCCTTTGTGGACGACTTTATGGCGCCATACCTCGGCGTGCATAAGTTCGTTACGGTCTGTGCGCTCATAACGGGCGCAGCGCAGTTCATCTTCCTGTACAACCTGATTCACAGCCGCTTCAAAGGCAAGCCTGCTCCCGAAAATCCGTGGAACGCCACGTCACTGGAATGGTCCATCCCGTCGCCACCGCCCTGGAACAACTTTGGCGATAAGCACCCTGTCGTCTATCACGATCCCTACCAGTATGGAGTGAAGGGTTCGAAGGGTGACTTTGTGATGCAAGACTCCCCCGAGCAAGTCGTGCCAGCGAGTGGTGATTAGCAGAGGGAGGCGCGGCGCGAGGTCCGCCATGTCCCTCGCGCCGCGAGTCAGAGAGAGATAAGAGAATATGTCGACGATAGTTACGACGGTGAATTCCCAAGCACTCCGTCCGCCCAATCGCGCCTCCGCCCAGGCGCTTGCGTATAGCGGACAGGAGCGAGCATCGAGCAGCGGCATCTGGGTAGGCGTATTTGCCATCACGATGAGCTTTGCCGCGTTCAGCAGCGCGCTGTTTGTGCGCGAGGGAACGACAGACTGGAGCCATCTGGCGCTGCCGTCGGTGCTATACGTTAACACGCTGGTCCTGCTGGCCAGCAGCCTGACGTTGGAAGGCGCGAGGCGGGCGCTGGCTTCGTCTGGCCATGACGCGGAAGGAACACGGAAGGCGAGCGCATGGGTGCTGATCACGCTGCTCCTTGGGCTGGGATTTTGCGCAGGACAAGTTCATGCGTGGCAGGAACTTCGCGCCGAAGGAATCTACCTGGCGACGAATCCGAACAGTTCATTCTTTTACCTGCTGACGTTCTTGCACGCGTTGCACGTGCTCATGGGGATCCTGGTGCTGGTTTACCTGGCGGGACGATTGATGGCGAGCCACACAACGTTCCGCCGTAGCCTGTTCGATAACACCGCGATCTACTGGCATTTCATGGGTGCGCTGTGGGTTTATTTGCTTTTGCTGTGCCGGATGAAACTGTAGTGGAAGCGTAGGGGGAGACAGTGAGCGAAACCGATGTGGCAGTGCACGGGCACGGGTCATTCATGGAAGAATCGCCGTACGCGATCCCTTCACGCAAGTTCACAATGTGGTTGTTCATCATTTCGGACGCGGTAACCTTCGGCGCGTTTCTGATGGCGTACGGATTTATTCGGGTGGGAACACCGAACTGGACGCGGCCGTTCGAATCCGGCAGCGTGATCAACGTCGTGGTGATGACCATCGTGCTGATCACCAGCAGCTTGACGATGCTGGGTGCCGTGGATGCTTCGAAGGTTGGCGATAAGGCCAAAGCGATGCGGTTTTTGTATTCGACCATCGCGCTGGGAACGATCTTCGCCATCCTGCACATCCGGGAATGGCACGAGCTGATTCTAAAGGGAACCACTCTCAGCTCCGGCTTGTTTGGGCAGACGTTTTTCACCATCACCGGGTTGCACTTGTTGCACGTTATCAGCGGCGTGATCGCGTTGTTGATTGTCGGGATGAAGTACTCCAAGGGGAGCCTGACGCCCGGCCACGTGGAAACCACCGGACTGTACTGGCACTTCGTCGATTTGGTCTGGATGTTTGTGGTGCCGCTGGTGTACCTGACGAATATCGCGCACTAAGGTGGCAATGGAGAAGGAGAGACGATGAGCGCTGCTTCAGGAAATGTCATTCGGAAATACTTGCCAGTTTATTTCGTGCTGATCGGGATCTTCCTGGTGGAAGTGTTCCTGTCGTTTCGAATTGCCAGCACCAGCAAGCTGGTGATTGTACTTCTGTTCCTGGCGCTCTGCAGCGCCGCGCTCGGGCTCTTATATTTCATGCACCTTGCGGAGGAGCGGCAAGGCCTGTTCCTTACATTGATCCCGGTGACCATATTTGTGCTGCTGATGATGAACATGTGGTGGTCGGACAGCGTCAGGCTCTTGCATATGAGGTCTGCGGGGCAGTAGGCTGTCTGCTACGGTCCAGAGAGTTGTGGTTGAGAGGAAGTGAACAATTGCTGAGTTCAAGGGGTCGATTGGCTCGCTATGCAGCGCTGGCCATTGCGCTCGGTACTCCCGCGCTGACTTTTGCCCAAAGCTGCGCGCTTTGCTATACACAAGCGGCCGGATCCGGTTCCCGGATGATCGCCGCGCTACGCAGCGGTATTCTGATGTTGGCGATTCCCCCTATGCTGATTTGCGCGGGAATTACCTGGATGGCGTATAAGAAACGCAATCAGTTCAACGACGACTCCTACTCCGATGCGTCTGAGCCCGGCTCGGGCGATTAAGCTTCAAACCAAGCACCTACAAAGGTATGCTCGACCGACCAGTGAGGCCGCGTAACCGCGCCTCTCGCCCCGGATGCCTACACTCGCGCGCAAACTAAACCTTTGGAACTATTTTGCACTCGGCTTTGGAACCATGATTGGAACCGGCTGGGTGGTGGTGATGGACGATTGGCTGGGCCGCGGAGGCCCGCTGGGAGCGATGCTGGGGTTTGCGCTGGCCGGCGTTCTTTTGTTGCCGGTGAGCTACGTTTACGGCGAGTGGGTGAAGCGCCTGCCGGACGCGTCGGGCGAGGCGGCTTACACAGCGCAGGTTTTTCCCCCGTTTGTCAGCTACATGACGGGCTGGGTAATGTTGCTGGCGTATTTCATCGTGTGTCCGTGGGAAGCAGTGGCTGTCGGGAAACTGGTGGCGTTTCTTTTCCCACAGCTGGACGTGTGGGAGTTGTACCGCATTGCAGGCCAGCCAGTGTTTTTGCCGCGCTTGTTGCTGGGAGCGGCGTTGACGCTGTTTTTGGCATGGCTCAACTACCGCGGAATCCGGGCCAGTGCTGTGTTCCAGAACTGGACGACCACGGCGGTGCTCGGCGTGTTCCTTTTTCTGGTAGCGGTTAGCGGACACATGGGCACCGCTGCAAATTTCCGTCCCTATTTCAGCCACACACCGCTGCTTTCCATCCTACTGACGCTACAGATCGTGCCGTACTTCATTACTGGCTTTGAATCCGTTCCCAAGGTGGCCGAAGAATCGCATCCGGGATTTCCGCCGGGTGATTTTTTTAAGGCGATTGCCATGGCGTTGCTGGTTGGCGCGGGATTTTATGTACTGGCCATCGGGGCGGTCGCGTATATCGCGCCTTGGCAGGCCCTGGTGGGCCAGCGCTTTGCCACTGCGATTGCGTTCGGCAGGGGGACGGGTTCTGGCTGGCTGGTGCGGCTGATATTGGGTATTGCGCTTGTGGGGCTGCTGCAAGTGTTCAACGGGAATTTTGTGGCGGCGACGAGACTGCTGTTCGCATTTGGCCGGCGTGGAACGATACCGCCCTCGTTTGCGAAGATCGACGCGGCTCGATTAACGCCGAGTATGGCCATCACCGGGGTGACCGTGGCTACGTTGGTGGGACTGCTGGTGGGAGATGCTTTGCTGGTGCCGGTGACGGAGGTTGGGTCGATGGCGTCGGCATTCGGCTGGCTGGCGGCATGCGTATCCTTATATATGGTGGACCGGCGGGTGCGGCTGCGGTTGGTCGCGTTGGCGGGAATCATTGTGTCTTTGCTGATGGTACTAATGAAATGGGTGCCGGGCGTGCCGGGGCATTTCACGTTGTCCGAATGGATCGCATTGGGAGCGTGGCTGTCGCTCGGGATGGCATTTCACGGGTGGCGCCCCCGGGTTTGAGAAGCAGCCTCGTGTATACTTTTGAAGTGCATCACCAAAATTGACGAATGATTCCCTACCTTCACCTGGGGCCGTTGACGATTCCCACATTTGGATTGA
>Ga0210385_10001226_pt1 | contig 16212 bp, 9 predicted proteins | sample IncBWH26OmetaG_FD_160107 | JGI IMG/M metagenome (GOLD analysis project Ga0210385, IMG submission 160107) | Forest soil microbial communities from Barre Woods Harvard Forest LTER site, Petersham, Massachusetts, United States - Inc-BW-H-26-O ...
GTTGCAGAAGCCCGGAGTTCTCGGGGAGTCCAAGCTCGCGGCGCAATGCGGCTCCCCGAGCCTGAAACCAGCGGCGATTGCTGCTGATCGTGTTGATCTCGCCATTATGGGCGACGAAGCGAAAGGGTTGGGCCAGCGACCAGCTGGGTTGCGTGTTCGTTGAATATCGTTGGTGAAAAACCACAAACGCACTTTCGAACTCAGGATCGTTCAGGTCGGGATAGAACGGGGCCAATTGCTCGGGAGTAAGCAATCCCTTATAAACGATGGTTCGCGAAGAGAACGAGCAGTAGTAGCCGGAATCGGAAACGGCTTCGAGTTCCTGTCGCAGCTGGAATAGCTGCAACTCGAAGTCGAAAGATTCTAGTCCGGAAGACTTCAACCTCGACGACTTGCCGCGAGGCCCGACAAAGCACTGCCGCACAACGGGCAAGGAGTCCCGCGAACGTGGTCCAAGGATTGACGCATCAGTGGGTACCGCCCGCCAGCCTAGAAATGAAAGATCGAATTTCTCAACAGCGGTTCGAATCGACTCCATCGCCTGATATGCTTGGCCCCGCTGAAGAAACACCATGCCGACCCCGAACTCTTCAGGCAATGCAATCCCATCATCCCGAACGACCCTGCGGAAAAAAGCCTTCGGAAGCGCGAGCAGCAGGCCTGCCCCATCGCCACTACGGCCGTCAGCGTCCACGCCGCCGCGATGGGCCAGGCGCGCCAAAGCCTCGAGACCGCGCTCCACCACGCCATGCGACGCGGGTCCGCCCAATTGCGCGATGAAGCCCACGCCGCAGGCATCATGATCGCTCGAAAAGGTGAGGCGACTCTCCGCCATGTTAGATGTCTAACCTGAAACACCCAGCCAAGTACAATCGTCATTTTCGATGCTGTGGATGGGTTTTTCTGCACCGAGTGGACGACGTTTCCTCACGGTTCCCCAGGGGGTTCCTGTATCGTGAAGCGTCCAAGGATTTCCTTTCAGGTAAAATGACGACTCTTGCCGCGGCCAGTGCTCCCATGGTCAAACTTTCAGACATCCGGTCCGCCCTGGCGAGGGTTCGAAAATCCATTTACGTATCTCCTTGCACGCGTTCTGAAACCTTCTCCGAGCTGACCGGCAACTCGATCTTTCTCAAACTGGAGAACCGGCAGAGAACCGGCGCCTACAAAGAACGGGGTGCTCTGAACAAGCTTCTAAGTCTCACCACCGAGGAGCGGTCCTGCGGAGTCATCGCAGCCTCGGCCGGCAATCACGCACAGGCCGTGGCCTACCACGCCTCGAACCTCGGCATCCGGGCAAGAATCGTCATGCCCCTCGCGACTCCGTTGATCAAAGTGTCGGCCACGCGCGGCTACGGCGGCGACGTCGTGCTTCATGGAGCGAATTACGACGAGGCCTACGACGAAGCGCTACGCCTGAGCGCTGGGGAACATCTCACCTTCGTCCATGCTTTTAATGACGACGAGGTGATTGCAGGGCAGGGTACTCTGGGACTTGAGCTCCTTGAGCAGCATCCGGACCTCGAGGCTGTCGTCGTGCCCATCGGCGGAGGCGGTTTGATCGGCGGCATCGCTTGCGCCCTGAAGGAAACCAATTCCCGCATTCAGGTCATCGGAGTTCAGCCAGCGCGGTTGCCCTCTGTGAAGGTTGCGCTTTCGGAGGGAAAACCCGTGACCTTGCCCCCAGCTGTGACCATCGCCGACGGGATCGCGGTGCGCCGCGCCGGTGAGCGTACGCTTCCGCTGATTCAGAAGTATGTGGACGACGTCGTCACGGTGGAAGAAGAAGAGATTGCCAACGCTGTTCTGCTGCTGCTGGAGCGAGAGAAGACTTTGGCCGAAGGAGCTGGAGCGGCTGCCGTAGCTGCGATCGTCAATCGCCGGGTTCCGATGATTGGTGACAAGACCGGCAAGAAAGTTGCCGTGGTGGTGAGTGGCGGAAACATCGATGTGACTCTTTTGGCGCGCATCATCGAGCGAGGCTTGGTTAAAGATGGAAGGCTGGTTCGCTTGCGTGTGCACCTCCCGGATTACCCTGGCGCTCTGCACCGGGTCACGGGCATCCTCGCCCAGCACCGCGCCAACATCGTTGAAACTTCCTACGACCGCGCCTACCACAACGTGAATCTGGGAGACACCGCCATCGACATCACCATGGAAACCCGAGGTCCCGACCACATCGCCGAACTAATTTCCGCCCTCGGTGCCAACGGCTACACTCACGAAAGAATCCTCTAATAGGGTTCGGCAGAGTTCATGTGAGGATAGCCACCCTTCGACTTCGCGTAGGGCCGGTTCTCGGCTTTCCAGCAAGGGGAGTGAGCCGTCGGAGGTGGATTTGACGTTGAGGGCTAAGCTTCCCGATAAGCAAATTCGGTTGCTTACGAAGCCAAGAGGCGTATCCTTTTTAGGGATGGGATCGAGGCGCACTCGATCCCACGCCCGCGTTTGACCTGAATACCTACGGAGGGTAGGACTATGACTTCTGGCATTCTGACCTCGCCCGGAATCAAGGCTCCTGGCGATTACATTGAAGAAGTAATGATCAGTGTGAAGGCGAAGAACCCGGCTGAGCCCGAGTTTCATCAGGCGGTGCGCGAGGTCTTCGATTCTCTGCGCTTGGTATTGGCGAAGCATCCCGAGTATCAGTCCAACCGCATACTGGACAGGATCGTTGAACCTGAACGCGTGCTCATGTTCCGCGTCCCGTGGCTCGACGATCAAGGTTCGGTGCAAGTCAACCGTGGCTTCCGCATCGAGATGAACAGTGCGATCGGGCCTTACAAAGGCGGGCTGCGCTTCCATCCCTCGGTGAACCTTGGCATTCTGAAGTTCCTGGCTTTCGAGCAGGTGTTCAAGAACTCGCTCACCACGCTTCCCATGGGCGGCGGCAAGGGCGGTTCCGATTTCGATCCCAAAGGCAAGAGCGACAACGAAGTGATGCGCTTCTGTCAGAGCTTCATGACGGAACTGCAACGCCACATCGGCCCGAACACGGACGTTCCCGCCGGCGACATCGGCGTGGGCGGACGCGAAATCGGTTATCTCTTCGGCCAGTACAAGCGCCTGCGCAACGAATTCACTGGCGTGCTCACCGGCAAGGGCCTGAACTGGGGCGGGTCTTTAATTCGTCCGGAGGCGACCGGGTACGGCTGCGTGTACTTCGCCGAGGAAATGCTGAAGAGCCGCAAGGATAAGCTGGAAGGCAAGCTCTGCCTGGTCTCAGGGAGCGGCAACGTCTCTCAGTACACCATCGAAAAACTGCTCGACCTCGGTGCGAAACCGCTGACCGTCTCAGATTCCAACGGGGTAATCTACGATCCAGACGGCATCGATCGCGAGAAGCTGGCTTATGTTTTGGAGCTGAAGAACGTGAAACGTGGCCGCATCCGCGATTATTCGGACCGCTACAAGAAGGCGATCTTCATGCCTACCGACGTGAAGCTGGAACACAGCCCACTGTGGAACATCAAAGCGGATTGTGCGTTCCCGAGCGCCACGCAGAACGAAATCACCGCGAAGGATGCCGCGAATCTCTTGAAAAATGGCATCAAGCTGGTCGCCGAAGGCGCCAACATGCCGAGCACTCTCGAGGCAACCAAGCTGTTCTTGGATGCCAAGCTTCTCTACGGTCCCGCAAAGGCAGCGAACGCGGGCGGCGTGGCCACGTCAGGTCTCGAAATGTCCCAAAACAGCGCGCGCATTTCCTGGTCGCGCGAGGAAGTGGATGACAGACTGCACAAGATCATGATCGCCATCCACCGCAACTGCTACGAAACAGCCGAGAAATACGGCACGCCGGGCAACTTGGTGAATGGCGCGAACATCGCAGGCTTCCTAAAAGTAGCCGATGCCATGCTGGATCAGGGCTTGGTGTAAATGCGTCGTAGAGACGTTGCTTGCAACGTCTCGCCGTCGGCAGATCCGATGCGGGGTGGAGCCCTCCACTCCGCATCTGTTTACGGCTCAGGTTTTGAACTAGGATATCCCTCGATGACCACGCGGCCCGTGATCGAGCCCCTCCTCGATGCTGAAGCTCGCCTCGAAGGCTTCGACAACCTGATGCCCTTCAACGTCCAGAACATCCTTCTGGTCTCCAGCCTCTACGACTCTTTCATCCTCCGCGAAGACGGCCGCCTCAACGAGCTGTTGATTGACGAATCTCTCGAGCTGAACTTGCAGCAAATCCCGGGCATCACCCACGTTTCAAGCTGCGCCGAAGCGCTCGAACTAGCGCGCTCCCAGCCGCGCTTCAACCTGATTGTCACCAACCTCGCCGTAGGCGATGTGACCGCCGCGCAGTTGGCGCACGAGGTGAAACGTGCTGGTCTCGACGTTCCTGTGGTCGTTCTGGCCTACGACTATCGCGAAGTAAAGAATTTCGTCAGCCGAAATCCTGTCACCGATATCGAGCGCATTTTCCTCTGGCAGGGCAACGCGCGCATCCTTATCGCCATCGTGAAATACATAGAAGACAAGCGCAATGCTTTGCACGATACGCGCGCCATGGGAGTGCCAGTGCTGCTCGTGGTGGAAGACAACATCCGTTACTACTCATCGTTCTTGCCCGTCATTTATACCGAACTGATCAAGCAGTCCCGACGGGTCATTCAGGAGGGCATTAACGTCGCTCACAAGCTGGTGCGCATGCAGGCTCGCCCGAAGATTCTTCTGAGTTCAAACTTCGAAGATGCGGCCCAGTTGGTGGAACAGTATCGCGACTACCTGTTTGGTCTGGTATCGGACGTGGAGTTCCCCTGGGAAGGCAAGCTCAGCCCGGAAGCCGGCTTTGAGCTGGCTCGCCTTGTGAAAGCGCTGGTACCGGACGTGCCAGTAGTCCTGCAAACCAGTCGCACGGAGTTCCGTCCGCGGGCGCTGGCTGCGGGGTATTCGTTTCTGCGAAAGCGCTCTCCAACTCTGTTGAAAGATCTGCGCCGCCTTCTCACTGAACAATTTGGTTTTGGCGATTTCGTATTTCGCCTGCCGGACCTGAAAGAAGTAGGTCGCGCCAAAGACTTACACGAACTCGAAGAACAATTGCAGACCGTTCCGCCGGAAAGCCTCACCTACCATGCCCAGAGCAATCACTTTTCTCATTGGCTCATGGCGCGAACCGAATTTGCACTGGCTGTCAAGCTGCGCCCGCGCAAGGTCTCCGATTTTACTGGTCCCGAACATCTGCGCAGCGACCTGATCGACTCCATCAACGACTATCGCCGCGAACAAAGCGAACTGCTGATCGGCGACTTCAACGCCGATACTTTCAAGCCTTCGGAAACAGGATTTCTCCGGATCGGCGCTGGCTCGCTGGGAGGCAAGGCCCGGGGCCTCGCTTTTGTGCGCCACCTCCTGCGCAAGAATCGCGTGACACGCCGCTTTCCCGGGATCCGGATCGCGGTGCCGCCCGCCCTGGTTCTAGCCACGGACGCGTTCGATCAATTCATGGCGGAGAACAACCTCCTCGATTTCGCCCTGCAATGCGAGGACGATGCCGAGATTCTGCAAAGATTCCTGGCCGCCACGCTCGCCCCGAAGTTGCAGCAAGACTTGAAGGTGTTTCTGGCTGAGGTCACCTATCCGCTGGCTGTGCGCTCTTCGAGCCTGCTCGAAGATTCGCAATACCAGCCTTTCACCGGAGTCTATGAAACCTTCATGCTGGGCAATCAGTCGGCAGATGCCGCGGTGAGGCTCGCGGAATTAATCGACGCCATTAAGCGTGTCTACGCCTCCACCTTCAGCCGCCATGCCAAGGCCTACGTGCGAGCCACGCCTTACCGCCTGGAAGAAGAAAAGATGGCGGTGATCGTGCAGCAACTTGTGGGTACGGCGCATGGGCGACGCTTTTATCCTAATTTTTCGGGCGTGGTGCGCTCGCACAATTTCTATCCCGTGCCGCCAATGACCTTCGCCGATGGCATTGCCGCCGTGGCTTTAGGTCTGGGCCGGGCTGTGGTCGACGGAGGCAAGTGCCTGACCTTCTGCCCGCGGTATCCGCAGAATCTGCTGCAATTCTCCTCAGTCGACGACATGCTCGCCAACTCGCAGACCGAGTTCTGGGCGCTCGAATTAGATGGCGTCACCCAGGGACGTCTCGGACATCTGCACGAAATGCATTTTGGTCTCGATGCCGCCGAGGCTGATGGTACCTTGATGGCGGTTGGTTCCACTTATTCGGTCGATAACCAGGCGGTGTATGACGGTGTGAGCCGGCCGGGCGTCCGCATCGTGAGTTTTGCTCCCATGCTGAAACACGGGTTGTTTCCTCTGGCGGCCATTCTCGAGATGCTGGTCAAAGCCGGGGAGGACGCTCTGGGTATTCCGGTGGAAATCGAGTTTGCAGTTCGTGTTTCCCAGAAGCCGGATGAAGCTGCGGAGTTCGGCTTCCTCCAAATTCGTCCCCTAACCCTTTCCCGCGATTACCAGGAGTTATTGGTCGACAGCGTCGAGCCAAGCCGGTTGCTCTGCCAGAGCAACAAAGTCCTGGGTAACGGGCGCATCGAAAACCTGCATGATGCAGTGGTCGTCGATTCGCAGCGCTTCGAGCGCGGCCGCAGCCTGGAGGTAGCCAAAGCTGTAGCTCACTTCAACGGCGTACTGAGCGCCGCAAATCGACCTTACCTGCTGATCGGAGTGGGACGCTGGGGATCGAACGACCCGTGGCTCGGCATTCCGGTGGAATGGGACGAAATTTCGGGCGCGCGCGTCATCGTCGAGGCGGGATTCCACGATTTTCGCGTCACGCCCTCCCAGGGCAGCCATTTTTTCCAGAATCTCACTGCATTTCAGATCGGTTACTTCACCGTAAATCCCGACGCTGGCGAAGGTTCCGTGGACTGGGAGTGGCTGAGCGAGCAGCCTTCCTTGGGCGAAGATGGATGTGTCCGCCACTTGCACTTTGGTACGCCGGTGCGAGTAGTGATGAACAGCAGAAAAAGTCAGGGCATAATCTTTAAACCAGAAGCGGGGCAGGCCTTGTAACTCGTGTCCGACTCGTCGAAACCGCGCTTCCGGGATCCGCAAAATCGGCCTAGGGATTCGAGTTGCTGGTCTGTTTCTCTTCGCCGTTGTGCTTGTGGTCCATCTTGCGATGAACATCGGGCCAGAACTCTTTTATGACGATTGTTATTGTGTCGTACAGCACCTGCGTCCCCCACACACTCGCAGTATTTGGAAGTGTGCGATCGGATGGATTGAAGACATAGGTCAACATGCCCGTGGTCGGGTTGTAACGAGTCGTGATGAACGATCGGGGATGGTAGGTGTTGGTAGAGATTGTGGCCGATACAGCGCTCCCCAAAATCTCAGAGTAGTTGAATTGGCGATGGCCGGAATCGGTTCGGGTGATGAAGATTCGGCTCACCGCATATTCGGTGCGCCGCGTGAATCCGCCGTCACTTTTCTGAAAAAATCGCGGATCCTGATGCAGAAGTGAGGGAAAAACCGCGCTCGTCATGAAGTTTTCGATCGTCCCATCGGCAAAGGCAGACGCATAGCGTTTCCCATAGCCTTTCCACCCCTGACCATAACCCGGCTCGCTATTCTCGGCCTGGCTGATTCCCGACAGAATTCCGTACCACGGAAATTCAATCTTGTCGAAGGAACCCCGAGCCACGACCTTGAATTTCTGCCCGGTGGTGAGCGGCGGCACGTTACCGACATTCTCCAGAGTCAGGAAATTAGGCAGCGCCAGGAAAAGCCGGTCGTTCGACGTTCCCGCATTTCTTCCCGGCGCGTTCTTGTCATCTTTATCTTTATCTTTGTCTGAAGGAGCCTGCGGGGGCGAGGGGGGCTGTGCGTCCTGCCCTGCAGCCGAGGGCTTGGAGGTTTCAGTCTGGGATGTTGATGGCGCTGGAGTCTCTTGGGATGCGGATGAAAGAGAAAGACAAGTTGCAAAGAGCAAGGCAATCAACGGCCGTGTGACGAACTTTATCGACAAGCATTTCTCCCCAAAAAAGAATCCCACGACAACGAAAAAGGTTTGTGGCTTTAATTCTAACAGCCCAGCTCCCTTTGCCCCGAAGATCGCGCCGCCTTTACATTGCTTTACAGATTGACGTCCCGGCAGAGCATCCCAAATCATTGTTAGAAACGTAGCTTGCTACGTCTTGCCAGCGGCGAGAAAAGTTGCCGGGTAGTCACGACGGTCGAAGCCGCGGGCGCCGTGCTAGAAGTGGAGCCCCATTTCCGCCGTAAGTGAACGCGGTGTCACGTAATGCGTCCCGCTGAAGGTCGAAAGAAAATTGTAGAGCGCATAATTGTTCGCCACATTGATGGCGGTCAACTGCAAGCTCACTTTGTACTTGTCGCCATGAAGCAGGTTGTCATGGCCGACCGAGATGTCGAACAGATTCCGGGGCGCGATGCGAGGCGGATTATGGTCATCGTTCTCGGCGTTGGGCCCAGGCGCCTTGATCAGAGTGGATCCGAATTGCGATGCTAGGCAGACCGAGGGCAGCGCGGTTGTCGGCGTGGCATGGACCGTGCCGCAGTAGAATCCCGCTTCGAACTCCTCATCGGCCGTCAAGGGAGCGCCGTTGCCGAACATTTCGACCGCGGGCTGGCCGTCGAGCGTGGCGGACGCTGGGCAGTCGTTTCCTGGGTTCACGCCATAGCACGGCGCAGCGCCGGCTACTTGTCCGCTGTCGTAGCGCCAGCTGAATGCAAACCAGGGCCCGCGTTGCCACGGTTGGTATTGCACATGGGTCGACTGGTTGAATTTTTCGTCGTGATCAATGCGGAAGGGAAGCCCATTCTGGCCAACTGTGGCTCCCAGCCCTCCCACTTGCGGCGGGAAAAAGCGCGCCGCCACGCTCGAGAACACCAGGCCTGCTGTCAGTCCGTGAAAATTCGGCATGTGCAAGCTGGCCGCGTATCCGGGGATCTTCGAGTTGTGCCACTCGATAGGGAAAGTAATTGGTGTGTTGCCCAACACGCTGAAGTCGTAGCCGTTGTGGGTGTATTTCCAGATGTATTCGCCATCGAATACCAGGTAGCGCCCGAACGCCTGCTGCAGGCCGGCGTGAAATTCATTGCGGAAGCCGGGATTCAGGTTCGCCGGGACGCAGGGCACCAGGGCCGCGATCACCGCAGAATCGCAGCCGTTGTTCGAGAGCACCAGGTTCTCGTTGAACGGAGTTTCCAGGGTTCGCGCGTACGAGAGGCGGAGCACGGTGCTGCTCGGCTTGATGTTGTACGCCATGCCCAACCGCGGTTCCACCTGCCATGCGGAGCTCAGGCCGTTGTACACGTCGCCGCGGAGCCCGAGGCTAAACGACCAGTTCCCCGCACTGATCGTGTCCTGAGCGAAGAGCGCGAATTCCTTTACGTCGGTGTGGCCGTTGAAGTCGTATAACCCGCCGCCGCGGGTAAGGTCGAATGGCAGCAGTACGGGGTTGAAAAACGGATAGGGCGACTTCCCGGTTGCGGGATCGCCAGACCCTGACTCATTCGGGAAGAGCCCCAGCCCCACCGGGCAAAGAGTGGGGTTGGTAACACCCGGCGAAGCGACGGGGGTCCCGCTCGCATTGACGCAGGGGGCATTCAGCAGGGGATCCACAATTCCAAGCGCATCCTTCTCCGTCGGGAACGTTTGCTGATAGCTGATCCCGAATTTCATGTTATTGACTCCGTGAACGTAGGCCAGATCAGAGTGAATGCCCGCATTGGTGAGCAGCCGGTGCTGGCCGATTGTTTCCCGCTGCAGGTTCAAAGGTCCAAGATCAGAGAACGGATCGGCATTGGGATAGTAATGATAATCATCGTGGCGCACAACTCCGCCGAGGGTAAACACCGCTTTCGGATTCAGCAGCAGCGACCACGACGGAGCGATGTTATAGGTTTCGATCTGCGAACGCTGGTCCATAGCCGGCACCGGGTTTCCGAATGGGTCGAGAACTCCGATATTGAGGTTGTCGAATGTGTTAGGCGTCTGGAACCAGGACCGCGACCACGCCAGGTCCAGATGAACTGTATTTCCGGTGGCGATCTGATAGTCGATCCGGTCGAATAAGTTCTCCAGGTTGCCCTTGTCATGTATGACATCGAACTCAGGAGCGTCGAGAAAGCGGCCGCCATCGGTGCCGCTGATAGCCACAAAATTACCCCAATTCGCCCCACCATAGGCGATGTCAAACGATGCGTTCGAAGTGCCAAAAGATCCGTAAGATGAACTGAGTGAACCGGTCGGCGTGCTGATACCCTGACCCGAGCGTGTACTGACCTTCACGACCAGACTCGTCTTGCCACCAAATTCCGCCGGCGGCGCGCCGGCGATTACTTCCATCGACTGAATTGAATTGGATGGAATCTGGTTGGAGAATGTCTTGCTCGTCTGATCGGAATTGGCCTGGTCGTCGACCGAAATCGTGTTTTCCGCGTGATCGCCCAGGCCGTGCATGCTGTTGTTGGAGTCGGCAGAAACACCCGGTGTGGCGGCCGTGACCGCCGCACTCACGCCCGTCGATTCTGTCGGCATCGGCAGCCGGTCGATCAGGTTCTTATCCACGTCGCTGTGGAACGTGGAATCGGTTTCGACCAGGTCGCCTGCCTCTTCATGAACGGTGACAGTAGTCGCCTCAGCCAGCGCTTGCAGCGTAACGCTGATCGTGACCGGCACAACCGAACGCAGTTCAACATCTTGTGTGTTGGGCGAGAACCCTTTCGCTGTGACCGTGACATGGTAAGGGTTGAAAGGAACGTTCATAAGACTGAATTGACCCGTAGTGTCGGTCTGTGCGCTGCGAGCCAGGCCGCTCACGGGATTATGAATTTTTACGGTGGCGCCCACTACCACTGCTCCGGTCGCGTCAACCACTGTCCCGTTCAGTGTGGTGGAGTTGCCGACGGATTGCGCCCCCGCAGTGCTGAGGGCCAGAGACAGCGCGATCGCCAACACGGCAAAGCGCCCTTGATAGCGAGTAAGCATGAGCCTCCTGAAACGAACGCGGAATCGACCGGCTCGAACGCGGCCACGTCCAGCCGGAAACACAAATTTGCGGGAATTCCTAGACGCCAGGAGGACCGCGAATGCCCAAATCAAGAACACTGAGCCGGGTTTTCGCGATTACGTCTTCTTCTTGCAGCAGGCCAACCGCGGCAAACACTGGCCGGGCTTGAGAGGAACTGACGACTGGACTTGCGCTGTGCGCCACAACGCAGATCGAGCAGGACGCGGATTCCGCCTTGTTCGGATGGTTGTGAGTAGTCTCCGCCATCGCCGTCCACACTATCAGCGACAGACACAGCCACGCCAACCATCGCAAGCTAAACGGCATTCGTTCCTGCATTGGGCTAAATCCTCTTAAGCTTATATGGGTTGTCCCGCGCAAGGCAATGCGGGGCAAGTTACTATTGGGATGAGTGTGATTTTGGTCGCCCGGCTGAGGTGGCCATTCCGCTATCAAACTTACCAGCGAGGAAACACATGTCGGAACCAACTTACGAAGAACTCAAAGCCCGGTTGTCCCAATTGGAAAAAGAAGTCGAGACCAAGAAACGCAGCGGCGACCTGATCTTTAAAGTCGGCGAAAAAGGTGGAGTCAGCGTCTACGGACTCGGCCGTTTCCCGGTCACGCTCTACTACGAACAATGGAACCGGCTTCTCGGAGCCGCTGACGACATCAAGAAGTTCCTCGAAGAGAACAAATCAAGATTAAAACTCAAGGAGTAACCGCGTCTCTACGGGTCCCCACTGTCGCGTGAGACCGTCCCCACCAACGGCGGGCGGCAGTTACCCTGAGGTTACGCCCGCGGACGAATTCGACATTCTGGGAACACTTGACGCGCTATAATTAAAAAACTGTGCCCAAGTACTCCATAGTCGTCCCTCTGCACAACGAGCAGGAGAACGTAACCGACCTCTATGACCGCCTGAAGGCGGTGATGGAGGCTGCGGGCGAGACTTTCGAAATCGTGTTGGTCGATGACGGATCGAAAGATCACACCTTCGCCATGCTACGCGAGATCGCAGCCGTTGACAGCCGCGTCACAGTTGTTAAGCTCCGCCGTAACTTCGGCCAGACCGCCGGCCTAGCCGCTGGTTTCGACCATGCCCGTGGCGAGTACATCATCGCCATGGATGGCGATCTGCAACACGATCCCGGCGACATCCCGCTGTTCCTGGAAAAGATTGCGGCTGGTTACGACATCGTCAGCGGCTGGCGTAAAGTCCGCGTCGATAATTTCTGGATGCGCCGCATCCCCTCCCGCATGGCGAACTGGCTGATGGCCAAGCTCAGCGGCGTCGACATTCACGACTTCGGCACCACCTTCAAAGCCTATCGCCGCGAGATTCTAGAGCAGGTGCCGCTCTACGGCGAACTGCACCGCTTCATCCCGGCGCTAGCCTCGTGGTATGGCGCGTCCATCTGCGAAGTGCCCATCCGCAACGTGAACCGCGAGCGCGGCACTTCGCATTACGGTATCTCGCGCACCTTCCGCGTGGTCTTCGATCTCATTACGATTCGCTTCCTCCTCCGCTATCTTTCCCGTCCACTGCACTTCTTCGGGACCTTCGGCCTGCTCAGCCTGTTTGGTGGCAGCGCTGTCGTAGCCTGGCTGGGAGTGGAAAAATTCTTGCGCCACGTTCCGATCATGGCGTCGCACGGCCCGCTGATGATGCTGTCCCTGGGCCTGCTGCTCGGGGGATTGAACCTGCTGGCCATCGGCCTGTTAGGCGAGATGCAGGTCCGCCACTACCACGAACCCCGCCACCGCGCTCCTTACTCCGTCGATCGCGTCCTGCGTTCGCAGAACGAAGAGCACAGCGTCTCTGAGTAGTCTCTGATTTCCCGCCGCGCTCTCACCACACCCGGCACACGTTTGCGGCCGGCTTCACCATGGGTTGCCCGGCTTTACAGGAGAACGCTTCCGCGAAGGCGGGCATGTTAACGATCACCCCGTTGATCCGGTAGCGCGCCGGAGAGTGCGGATTGGTTACAGCCTGCACGCGCAACTCTTCTGGACGCTCGTTCGCGCAATCCCACTGTGCAAAACCAATAAAGAAGCGCTGCTCCGGGGTGAGGTCATCGATCGCCTGAAGGCTTTGATCTTTCGTAGCATCTTTCCATGCCATGTAGGCCAGAATCTCGCCACCCAGATCGGCGACGTTCTCGCCCAGGGTCAGCTTGCCGTTGACGTGAACATCGTCCACCGAGACATACCCTGAATATTGATCATCGACGCACTGGGTGCGCGCGTCGAACTTCTCGCGGTCTTCTTTCGTCCACCAATCCTTGAGATTCCCTTTGGCGTCGAACTGGCTGCCTTCGTCGTCGAAGCCGTGGGTAAGCTCGTGGCCGATGGTGCCGCCAGTGTCTCCATAGTTGGGGGCGGCATCCATTTTCGGATCGTAGACCGGCGGCTGTAGCACGCCAGCGGGAAAGTTAATGTCGTTCATCTGCGGATCGTAATAGGCGTCTACAGTGGGTGCGGAGATATCCCACTCCCCGTGGTCGACCGGTTTGCCGATCTTGTTGATATCGCGGCGGCTCTCGAACTGGTGAGCACGCTCCACATTGCCCGCAAAATCGTCGCGAACAATACTTACCGAGCTGTAATCGCGCCACTTATCCGGATAGCCAATCTTGTTGCGGATTCCCGCCAGCTTCACCAGTGCCTGCTGCTTGGTTTCCGGGCTCATCCAGTCCAGTGCGCGGATGCGCTGGCCCATCGCGTCCTCGATGCGTCGCACCATGTCAACTGTGCTTTGCTTGAGTTCCGGCGAAAAGACCTTGGCCACATAAACCTGGCCCAGGGCCTCGCTCAGATCGTGATCGACATATTGCACGCAGCGCTTCCAGCGCGGCTGCATCTCTGTCGCGCCGCGCAAATACTTGCGATAGAACTCAAAGCCTTCCTCGACGAACTTTGATGACAGATAAGGAGAAGATGTGTCAGCCACGTGGAACCGCAAGTAGGTCTTCCAGCCATCGACCGGTTCCGAGGCCAGCAGCGTATTGAGCTCCTTCATGAACTCTGGAGCCTCCACATTAAGAATGGCGAACTCCGGGTATCGCATTTCGCGGTAGTAACCCGGCCAGTCAAAGTTCGGCGCCAGCCGTGTGAGATCGGCGAGCTTCATCTTGTGGACCAGGTTGTGCGGATCGCGGCGCTGCACTCGGGTAAGGGAAGCCCTCGCCATGGCCGTTTCCAGGCGCATGACGGTCTCGGCATTTTTCTCGGCGGTGGCGGGGCCGTCGCCGATCAGCTCAAAAACTCTTTGCACATGCTGAACATAACGCTCGCGCGTTTCTTTCGACTTGGCGTCATCCTTAACGTAGTAGTCACGATCAGGCATGCCGAGGCCGCCCTGATCTACCGAGGCGATCACATGCTCGGAGTCATCGGGATCCTGCATCGAGCCTGCGGAAAATAAAACCGAACTGTCTTCGGAATAACCGGAGTAGGTCAGCTGCAAACGCGCCACCACCGGAGTGATCTCTTTCGCCGACTTGATCTGCGCAATGGCGTCGAGTTCCGGTTGAATCGCCGCTGGTCCACGTTTTTCCACGGCGCCTTCGTCCATGCAAGCGGCATAAAAGTCCCCAATCTTCTGCGTCACCGCGTTGCGCTGGGCTTTATTCGGCACATCAGGCTGGGCCGCCTGTTCCAGCATGCCGCGGAGGAAAACCAGGTTGTCCTCATAAAGCTTGCCGTAGACCGACCACGAGGTCTGGTCCGGTGGGATGGGATTCTTCTTCTGCCAGCCTCCACACGAATAATGGTAGAAATCCACGCAAGGGTCGATAGACCTGTCCATCGACGAGAGGTCGAGACTTGGGCTATACGGCAATGTCCCAGAAGATGGTTGTTCGGAGGCTGTTTGGGCATTGGCTAACGAGAGAGCGGCAGCCAGAAGCAATGAAAGGTACGCGGAGTTATTACGCATATCCACCTTGGACGGCAATCGCCGGAAAAAGTTACGGGCCAGCCCCGGTACGGAACCAGAGAGTCTGCATCAAACAGCCGTCCAATTGCAACTTCTGAGGACTACGTTGGCTCGCAACCCCGGCGTATAATCTGCTGTTTGACACCCTAGGAGCGCCAGCCATCATGGCACAAACCACACAATACGACTTGCAACTGGCACGCCGCATGTCGCGCCTCGGCACCGAAACTGCTTTCGAAGTTCTGAACAAGGCGCGCGCCCTTGAGCGTCAAGGCAAGAGCATCATCCATCTGGAGATCGGCGAGCCCGATTTCGACACTCCGGCCAACGTGATCGAAGCTGCAGTCGACGCGCTGCACCATGGCTGGACCCACTATGGTCCTTCCGCCGGCTTGCCCGAACTCCGCCAGGCCATCGCCGATTATGTAGGCCGCACCCGCCGTGTTAGTGTTACGCCCGAGGAAGTCGTGGTCGTTCCGGGAGGTAAGCCAATCATCTTCTTCACGATCCTGGCCTTAATTGATGAAGGAGACGAAGTCATCTATCCCAATCCTGGCTTCCCGATTTATGAGTCGATGATCAACTACGTCGGCGGCCGCGCGATCCCCATCCATCTGCGCGAGGAGCGCGATTTCTCCCTGGATGTCGATGAACTCGCCGCCCTCATCACCGACCGCACCAGGCTCATCATCTTGAATTCACCGCAAAACCCCACCGGCGGAGTGATGCAGCGCCGAGACGTTGAGCAGGTTGCCCAGATCATCGGAGACCGTAACGTCCTGGTGTTGTCCGACGAAATCTACAGCCGCCTGCTTTTTGAAGGCGAGCATTTCTCCATCATGTCCGTGCCCGGCATGCAGGAGCGCACCATCCTCCTCGACGGTTTCTCAAAAACTTATGCCATGACCGGATGGCGCATGGGCTACGGTGTAATGCGCCCGGACCTGGCGGCCCACATCACTCGCCTCGCGACGAATTCCACTTCGTGCACTGCCAGCTTCACTCAAATCGCAGGAATCGAAGCCCTGCGCGGCGACCAAAGTTCAGTCGACAAAATGTGCGCCGAGTTCAAACGCCGCCGCGACGTATTCGTAGCCGGCTTGAACAAGATAAAGGGCTTTTCCTGCCGCATGCCCAAGGGTGCCTTCTACGTTTTCCCCAACATCAAGAAGACGGGATGGAAATCGAAGCCCCTCGCGGATGCTCTGCTGGAGCAGGCCGGCGTAGCCGCACTTTCAGGCACCGCCTTCGGCGATTTCGGCGAAGGCTACCTGCGCTTCAGCGTCGCCAACTCGCTGGAAAATCTTCAGCAAGCACTCGACCGC
>Ga0210385_10001227_pt1 | contig 16212 bp, 15 predicted proteins | sample IncBWH26OmetaG_FD_160107 | JGI IMG/M metagenome (GOLD analysis project Ga0210385, IMG submission 160107) | Forest soil microbial communities from Barre Woods Harvard Forest LTER site, Petersham, Massachusetts, United States - Inc-BW-H-26-O ...
GGCTTGGCATCAGAAAATCACCTTCAATGCGAACTGCATGGAACGGGGGCCGCCCTGTTGGTACTGGGAAGCTAACGTGCCAAGACTCTGATTGAGCATCTGCGTTGCGGTGCCGAAGGTGGCATCGGTCAGGTACGGGTCGATGTAGCCGAAGTTTGGATGATTCAGGACGTTGAAGGCCTCCGCGCGAAACTGAAGTTTTGCATGATCCAAAATTCCGAATTCACGCCTCGCAGCCAGATTGATCTGCTTTACACCGAATCCTCGAGCAAGGTTTCTTGGTGCGTTGCCGGCTTCAGTTCCACTGGGCACGACAAATGCGGGATCAGAAGCAAGAGGACCACCATTGATCGCACGGCCACCTGGATATTGAGCTCCGTTCAGATATAGGGGCCGGCCCGGTATCAGGTTCACGCCGGAGTAGTACTGATTCCCTGTAGAAGAGTCTGTCAGGAAGTTGCCATCGAGGGTCACAGGAAAGCCGGTGCGAAAAATAGCGCGGCCATCAAGTCCCCACTGGCCGAAAGCTGCCTGGACGGCTTTTGACCACTTTCCAGAAGGCAGATCCCAACTTGCCCCACCGGAGAAGCTGTTGCGGACATCGAAGTCTGAATTTCCACGCACCAAGGGCAACGCACTGTAAGTGGAACCGTAGTCGATCGAATGCGACCAGGTGTAGGAAGCCAATGCCTGAAGCCCGTGCTCCATCCTCCGCTGAAACTGGACCTGCAAGGACTGGTAGTTGGAGGTGACACCGCTTTGAAGGTACACAACGCCGCCAAAGTTTGGATTAAGGGCGGTCAGAGACAGAGACTGTTCCCCAGGAAGCCTCCTTCCATTGGCAGCGACGTAGGACAATGTCAGTGCCTGTGCGGAACCGAGAGCCTGCTCCAGGCTTACGTTCCACTGGAGGGTATAAGGGGCCTGAAGATGCCTGGGAAAGTCATAAATAGTGCTCGCAGTGTACGGCGCCGTTGTCGCTGGTTCGAAGTTCAGCTGCGCACTGGTGAAGGGCAACGCAGAGCCGAAGAAGAGTTGGTAGGCAGAGAAACCAACGCCTTCTTCATATGCGCCTGAAGCCTCTTCATTGTTTGTATCGAAGAAAACTCCGCCGCCTCCGCGTATGACGGTCTCGAAGCGCGAGTTGTCTCTTACCTTCCATGCGATCCCCAGTCTTGGGGCAAAGTTGTACCAGCTTGTTTGCCACAACGAGGTCCCCTGGGGGGCCAGCACCAATGTGCTGGGGTCAGACAGGTTTCCGGCCAGGGTGTAGGCATTATTTCCACGAGCATTGATGGGTGGCGGATTCAGTTCCCAACGCAGTCCGGATGACAATGTGATTCTGGGAGAAACTCGCCATTCATCCTGGAAGAAAATTGCCGTCTCATGGAATAGCGGCGTGGCACTCAATGTCTTTTCGATGATCGAGATGTCCGCCGCATTGCTGAGCACGGATTGCGAACTTGCAAATTCCGATTCCGCAAGCGGGCTGGCTGGCACGGCAGTCGTCGAGATGGTTCGAAGATCAATTCCTGCCTTCAGACTGTGGCGTCCAGACAACATTGTCACGAAGTCCACCAAGTTCCACTGGTGCCCGTTGTTGTTGGCCGCCAACGTTTGAAGAGCAGACAGGCCGATGCTCGAGAAGTAAAGTTCGAAAACTGCTTGCGGACTGCCATATGCTCCCAGCCCACTTGCCCCCGGAAGATTGATTGGAATTGCTCCGCCGAAGTCATCCAGTCGGCCATCTGAAGAGGCGAGAGTATGGGAATAGCCGAGACGAAAGTCGTTGGCAACGCCACGCCCCAATTGACTCGTGAAGCCCAATGTATAGGTTTGAGTGTTCACTCGACTCTGCACACGTTCAGACAGTGTCCTGGACGACGTGAAGCTTGGAGTATCTCCGAATCGGAAGAAAAGACTGTGACGCGATCCGAGCATATGATCGAATCGAACGCTAGTGGAGTCGATCTGACTCGGGAGCGAATAGGACTGGATGAACGTGGCCAGGCTTGGATTGGACTGGGTTCCATAGTCGATGTCGGTTGCGCCGGAAGTCTGCTTTGGGTATGCATCCAAGATCGGCTGAAGAGCGATTGGGGCTTCGAGCCTCATGTAGGTATCGGGAACGTACTGGACAGTTGCGGCCTGGGGTTGCATCAGGCGCAAGCCTTCATAGGAAACAAAGAAGAATGTGCGATGCAGTCCGTTATGGAAAGGAGGTATGGGACCGCCAGCGGTTCCCCCGAAATCATTCTGGCGCAAGGCTGCTATCGGAGTTCCATAGTGGTCATTGAACCAATCATTAGCGTCGAAGTAGTTGTTGCGCAGATAGTCGAATACGCTTCCGTGGAAGGCGTCGGTTCCAGACCGAGTCACCAGGGAGAATTGCCCCCCGGGCGAGCGTCCGAATTCCGCGCAGTAGGTCGCACTTTGAACGCGAAACTCCTGTAACCCATCCACGGCGATGAGACTCTGCGTAGTCCCAAGCGCAGTTGCCCCTGGAGTCGATCCGCTTGTGGCAGGGTTCGAGGCTGTTCCGTATCCATTACCTGAAGCGATGTTCGCCGACACACCGTCAACGGTGTAGTAGTTGGATTCCGTGCGCTGCCCGTTGATGCTAAAGTCACCGAAACCGCTCCCCACTCCCGCTTGAGGACTCTGCGTCACCGTCCCTGGCGTCATCGAAATCAAATCCTGAAAGCTTCGACCGTTAAGAGGAATATTCTGGACGAACTTCCTGTCAATAACAGTGCTGACCGAGGCATCGGTCGTATTCAACAACGATGAGCCGGACTCCACAGTCACAGTTTCGGAAGCGGCTCCAATGGGCAAAGTGAAGTTCAAGGCCAGGGCGCTTTGGACGTTCAGGATGATTCCGGGTTTGATGATCGTCTTGAATCCGCCCTTTGAGACCTGAACGCGATACTGCCCGGGAGGAAGAACCGAAACGGTGTAGATCCCCACCCCATTGGTCCTGGCCAAGTAATGCACGTCGGTCGATTCATTCAAAATTTCGATGGCCGCATCGGAGATGGCCATGCCGGCGGGATCAACCACAACGCCACTGAGGGTCGCGTCGGTGGATTGCGCATAGACGGCACTCGACGCGCAAAGTGGCAACAACAGAGCAAAGACACGAATGCGATTCAATCGCGGGCTCCTGGTTCGGAAGGTTTGGAAAGCCATTCATCCGGTCTACGCAAGTCCCCGCTGAACTGTGACCATGCCGGGAACATTTTCTCTCATCGATGTTGAGATCTGCGTTTGGAGGTTGAACAGAGGCTAATGCCGATTCGTCACTTGCACGAGGCGGCCGCGCAGAGAGATTCAGTCCCCAACATTATGGAAGGCTACCGCTGCTCGATGAGCGTTCTACACACGGATCGGGAGCATCTTGGGTGAACCGCCGCGCGGCCGAGCGGGCGCCGAGTTCATGAGCTGAACTCGTCCATCTAAAACAACGACGCAGCGAGGGGAATCGCGATAAGGTTCTATGCTTTTCTGGACGATTCAAGTACGCGAATTACGTCGAGCGCGCGCTTCAGCGCGGCGCCGCCTACAAGCTGTTCGAATTCCCGCTGCATCCCATCAAATGCTGCGATTACCCGAAGCGCGCACTTCTTGCCTAACGGTTTGAGCCCCAGCAGATACGCCCGGGCATCGGAGGGATCGATCTTCCTTTGGAGAAGACCTTTCCCTTCCAGGGAAGAGATTGCGTGGCTGACGTTTCCGCGGGTGGTCCCAAAAGCCTCTGCGAGATAAGACGGCTTAATCGGAAGAGGCGCCTCGAAGAATATGGCTGCAAGCACCAGGCCCTCCATGAAACCGAGATTATCGGCAGCAAAGGCTTCAGCGGCAACCTGGTCAAAGCGCAGAGCTGCGCGCTTAACTGTAAACATAGGACTCTCGCGAAGAAAGGCTTCGATGCGCATCGTGCCGATAGTTTACTAGAGCAACTATTTATTTCACAACAAAATCACCGTTGAACCGATTCCCTGCTTGCTCGATGATCGCCTGGAGGTTTTCCCTGTGATCACCTGTCCCGCAATGGCATTCCGCTTTTGCTTTAGAAAGATGCATTCCAGTGACTTCCCGTGGAGAGCAACCTTCCGAGCCGACCTCAGAACGCTCTGCATCGACGGTAATGCTGCTTTGGCCAAGGATCGCGACCGTGCAAGGGAGATCCTGCGATGAGATGCATGCACTTCTTGCCGGCTCTTCTTCTTGCCGTGAATGCTTGTCATTCCATTGCACAACAGGGCACTGCGATCACGATTCCAGCCGGCACAACCGTCGTGGTCCTCGGCAGCGTCGCCCCGGTTACTGTTGGCGAATCGGCGCGCACTGCAGAGGTTCTCGACACCCAACAGCATCCCCTCGCTTTTCAGACCATCGAAGACTATATCCGCACCGACGCATCGGTCGATATTGAGCAGCGGGAGGCGGCGGGTGTCCTGTCAGATATTTCCCTGCGTGGCGCATCTTTTGAACAGACGCTGGTGCTCGTCAACGGCCTTCGCATGGACAGCGCCGAAACCGCCCACTTCAACCTTGATCTGCCCGTGCCCCTGGCAGCCCTGGGCGGAATCGATATCCTGCATGGGGCCGGTTCGACGCTCTACGGGTCGGATGCAATCGGAGGCGTTGTCGACTTTGTTACCGCATCGCCGGAGGCGACTTCCCTCGAATTGCGCGCAGGGACCGGCAGCTTCGGCGAGAATCAACAGGCGCTTCTCGGATCGCTCGTGCAGAGGCGCTGGAGCGAAATGCTTGCAGGAGACCGCGACTTCTCCACCGGATTTATTGGGGACCGCGACTACAGGACAGAGAACGCGACGAGCGACACGCGTTTCGCTACTGCCCTGGGATCAACCGAGTTCCTCCTGGCCGGAGATGATCGGGCTTTTGGAGCGGCACAGTTTTACGGAAACTACAACTCATGGGAGAGGACCAAGGGGTGGTTTTCCGGCATCACACAGCAATTCAATGCACACACGGACGCAGCCATAGGGTATCGCCGCCACTCCGATCTGTTTCTTCTCGAACGCAATCAGCCAACTGGATACAAGAATCAGCATATCGACGACGGGTTCGAGGGTGCCTTGCGCGATCGGCGAGAGATATTGAGACACACAGTGCTTCTCACCGGCCTCGAAGAGACCACCGATCATATTCAGAGCACAAACCTGGGCGATCACGGACGCAACCGGGAGGCGGCTTACGGAGAGATCGAATGGCGCATACCGGGCAAGAGCTCAGTCTCCGCCGGGCTCCGGGAGGAACTGTTCAGCGGTGGCCGTTTGGTGTCCAGTCCGGAGTTGGCGGCAGCACTCCAACTGCGGCACTCGATCAAAGTACGAGCATCGGGGGGATACGGTTTCCGCATCCCCACCTACATCGATCTCTACTACAGTGATCCAACGACGTTGGGCAATGCGAACCTGAAACCCGAATCAGTCTGGAGCTACGAAGCCGGCGCCGATTGGTTTCCCAGCGCGCACCTCGGCGCTACGCTGACTGTCTTCGATTCTCGGCAAAAAGATACGATCGACTACACGCGCGCCTCCGAGGCATGCCCGTGGCAGGCAAGCAACCTGCCGGGGGTCCATTTCGCCGGTGTCGAGAGCGCACTCGACTGGCAAATGGATGCGAAGAATCATCTGCAGGTCAGCTGGGCCTTTCTCGCCGGAGCACAGAGCGCGCTCCACGGACTCCAGTCCGAGTACGTTTTCAATTACCCGGTGAACAATGGACGAGTGGCATTGAGCTGGAACGGGCCGCATTCACTACTGGTGAACTCACGGCTGGGAGTCGTCGAGCGATACCAGAGATCAACCTATCCCGTATGGGACGCGTCGCTGGCGCGCGAGGCGGGGCGGATCCGGCCATACCTCCAGATGACCAACCTCACCAACACCGGCTATGAGGAGATCCTGAACGTGCGCATGCCGGGACGCAGTTTCGTCGGGGGAATCGAGGTCGCGTTCACACACAAACGGTGATTTCCGCGGATTATGACACCAGCCGATGACAAAGGATTACCCTGGTCGCGATTCCATTCCTACCTGTCGAAGTAGGCACGAAGACGTGTCGCGATCAGGGGAATCGAAGTTGTCTTCCGGATAAAGTCGTCGGCGCCCGTGTTGCGCGAGGCCATCTCGTAAAGCTTCCCTTCCATCGCGGTAAAGACCACGATCGGGACCTTCACATGCGCTGCACGAAGTTTGCGCACCAACTGAAGCCCGTTCCCTGCCCTGTACCGGCTGCCGAGTTCCGATCGGAGATTGAATTCCACGAGGATCGCATCGAAGTGCCCTTGTGCGGCGCTGCGCAGCGCGGACTCCAGGGTTTGGGACAATGCGACGCGGTAACCGAAGCCCTCAAGCGTTTTTGCGAAGGCCGAGGAGATCGCGACCTCGTCATCAGCAAGCAGCAGCGATTTCATTGGACCTCCATGTCATAAATCGGAGTGATCCTCTGTCTCAAGGGTGATTGGGGTCGAGCCGGAGATAGGTGAAAAGCAGAGGTTTTCCACTTGGCTTCGTACTGCCGCCCTCGGGCTCGACGGTGACAAAGACGGCGTCGATCTGCGCAATCGTCTTTGCGTCGTTGAGTTTCAGCACCCAGCGTTTCTTGTTGGAGTCATCCTGATAGAGGAGACCCAGGCTGATGTCATGCTCCTGGCCCGAACCGCGCCGTCCCCATGCCTGAAAGGTGCTGTCTTTCTTGACGCTGCCCTGCTGGTCGAGATCGTACCCGTAGAAAATAAGTGATTTGTCTTTAGTATAGAAGACGCGCCCAAAGGGCTTCTGTGTATCGCCGGTTTTGGCGACATCGTAGATTTCAGCAATATAGAGGTTGCGGGCGCCGATCAGATTTCGTATGTCGCGGTCCTGCTGCAACAACGCCTGCTCCCGCGCAATTTCCCTGTCCTTTTCTTCGAGAGCATTGTTCAGGTCATGAACTTGCGCTTTGAGCTCGAGGGATTGCACGGTATCTCTTGAGGTCTGATCGCCGATCGTGTGGAGCCTCGCCTCGAGACTCTGCGCATTCGCCTGCACTTCACTTAATTGCCGGGCCAGATCCGCGCGTTCCTGCTCGCTCCGGTCGAGACCGGCTTTCTCTTTCGCGAGCGCATCTTCGGACTCCTCCAGTTCCTCGTTGATCCGGCGCAGTTCCGGTTCGTTGCGGCGAAACTCGGAGCGCGCTTGGGGAGTCTGGCCCTGCTTGGGAGCGGGCGTCTCCGCAACTCGAGGCGTGGCGGGTTGCACGTTTTGATTCTGAGGGTCCGAATGGAGGGAAGCGATGCCGGGCACCGGGGTGGGTGGAGGGCGCAATCCGCGCTCATGGAGAATGCCGGCAAGATAGCCGGCGAGGCTGCATGCAATGACCACCGTAGCTGCCATCGCTAACCGCGGAGCGTGTCGCTGCCAGGAAATTTTCTGTGCCATCACGAGAACGCGGGGCGATGGAACCTGCCGGGGAAGCGATTGCATCAGTCGCTTTTCGGCCATTTCGATCGACCAGGAACCGGCAGCGTTCCCGTCGTCCTGCTCCGCATAGAACTCGGCGCCCAGGGCAGGAATCTCGGTTGCGACGATGCGTGCGTACTGTCTTAAGGCCTCTCTGCAGTCAGCGCAATGGATGAGATGAGAGTCAAGGCGTGCACGCTCCTCCTGGGTCAGCTCTCCGGTGAGCGAGAGGGCGCAAAGCTCCTGAAACTCCTCGTGGGAATCGGGCGGCATCGTCCAGGCTCCCTGACTGGAGCCATTGTGTCCTATTTCACTCATATCGGCCGCGGCTTTTCGGGAAGAATGATCTTGCGCAGACGGTTAAGCCCGCGATAGTAATAACTTCTGACATTCACAATGGATCGGCCCGTCAGCTGGGCAATCTCTTGGAGCGAGTATCCCTCAAAGAAGTAAAGTTGAATGGTCTCCCGCTGCTCGGGCGTAAGGCACTCGTTAAATTCGGCCCTCAGCTTCTTCCCGAAGATGCCCTCGATCGACTTTGCATGAAATGGCACCTCTTCCCTTGGATCGGCCAGTTGTACGGCTGAGTCTTCCAACTCCTGGCTGGCATAGAACCGGCGGGAGTAGAGGTGGCGGCGCCGGTCAAAGCCGCGGTGGTAGGCTACCTGGAAGATCCACGAGCGCGCTGTCCCCTGTTCCAGCTTAAACAGAGCCGCCTTGCGGAAGATGTAGAGAAAGATGTCCTGCACCAGGTCGTCTGCCTCGGCCTCGTTCCGCAAAATCCTGCAGGCAACGTTGCGGACGGCGCGCGCATGGCGCTGGAAAAGCAGGCTCAGCGCCTCTCTGTTTCCTTCGCCTATCTGTTCCAACAATGTCTCGTCCGAGAATTGGGGAACCTGTAGCTGCGCTTCACCGAACCGTTCGGGCAATGTGACAGGAGGCTTAGCCCTGTCGAAGATTTCCGGGGAAATAGCCGGCTCGCGCGGATCGGGTTCATGCACTTCCGTTGCGCCTGCTAATGCATCCGGGAAATAGGCGGCTTCGGAACTCATGTGACTCCATTGAGAACTGCATCAATCAGAAATACCGAATCCCAAAGCGCCAGCAATTGCCTAAGAAATCGCGATTGTTTCGTTTGATCGAGGATGCATGTGCCGTGCATCAAAGCGGCAAATTAAGGGACAACTATAGTTGCCTAATCGTATTATAGACAACTATAGTTGCTATTTCAATCCAAAGGTACCGACACACGATCAGTGTGTGGCCAAGCCTATCGGTGCGGATCTAAAACGAAATTCAAATACACCAAAGCAAGTGTTCGGACGGGCCGTGACGGAAATGCGGATAGCGCGGGAGCTTCCGCAATCAACACTGGCCGAAGCGCTTGGGTACAGTACATATTACTTAGGAAAAATTGAGCGCGGCCAGACAAACGTTACATGCGATGCAATGGAAGCGATCAGCAGTTATTTCAATCTGTCTATTGGACAGTTCTGGTCTTATGCCGAGAAATTGTCAAAAAATCATGGCGGCAAGAAGGATCCTCTTTAGAAATTGACACGCCTCAATCTTACGCAACTACAAACGACGTTTCACATCCTTATCGATCCGTTTCCCCATTACACCACCACTGGACCGCCTGAATGTTATCGGGATGATTGTTCTCCACGCTCCTCCCATTCCTCGCGGATTGATATAGTCAGCAACAACGTCGCCGCAATCCGTGAACGCAATGCAACAAAGCGCGCATCTTCCATTTTGGGCGACGATCTTCTTATCAAAGGAGTTTTCGCCTTTCCGCATCTGAGCGGAGTTCCCTGTACCCTCTGGGATGATGCGAATCCTCGATTCGGCGAACGCTGCCTGCCGCAACGTCCTTTGCTTGTAATTATTCCGCCACCGCAGCACAAATCAAGCGCAGTGAATCGGGCAGATCCGCTTGCGACGGAGTCTCATGGCTCCCTCCTGGTTAGTTTTGAAAAGTTGTGATTCGGATGCAGGGGGGGCGAGCGCGAACCCGTTCAGGCACTGCTCGGACATGTTGCGATTTTCTTGGGTCCAGCCGGCTGGAGTAGACTCACTGTTCCGAACGAAGCAGACTCGGACGTCTGTGTCGGATCATTCCAAGACATCTCTCCCGTCGGCACGCGCTGACGACTAATTGAGCAGAATGTCGCATTGTGCGAACTGATTTTGGTTGCAGAGTGAATTTGACCCATGGCAGACTCCTTTTGTTCCAGTGCTTGGGAGGTTTCCCGCTCCCGGCGAGTAGCTTCTCAAGCGTTTTTGAAAGCGGTAGTGGTTCCCCAACCCCATGCCATGACCGAACGATGATGGTATGGTCTCGAGCCGGATCCGAAGCCCGGATCCGGATTGCGGTGAGCCGATGGATGTATTGCTCAAATCGGCCTCCTGGCGGCGCATCCGATCGCTCAATCCAGATGCGCCACCGTTGCTTTTGATTGAAGTATCCAATCCAGAGTACGAACCTGCCAGCCCTTGATCGTTGGTAAGAGACATTTCTTCGAAACGACTTTGCGTGAAAATCGAACGCCGCGTATTTCGAGGCGCAGCGCGGCTTCGGACAATAAGCGATTCTGTAGGTTCAAAATCTCCAGGTCAGCAAGAAGAACCGCTCGCCCGTTTTGAGCATTCCACAATTTGAGGTAGTTATGGCAGACTTTCCTCAGTCCTTCGAGCGCTTTTCGCGCTGGAGTAAGGAGGCCCTGGCTCTGGCCGCACAGGCCAGGGTTCTCTCGGGAAGCAAACTGGAGCAACTGGTAACCCGCCTGCAACGCCACAGCGGACGCAAGCGGGAAGCCTGCTGGCGCTTTGTCATTCAATATGGGCTCAGGGGTAGAGTTGACCATCGACGCTGGAGCGAAGAGGAGATTGCGTGGGTGCGCGAGGAAATCGTAAAGCAGTCTGTCGAAGAGATTGCGCGAAAACTAAATCGCTCTCCCTTGTCGGTCCGGAGCATGCTGCGCAGAAACGGCTTTCATGTGCGCGAGATTCGATGTGATCTGTTTTCCGTCGAGAGTCTTGCAAGAGCGCTGCACGTGCGAACGTCGGAGATTCACTGCTGGATCGAGCGCGGGTGGCTGGAGGCGGCGGTCGATCACCGCGGAAAGAGACGCTCGTACCGCATCACCCCAGAAGCGCTGATGCACGTCTATAAGCACCATCTGGCAGATCTGTTGAAGCGTGGAATCCCCAATCTGACTCTGTTTGAAGCCTACGTCCAGTACGTGCATTCGCCGAAACATACCGTCGGCGAACAACTCCTGGAGGTGCGCCGGGACAAGCGCGAGAGAGCCGCCTTTGCCGCTGTGCAGGCCGCAGCAACAGCGGACGACCAACTCGAGGACGACGATGATCACGATCAAGAGCACCAATATAGTGGCAACGGATGATTCGCTGCCCCTGGCGCGGCCGCTCAGTCCGCGTCGCGACGGGTATTGCGATCACTGCGGCGCAAGGTTGAACGCGGTCCGCGTCTCAATTTGGGAAATTGTCGGCGCGTGCTTCTGCGCATCCTTGTCGCTGATGTTGCTTGTGCTGGCACTCTACTGCGGTTATCGATGGACGAATCACGATGGTTCTGGACTTTCCGCACACCCGGTTTGGCTCGAACCACTCGACGATTGGAGTCTTTGAGTACAGTCGAACTCGTGTTCCAAAGGCCAGCAACGAATCATGCGATTTCGTCTGCGAACTTCGTTTTAATCGATATCTTTCCTTCCCCCACACCGCTCACTCCGAAGTTGCTACGATAGTCAAAGTCAAGGCCACTCTTTTCGCAATCAAGCGCGAATCGGAGACATGTTGATGGAGCAGATTGGCGTCAGACTGCGTGGGATCAGACAGAAGTGGGGACTTAGCTTACGAGAAGTGGAGGAGCGAAGTGCTCGTCTTGCCGACCAGTGGGGAAATCCGTCTTATCGCATCTCTGCCAGTTGGTTGGACCGTGTAGAGCGGGAGGATCGAGGTCTGTCTGCAGCGAAACTGATCGTTCTGGCCTCTGTTTACAGCATTGCACCCAACCAATTGCTTGCCTTATGCTCTGCCGCCGCCGCTAATCCCAATCAGTTCGATCTCCCCTCCAGCCCCAATACGACACTGTTGCTATCAGCGGGGCCCTTAGAGGAACACGCCAGATTATGGCTCCCAGACGTCGTCGCGGTCGGGCCCACTCCGGATAAGACGACCCTTCTGTCTCCTGAGGAATATCTGCCAAGTCATTTTCGGCGCGGGATCATCGGACTCCTGGACAAAACGCTGGATCCGATGGTCCGTCCTGGGTCCATCGTTCTGATCAATACCCAACGACGCGCCATTGCACACAGAAGGGAATGGACCAATGAGTTCGATCGACCCATCTACTTTCTTCTGACCCATGCCGGGTATGTTTGCGGCTGGTGCGACCTCGACAAGGACGCAGAGTGGCTGACCCTGGTTCCTCATACGTTATCGTATGAAACGCCACAACGCTGGAAATACAGGAAGCAAGTAGAGGTCATTGGCCGTGTTGCCGTCGTTCTTCTGCGCTTGGAGGAACCGGCGTAGCGCGTCGGAGCGCCTTGGGTTTATGGAATCGATTCTCGATCTACCTGCACCCTAACTGCACAGGGGAGGTCGAAGCTGCTCAGAGGGCATCGCGGAGATCCGGCAACATCGCAAACCTTCCCTGCTCATAGATCGCGAGAACCCGTTGCGTCATCAGGTAATACGTAGCGACTGCCGGTTGAGCATACATTACGAACACGCTCTCCAGTTTTCCGGTCTTCTGCGCGCTCCTCAGCCTTCCTATATTCCATTCAATCTCCCGGGCATTGAGGCGCAGTTGTTCTGCCGCAGTCAGAGCTTCCGGATACCACTGCTGAAGATAAAACACCAAATCGATCAACACTGCACAATTGGCTTCGAGCACCTCGAGACCGTCGAGACCTCCCACAAGCCTCCAGACCTCGGAGGGCTCGAGTAATGCACTGCCCTCGTCGCTCCTTCTTTGACCGGACTCGTCGATGATGTCCAATGCGACTTCGGCGATCGAATTGCGGTCTACGTTTTTCAATCGATGCAACAACTGCTCCCAGTCTCTCTTGGACGACCTTCGGGCGCGGCGAAGATAATAGGACGCGATTGCGGTCAGGGTCACGATGAAGATCGAGACCGCGCAAATGAACAGGATGGTCCGGATGTTCAAGGCGTTCTCTCCTGACGAATCCTGACCAAAGCGGGGTTCACCATGCTCTGCAACTGAATCAGGTGTCCTCGCAGGTTCTCGGGGAGCTTTCGCGACGGAGGCGCATTTCGCCAGAGCATGATGATCCAGTAGGCCACGCAGACGAGGTAAGTAGCCATGCGGAAGTGCGACAACGTCGTATATCTCTGGGTATTGTGCCCTACGCCGAAGTAGCTGTGCCCAGCTTCAACCAATACGTCAACCAAAGAGTACACGCCAAGTCCCTGCGATATCCGGGCAACATAGGTCTTCCACGGCAGACCCGATTTCACTGCGAGCACTACCATCCCTACGAAGAGTTCGCTGAAGCAGACCGAGGAGAAGAAATTTCCTTTGATTACAACCACCTGCATCCACCGCCGCGCATGAGGTGTGGCCAGCCAGGTCAGGCCTGCCGCGACCGCGACGCTCACAATGACCAACCGGACAAAGCCGCCGCGTACATCGCGCACCCAGGCGCCCAGGGGACGAAACGTCAGAGAGTACATCTCGTAGACAACAGCAAGCTGCAAGACAGTATCGAGCAGTCCCAGTGACCAAAATGTGTAGAAGTAACTGGCCCTGCTCCCATGAGTCTGGACCAGATAAAGCGTAGCCGTTCTGCCGACGTTCGCAATGATGAGCGCTGTAAAGATGGGAAAGGTGGTGAAACGACGCCGGATGAACAACACGCCGAGAAGAAAAAGATGAGTTCCAAGGCCGGCCACCCAGAGCAGAAGATCGAGACCGGTCAATTGCATCTACGTGTTCCCTCCGGGCGGCAGCGATGGAGCTTCATGAATTGAATTTTACGCCAGACTGAGGAGCGAAAGAATCACAGCCATGATGTCCGGATCGATCGGTTCTGGGTCGGTTCCGGTGATTCCGGTCGGTGTTGGAGATGAAGTCGCGGTTGAGGACGATGTCGAGGACGGGCTCGTGGTATCTGACGCCAACGCCCTCGCAATAGGTCCGGTCAACAATACTGGAATGAGAACGTATGCCACACGGCGAGAAACTGACTTAAACATTGGTAGGTCTCCTCTGCGGCGCAAATGTGCGCTGGGGCGGAGACTAGATATCGAACGAGGAAAAGCCGACTTATAGTTTGTGTGAGTTGCTTATAAGCAACTATAAGTACGAGTCAAAGGAGCTAACTATCGCTATCACACCATGAATAGCATTTCTTCCATATTAGTCATTAGTGACATGACTCACATCTCCATCTGTTTCGGATATGCAACAGAACTATGCTCTCCATTGCAAGTCGACAACACCTTTCAGAATTTTCTCGGCTAGTTGTATAGGTATCCCATAAAACCATCGATTCACGTTCATGTGAACCGAACCGTGCCGATCGGCGCTCAGGCCGAAGCGTTTCATGGTCTGGCTGACGAACTGAAGAAGCCTGGTCGAAGCGATGCGCCGCACGGCCTCCATGCCGAAATCTAGCTTGGAGCTCGAACAACAGAAGAGCGCCTATCCCGTATCCGCCGACCCAATTCCAGCCGGGCGAACGCGGAGGCAATCAATTTTCCGCCGAAGAGAGATGTGCCCTCTTACAGGCTGCACCGGATCGAAGGAAATCAGGGGCGCATGGACTGTCGAAATGACCTTCCGTCGGAGTCGAGCTTCCGGCATTGGCTTCCAGCCCAAGCGCCGCCGTTACGGTGATCGGCTCGTTGTGGCGGGTGTCTCACGTGCTACAGCAGCCCGCTTGTCGGCCGTTTCAAGGAGTTTCTGGCTGGGATAGCCGAGGACGATGTTGGCGAATGTGGTTAGAAGGCCCACTTTGTTTGAAAATGCCAAGACTTCTTCGACCACGGAATTTGGCTGCGACTCGAGCGAGAGAGTTTTGCCCCTTGAGAACTGAAGTCTGCCGATACTGTATTTCTCTCTAACCCTGTTCGCGGAATCCGGCCTATTGCGGCACTCGGTTCGGAGTTCTTCCGATCGTGAAGATGCGGAGAGTCGGCTAATGCGGCATCATGGAAGGCAGTCCCTTTGCTATCCCCACATGAACATTTTGAACCTTGCGCTCATCGGCTACTGGGCCCTGTATTGAATATCCGAGTCGAGATCGACGTACCATAGTCTTAGGGAGTCAGAGACCGATGTCTACCGCAGAGATGAATTCGCCACGGAAGCATGCATACACGGATCCCGGCATACCCCAACTTCCCGAGCCGACCTATGCCGAGCGCGTTCGTACCCTCGTTTCCCTCTCGACAATTGCGACTCTCTCAACCGTGTCTCGAAAGCAGTCGGGATATCCTTTCGGCTCTCTCATGCCGTATGCGATCGACGGGACCGGACGGCCGATCTTTCTGATCAGCAACATGGCCATGCATACCCAAAACATTCAAGCTGACCCACGCGCAAGTCTCTTTGTGGAACAAGTGAGCGATGGCGATCCGCTCGGCACTGCGCGGGCAACGCTTGTTGGTGATGTCCTTCCTGTGCCAGAGGAGGAAGTCGGCGAGGCTCGCCACCGCTATCTGTCGCGCTACGAGAACAGCCGCTTGTGGGTGGACTTCAAAGATTTTGGCTTTTTCCGCCTCGAGCCCCTGGACGTCTACTATGTGGGCGGCTTTGGGGTCATGGGATGGGTGACCGCGGAGGACTACAGGTGCGCCAGGGTTGACCCTCTCGCCGACGCGGCTCCAGGGATCCTCGGACATATGAACTCCGATCACGTCCCCGCAATGATCCTGCTGGCCAAGGTTCACGCAGGCCTCGACGCGACCGAGGCTACAATGACGGCGGTCGACCGGCTTGGATTCTACCTTCGGCTGAAAACCGCCGATGGCATGAAAGGAACGCGTATCAACTTCCAACGCGAAGTCCAGAATTCGGACGAGGCACGCAAGGTGCTTGTGGAAATGGTTCGTGCTGCTAAGGCCAAAGCCTGACGAAGGCAAATGATCGAATCTTGATCCCCGGCCGCATTCGACAAATGGTACGGCGCGTTCTGAGCCTTTTGATCGTCTGGAGAAGTCGCCGCCGCGAGAGTCTTGGGCGAACTGTTATCGTCTTAGATTCCCTGCTAACAGGGAAAAATACAGGGAATTCTCGCAAATTGGCCTGCATTCTAGCTAGTTGGTCCCAGCGATCGCATTGAAGATGCATTGCTTGTACCTTATCGATCCCACCTCTCGTGCAAAACCGAACAGGGAATAATCATCCCTGTATCAGGGAATCGCATTTCCCTGATACAGGTTTTTCGAATCCTGTGCCGAATCTCACCGTTTGGAAAATTCAGCATAGCGTCTTCGCTTCGCTTCAGAATCTTCGGGGGGCTCCAGGGAGAAATCCGCGCATCGAAGTTCTTTGCTTCAAGAGAGATCGATTAGCCACCGTCGAAAGCCTGAATCGAATGCCTGCTTGAAAGAATGGTGTTTTGCAGGCTAAGTCAGAGACCAAAACGTGGGCATGGACGAAAGAGTATTACCGTATTTTGGTGTGATTCAAATCACTGCAATAAACACGGACTTAATTTGTCGTATATTAATT
>Ga0210385_10001228_pt1 | contig 16210 bp, 13 predicted proteins | sample IncBWH26OmetaG_FD_160107 | JGI IMG/M metagenome (GOLD analysis project Ga0210385, IMG submission 160107) | Forest soil microbial communities from Barre Woods Harvard Forest LTER site, Petersham, Massachusetts, United States - Inc-BW-H-26-O ...
GCCTGCTACCTCCCAGCCCGCCGTGCCTCCCAACTAGACCCCATGACCGCCCTCCGCTATGAATAGCCACCATACATCTCGCCCAAACCTAAACCCGTTGTCATCCCTGAGGAGCGCCTTCCGCGGCGAAGGATCTCACCCCCTCGTCTTGCCAAAAGCGTCTCTTACTCCTCGGGAGATGCCGCGGCCCAACAGATCTTAGTCAGCGAGTTGGTTGATCACTATATTCAGACCGAACTCTGCGAAGAGACTACCTGGCATGTTGACCTGCATTCTGAGCCCGTTCACCACCGCTTCAGCCGAGTCTCTCGTCGGATACTTTTCAACCGTCCCGATGACAGCAGTTCTACGCACGCGCTTTCCCGTCGCGTCGTTTTCGCGCCATAGAAATTCCCAGCAGTCTGCTCCACCTTTGCGTTTTGCCCGCCTAAGACAACCACGTTGGTAACGCCAGCGCATCATTGAACCCTCCTGTTCAAGATGCCCGAGGTTGTCCATGAGTGTTGAACGCGTGTTGCTGGAGTTGCAATGCGGAATCGTCGGACCAACCGCGGATCGTTCCTCACTCGGCGAGAGGTCGCGTTCATGCTGAACTGCTGACTCGACTATCGCAGAAGGAATCCAGGAACGGTATATCCTTTATTTCTGTATCTTCCAGCCTTCTAGGCTATTTTCATTTCCTTCTCATCAGATAGGGCGCTGGCGCCTTGTACCCAGAAGATTTTAAGCGCTTTATCACTCCCCAAACCCTTGGTGGATTCTGGATTTGCTATTCGCGAATCGCGAATATGGAATGGTTACATGAATCTCAAGCCTCAAGACTTGGTTGTCGTCCTAAAACTGTGCGGCTATCCAAACCGACGTCCGCCGATTTCCGTTGTCGCGACCGATCTCGGTCTCAGCCCCTCGGAAGTGCATGGAGCGATTCAACGGCTAAGAAGCTCGCGGCTGCTGCGTGGTCCGGCTTTGAACGACAAACCCAATATTTCCGGACTTGAGGAGTTTCTGATTCATGGATTGAAGTACGCCTTTCCCGCTGAACACCGCGAAGTGACAAGGGGCATTCCTACCTCGTATGCAGCCGAGCCGCTGAAGAGTGAAATTGCCGCCTCGAACGACCTGCCTCCAGTTTGGCCTTGGCACGAAGGCGACACGCGAGGCGTGGCGCTCGAGCCTCTCTACAGGAGCGTTCCGCTGGCAGCGTTACGCGATCCTGCGCTTTATCAACTTCTGGCCCTGGTCGATGCGATTCGGGATGGGCGCGCGCGAGAGCGGAATTTGGCTGAACGCGATTTGGTTCACAGTCTAAGGTCCATTCATGCCCAGTCCTAGTCTTCAGCTGCTGACCGATGCGGCCAAGTTGTTGACACCGATTCTCGGGGAGCTGGTTTCGAGTCCCCACGGGCCTACAATTTATTTCAACGACTTGCGGATTTGAAGTTGCGGCAGGAAGCGCGTTTGTGTCGTGCTTTGTGTCGTAACTACCCCCTGCGCCTGTACTGGAGAGAGCGTCTAGTGCTTTGCGCTTGGCGTCCATGCGAACGTGCGAGTAGTGTGCGAGCATCTTCGGGGACACGTGGCCCGCGATCGCCATGACGGTTTGATCGCTCGCTCCCCTGACTAGCGTGAATGACTATTCGTATCTCAGAGCGACGATCGGATCGACTTTCATCGCGCGGCGGGCGGGAATGTAACAAGCAGCGAAAGCGACGAGAATCAGTAGGGCGGCGACGGCCACCATCGTGAGCAGGTCGTTCGCGCCGACGTCATACAGCATCGCAGACATGAAACGCGTGACGCCTACAGCGGCGGCGATGCCGATGGCTGCGCCGATGAGCGCGAGCAAAATCCCCTGCCCGATGACGAGGCGAGAGAGATCGCGATGGTGCGCCCCGAGGGCCACGCGAATGCCGAGTTCACGAGTGCGGCGCCCGACTTCGTAGGACAGCAGACCGTAAAGGCCAATGCAGGCAAGCACCAACGCGAGTGCGGCGAAGAAACTGGAGAGCCGGGACATGAGGCGCTCGTGAAAGAGAATTTGGTCGATCTGTTCAGTCTGCGTACGCACGTCGGTGAGCGGCAAATTGTTGCCGGCCTGCGAAACAATTTCGCGGACGTTTTTCACCAGCGCAGTGGGATTCGCCGCGATGCGCAATTCGAAATGCGCGCTGTTGCTTACAAGCGGCAAAAATATGATGGGCGCGGTTTTCCTACGCAATTGGGCGTACTTAGTATCGCCCACGACCCCGACGATAGTGTAGCCGGGGCCGGGACTTCGAACTTCGTCGCGCTCGACGCCGCCCATGTGCAAACCGACGGGATTCTCATTCGCGAGATATTCCCGCGCGAAGGACTCGTTGATGATGAGAGGCACGGGCGCGGAATGAAAATAGGCCTCATCGAGTGCCGTGGGCGAAGCGGATGTGGGCCTCGAGGCCGAGCCAGTATTTGTTTTTGCCGCGGCTGCGTCGCGGGCTTTCTCTGCGGCGTTGGTCGCAGCGGCAATAGCAAAGTCGGCGGAAGTGAAGCTGCGGCCTGCGAGAATCGGAATGTGCATGGTGGCGAAGAAATCCAACCCAACAGGAAGCTCGCCCGTATTCGCGTTCTGCTTCGGCGCCGCGCTGTCGACATGAACGTCGCCGGCGGACCATCCGCCGCTCAGAAGCGCCTCTTCGGAGTAGCTAACGGAAATTACGCCGGGCAGCGCAGCGAAACGCTGCTGCAGATTGGCGTAAAGCTGCTGCGTTTGCTGGTCGGTGTAACCGGCGAGATGCGGATCAATGCCGAAGAGCAAGATATTCTCCGCTTCGAAGCCGGGATTGATGCTGTGAAGATTGCGCAAGGTACGGACGAGGAGTCCCGCCCCGACGAGGACGACCATAGAGAGCGCGACTTGCGCGACGACGAGCGCATCGCCGAGACGAAACCGGCGGCCGGTGTGCGCGGCACCGGGGAGCGAAGAGCGGTTTTCTTTTAAAGATGGCGTCAAATCGACGCGCGAGCCGCGCAGCGAGGGCGCGAGGCCGGAAAGAATTCCGGTAATAAATGTGATGGCGAGCGTGAAGAGGAGCACACGCCAGTCCGGCGCGACAGCGAAGGGAAACGGCTGGCCGGAGCCGTTAGAAAGCAAACTGGCGATCGCGTCGACGCCCCAGACAGCGACGAGCATGCCGAGCGCCCCTCCAGCGCAGGCCAGCAAAATGCTCTCCGTGAGAAGCTGGCGGACGATGCGCGCTCGGCCGGCTCCGAGCGCAAGACGAACGGCCATCTCTTTTTGGCGCGAGGCAGAGCGAGCCAGCGTGAGTCCGGCAACGTTGGCGCAGGCGATCAGCAAAATGAAAGCGACGATGACCACGGTGACATAAAGGGCTGGCACAATCTGGCTGGTCTCTCCGTCAAGGCCCGATCGCACAGGACGAAGAAAGACAATGGGGGCATCTTCGGATTTGAAGAGCGGAGCCGCGCCGTGAAGAGTTTCGCTGCCGAAAATTGTAGTGGCGGCGGCCTGCGCTTGGCCGGAGGAGACGCCGGGCTTGAGACGCCCGAGTATAACGACCCACCAGTCGGTGGGGTCGGAAAGACGATCTTCGCTACCCCACCACTCGCCGCGGACGCTATCGGCGACAGACAACGGCATGAAAAAATCCAGCGGCTTGCCGGGCGTGAGATTGGTGAAGTGCGGGTCGGCGACGCCGACAATCGTGACGGTGGTGCTATCCAGGCGGACGGTCCGGCCGAGGACGGACCGAGCGGCTCCGAAAGCGCGGACCCAATAAGCGTAATTCAAAACGATGGCGGGCGGAGCGGACGGTGAATCATCAGAGGGAGTAAGTGGGCGGCCGATAAAAGTGCTGACGCCGAGAGTGGAGAAGAAATCGCCGGAAACGTACAGGCCGCGGACGATGCTGGCGACGCCGTTGCCGCTAAGGTCGACCTCAAGCGGACCGGCGAACGCGGCCATGCCGGAGAAAGCGCCAGCTTGCGCGCGAACGGTTTTGTAAAACGGTATGGAGAAGGAGCAATCGCCGATGCCAGTTTGATCCGCGCAGTCGCCATAGCTGCTATGGCCCTGGAGTTTCGGGTTTGCACGGGCGCTCCAGTTGAAGACAACGAGCTGTTGCGGATTTTTCACTGGCATAGAGCGCAAGAGCACGGCGTCGATGAAGCTGAAGATGGCAGTGTTGGCGCCGACGCCGAGGGCGAGGGTGAGGACAGCGACGGCGGTGAAGCCGGGCGATTTGCGCAGCGTGCGGAGGGCGAAGCGAATATCTTGCAGCAGGTCTGCAAACCAGCGCCCACCCCACATGTCTCTCGTCACCTCTTCAGCAAGCGCGATACTTCCGAATTCGCGGCGCGCAGCAGTTTGCGCATTCTTGGGCGCCAGGCCCGATTCCCTGTTCTCGCGCGCGGCGAGTTCCAAGTGACTCTGAATTTCTTCGTTGAGTTCTTCATTACGCCGCCACCACCAGAAAGGAAATCTCATGATTCGTTCTCCTGCTTTGCCGGATTCAAAATGCCTTCAATGGCTTCCGTCAGTTGGGCCCAGCGGGAGCGTTCCACAACTAACTGTTTGCGCCCGGATTTCGTCAGACGATAGATCCTCAACCGCGGGCCGAGTTCCGAGTCTTTCCATTCGGCGGCGATCCAACCTTTTCGTTCCAAGCGGTGAAGGGCTGGATAGAGGGATCCGGTATCCACCTTGAGAATCTGACCGGAGTCTGTGCGAATGACCTTGCTGAGCGCATATCCATGGCGCGGCCCCCAGTGGAGGACCTGGAGGATGAGCATGTCCAAGGTACCTTGGAGGATTTCGGTGCGACTTTGATACTTTTCCTTGGCTGAGGTCATAGGCTTGGTATGTAGAAAACCTCCTTACCTGTACGTAGACTATCTACATACCACAAGAGGCTGGCAAGCTACAAAGAAATATCTGAAGAAGGCGCCTGGTCCAGCGCGACGGGAAAGCTACGCGCAGCAGTGGGTAGCAAATCAAGTCGGGACGAACTAGACGATGAGCCCAGGCGCGAGCTGGGAGAAATTGAGGCTTCTCAGGACATTGGGAGCTGTTGAGGCATCTTCGAGGACGTCGATACGCAGAAATTCGCTCGACTCTGGCGGCGTATGGAATTATACGGTCTTAGTCGGCGGATAGTCGGCAACGCAACTCGGAAGTTATGGCAGAAGTCGCGCTGGCTCCTGGGAAACGCGGAAACCGTCCAAGTGGGTTCCGGTACCCAAGTTTCCGATTTGGCGATAAATCTGTAATCTCTGATACTGGATTGACAAAAGTCAGGAGGTGCCCATGCATATTGAGGGCAGCGTTGTTCTTGTGACTGGGGCTAACCGTGGACTTGGAAAGGCCTATGTCGATGCCTTGCTCGCAGCTGGGGCCAAGAAAATATACGCAGGAGCTCGACAACCGCCGGGTGCGGCCGACTCTCGTGTGATACCTCTGAAACTCGACGTCACGTTGTCCGCAGATGTCGAAGCAGCGAGGCAAAGGTGCGGCGACGTCAATATCCTCATCAATAATGCCGGCATTATGTTGAAAACAACGATGCTCTCCGAACAATCGGCCGAATCCATGCACCGTGAAATGAACGTCAACGTGTTCGGAATGCTTGCAATGATCCAGGCGTTTGCTCCCGTCCTTGCAAAAAACGGAGGAGGCGCAATTGCAAATATGCTGTCAGTCGTGAGTTGGTTCACATCCCCATTCAACGCAACTTACTGTGCCTCTAAACACGCCGCCCTGGCGGTTACCGATGCTGCCCGCATTCAACTCAAGGCGCAAGGCACACAAGTTCTGGCCGTGTATGCAGGCTTCATCGACACGGATATGGCCTCCGAACTGGCAGGTGCGGATGAACCGAAGACGCCTCCCCGCCAGGTTGCTGAGCGAACGCTACAGGGAATCAGAGAGGGCGTCCACCACGTGCGCGCGGACAAGCGATCCGAAGAAACCTGGGATTCTGTTCGCAAGGATCCTGAGGGCTTAGAGAAATCAATGCAACAAGCTTGGGATAATCGTCAGCAGTAAATTTCCTGGTCCCGGTTAACAGGGTTACCTCCCAAGTTCGTACTGTAACGAACGTTTACGGTATCTCGACAAACCAGATGAGATGAGTTCTGCATGTCGCTGCGCGTCACAACGATCTATGAAAACGCGATCGAATTTGACTAAGCTTTGCCGAGACGTGTGGTCCAGAGGTCTTGAGCCTTACTGGTGCTTTAGAGCCCGCGGATGAGTTTGACCCGGGACGCGCCTTGGCACAACGGACTGTAGCCTACTCGTGAGAGGAGAGCACGCGAGGGAGAATCATTCTATCGGCGCGTCCTGGATCGCACGTCAGAGGAGGTTGATCATGGACGTGCTGGATCCGAGATGTTGCGGTTTAGATGTGATTCTCGAAGGCAGCCCGAAGCAATTCGTTTTCACACCGAACTCTGACACACCTTACGAGGGCGCGAATATTGACCTCACGGATGGCCCTATGGTCGTCGAGCTTCCCCCCGGTGCACGTATGTGCGTCGTCAACGATATGAATCAGCGGTACGTGATGGATATGGGGCTGCCGGGACCGGATGCCGGTAAAGGCGGCAAACATCTAATTCTTCCGCCCGGATACAAAGGCAAAATTCCTGTCGGCTATTACGGCGGCACTCCCACGACAAATCGTGTGCTGCTGGTTCGTGCAATTCCTCCCGCTGGCGATGCGCAGGCAGCAATCGACAAATTGAAGTCCATAAAGCTGTATCCGCTGAACAACCCTGCCGCCGCATCGCAAGTGACATGGTTCGCCATCGGCGATAGCACATCGACTTCACGCTAGTTCCTTGAGAGAAGAAACTGGACTCTTGGAAAGAGCTTGCCGGGGTCATCAACAGCGAGCCGGCCTACGAGGCTTATCGGATGGAGTACGGGCTGCTAGCCCCTAGGTATCGAAAAAGGTAGGCCTTTCTCTCCCGATGCGCGAATGCAGGGCATCCTCGTGAAGGCCGCCGAAATTGCAAACGACCAGATGCGCGTCCAATCATTTGCAGACCGCCGTGGTCGCCGCATTTTCCTTGAATCACTACAAGAATAAACGTACTATCCCTAGATCATCTAGGAGAGTAAATGCAGTCGCACATTGCTAGCCGCCTTAGAACTTGGCTTGGCGCGTCGGCGAAGTTGAGCTGGTGAACTGACGCCGTCCCTTTATTAGTCTGGTGCAGCTCTGCGCGAAAATCAGATACTTAAAATTATTCAATAGACAGAAAAGCCGAAGAAGGAGACGGAGAGACTCTCATGAAAATTTTGCTAGCTACAGCTCTTATTTTCTGCCTTGTCTGCGCGAGTTTAGCCCAGGATCTAGGCTGGCCACGAGAAAAGACGAACGCGGGTGGAACTATCATTTATTACCAACCGCAGCTGGACGAGTGGAAAGATTACCGAGAACTTGTGGGACGGATGGCTGTCTCCATCAGGCCTAAGACGGGACAGCCTACGGTCGGGGTTGTTTATCTTCGAGCCCGTACCGATGCCAACCTAGACACTCGTAACGTGGTGCTGAGCCAACTGGAGATCACCTCGACGAGGTTCCCTTCACTCGATCAAGCCGGGGCTGAGGCGATGGATCAACTGGTGAAAACCTTCTTGTCGCCCAATGTGACGATAAATATTTCTCTCGACCGATTGCTGGCGGAATTGGAAGAAAAGAAGCAGGACTCCGAACCCGTGGTACCCGTGAAGAATGATCCACCGAAGATCTTTGTCTCCTATTCCGCAAATGCCGTTCTGCTTCTCGTGGACGGCGAACTTGTTCGTGCTCCCATTGAGAAGACCAATCTGGAGTTCGTGGTCAACACAAACTGGGATTTGTTTTTCGACAAAGGAACTTCGAAGTATTACCTGCTGTACGAAAAACTGTGGCTCACGGCAGCCTCGCTGGAAGGGCCTTGGACCACCACAACGAAGTTGCCCGCCGACATGACCAAAATACCCGACCAGCCGAACTGGGCGGATGTGAAGAAGGCCATTCCTCCCTCAGCCAGCGCGGGCACCACAGCGCCCAAAGTTTTCTACAGCAACGTGCCTGCGGAGATCATCACGTTCAAGGGAAAGCCCGTATACGCGAAAATTCCCAACACGCAGTTGTCCTATGCGACGAACACAGAGAGTAACGTTTTTCTTCAAAGCGGGGAGAATCAATACTACTTTTTAGTAACCGGGCGCTGGTTTCGCGCGAAGAACCTTGAAGGGCCTTGGACTTTCGCCACTGCCAACTTGCCCGCCGACTTTGCCGAAATTCCCACGAGCAGCGCGGCGTCTCGCGTTTTGGTTTCGGTTCCGGGTACAAACGAAGCCAACGATGCGGTCTTACTAGCACAAATTCCAAATACGGTGATCGTGGATCGCGCGAAAGCAGAGGCGGAGGTCCAGGTTGCCTACGACGGCCAGCCCGAGTTCAAACCAATTGAATCTACGTCGCTCTCCTACGCTTCAAATACACTAGACAAGGTCATTAAGGTTGGCGACTTGTACTATCTATGCTTTCAGGCCGTGTGGTTCATGTCCACATCGCCGAACGGCCCTTGGAAGACTGCAGACTCCGTTCCGAAAGAAATCTACACCATCCCCACAAGCTCGCCAGTGTACAACGTCACCTATGTAACGCAAACAACGACACCGAGTGGCGAGACCGAAGCGAGCAGCACGGCAGGCTATCTCGGGATGTTCATCATTGGGGCAGCAGTGGGAGCCACGCTGGCTTACGGCAGCGGCTACTACTACCCGCCATATTACTATTACGGGCCCTATCCGTATCCAATTTATCGGCCATACCCCATCACTTACGGAGTTGGCGCTTACTACAACCCGCACAACGGGGCATACGGCGTCGCTCGCGGTGCTTACGGTCCATATGGCGGAGTTGCAGGGGCCGCTTGGTACAACCCATCCACGGGAACTGGCGGACGAGCCGTCGGTGGTTGCGGTGTGTATGGCTGCGCGGGAGCGGCGCGCGCGTACAACCCGTACACGGGCGCGCACGGCGCGACGCGGCAAGGGTCGAACGCCTATAGCCAATGGGGAAGCTCAGTCGTCACCAAGGGCGACAAGTGGGCGCAGACTGGACATTACACGGACTCGCGCGGGACGGTCGCAGGGGCGCGTGGTTCAGAAGGTGGCAGAGTTGTTGCGGGAAGTGGCCAAAATGGAAGCGGGTTTGTAGGTCAGAGCGGTAGCGGTGACGTTTACGCCGGAAAAGATGGCAACGCCTACAAAAAAACCGACAATGGTTGGCAGCAATACGAAAATGGCTCGTGGAACCCGGTCGATAGCTCCGCGGCCAAGGCCAACGCCCAGGGGAAGGCGCAGAGTGCCGGTGCAAACGGGCAGCGACCCCAGGCCGCGCAAACCTCCACCACGTCGACCGGTGAACAGCGTGATCGATCCGGCGCAAACACAACCTCGCTATCGCAAAACGCTGGCCAGAGGCCCAGCGCAGCGCAGTCGAGTGAGTTCCAAAGCCTGGATCGAGACGCGAAAGCCAGGCAACAAGGCGCAGAGCGCACTCAGAAATATCAGCGCCAAAGTCGCAGCACCGAAGGCCGCTCGCGCACGCGCACCCGAAGAAACTAAATGGGGTTTGTATGGACTTTCATGATCGCGTACGCGATTTTCTGCGCAGACCCACACCTCAAAGAATTGGGTTTGAGATCCGATCCCGCCGCTGATACTCAATGATCAGCGGGACAGCCGCAAACAAGTGTCAATCCCATTCGGCTTAAATGCTGGCCATCGTATCGATGGTGTCGGGAACATCACAGCCTCTCTTTAGCGTGACAGTATCCGGGGTCCAAGAACTCGTCGAACCAAAAAAACAGAAGGTCTGAGTAAGGAGAACGGGCGAATGCTTCAACGATTCCTCCACCACCGCTTGGTTATCTCGCTGGGACTCATTTGCGTCGTCGCGACCCCTTGTCTGGCCAAAGTCAAACGGCAGGACACGGTCATCATGAAGAATGGAGACCGGCTCACGGGCGAGGTCAAGAGGTTGGAGCAGGGCATCCTCTATATTGAGACTGACTATTTCTCAGGATCGGTAGGTGTTGATTGGTTGCAAGTAGAAAAGGTGGAAAACAAGGCAACGTTCCAGATCGCCTTGAGCGATGGAAAAGAATAAGCGGGTCGATTTCGAAGGAGGCGGTCTCCGTGCCGGGCGAGGATTTTAAGGTGCATGCTCCAACAACGGATGTACCCGTATCCGGCACGGACGTGGTGGAGATCGAATCCCAGAAACAGACCTTCTGGCGACAATTGAAGGGAAGCATCGGTTTTGGTTACAACTTTACAAGCGGTAACAATCAGCCCTCCCTCAGTACATCCGCATCCGCTGTGTACCCGGCGGAGCGTTGGGCCGTTGGAACGTCGTATAACACTTCCTTCAGCGGACAAGCCGGGGGAACGACCACCAACCTATTCGAGTCGCAAACATTTGCAGATCGATTTTTAAACCGAAATTCTTTCGTCCTTGGATTGGGGGACTTTTTGCATAGCTCACAGCAAAATCTTTCCTTGCGTACCACATTGGGCGGGGGATACGGTCGATACCTGAAGCGGAGCAATCAAAACTCGCTGCGATGGCTCGTTGGCGCTGACTACACGAAGGCCAATTATCAAGCTGGGTTGAATCAATTAACTCAAAACAACGTGGAAGTGCTATTAGGGACTGAATACCAACTATTCCATTTCGATCGATACACTCTGCAATCCCAATTCTTACTGTTTCCTGGAATGTCTGACTTTGGTCGCATTCGATTCACAACGAATGACACATTCAGTATCCGGTTGTCGAACAATTTCCATCTGAATTTTCCGTTCTGGGATAATTTCGATAGCAATCCGCCCCTTAACGCAAAGAAGAATGCAGCCAGGTTTGAGCACCGCCCTGGGCTGGACGTTTTGATGGCAAGATTAGCTGACGCACGCGGCTCGACGCACAGCTTCATGGCCTTCCTTTTCGCGTTTTTCGATAAGCGGCGAGTTTATTGGTTCGGGCATCGGACCCTGCCCCACAGCGAAAACCAAACGGGTGTATACTGGCGGCCATTTTCGGGGCAGATAGGAAATTCGGATTCAACAACGTGGCAACGGCAGGGTAACAACAGAAATAGGAGGAAGGAAGCTATATGAATAGAGCATTTGTAGCAATTGCTTCAGCCGTGACCATGTCACTGGCAACACTTCTGTTGCTATGCGGCGCAGTTGCAGCCCAGACCGCCAAAGTCCAAGGATTGATAACGGGCCGAAGCGGGGCAACCATGACGTTGCAGACTCAGGATTCATCCAAGCTGGTGGTGGTGCTCACCGACGATACGCAAGTGGCCCAGATACAGGGAGTTTTTAAGGCACGACGCAAGCAAATGTCGATGGCCGCGCTTATACCCGGCCTTCAAGTCCAAGTGGAAGGGTCCTACAACGCGCAAAACCAACTCGTGGCGAGCTCAATCAAGTTCAAAGGCAATGACCTAGAGGACGCGCAAACTATCCAAGCTGGCCTGCAACCGACTGAGCAAGAGCTCGCGCAGCAGAAGGCCGCTCTGGCGCGGCAACAGCAAGAGATGCAGGAACAACAACAGCAAATGGCGGAGGCTCAGGCGAAGATTGACGCGAATAAAGCGGCCATCGAGGCCGCCAATAAGCGTTTTGGGCAGTTGGACGATTACAACATTCTCGACGAGGTAACGATTTACTTCGGCAATGGCAAGGTGGCACTCGATCCGAAGTACAACGCACAGTTGCTGCAATTAGCTGAGAAGGCCAAGACGATCACTGCCTACACAATTCAGGTCAAGGGCTATGCCTCATCGGTAGGCAGCGTTTCGCTTAACCAGAAGCTGAGCGAAGACCGAGCTAGCAATGTGGTTCAATTCTTGATGCAGCAGGGTCACATTCCTCTAACCAATATGCTCGCTCCAGGCGCTATGGGCGAGAGCAGGCAGGTAGGCTCTGACCAGACAGCCGAGGGCCAAGCCCAAAACCGGCGCGTCGTGGTCAGAGTCCTACAGAATAAGGGAATCGCAGGCACATAACAGGGACGCAACGCACGAAACCATGTTCTTTTGTGAATCTATTTTTGCTACAAAGTAATAAAATGTAAGGATTGGAAGAGCATCGTGGGATGCAACGCCAAATGCCAGTTGGACTTAAGTTGAAGTACTGTGAATCGAGTCCCACGAGCCTACGATTGTTTTCAATAATTCAGCTGCCTCCGATATTCTTCTCTTTGCACATTCAAGCTGCACAACGCTTTGGAAACGCTGACCATGTAAAGGCACTCCCACCGGCGATTTAGTCCTTTGGCCTCATGCCACAGGGGTAAGTCGGGCGGATAGGTCTGATCCAGAAGGCAGAATTCTGGGTTAGCTACTGAAAATAACGGTCCCGCACCTCGTAGCTAACTGCCAGTTCCTGGCCAATCGATAGAGTTGAATGCTAGACCGATTGCCTGTCGAGCGTCCCGAACATGAGGCTCATCCATTCGCTCCTTCGCGTATGTCTGCTGTACCGAACGGTGCTCGGATACGAGCGCACCAACCGGCACACATCGAGCGATCCGAAGCAAAGCAGGATTGCCGACAGAGCCCAGTCCAACGAGTCCAGCCCGAGCCGCAATGATCAAAACGGGCGAGGCCGCGCTCTGCCAGCCAGGGCACACGGTTGGCTGGAGAGCATACCTTCTTTACTTTGACAACACCTCGCGCACACCGCAAAGCCATCATACCGCCGCCAACTGCTAAGATGCAGTCTGATCAGCTATGTCCAATCCGACAGTCATCCCGGAGCGACCGCTCGATTTATCTCGCCAAAGCTTGAGGGATATCTTTTCGCACCACAGTTCTCACCCACCTGGCCTGACGCAAACTCGAAAATCCGTGAAGCACACTATCCTTTTGGGATTCCTTGGGCTGCTGGTGATTTTTGTCTGGAGGATATGGGCATCTTGGGCGACCTGGGGAAATCTCTCTATCGATTGCGGCCGAGAAATGTACGTCCCCGCGCTTTTGGCAAGCGGCAAGACACTCTACCGTGACGTTTGGTACCTCTATCATCCGGCCGCTCCCTATATCAATAGCGTGCTGTTTCGTCTGTTCGGAATACGTCTGGTGGTACTTTATATTGCGGGTTCCCTGGCGGCTTTGGGCTCTGCGGTTTTTCTTTTTCTCTCCGGGATTCGCCTCTCTTTTCCGCTTGCTGGATGGGCCGCGGCTGCTGTCGTTCTCCTTCAAGCGTTCGAGTCAGATTTATTCTCTTTCCCACTGCCGTACAGCTTTGCTTCAGTTTATGGATGTCTCACAGCGTGCTTATTTCTTTGGTTGCTGTTAAGTGCAAGCGAATCGGCCAGTTTGTGGTGGATTGCGGGTCTTGGATTCACAGCGGCGACAGCCCTGCTTCTGAAGCTTGAGTACGGCGCAGTGTGTTACGTCGTTCTTGGGTTGCTTCTTCTTATCCGCTTGAACGCCCACAAATCATGGAGTCGATTCCGTCGTGAACTTCTCGCCATCCTACCGGGTGTGCTGATCTGCTTGGCCGTCGCCGTCTGGATGATCTCGCTCCGGGGACTCCGCTTTCTGCTCGACGAAAATCTGGCCGCCTCGCCGGGTTCATATTTCATGCGTACGTATGGCAAATTCTGGCTTGCTTCCACGGGAATGGCTATTAATGCGCCGGCATTCCGCGCTGCCGCCTTTCGCACTCTTTTCTTCGCAGCATGGATTTTGGGGCTATGCTGTCTTCTTCTTTGGAGGCGATTCGGGGCTCGCCTCTTGCTCTTCGGCATTCTTTGTATCGCCCTCGCAGGCCTCACCGGCCCGTGGATCGTTCCTAACACTAACTTGGACCCAGTGCTGTGTTCGCTTTTTTTCCCGCAAGACATGGTGCTTTACATTGCCATCGCCGCCAGCATTGCTTGGTTATACTTCTGGCGCGTGGGCCCATTCTCCGGCGGCATTCTGCTCCCTTTTACGTTCACTTTCTCCTCGCTCCTGGCTTTCCGCATGCTCTTGAATACTATTCCGTCTCACTATCCCATTTACTATGATGGCCCGGTCGTCCTCTCTTTTCTCTGCCTGATCTTTCTTGGGATCGGCCGGATCGTCTCCTCCGAAAAGCATCAACGATGGGGCAGATTTCTGTTTGCGGCCGCAGTTCTGTTTACCGTCTGTCATCACGCCCTCTCCGTCGGTGGCCCGGTTAACGGTCTCACTGCCCTGCATACTGAAAGAGGCACCATCTACGTCGACAATATTCAGGCACAGAACTATCAGGTTGCCATCCGCTTCATGCGCCAAAACGCCGCCATGGGGAATTACGTCCTTTCCGTTCCGGAGGACACCAGTCTTTACTTTTTTTCAGGCACTCATGCCCCCACGCGACTGTTCATGTTCACTCCTGGACTTCTTTCTCCTGGCGACATGACGGCGCAACTCTTTCGCGAATTGGAAGCCAATCCGCCTCGATACCTTTTGTGGTCCAACCGCCGCGCTTTTCCCGAATATGGGGTGCCTGGCTTCGGTATTAACTTCGACCAACCGCTCGGCAATTATTTCAAATCTCATTACCGCCCACTCGGTTTCCTCCCCGGTCAAATTGGTGAGTGGTGGCAGTGGCATGTTGTGCTCTGGGAGCGAATCCAGGAAGGCGGAACTTTACCATGATTGCGACGGAGCCTGAACTCGATAAGACCGCCAACTGGGGTCCCCCGGCTCTGGAGCAATTGCGCAAAGCCCGGCGCCGTCTTCAGGATGCCCTTGCACCTCAGCGCTCCAAATGGATTCGCGGCAACAAATATTTCTATGGCCGCGTCCAGCGACTTCTGCAGTTCATCACCGAACCTGGCCGCAGGGTACTGGAGCTGCGCTGTGAGACGGGCGACTATCTCGCCTGTACCAAGCCCTCATACGGCATAGGCGTCGAAATCAGCGATGCCATGGTCGCCTGCGCACAGGCGGAACATCCTGAATTGCACTTCATGAAAAGTGATCCCGAAGACTTAGAACTCCACGAGACTTTCGATTACATCCTGTTTGACCACATCTTCGATACCGTCGACATCCTTCGGGCCTTCGAAAGAGTCCGCGCCCATTGCACTGCGGATACGCAACTTATCGTCATCAACTACAACCATTTCTGGCAACCCATACTCGAGCTTGCGACCAAGTTCCACCTGCGCTCCCGATTTGAAGAGCCCAACTGGGTAAGCGAAAACGACATCCGCGGATTCCTCCGGCTCGCAGGCTTCCGCCCCGTTCGCAAGCACCGTCTCCTGTTTTTTCCGAAGTATTTTCCTCTGGTCAGCAGCTTCTTCAACGATTTTCTTGCGCGGTTGCCCGGCCTGCGCCGCCTTTGCCTGATGCAGGTTATGGTTGCGCGGCCGATCGTTCCGGCCAGCAAAGAATCGGATATAAGCGTGTCGGTCATCGTTCCCTGCCGCAACGAAGCAGGCAACATCCAGCATGCCTTCGAACGCATCCCGGAAATGGGTCATCATACCGAAATTCTTTTCTGTGACGATAAATCCACCGACGGCACCGCCGACGAAGTGCGTCGCCTACAGCGTTCCTACCCCAAAAAAGACATTCGCCTCATCGACGGCCCTGGCATCTGCAAGGCTGAGAATGTCTGGACGGGTTTCCGCGCCGCCCGTGGCGACGTGCTCATGATTCTCGACGCCGATCTCACCGTCATGCCCGAAGAGTTGCCTATCTTTCTCCATGCCCTGGTCGAAGGACACGGCGGCTTTGTCAACGGCAGCCGCCTCGTCTACCCCATGCCACAACTGGCCATGAAGTACGCCAACATTGTCGGCAATAAGTTCTTCGGCCTGGTTTTTTCCTTCCTACTCGATCAGCCCATCAAGGACACTCTTTGTGGAACGAAAATCCTTTGGCGTAAGGATTGGTTGCGTCTGGAGCCCTACCTTGGGAGTTGGGGTATCAAAGACCTTTGGGGCGACTACGAACTTCTGTTCGGCGCCAGCAAGCTCCATCTCGGCATCGTGGAAGTACCCGTCCACTACCAGGAACGCATCCATGGGATCACGAAAATGACCAAGGTATTTTCCAACGGTTGGCGAATGCTGCGCATCTGCTGGCACGCTTGGCTCCGCCTTGGAGGCTAAGTCTTCTTGCCCGCTTTCAACTGGGAAGTTTTGTTCTCATCTCT
>Ga0210385_10001229_pt1 | contig 16208 bp, 15 predicted proteins | sample IncBWH26OmetaG_FD_160107 | JGI IMG/M metagenome (GOLD analysis project Ga0210385, IMG submission 160107) | Forest soil microbial communities from Barre Woods Harvard Forest LTER site, Petersham, Massachusetts, United States - Inc-BW-H-26-O ...
GCCCGGCGTCCGCCGCGTACCGCCCGGCGTAGTCGAGCAGGGTGTCGATGGCGGCCTGCTCGCCCTTGCCGCGCCGGCACCAGCCCGGCCAGTCAAGCGCGGTGGCGAACACCCACCGCTTGCCGAGTTCCAGGCTCACCCGCACCGCCCGCTCCGCAGCCACCGTCAGATCCTCCCATCCCGGGCTGGCGGCGGTGCACCAGGTCGAGGCCGAGCAGCAGGGCCTCGATGACGGTGACGGCCCGGCCGACGTCGGGGGAGCGATCCGCGATCACGTCGGCGTACAGGAATCCCTCGCAGATGCGCACGATCGCGTAGCAGAGAGCGGGGGTGTCGAGGCCGGCCTCGAACGCGCCGCGGCTGCGCTCGAGGTCAATGAGGTTTTCCAGCGCGCCGGCCATGCCCCGCTGCACCCTGCTGCGGGTCCCGGTCAGGATGCGCAGCGCCGCCTCGGGATCGGATTCGACAAACGCGCGCAGCGGCCTGTCGCGCTCCACGGCACCGAGCACCCCGCCGATCACGGCGGTGATCCTGGCCACCCCCGCCAGCGAAGCCGTGGCCCGCACCTGGTGGACCAGCAGCCGCCGGGCCCGCCACCAGATCACCTCGTCGAGCAGCTGCTCCCGGTTACCGACCCGCCGGTACAACGTGGCCCGCCCGACGCCGGCCTGCCGCGCCAGGGACTGCATGTCCAGCCGCTGCCCGGACCGGTAGGCATCGGCCGCGCTGGCAAAGATCCCGGGCGGGACCGTCGCGGGGGCTGCGGCTCCCTCGGGCACGACGACGCGCACGTCGGCGTCGCCGCTCGCCATCCCGCCCTCTCGCAGCTGCCGCATCTCGCACCCGGCTCAGCCTGCGGCCGCCCGGCCGGCTAGCCGTCCGCGCGCTGGTCGGCGACCTTGAGCAGCACCTCGAGCTCGTCGACCAGGTACCCGGCCAGCGCATCGAGGTCGGGGATGAGCTCCCGACACGACACCAGCCCGAAGTGCAGCTGGCCGAGGTACCCGACCACGGTGATGTTCAGGCCCTGCCCGTCGGTGATCACCGACACCGGGTAGTGCGCCAGCAGCTTGGCGCCGCACAGGTAGACCGGCACGTTCGGGCCGGGCACGTTGGAGATGCAGACGTTGAACGGCGGCAGCCGGTGCAGCAGGCCGGTGGCGAACACGACCCGGGCGGCGCGCGCGGTCAGCGCCGGGGGAGCGAAGTCGCTGATCTGGTCGACCAGTCCCTGCGGGATCGCCGCCTGCTGAGCCTTGGCGATCTTCGTGGCGGCGTGCACGATCTCCAGCCGCTGACCGGGGTCCGCGACGTGCGTGGGCAGCGCGGCGAGCATCGCCGACACCTTGTTGCCGAGGGCACCCTGGCTCGCCGGATCCCGGATCGACACCGGGACCATGGAGATCAGCGGCGCGGCGGGCAGCGCGTCGTGGTCGGCGAGCCAGCGCCGCAGCGCGCCCGCGCACATCGCCATGACCACGTCGTTGACCGAGACGCCGAAGGCGTTCTTCACGGCTTTGACCTGGTCAAGTGCCACGCTGCGGAAGGCCACCCGCCGGTGCGGCGTGATCGGCCTGTTGAACGGCGTCGCCGGAGCGCGCCCGGGCACGGTGGGGATCACCGCCCCGTCGCCGCTGCCCAGCCCGAGCATGCCGCCCAGGAACGCGCCGACCGCCGGGCCGAAGGTCGGCAGCAGGCGCACGAACTGGTTGGCCACCTGGACCGTCTGCACCGGCCGCCACGCCATCCGGACCGCCGCGAGCGCGGCTATCGCCGGGATCCCTGGGCGGCGTTCGGGCCGGAACGGTTCGGAAGGTGGCAGCTCGCGTCCGCCAGGCGCGAGATCGAGCAGCACGGTGAGCAGCTCGGCGCCGGACGCGCCGTCGATCGCGGAGTGGTGGATCTTGGTGTAGACCGCTGCGCGGTCCCTGGCCAGCCCGGTGATCAGGTAGATCTCCCACAGCGGCCGGCTCCGGTCCAGCGGCCGGGCATGCAGCCGGGCCACCTGCTCGTTGAGCTGGGCGTCCGATCCGGGACTCGGCAGTGCGATCTCGCGGATGTGGTACTCGATGTCGAAGTCGGCGTCGTCGATCCAGTACGGCTGGTCGAGGCCGAGCGGCACGTTGAGGAGCTTGCGGCGCAGCACCGGCACGAGCGGGAGCCGCTCGCCCAGCACCTCGGTCAGCCGGGCCAGGGTGAGCGGCTCGGTCGCCGCGCTGGGGTCCAGGAGACAGAGCCCGCCGACGTGCCCGGTGCTGTTGGCGGTCTCGAAGGCCAGGAACGAGGCGTCAAGCCCGGTGAGCTGCTGCATCCGCCGTCTCCTCTCAGCGCCCCGGGTAGAGCCGGCGCAGCAGGGGCGGCGGCCGGAAGGGGCGCCGCCGGCCGGCCGGGGCGGCGAGCCGGTCGGCGATCAGCCACAGCGTGGCGGGATCGGTGCCGAAGCCGAGGTGCGCGCAGCGGACCTCGACGTTCTCGTGGTGTGCCGTTTCCGGCTCGACGCAGGTCTGCCAGGCCACGATGCCGTCCCGCCGCGAGTACACGGCCGTGGACGGAACAGCTATCGGGCGCGCGACCTGCTCGCGCGTGGGCACCCGCGTGCCATCCGCGTGCAAATGACTCCGGCGGCGGTAGGCGCCGTCGGCCCGGCTCTGCCGCGGATCGGTCAGCGCGAACGGGCTGCCCAGGGTGATGACCTGGCGAACCTGGCCGGGATGCTGGCGCGCCAGTTCCCTGGCGAAGATCCCGCCCAGGCTCCAGCCCACCACCGACACCGGGCCGCCGGTGCGCCCGGCGAGCGCCGCCAGCGCTCGCGGCAGCCCGTCAAGCACGGCTTCGGACGGGCCCCGGTTGCGCCCGAGATCCCAGCCGCGCACGTCGTAGCCGAGTCGGCGCAGGAACCGCCGGAGCAGCGTCGTGCTCGTGTCCGTGGCCAGAAAGCCCGGGACGACCAGCACGCCGTGCCCGTCGCCGCGCGGCGCCATTGCGAGCCACGGCGCGGCCAGGGGCAGGAACGCGAGGCCGGCGAGTCCCCGCGCTGGCTCGGTGAGGTAGAGCCCTGCCGATGGTCCGGACGTCGGCCCGGCCGTTGCCGCGGCCTCTGCTGTGTCCCCGGTGAGATACATGGCTGCCTACTTCCGCCGCGGCCATCGTCAAGCCGCTGATACATCTCTGCCATTTGTCTCACAGACATCCCTGGAGGGGAACCCCAGCTTGACCGCAGCATCCTTAACGGTTTAGTGTGCTTAACCGTTAAGGGAGGCGGAAATATGCAGCAGGAAGTCGTGCTGGCGATGCTTGCGAAGGAGCCGTCCCACGGCTACGAGCTGCGGACTCGTCTTGCTCAGGCTCTCGGGCCGGTGGCGGAGGGGATCAACGAAGCCCAGATGTACGTCACGCTCGCGCGGCTGGAAAAAGGCGGCTTCGTTGCACGGCTCGACGCGCCGGCCCAGCGGTCCGACCGCAAGGTGTACGGCCTCACTCCGGCCGGCCAGGAGCGGGTGACGGAATGGATGTCGGACGTGAGCTGGCCGCGGCCCGACCTCGCCGAGTTCCACATGAAGCTCATCGCCGCCGCGCAGGGCGGGCTCGCCGACCCGATCAGCCTGATCGACGCGCAGCGTCGCGACCTGCTGCGCCGCCTGCGGGAAGTGGGGCTCGCGGTGATGGAAGAAGAAAAGGATTCCGACGCAGCGCTGCTCCTCGAAGGCATCGTGCTTCGCCTGCAAGCCGACCTGCGCTGGTTGCACGCCTGCGAGATCGCCTGGACGAAACGGAGTACCCGGAAATGAACGACTCGGCCACCGCGGTAGTGCACGCCAAGGGGCTGCGCAAGGACTACGGCAGCGGCGACGGCCTGGTGCGCGCGCTCGACTCGGTCGACCTCGACGTCAATCGCGGCGAGGCCGTGGCGGTGATGGGCCCGAGCGGCTGCGGCAAATCGACGCTGCTCCACCTGATTGGCGGGCTCGACCGCCCGAGCGCGGGCCAGCTGTCGGTCGCGGGGCAGCGCGTCGACGAGCTCTCCGAACGCGCCCTCGCGCACCTGCGACGCGACGAGATTGGGTTCGTCTTCCAGTCGTTCCAGCTCATGGACGAGCTCACCGCGCAGGAGAACGTCGAGCTGCCGGCGCTCGTCGCGGGTTTTCCGCCGAACGAGGCCCGGGCGCGCGCCACCGCGCTCCTCGAACAGGTCGGCCTCGCCGATCGCTCCCGGCACCTTCCCTCGATGCTGTCCGGGGGCCAGCGCCAGCGCGTCGCGATCGCGCGGGCGCTCGTGAACGATCCGGACATCGTCCTGGCGGACGAGCCAACCGGCAACTTGGACAGTGCTTCGGCGTTCGACGTGCTCTCGCTGCTGGCGGACTTGCACGCCAAGGGTTTGACCTTGGTGATCGTCACTCACGACGAGCGGATCGCGACGGCCGCGGACCGCTTGATCTCGATGCGCGACGGAGCGTTTGTCGACGAGACGCGGCTGACCGGCGGTTCACGGGGAGACCTTGGCACCTTCGCGGAGTGGGAGCACCTCGGGTGAGATCGGAGGAGAACGTCATGAGCCAGCGGCGACGGACGCGCCGCGCGGGAGGGGTGAAGGGGCGCGCGCTGCTGCTCTTTCGCCTTGCCCGGCAAGACATCCGGCACCACCTCGCCCAGGCAGTGCTCCTGGTCGTCGCCATCGCCGCGGCCACAGCCGTGCTCAGCCTGGCCTTCGCGCTGACCGGCGTGATCACCAACCCGTACCAGCAGACCATGGCGGCGACGAAGGGGCCCGACGTCGTGGCCCAGAGCGGATATGACCCCTACACCGGCGTGACGTCGCCGGCGGGCCTCGCCGCGCTCGAGGCGCTGAATCATGTCAGGGGAGTGGCCGCCCACAGCGGCCCCTATCCGATCGTGGGCGACACCGGCCCGGTGGGGCCCGTGATGCGCAGCGCGGACCTCGTTACCTCGGTAGAGGTCGAAGGACGTGAGCCCGGCGTGGCCGCGGTCGACCAGCCCAAGGTGACGGACGGGACGTGGATCCGGCCTGGGGGTGTGGTGGTCGAGCGGTCCTTTGCGGAGGTGGCGAACCTGCGTCTCGGCCAGACGATCACGCTGAACGGCCGCCGCTTCCGGGTGGTCGGCTTCGCCGTCACCTCGGCGTTCGGCGGCTTCCCGGGCACGAGCCTGATATGGGCGACCGAAGCGGCGGCGCGCAGCCTGGCCGCCAAGGCGGACCCGGTGTCGTACATCTCGAACCTCAGGCTGTCCGACGCCTCGCCACGCGCGGTCAACGCGTTCGTGAACGCCTACGGCCTCAAGTACAGCGCTCCCGCCGACGCCACGGCGCCGTTCCTCACCTCATGGACCGAGGTCGCCTACGGGGACGCCGCCTTCCTGCGCACCGACCAGGCCTTCCTCTTCACCGGCACCGTGCTGCTCGGCCTGCTCGCGCTCGCCAGCGTGGCCGTCCTCGTCGGGGGGCGTCTTGCGGAAGCCACCCGGCGGGTCGGACTGCTGAAGGCCACCGGCGGCACGCCAGGCCTGGTCGCGGCGGCCTTCCTCGCCGAAAACCTGTTCCTGGCGCTCGCCGCGGCCCTCGCCGGCCTGCTGGCCGGCTGGCGTGCCGCCCCGTTCATCTCCAAGCCCGAAGCCGACCTCGTCGGCACTCCGGGAGCGCCGCCGCTCACGCTCGTCACGGTCCTCGTCGCCGTCGGCGTGGCGCTCGCCGTGGCGCTCGCGTCGACACTCGTTCCCGCGATCCGTGCGGCGCGGATGAGCACGGTCAGCGCGCTCGCCGACACGCCCCGCCTGCCGAAGCGGCGGGATTGGCTGATTGGGCTGTCACGGAAGCTTCCCCTGCCGGCGCTGCTCGGGCTGCGCCTCGTCGCCCGCCGGCCACGGCGCGCGATCTTCAGCGCGGCGAGCATCGCCGTCGCCGTCATGGGTCTCGTCGCGGCGCTCGCCATCCACGCCGCCGTCGGCAACAAGTTCGCCCACCTCGGAACGTCGGGCGGGCTGGTCAACCCGGATGTCCCCCGGGCAGAGCAGGTGCTGACCGCCATCACGATCTCGCTGGTCGCCCTGGCCGCGCTCACCGTGATCTTCGCCGCCCTGGCGACGGTCCTCGACGCGAGACGTGCCTGCGCAGTGACGCTCGCGGTGGGTGCGACCCCGCAGCAGGTCCGGGCCGGGCTGATCATGGCCCAGGTCATTCCTGCGCTGCCCGGTGCGATCCTCGGCCTCCCGCTCGGCATCGGCCTGTTCAAGGTCGCGGGCCATGGCCTGAACGGCCTGCCGCCCGCGGGATGGCTCGTAGCCGCGGTGCTCGGAACCGTGGTCGTTGTGGCGGCACTCACCACCGTTCCGGCCCGGATCGGCCTCCGGCGACCCGTTGCCGAGATGCTTCAGACCGAGTCGACGTGACCCCGCCAGCAGCCGCCCCACCTCGGCCATAGCAGGCAGAGAACTCGCGGAGTCCCGACGAGGACGTGCCGCGCACGTCGTAGCCGATCCTTGACCATCTGGCCGGCTCCCGGTAAAACCCGGATTAGCCCGCAGGTGGCGGGCTATAGGGAGGGCACCGGGACTGCCGATGCGCGTGCTGCCGTCCGGTCTTGTCACGTTCTGCTTCGTCGACGTCGAGGGGTCTACCCGGGCGTTCCGGTCCGACCCCGCGGGTTACCCGGCGGCCCTCGCGGCGCACCATGAGCTGGTCCGTGACGCCTTCGCCGCGGCCGGCGGGGTGATCGTGGAAACCGAGGGGGACGGGCTCTTCGCCGCGTTCGGCGACGCGGCCGCCGCGGTGGCCGGGTGCCTTCGGGCCCAGCTTGGCATCGCCGCGCATGGCTGGCCCGCTGCGCTGCGACTGCGCAGCCGCATGGGCATGCACTGCGAACAGGCCACCCCCGTCGGCGACGGGTACGTGTCGCTCGGCGTGCACCAGGCGGCGCGCGTGGCGGCTGCCGCGCACGGCGGCCAAGTGCTCTGTTCGGCCGCGGTCGCCGGGCAGGCGAGCGACAACCTCCCGGACGCGGCTGAGCTGTACCGGCTGGGCAGCTTCCGGCTCAAAGACTTCGACGCGCCGGCGCCCCTGTTTGAGCTGCGGCATCCCAGCCTTGCCGGACCGTTCCCGCCGCCGCGCGCGCCGCGGGTGGTCCCCGGCAACCTCAGGCTCGCCAGGACCAGCTTCGTGGGCCGTGGAGCCGAGCTCGCGCAGCTCGCCGAGCTGGTCGCGAAGCATCGGCTGGTGACGATCCTCGGTCCAGGCGGCGTAGGCAAAACCAGGATCGCTTTCCGGCTCGCGGCCGAGCTCACCGAGTCGTTCGCCCACGGAGCGTGGGTGGTCGAGCTCGCAGCCGTGGCCGATCCCGGACTGGTCACGGACGCCGTGGCAAGGGCGTTGCCGTTGCCCGCCGCTGCGGCCGGGAACCCGGCCGCGGCTCTGCTGGCCTTCCTGGCGGACCGTGAACTGCTGCTGGTCCTGGACAACTGCGAGCACGTGGTGGCCGGCGCTGCCGAGCTAGCCGACCAGGTGCTTGACGGCTCACCCGGCATCAGCATGCTGGCCACCAGCCGGGTCCCGCTGGACGTGCTCGGCGAGGTCAGGTTCGGCCTCGAGCCGCTCGCCCTGCCGTCGGCCGGTGCCGGCGGATGGCCTCCGGAGGATCTGCTGGGCTATGACGCGGTACGGCTGTTCGTGGAGCGCGCCAAGGCGGCCCGGCCACGGTTCGACGTCAACGTGGGTAACGCATCGGCGATCACCGAGATCTGCCGTCGGCTGGACGGGCTGCCGCTCGCGCTCGAGCTTGCCGGGGCGCGGGTGGCCACCCTGGTGCCCGGCGACCTGCTGACCCGGCTGGAGGACCGCTTCTCGGTACTCACCACCAGCGCGCGCGGCATGCCCGAGCGGCATCGGACCCTCGAGGCCACCCTGGCCTGGAGCTACGACTTGCTCGGCGACCTTGACCGGGTACTGCTGGATAGGCTCGCCGTCTTCGCCGGACGGTTCCCCCTGGAATGGATCGAGCAGGTGTGCGCGATCACGCCGCTGACCCCAGCCCAGATACCGGACCTGGTGGATGGGCTGGTGGCCCAGTCGGTCGTGGTCGCTGCCGAGGCCGCGGGCCAGACCGAGTACGAGCTGCTGATCACGATCCGTGAGTACGCCGCGCAGCGGCTGGCCGAGCGCGCCGAGACTGCCGGGCTGGAGCGCAGCCGGGCCGACTTCCTCGCCAGGCACCTGGCACAGCATGATCCGATCTTCCAGTTCACTGAGCACACCGACGCCTACCTCGGCTCGGTTGCCGCAGCCGCCGACGACGTGCGGGCCAGCCTTGCCTGGTGCCTGGCGAATGGCGAAGGCGCCCGGGCGTGCGCGCTGATAGCGGCCGTCTGCCGGTGGTGGAACATCACCGGCAGGATCGCGGAGCTGTTCCCGTTGGCCCGGCAGGCGGTCACGCTGGTCTGTCCGCCGTCCTTTGACAAGGTGATGACCTATTACGCGATGCTGCTCGGGCTCGACGTCCTTGAGGTGGAGGCCGCCGCCCAGGCGGCGGTCGATCCGCTGGCCCGCCGTCGGGTTGACGAGCTGGCCACGATAGGCATCCGGGAACGCGACGACATGCTCGCGCTCGCCAGGCAGCTCGGTGACGACAACGGCGTGGCCCTGGCGCTGTACTGCCGGGCCGACATCCCGTGGGCCAGGGGCGACCTGGCCGAGGCGGCCCGGTTGTACGGGGAAGCTGCCGAGGCGGCGTCCCGCGCAGGCAGCGGCAGCCTGGCGGCGACGATCCGGCGCAGCGAGGCCGAGGTCGTTGCCGGGGGCGACAGCGGGCGACTCGCCCGGTCCCTGGACGGCGTGATCGGTGAGTTTCGCGCAGCAGGGGATCCGCAGGGCGTGGCGGTTACGCTCGTCATCCTGGCCGCGGCCGAGCTGGACTGCGGCGAGATCGGCAGCGGCGTCGCACACGCTGCCGAGGGGCTGCGCATCGCGCGGGAGCACGGCTACGCCGAGATCGGGTGGCGGCACCTGACGCTGCTGGCCTGGGCCGCCGCCGCGCTCGACCGGCCCGAGCAGGCCGCGCGGCTGCTCGGCGCGGTGGAGGCGGCCCTGGACCGAGCCGGCGGTAAGACCGGGGTAGGCCAGGGCAGCGCGGCCGACCGTGACCGGGTCCGGGCCGTCGCCGCCCAGGCTCTGGGTGCGGATCGCCTCGCTGCGCTGCTCGCCGAGGGAGCCTCCCTCACCGAGGCCGACGCCACCACCCTCGCCCTATCCGTGGCTGGGTCCTGATCGCTGCCACCGCTGGAAATGCGGCCGGCATGATCACGCCGGTGCGACGGAGAAAAAGCCGTTCCACCTCGGCCATAGCAGTCAGAGAACCGTGCCGGAGTCGGCCTGCGGGAAGGCTGAGCAGTAGCGTTGCGTTACGGGCTCTTGGACGGTCAATTACTGGCTTACAGCGGAGGTTGGTCATGGCAGTGCCGCACGATTCCGCATCGAAGTTTCAGGAGTACGCCCGGCCGGAGATGCTGGTCAGCACCGACTGGCTGGCCGAGCATCTGGACGATCCCGGGCTGGTCGTCGCGGAGTCCGACGAGGACGTGCTGCTCTACGAGACCGGCCACATCCCCGGCGCGGTCAAGCTCGACTGGCACACCGAGCTCAACGACCCGGAGACTCGTGACTACGTCGACGGGGCCGGCTTCGCGCGGCTGATGGAGGAAAAGGGGATCAGCCGGGATACCACGCTGATCCTCTACGGCGACCGCAACAACTGGTGGGCGGCGTACGCGCTGTGGGTGTGCACCCTGTTCGGGCACCCGGACGTGCGCCTGCTCGACGGCGGCCGGGCCAAGTGGATCGCCGAGGGCCGGGCGCTGAGCACCGAGGTACCGCAGCGCCCCCGCGGCAGCTATCCGGTGGTGGAGCGCGATGACACCACCGTGCGCGCGTTCCGGGATCAGGTCGTGACCCACCTCGGCCTGCCCATGATCGACGTGCGCTCTCCCGGCGAATACAGCGGCGAGCTGCTGCACATGCCGGACTATCCGCAGGAAGGCGCGGTACGGGGCGGCCACATCCCTGGCGCCAGGAACATCCCCTGGGCCCGCGCGGCCGCGGAAGACGCCACGTTCCGGTCCCGCAAGGAACTCGAGGCGATCTACCAGGATGAGGCGGGGCTGCGCTCCGACGACGACGTCGTGGTCTACTGCCGGATCGGCGAGCGGTCCAGCCACACCTGGTTCGTGCTGCACCACCTGCTGGGCTACCCGCACGTGCGCAACTACGACGGTTCGTGGACCGAGTGGGGCAACTCGGTCCGGGTGCCGATCCGCAGGGGTGAGCAGCCGTGACCGCCGACGCAGGCACCCTGCCTCCCCGGCTGCAGGAGATCGCCGAGGAATTCACGGAGACGCCGGACTCGATGCGGCTGCAGACGCTGCTGGAGTTCTCCGAGGAACTGCCGCCGCTGCCCGAGAGGTATGCGGACCATCACGACCTGCTCGAGCAGGTGCCGGAGTGCCAGACACCGCTGTTCCTGGCCGTCGAGGTGGACGCCGACGGGGTCGTTCACCTGTTCTTTGACGCGCCGCGGGAGGCGCCGACCACCCGCGGTTTCGCCGGTATCCTGCACGCCGCGCTCGACGGGCTCGCCGCCGAGGAAGTGCTGGAAACGCCGGGGGAGTTCCCGAGCCGGCTCGGGCTGCAGGACCTGGTGAGCCCGCTGCGGCTGCGCGGCATGGCCGCGATGCTGGGCCGGATCAAGCGGCAGGTCCGCGAGCGCCTGGGCTGACACCTCCACCCGGACGGCAACCACGGGGCTGTGCCCGGCCCACGGATGGTGGTCGGCTCGATTCGGCCTCTTTGCCCGGCCGATGCTGCCGATCAAGCGTCCGTTCATTTCCTGCCTTTACGGTCATCTGTCATGGAAACTCCATACGGTGAAATACCGGAGAAGCTCGTCAAGGACATGACCGTGCAGGAGATGCACGACTACCTGAAGGCGCGGTACCGCCGGCGGTGCGACGCCCTCGGTGCCCCGTCCCCAGGTCCGCTGGGGTCAGGACGGCGGCTACGGCCGGACCGAGCACGCCGCGTTCTCCGGCACCGTGCCGGTCCCCGCGATCAGCGGTGAGCCGGCCGAGGACACCGTGTACAGCAATGCGCTGCTGACCGGCCTGCACCCGAACACCACATACCACTACTCGGTGAGCAACGACGGGGTGAACTGGAGCCCGGACGTCACGTTCACCACCGCCGCGGCAGGCGCGACCGACTTCCGCTTCACGATGGTCGGCGACGAGGCGACCAGCGACGAGAGCAGCCTGCCGGTCGCGCAGGTCATCGGCGCGCTGCGGCCACGGTTCAACGTGGTGGTCGGCGACCTGAGCTACGCGGGCAATGGCTCCGGCTACTACACCAACGGCGTGCCGGCGGACGCCAGCGACTTCGGCCCGGCCAGCTGGGACGACTACCTGGGCATCGTCGGCCCGGTCGCGGCGCAGTCCATTCCGTGGCAGGTCGGCGTCGGCAACCATGAGATGGAGCCGCTCGACAACTTTGGGTACGTCGGCTTCACCACCAGGTTCCCGCAGGCGTACGCGCGGCAGTCGGTCACCGGCTCGCCGGTGGTCAAGGCGTTCACGTACGGCAACGTGGCCGTGATCCAGCTCGACGGCAACGACCTGTCAGCTGAGCTGTCCGCCAACAACGGCTACACCGAGGGCAGGCAGACGGCCTGGCTGGCCGGGCGGCTGGCCGAGTACCGGTCGCCCCGTTCGGGCATCGACTTCATCATCGTCGGCTTCCACAACTGCGTGTTCTGCACGAACACCACGCACGGCTCGGACGGCGGGATCCGCACGGTGTGGCAGAGCCTGTTCGACCGCTACCACGTCGACCTGGTGGTCAGCGGGCACGTCCACGCCTACGAGCGCACGTATCCGATCCGCGGCGGCGGCGTCACCAAGGTGGTGCCCTCGGGCGGCACCGTCCGCCCGGAGGCCGACGGCACCACGTACATCTGCGCGGGCGGCGGGGGCCAGGGTCTGTACACCGGCTGGTACGGGGCCAGCGGCGGCGGCGACCCGGCCAACGCGTCCGGCCCGCCGCTGGTCTGGGAGTGGACCGGGAGCGACACCGCCGGCGGCGGCACCGGCACCGCCGAGGACATCCCGGACACGGTCACCGACTACTCCGCCTACCGCCACGCCAACTGGAGCTTCATCGTCCTGGACGTCAAGGCACCGCGGTTCCCCGGCGGCGAGACCAGCGTCCTGGTCCGGGCCATCGACCCCACCCAGAACAGCAGCGGGATCACCAGCATCGCCAGCCCGGCGGTGATGGACAGCGTCACCCTGGTCCGCCGGAGCGGCTTCTAGTAGAGGCCGACGGCCGATTCGACCAGCGCTCCGGTAGCGAGCAGCAGCTCCTCGCCGTTGGCGGGCCCGATCAGCTGGAGACTGGCCGGCAGCCGGTGCGCGCTCGGCACCGGCAGCGCCAGGGCGGGCAGGCCGGCCAGATTGACCGGCGCGGCGAACTGCGGAATGTCGCGCTGCTCCGCCTCGGCGAGCGGCGGCGGAAAGAACGGCACGGTCGGCAGCGCGATCACGTCTACCTGATCCAGGATCCGGGCCAGCACTTCTTGCCAGCCGAGCTGGTAGGCGCGGGCGGCATTCTGCTGGTCAGCAGTCATGCCCGCGCCGCCTTCGAGCAATGCCCGGACCGGGTCGCTGATGCCGTCGCGCGCGGCCAGCAGCGGCGCGTGCAGCGCGGCGGCCTCGCACGCGGTCAGCACGTAGGTCTGCGCCAGCGCCTCCGCCCAATCCACCGCGTCGAGCTCGACGGTCTCCAGGCCGCTGGCCAGGAGCGCGGCATCGACGGCGGCGTCGATGCGAGGGTCAAGCTCCTCGGACGGCGGGCGCAGCCGGCCAACGCGGGTTGCCGGGCCTTGGCTAACGGCGAAGCCGGGCTCCAGCAGCGCCATGCCGGCCGTCAGGCCTGCCACGTCGGCGGCGATCGGGCCGACGGTGTCCAGGCTCGGTGCCAGCGGCCACACCCCGTCGAGGCTGATCCGGCCGAACGTCGTCTTCAGGGCCGCCACCCCGCAGAACGCCGCAGGGACCCGCACCGAGCAGCCGGTGTCGGTGCCGTAGCCGATGTCCGCCGAGCCTTCGGCTACCGCCACCGCGGACCCGCTCGAGGACCCACCCGGCAGCAGCGCCGGATCGAGCGGGTTGACCGGGGTGCCGAACCACTGGTTGACGCCCGAGGCGCCGAACGCGAGCTCGTGCAGGTTGGCCTTGCCGACTATGGCGGCATCGGCGGCCCGCGCCCCGGCCATGCACGCCGCGTCGCGTTCAGCGGGCTCAGCGACCGCGGCGACTGCCTTGCAGCCCGCGGTCGTCGGCACTCCGGCGACGTCGATGACATCCTTGACCGCGATGCGCGGCCCGCTGCCCGGCTGGTCGAGCCGGGTGATGTAGGTAGCCACCGGCTCATTGTGGCCAGAATGCGCGCCGATCACCAGCGGCGGCGTGTGCGTGAAACAGTGGTCCCATGGCCGCTCCTGACGCTCTGGACATCATCCAGATGACCCGCCCGGGCGACGCCCGTGCAACGGTCAGGCAGGAGATGACCGACTGCTGGATCACGGTCACCAATGCCGGCGGAGCGGCAGGGTTCCCATTCCCCCCGGTGAATGCCGGTCATGTCGCCCCGGCAGTCGACGCCCTGGCCGACAGTCTCCATCCGCAACGACACCGGGTACTACTCGCCCGCGTCAACGGCGCGCTGGCGGGATGGGTGTCCCTCAGCCGGGACCCCAGCCCGCTCATCGCCCACTGGGGAACCGTCAGCCACCTGCAGACCGAGCCCGCGTACCGTGGCCAGGGCATCGGATCGACGCTGATGCGTCGGCTCCGTCACGTTGCCCGCGATGACATGAACCTGGAGCAACTGCACCTCGCCGTCCGCGGCGGAATGGGACTCGAAGACTTCTACGAAGCCCTCGGCTGGCAGGTAACGGGCCGCTGGCCTCGCAAACTCCGCCTCGCCCCCGGCGACACCAGAGACGAGATCCTCATGATCCTTGCAACCCTGTAATCCCTCCCGTCAGTGCATCGCTGCTACGGCACCAGGAGGCGCTAAGACGGAAAAAGCTGCGGATGGGGTTGGATCGTGGCATGGATGCAACCGCAGGTTCGCTGATCACGGCCTTTGACTATGTATGGGATCGCGTCACCGGTCGGCTCGCCGGGCTCACTGACGAGGAGTACTTCTGGGAACCGGTGGCTGGATGCTGGTCGCTGCGCCAAGGCGCTGACGGCCGGTGGCAGCTCGACGGAGGCGGGGGCGGCGGTCCAGCACCGGATCCGGTCCCCGTCACCACCATCGCCTGGCGGCTCGGCCACCTGGGCGGAATGGCGGTCGGCGGCTTTGCCAGCTCACGGTTTGGGGACGGTTCCTTGACTACCGAGCGGATCGTCTTCCCGCCCGATGCCGCCGCGGTGCCAGGATTCCTCGATGAGCATTACCGGAACTGGCGCGCCGGGCTCGCCGGGCTGAGTCCCGACCAGTGGGCTGCGCCGCTTGGGCCATCCTGGGGGCCGTACGCCGAGTCGAACACCGTTGACCTGGCATTGCACGTGCTGGACGAGGTTATCCACCACGGCGCGGAGGTCGGCGTGCTGAGGGATCTCTACTACCACCGCTCCTCACTGCACAGCTGAGGTGTCTGCCTAAGTGGGTGGCGCCGGCGGCCCAGGCGGCGATTATTTTCCAGCCCGCCGACGGTCTGGATCCTTAGAGACTGCCAGGGTCCAGGCGGACAGCGCGCGGAGGCGATCATGAACGACGAGTCGTGGAACGAGCGGGGACCAGTAGCCGAGAGTGCCGTACCCATGCCCGGGGTGACCGACCGGGCCACGTGGCAGGCGCAGCTGGACGAACTGCTCGTGCGGGAGAAGGCCCACACCCGGGAAGGGGACGCGATCGCGGCGGCCCGGCGGCGGCTGCCGATGGTCGAGGTGGATGCCACGATCCCGCTGACCGGCGAGCACGGGCCAGTCCCGCTGCTGGAGGTGTTCGAGGGCCGCCGCCAGCTCATCGCGTACTTCCACATGTGGCACGCCGGCAAGCCCGCACAGGACCAGTGCTCGGGCTGCACGTTCTGCAACGGGCAGGTGCGCGATCTGCCCTACCTGCACTCGCGCGACGTCACCTTCGCCACCTTCTCCGAAGGGCCGTATGAGGAGAGCGCCCGCTACCGCGACTTCATGGGCTACAAGATGCCCTGGTACTCAGCACAGGACTCCGCCGACGCGCTGCTCGCCGAGCGCGGGTACGGCGTAATCGTCTGCTACTTGCGCGATGGCGATCGGGTGTTCGAGACCTACTGGACCACCGGCCGGGCCACGGAGGCAATGGGGTCTGTGTACGGCCTGCTCGACATGACCGTGTACGGCCGTCAGGAGACCTTTGAGCACTCTCCGTCCGGGTGGCCGCAGTTCTGGCGGAACACCGGCGAGCAGTGGCGCATCAACGGGCGCCCGACCCCCCAGTGGGAGCAGTTGGCGGCCGGGCGCTCCGACGACCTCGGCGTCGGCGGCTTGTGACGTAGCCACCGGCCCGTTCTGACCAGAACGCGTGCGGACCACCAGAGGCCCGGGTCAGCCCCGCATCACATCGAACTCGTTGCCCTCTGGATCGGCCATCGTCACCCAGTGCTCGTGCCTGGCCAATTCGTGCGCGCCAAGCCCGGTCAGCCGTGCGACTTCGGTGCCGACATCGGCGCACGTGAGGTCCAGATGAACGCGGTTCTTGACCAGCTTTGACTCGGGCACGCGCTGAAACCACAACCGTGGAGTGCCGCCCGGTGAGGGCTCGACCAGGACTGTCGGGTCGTCTTCCGGGTCGTCAATTCCGGCAGCATGCAGGCGGTCAAGCTCTCCCTGGTCATACGGAGCGACCGCGTAGTCCTCCAGCACCGACGCCCAGAACCGCGCAAGGGATGCCGGATGACGGGAATCGAAGACCACATCGCGAATCCGGGCCACAGTTAGCCTCCAGCCAGGTCACCGAGCACCGGCGCCTACACGTCAACCCAGGCAGCATCCTGCCGATTCAAGTTCAGTCAGCTTGGCTGAGCATGTCTCGCACAAGGCAGAGACGTCTTGCGCTCGGATGTGCATGCCACCGTACGGGAGGGTGTAAGTGCGCTCGTCAT
>Ga0210385_10001230_pt1 | contig 16199 bp, 15 predicted proteins | sample IncBWH26OmetaG_FD_160107 | JGI IMG/M metagenome (GOLD analysis project Ga0210385, IMG submission 160107) | Forest soil microbial communities from Barre Woods Harvard Forest LTER site, Petersham, Massachusetts, United States - Inc-BW-H-26-O ...
CGCCGACCGCCAGCAGCGAGAACACCAGCAGCAGGCAGGCCATGGCCGCTGCCTTGCCCATGCTGAGGTAGGTGAACGCGTTCTGGTACAGGTACAGCGAGTAGAACAGGGTCGAGTTGACCGGCGCGCCGAGGTCGAGCGGGCTGGCCACGAACGCCTGCTCGAACATCTGGGTGTAGAAGACCAGCGCGATCACCACGTTGTACAGGATGACCGGGCTGAGCAGCGGCAGGGTCACGTGGCGGAACTGGCTCCAGGCGCTCGCGCCGTCGACCGCTGCCGCGTCGTAGTAGTCCTGCGGTATCTCCTTGAGCGCGGCCAGGAAGACGATCATGATCTGCCCGACAGAGCCCCACAAAATGATCATGAGCAGGCTGAGCTTCGCGGTGGCCGGGTCGTCGAGCCAGCCGTACGTCGGCAGGTGCAGCAGGTGCAGCACCCCGTTCAGCAGGCCGTAGTCCGGGTTCAGGATCCACACCCAGGCGATCACCATCGAGACGACCGGCACGACAGCGGGGATGAAGATGGCGCTGCGGTAGAACGTGACCGCCCGGCCCGGCTTGTTCAGCAGCAGCGCCGTGCCAAGGCCCATCAGGATGCCGGCGGTGCCGCCGATCAGTGTGATGTAGAGCGTGTTGCGCACCGAGAGCCAGAACACCGGGTCGTGGAACAGCGCACGGTAGTTGGCCATGCCGGTCCAGTGCGGCGGTGTCAGCAGGTTGTACGTGGTGAAGCTCCAGTACACGCACAGGCCGAGCGGGATGGCGACGAGGCAGATGACCCCGACGGCCCACGGTGACAGGAACGGGAGCGCGGCGAACACGCCCCGGCCCCGCACCGCGGACCGCCGACTGCGCGTGCCCGCCGACCGGATGGGTCGGCCGGCTGAAACGCTTCGGGCCATCGACTATCTCCTCGTCACTGCGACAGGTTGGTCAGGCTGCTCAGCGCCTGGGCCGGCGTCTGCTGGCCGAAGAGGGCGGCGTTCTGGGCCTGGCACAGCTTGGTGGCGTACTCACTGGACGTCGCGAGCGGCGGCCAGACGTGAACGTGGCTCGACGCGCCGTTCTTGATGAAGAAGTCGAACCCGGCGTTCTTCTCCAGCGAGAACGAGGGGACGCTCTTCAGCTGCGGCAGGTTCGCGACGAGGTTCGCGAACGTGGACGCGAGCTGCGCGTTCGTGGTCAGCCACGAGATGAAGTCGAACGCCTGCTGCGGGTACTGCGCGCCGCGGGGCACCAGCTGCGGGTTGGTGTCGATGAAGCTGGTCCCGGTGTTCTGGGACTCGCCGGCCGGCGCCGGGAGCGGCGCGACACCGATCGAGCTGGCCTCGCTCGGCACGTTCGCGTCGATGTACTGCAGCGCCCACGGACCGTCGTAGACCATCGCCAGCTTGCCGGACTCGAACGGGTCCTGCGCTGTCAGGTACGCGCCCGCGCTGCTCAGGAAGTTGGCGATGTTCTGGGCGCCGTACTGCTTCACGTAACTGGCTTCCCAGGACAGCGCCGCCACGTTCGCCGCCGTGTCCGGGGTGATCTTGCCCGTGCTGCTGTCGTACCACTGGCCGCCGAACAGCCAGCCGTAGGTTTCCAGCGGGCAGACCTGACCCTCGTCCGGGCCGGGCCAGTCAGGGGTGAAACCTAGCTGCGTTATCTTCCCTCCGGCGCCGGTCTTGGTCAGCTTCTTGGCGTCCGCCGTCAGCTGCTCGAGCGTGGTCGGAGGGTCGTTGGGGTTGAGCCCGGCGGCCGCGAACAGCTTCTTGTTGTAGAGCAGGCCGGCCGTGAAGTCCATGAACGGCAGCGCGTATACCTTGCCGCCCACCGTTACCGGCTTCAGCGCGTCGGGGACGAACTTGGACGTGTCCAGCTTGCTCTTGGAGATGTACGAGTTCAGCGGCGTGATCGCGCCCTCGGTGGCCCACGAGGCCAGTTCCAGCGTGGTGCCCAGGTCGATGATGTCCGGAGGGTTGCCGCCGCTGATCGCGGAGAGGATCTTCGCGTCGTTGGTGACCGGCGTCTCGGTGATCTGGATGTTCGGGTGCAGGTGCTCGTAGTCCTTGATGGCCGAGTCGAGGGCGGCCTCCTCGTGACCGCCGCCCCACTGCTGCCACATCGTCAGGTGGATGACGCCCGAGGCGGAAGACCCCGAGCCGGACGAGCCGCCGCAAGCGGCCAGGACCAGGGCAGCGCACGACAGCACGCCCGTAGCCACGGTCAGCCGGTGGGATTTCATGATTCTCCCCTTTCCTTCTACATCGGCGCACAGTGGCCGGTGCATGAATGTCGTCAGGCCAGGAGCACGTCAACCCCGGCTGCGCGAATGGCCGCGACGCTCTCCGCTGGCGCCGCGGTATCGGTCACCAAGATGTCGACGTCGCCGATGTGGCACAGCCGGACGAAAGACACGGCGCCGATCTTGGTGGAGTCGGCCACGATGATCTTTCGCCGGGCGCTCTTCAGCGCGGCCTGCTTTGTCTGCGCGTCGTCGTACTCGTATTCCGTGAACCCGGCCTCGACGTCGACTCCGCCGACGGTCAGGAACGTCGTGTCGAACGTCAACTGCTCGAGCATCACCGTCGTCGCGGCACCGACGAATGACCGCTCGTACGGGCGGACCTGGCCGCCGGGGATCATCAGGGTCACGTTCGGCATGTCGGCGAGGGCATCGGCGATGTGCAGGCTCAGCGCGAGCGCGCGGATCCGCAGATCACGCCGGAAGTTCTGAACGGTGTGCAGCGTGGTCGTTCCGGCGTCGACGATGACGGTCTCGCCGTCCCGCACGAGGGCCGCGGCGGCGGCGCCAATCCGCTGCTTGGCCTCGACGTGCCGCATGCTGCGCGCGGCGAAGCCGGGCTCGAAGCTGCGTGAGGTGTTCGAGATCGCCCCGCCGTGCACCCGGGTCAGCTCCCCGCGTGCCTCCAGCTCCTCCAGGTCCCTCCGGACGGTCATCTCGGACACCCGCAGGCGGCTGGCCAGGTCGACCACCCGAGCCCGGCCGGTCGCCTGGACCGCCTCGCAGATCAGCCGGTGCCGCTCGGCCCTAGTCATGGCCGGGTCCGGAGATGAATGACAGGTGCGCGGCACCCACGCAGCCGGCCAGTCCGCCGAGCGCAGACTCGCGCACCTGAACCCCTGGCGGCGCGAACCGGTACCCGCGCAGCTGCTGCCGGGCCTGCTCGACCAGCGCCGGGAGGTCACCGTGCCCGTTCCCGGTCAGCACCACCAAATCGGGGGCGTGAATGGCCACAAGGTTGAGCACCGCGGTGCACAGCGCCGCCCGCGCGCGGTCCACGATCCGCCCGAGAGCAGGGACCCGCCCGGCCGCCGCGAACACATCGGCCGCGCTCGCACCCTCGGCCAGGGTGCCGGTGGCCACCGCTTCGCGTAGCACCGCCGCACCCGAGGCCACGGACTCCACGCAGCCGAGCGCCCCGCAGTAGCAGGCCGGCCCGCCCGGGACCACGACATGGTGGCCCGGCTCCGGATGGCCGCCGCCAGCGCCGCGGAAGATCTGGCCATCCCTGATCACACCCACGCCGATGCCGGTGCCGATGGTGAGGCAGGCCAGCACGCCCACCCCGGCGCCGACACCGGTCCACGCCTCGCCCAGCGCAGCGGCGTCTGCGTCGTTTTCCAGCCGCGCTGGAACGCCAAAGGCCTCGGCCAGCGCCTGGGTGATCGCGCCCTGGTAGGCGTCCGGCAGCGTGTCCGGGTTGTTGATCACGCCGCGAGCCGGATCGACCGGGCCGGTTGCGCCGACGCCGATGCCGACCGGAGGATCACCGGCCGCCTTCTCGATCAGGCTGGTGATCATGTCGATGAGCTGGGCGAACGGTCGGGTGCTCCGGCCCGGGTCCAGCGGCTCGAACAGGACGCTGCCCACCGTTCCGGCTTCGTCGACCTGAGCCGCGCGCACGTTGGTGCCGCCGAGGTCGACACCCACCGCCCAGGCCATTGTTTAGCTCAGGCCGTGCTGCAGCAGGCGAAGCCAGCGCGGGAGGAACCCGTCAATCTGCGAATACCTTCCAGGCGCGGCCACGAGGGGAATATAGGGCGTTCATAACAACCACGTCAACTGGTTGATTCGCACAGTTATCTGTTAGAGTCCGGCCCGTGACAAGCCTCTCCGAGTCCGTGACCCCGCCGTATATAGCGGACATCCGAAGCCAGCCCGAGGCTCTCCAGCGGCTGCTCGACCAGGGACTGCCGGCGGAGGCCGTGGCGCTCCTGCGGCGCCTGCCGCGGTTCGGCCGGGTGATCATGACCGGCATGGGGGCGTCACTGCACGCGCTGTATCCCGGTTTCCTGGCGCTCGCCGCCGCCGGTGTCCCGGTCTGGTGCATCGAGGCCGCCGAGCTGCTGTCCGACGCGGGCGGCCTGGTCACGGCCGACAGCCTGCTGTGGGTGACCTCGCAGTCCGGTCGGTCCGCCGAGATCGCGCCGCTGCTGGCCCGGTCCCCCCGGCCGCAGGCCATCCTGGGCGTCACGAACGACATGACGGGCCCGCTGGCAGCGGCGGCGGACGCGGTGATCGAGCTCCGCTCCGGAGAAGAGCACACCGTCGGCACCCGCAGCTACCTGAACAGCCTCGCCGCGCACCTGATGGCTACCGAGGCCGCACTCGGCCGGCCCGTGCCGCGCGACGTCTACGACATGCCGGGCAGGCTGGCCGGCTACCTGAATCAGTGGGATGACCAGCTGGCCGCCTGGGACGCGGCGGTCAGCGAGGAGATCCTGTTCACGGTCGGCAGGGGCGCCTCGCTCGCGGCCGCGCGCACCGGCGCGCTGATCGTCAAGGAAGCCGCGAAGACGCCCCTCGAGGCGATGAGCGCACCCCAGTTCCGGCACGGCCCGCTGGAGATGGCCGACGGCAGGACGTGCGTGATCGTGCTGCCGGGGACCGCGGCCGAGGCGGTGCCGAACGACAGGCTGGCCGACGACCTGTCCGCGGTCGGCGCCAACGTGGTGCGCCTGGCAGCAGGCCGCGGCCCGGGACCCCGGATGCCCGAGGTCCGCGCCGACGGGACCCGGCCCATCGCCGAGATCGTGCCGTTCCAGGTGCTCAGCGTCCTGCTGGCGCAGCGGCGCGGGCTGGAGCCCGGCGCCTTCAGGCAGATCGGCAAGGTCACGACCACGCTGTGATCGCGCCGCCGCCAGCGAGGCGCGGGCGCGGCTAAGCAAGGTCACGACCACGCTGTGATCGCGCCGCCGCCAGCGAAGCGGGCGCGACTAAGCTGGGCGGGTGCCCCAGATGCGCATAGCTCTCGCCCAGGTCAACGCAACCGTTGGGGATCTGGCCGGTAACGCGGACCTGATCGTCGAGTGGACCAGGCGCGCCGCCGGCCAGGGCGCCAGGCTCGTGGTGTTCCCGGAAATGATGCTGACCGGCTATCCGGTCGAGGACCTGGCGCTCCGCGCGTCGTTCGTCGAGGCGTCGATCGCCGCGCTGGACGCCACCGCGGAGCGGCTGGCCGCCGAGGGGCTCGGCGGCGTCGCGGTGGTGACCGGGTACCTGGACCGCGTGACCGGCCTGCGGCCGCGGGTCGGGCTGCCCGCCGGGGCGCCGCTCGACGCCGCAGCGCTGCTGTATGACAGCGCGGTCGCCGTGCGGTCGGCCAAGCACCACCTGCCGAACTACGGCGTCTTCGACGAGTACCGGTACTTCGTTCCCGGCGACGTCCTGCCGGTCGTCAGGCTGCAGGCGGACGACGGCGGCCTGGTCGACGTCGCGATCGCGATCTGCGAGGACCTGTGGCAGGACGGCGGGCCGGTCGCGGTCTGCCGCGCGGCGGGCGCCGGCCTGCTCGTGGTGCCCAACGCCTCGCCGTACGAGCGCGGCAAGGACGACGCCCGCCTGGAGCTGGTTCGGCGCCGGGCCGCCGAAGCCGGGGCCACCCTGGCCTACGTGAACATGGTGGGCGGCCAGGACGAGCTGGTCTTCGACGGCGACTCGATCATTGTGGACGCCGCGGGCGAGCTGCTGGCCAGGGGCCCGCAGTTCGAGCAGGAGCTTGTCGTCGCCGATCTGGACCTGGAGCCCGCGGTCTCGTCGCCGTGCCCCTCGGACACCCCGGTCGACGCGCGCGACGGCTCGATGATCACGATTCGCCGGCTGGAACTCCCCGCCAGGGCCGGCGCTAGCCGCCCGGACCGCCCGGAGCCACGCACCACCTGGCCGCGGCTGTCCGACCCCGCCGAGGTCTACGCGGCCCTGGTCCTCGGCGTGCACGACTACGTGCGCAAGAACGGTTTCGGCTCGGTGATCCTGGCGCTGTCCGGGGGCATCGACTCCGCGCTGACCGCGACGATCGCCGCGGACGCGGTCGGCCCGGACAAGGTGCACGTGGTGCTGATGCCCAGCCGCTACTCGTCGGATCACTCGGTCACCGACGCGGAGGACCTGGCCAAGCGGCAGGGCCTGCACGCCAGGACCGTGCCGATCCGGCCCATGGTCGACGCGTTCGAGAAGGAGCTCAGCCTGTCCGGCCTGGCCGCGGAGAACCTGCAGGCCAGGATCCGCGGCATGATCCTGATGTCGCTGTCCAACGCCGAGGGCCACCTGGCCCTCACCACGGGCAACAAAAGCGAGCTGGCCACCGGCTACTCCACGCTCTACGGCGACTCGGCCGGCGGCTTCGGGCCGATCAAGGACGTCCTGAAGACGCTGGTCTGGGACCTGGCCCGGTGGCGCAACAGCGAGGCGGAGAGCCGCGGCGAGACGCCGCCGATCCCGGAGAACTCGATCACCAAGCCGCCGAGCGCCGAGCTCGCGCCTGGGCAGATGGACAGCGACACGCTGCCGGACTACCCAGAGCTCGACGCGATCCTCGAGGGGTACGTCGAGCAGGACATGGGCGCCGCGGAACTCGCCGCGGCCGGCCATGACCCGGCGCTCGTCGAGCGGGTGATCCGCATGGTCGACCGGGCCGAATACAAGCGCCGACAGTACCCCCCGGGCCCGAAGATCACGCCGAAGAACTTCGGCAGGGACCGCCGCCTGCCGATCACCAACCAGTGGCGTGAGCCGCTCAGCGAGCCGCCCGCCTAGAGCTCGGCCGTGCTGCCCGGCTCCAGGCGGCCTACAGCTCGATCGCGGTGCCCGGCTCCAGCCGGGAGAAGGAAGCAGCACTGGGCTGCGCCGCGACTTGCATCATCTGCTGCATCAGGCCGATGCCGTTCGCGTTCAGGATCGCGTCGTGAATCGCGTACGCCCGCAGCGGCGCGACCTCCCGGGCGTAGTCGATCATCTCGGCGGCCTTGAGCCACGGTGCGGCGATCGGCAGCAGCAGCGTCGGCACCCGGTCCTCGGGGACGGTGAGTGAGTCGCCGGGGTGGAAGACCTCGCCGTCCACGGCGAACCCGGTGTTGATGACGATCGGGATCTCGCGGTAGACCTGCGCGTGATCGTGGCCGTAGACGTGGACGTCGAATCCGGCCGCGGAGAAGGTGTCGCCGTGATCAACGGTGCGTACCCGGGCACCGAAGTCGCGGAACTGCCCGGCGACCGAGGTGTTTGCCCATAGATTCAGGCCCGGGTTGCCCGCCAGCGCCGCACGGACGGCGTCGGCGTCGAGGTGATCCGGGTGCTCGTGGGTGACCAGGACCGCGCTGGCACCGCTGAGCGCGTCGGCGGCTTCGCTCCAGCGGCCCGGGTCGATCACCAGCGTCGCCCCGTCCTTCTCCAGCCGGACGCAGGAGTGTCCCAGCTTGGTCAGCCGCATTTAACCTCCTGTTGAGTCGGCGTGCCGTGCCTCACCCAGGCGACGATACGCGGGCCGGCCAGGCCTGTCCTCACCCGCCAGTGACATGCGATGATCGACGTGTCCGGGTACGCCGAAGGGGCGCCTCGAGGCATGGAGGTCCTAGATGACTGCACAGGCAGGTGGTTCAGGCATGGCCGCGACCAGCGCGCGGACCACGGCGCCGGAACCGCTGTACGGAGGCCGCGCGCAGCGGCGGATCACGGTGAGGGACATCGCCGCGGCCAAGGTCCGCGGCGAGAAGTGGCCGATGCTCACCTGCTACGACGCGCTGACCGGACGGGTGTTCGATGAGGCCGGCATCCCGGTGCTGCTGGTCGGCGACTCGGCCGGGATGGTCATCTTCGGGCACGAGACGACGATCCCGGTGACCGTCGACGACCTGATCCCGCTCACCGCCGCCGTGGTCCGGGGCACCACCCGCGCAATGGTCGTGGCCGACCTGCCGTTCGGCTCCTACCAGGGGTCGCCGGAGGCGGCACTGGCCGCGGGAACGCGGTTCCTGAAGGAGGCCGGGGCGCACGCGGTCAAGCTCGAGGGCGGCCACCGGGTGCTGCGCCAGGTGGAGGAGCTCGTCGCGGCCGGGATACCGGTCATGGCCCACCTGGGGCTGACGCCGCAGTCGGTCAACGCGTTCGGCGGCTACCGGGTACAGGGCCGCGGCGAGGACGGCGAGCGGCTGCTGCACGACGCCAAGGCGATGCAGGCCGCGGGGGCGTTCGCGTGCGTGCTCGAGGCGGTGCCCGCCGAGCTGGCCGCCCGGGTGACCGCCAGCCTGTCCATCCCCACGATCGGCATCGGCGCCGGGCCCGACTGCGACGCCCAGGTGCTGGTGTGGCAGGACATGGCCGGGCTGTCGCCGCGAACCGCCAAGTTCGTGAAGCGGTACGCCGACGTCGCAGGCGTGCTCGGCCAGGCCGCGCGCTCGTTCGCCGAGGACGTCGTGGGCGGCAGCTTCCCGACCGAGGAGTACTCCTACCGCTGACCCGCTCGCAGCCCACTGGAGGCTAACGCTGACCCGGTCGCAGCCCGGCTGGCCGCTCGGCGTCGCGTTACGGCGTGATGTCGGTGATCCGCAGGCCTGCGTGAGCCTTGTACCGGCGGTTGATCGAGACCAGGTTGGCGGTGAGCGCCTCTATCTGGCCACAGTTGCGCAGCCGGCCGGCGAAGACGCCGCGTATACCGGGAATTCGCTCGGCCAGCGCCTGGACCAGGTCCGTCGCGTGCCTGTCGTCGCCGAGAACCAGCACGTCCAGATCCATCTTGTCGACCTCGGGGTCGAGCAGCAGCACGGCGGACACGTGATGGAACGCGCCCACGACCGTGCTGCCGGGGAGCACGGCGGCCGCCTGCTCCGCGGCGCTGCCCTCGGTCACCTCGAGCGGGTAACAGCCGCGGGCGTCAAACCCGAGCGAGTTTACGCAGTCGACCACGATCTTGCCCTCGAGTGCACCGGCCAGCCGCGCGAGCAATTGGGCGTGACCATCCCACGGCACCGCCGCGATCACCAGGTCGGCGGCCCTGGCCGCGTCCTCGTTGGCCGCCCCGGTCACCTGCGGCGGCGAGCCGATGGTGGCTGCGGCTGATTCGGCACGCCCGGCGTCCCTCGAGCCGAGGATCACCCGGTTACCGGCCATGGCCAGCCGACGGCCCAGGCCCCGTCCCTGATCACCGGTTCCGCCCAGAATCCCGATCGTCAGCCGGGCGGCTTCCTCTGCTATCTCGTGTGGTACCTGCACGGAGGCCATCCCACGATCCTAGTGTCGGCCCCGGCGCCGGCCTCGGCGTGGCCCGATGATCAACACCGTGTAGCCACTTGATCACAATTCTCCTAGCGCTGCGCGCCGCGACAGTGCACCATGGACTGGTGGATGCGGATCAGGTGGCGGCCCTGCGCATCCTGCTCGAACCGAGTTCGTGGCTGCAGGAAACCAGGACCTTCGCTCGGGCGCTGCGCCGCTCGGTGTCGCGCACGTCGAGCGGGCTGCTGATCGTCGGGACACCGGATGAGGAACCCTGGCACCTGGCCGCGCACCTGGATCAGGAGAGCCAGCTGACCGGAATCCCGGGGCTCGCACCGACCCTGGTGCGCTGGGCGCCGCCGCCAGGCGCGCCGCCGCACTTGCGCGTCGGCCTGACCCGGCTCGAGGAGGCACGGCGCGGCGAGACGCTGTTCGTGGTCAGCCCCGAGGCCGCTCCCGCGCCGCTGCTGGAGCGGGTGCACGACGCGCGGCGGGTGGGCGCGACCATCATGGCGATGGACTCGGGCGACCCGGATCTCGACGACATGGCGCACGAGTGCCTCAACGTAGACCCCGGGCTGGCGCCGGTTTCCTTTGACGCCGCCCAGCACCTGGTCAGCGCTGCGGCGGGTGAGCCTGCTCAGGCGCGCGCGGGCATGCGAGCCCGGCTGGCCCGGGCCCTCGACGCCATCAGCGGCCCGCGCGACGACTGAACGCCGGCGCGTGGCGCCAGGTCAGGAGTCCAGGCTCAGCACCATCGTGGGCCGCTCGATCACGTGGTCGTCGCGCAGCGGCCGGACCGCGGTGCCGATCGCGAAGAACTCGGTGGTGTGCGAGCCCCAGGTGTGGCTGTGCTGCCGGAGCTGCACGCCGACGATTCCCTCGGCGTGCAATTCCTCGGCCTCCGCCTGCATCCGGCTCATGGCCAGCTCGCGCGCGTCGTACAGGGCCTGGGTGAACTGCTCGAGCTCCACGTTGCGGCCGATGTTGCCCATCTTGTTGCCGAGCCTCTGGTGCGCGATGTGATACACGCACGTCCCCATCACCATGCCGAGCGGCGCGTAGCCGGCCCGGATCAGCGTCCAGAAGTCCTGCCCGGACAGGTCGGAGGTGAACGGGAGCTTCTTGTTGTTGCGCCAGTCCTTCACTCCCCCGCCGCCCGCACCCTCCTCGGCGTGCACCGCGGTCCCGATCGCGATGAACTCGGCGATGTCGGAGCCGAACTCCTTCAGCTCAACGTCCAGCCGCACGCCGACCACCCCGTCGGCGCCCAGCGCCTGCGCCTCGGCCTCCATCCGGGTCATCGCCAGCTCGCGGGCGTGGTACATCGCCTGGGACAGCACGTCGAGTTCCTGGTTCTTGCCCCAGCGGCCGACCTGCAGCCCGACATGGTAGATCGAGCTGCCGAGAACCAGGCCGAGCGGGCGGAACCCGACTTCGCGCACCAGCAGGAACTCGTTGACCGACAGGTCCGACGTGAAGATCGAACCTGGCTTGCCCGGCCGCAGCTCAGCGAGACGGCGCATCGCATCCTGGGGCACGCCCTCGAGGGTGAGATCGGCGGAAGTCTGGTCAGTCATCTGGATCCCCTGGTGTTCCTGCCTGGTCTGGTCGTTGGTCGTGCCGCGGGCGTCAGCGTCCAAGCTTCACCCGTGCTGCCTGGCGCCGCTGCGGGTCGAGGGACAGGATCGCGAGGCTGTTTTCCCCTCGTTCCACGCGGCGCCGGTCGAACTGTGCGATCGCCGTTCCGATGATCGTCGCCTCGGCGATGTGGTCCCGGCGGTGCTCCTGCATCGGGCACTCGCGCTCCCGGATCCGCAGGTCCATGGTCCGCACCACGACACCGCTGGCGCCGAGCCTGGCCACGTCCCGCTCCATCTGGCTGCGGGCGTCGTGCCGGGTCTGGTTCACCAGGTCGGTGTACCCGCTCACCTCGGAGTTCCCGCTTCCCCACCGGGTCTGGTTGACCGTGAGCCAGTCGTCGTGCCTGGCGCCGATCGAGATTCCCAGGGCCAGCCCCGCCGGAACCCAGCCCGCCATGATCAGCTTGGCGAAGTCCTGGCCGGACAGATCGGACGTGAAAGGCTTCTTCAGCGGGACTCCGCCGGGCGCGCGCACGGCCGTGCCGATCGCCTTGAACTCCAGGCCGCCAGCGGGGAACGAGCCGATCGTCAGCAACACGCCGACCACGCCGTGCCCGCCGAGTTCCTCGCATTCGGCCGTCATCCGCCCGATCGCCTGGCGCCGGGCCTGGTACAGCAGCTGCACCATGGGGCCGAACGAGCCCATCATCCCGGTTCCGGACACCGTGGTGACGCTCTGGTACGGCCCCGCGTAGCCGCCGAAGCCCGCCCAGGCGCCCGGGCAGCCGTACCCCCCGCTGTAGCCGATGTTGTAGACGGCGGCGCCGAGCACCTGGCCGACGGGCTCGAACCCCACGGCCTTGATCGCCGTGAACTCGTCGGACGACAGCGCGGAACCCCAGGTGCCGCTGCGCCGGATCTCGGCCATCCGCGACTCGGCGGCCGGCGGCAGCTCTTGGCCGGGATGGCCGGAATGCTCCTCGCTCACCGCACGCCTCTCTCGGCCTGGTCGGCCGCTGCTGCCCACCATACCGGGCATTGCGAGCAGGCCGAAGTCCACTCGCCGACCGGGCGGTCCCAGTCAGCCTCGGGCATACCGGGCCGGCTCAGCCGTCCTGCGCGTCCCATTCCTTGTTACGTTCCCTGACGGTGTCCAGCGCATGCTCCGCCGCCTCCTTCGTCGGGTAGGGCCCGAGACGGTCCTTGCCCGGGCACGTGGGCTCGGACTCAACCGTGTTGTGCTTCAGGCAGTACCACCACTGCTGCTGTTCACCGCTCATGCGAACTAGACTCCCAGATCATGGCTACCACGCTCCAGCCCGGCCGGGTTTCCCCGCAGCGCCAGGTTCCCTCCAGCATCACTGCCCCCGAGTATGTGGGCAGAAAACGCCCCAGGCTAGGCGAACCGGACGTGAAGGATGCCGAGACGATCGAGCGGATGCGGGTCGCCGGCCGGATAGCAGCCCAGGCGCTGGAAGAGGTTGGCCGGCACGTGACGCCGGGCGTCACCACCGACGAGCTGGACCGGGTCGGGCACGAGTTCCTCGTCTCCCATGGCGCCTACCCGAGCACGCTGGGCTACCGCGGCTACCCGAAGTCGCTGTGCACCTCGCTCAACGAGGTGATCTGCCACGGGATCCCGGACGACACGGTGATCGCCGACGGCGACATCGTCAACGTGGACATCACCGCGTACATCGGCGGCGTGCACGGCGACACCAACGCGACCTTCCTGGCCGGCGACGTCGACGAGGAGTCCCGGCTCCTGGTCGAGCGCACGCACGAGGCGATGATGCGCGGCATCCGCGCGGTGGCCCCCGGCAGGCCGCTGAACGCGGTCGGCCGGGTGATCGAGTCCTACGCGCGCCGGTTCGGGTACGGGGTGGTGCGCGACTTCACCGGCCACGGCATCGGCACGACGTTCCATTCCGGCCTGGTCGTCCCGCACTTCGACGACCCGGACGTCACCGTGATCATGGAAGAGGGCATGACGTTCACGATCGAGCCGATGCTCACGCTCGGCACGATCTCGTACGACATCTGGGACGACGGCTGGACGGCCGTGACCAGGGACCGCAAGCGGACGGCGCAGTTCGAGCACACGCTCGCGGTCACCGCGGACGGCTACGACATCCTCACGCTGCCGTAGCGCCCGCCCTCACCAGGGAGGTGTGAGCATGGCCAGCGTGAGCGTTCGCTACATCGTCCACGACGTGGACGCCGCGATCGCGTTCTACCGCGACAACCTGGGCTTCACCGAGGTGATGCATCCCGCCCCGGCGTTCGCCATGCTGTCTCGGGGCGAGCTGCGGCTGGTGCTCAGCGCGCCGGGCGGCGGCCCGGGCGGGGGCCAGCAGATGCCGGACGGCACGCTGCCGGAGCCGGGCGGCTGGAACCGGTTCGCGATCGAGGTCACCGACCTGGACGGCGTGGTGAAGCGGCTGCGCGGCGAAGGCGTCCGGTTCCGCAGTGAGATCATCACCGGGGTCGGCGGCAGGCAGATCATCGCCGACGACCCTTCGGGGAACCCCGTCGAGCTGTTCGAGCCGACCCGGCCCGAAGCCAGGCTCCAGTAGGCCGGGAACCGGCGCCGGCGTCAGTCGGTAAGCACGCCGGCCACCTGGGCGCGCGGCGCGGGCGCGCCCTCGCGCACCTGGGCGCGCGGCGTGGGCGGGCCCTCGCGCGGCAGCCAGGGCATCCTGGCCAGCTTTCGCGGCAGGTACCAGCACCGCTCACCGAGCAGCACCATGGCCGCGGGCATCAGCAGCCCGCGCACCACCGTGGCGTCGATCAGCACGGCGAAGGCCAGCCCCACGCCGAGCGTCTTGACGTCGACGAACGACAGCGTGGCGAAGATGGAGAACACGGCAACCATGATCACGGCCGCACTGGTCACCACGCCGGCGCTGCTGGCGATGCCGCCGACCAGCGCATCCTGGGTGCTCGCCCCGGCCAGCCGCCGTTCCCGCACCCGGCTGAGGATGAACACGTGGTAGTCCATGGACAACCCGAACAGCAGCACGAACATGAACAGCGGCACCCAGTCCGCGATCGCGCCGTAGCTGGTGAAGCTCAGCAGGCCCTCCATGTGACCGTCCTGGAAGATCAGCGTGATCAGCCCGTACGCGGCCCCGACCGATAGCAGGTTCAGCCCGATCGAGATCAGCGGCAGCAGGATTGACCGGAACGCGATCAGCATCACGCAGAACGCGAGCAGGCAGACCACGGCCAGCACGATCGGCGTGCGCGCGTGCACCGTCGCGCTCCAGTCGTAGTTGGACGCGGTGTTGCCGGTCACCGCGTAGCTGAGCCCGTGCACCGAGCCCAGGGTCGCCGGCAGGACCTGATCGCGGAGCGTGAGCAGGGCGCTCGTCGAGGCGTTGTCCGACCCGTTCCCGGCGAGCGGGACGTTCACGATCAGGCCACGGCCGTGCGCGACGAGCGCCGCGGTGACGGGGGTGCGGACCGGCCCGGTGGCGGACGCCTTGCGTTCCAGCGCGGCCAGCGCGTGCGCCACCGCGGGGCCGGTCAGGTCCGGTCCGGTCACCACCACGTTGGCCGGCGCCGGCCGGCCGGGGAACTCGGCGTTGATCCGGTCCAGCGTCTGCACCACGGAGAGGTTCTTTGGCAGGTCGATGACGGGATTGCCGATCCGCATCCCGAGCGCGGGCGACGCGAGCGCGAGCAGCGCGAGCAGCGCCGCGCCGCCCCACAGCACCGGGCGGCGCACCACCCGGCGGATGAGCCCGGCCCACAGCCGCGACGGCCTGGCCGCGGTCCGGCGGCGGCCCAGGAACGGGACCCGGCAGCGGTCCGCCCACTCGCCGAGCATGGCCAGCAGCGCGGGCAGCAGCGTCAGCGCCCCGATCACCGCGACGCCGACCACGGTGATCGTGCCGACCGCCATGCCGGTGAACTCGTCGATCCCGGTGAGGAACAGCCCGGCGAGCGAGATCATCACGGTCAGCCCGGAGATCACGATCGCCTTGCCCGAGGTGGCGCCCGCGATCCGCAGCGCCTCGCCGAAGGACCGGCCCGCGGCCCGTTCCTCGCGCTCCCGCCGCAGGTAGAAGAGCGAGTAGTCGATCCCGACCGCCATACCGAGGATCAGCACGACCTCGGCGGTGCCCGAGCCGATGGGCAGCCACCGGCTCGGCACGGCGAGCAGCGAGATCGTCGCCATCACCGCGGCGCCGGCCAGCGCGACCGGGATGCCCGCCGCGATCAGCGCGCCGAACACCGCGAGCAGCAGGATCAGCGTGATCGGCACCGAGGTCACCTCGGCCTTGCGGAAGTCGGCGTCCAGCAGCGCGTTCGAGGCCGCGCTCGTGCTCGCATCGCCCGCCTCGGCCACCACCAGGCGCGGATACCGGGCCTGCACCGCCGCGACCGCGGCCATGTCCCTGCCGACGGTGGTCTCGGCGCTGGCGTGCGGCCCGGCGACCCGGAACGTGACCAGGGCGCCGCGCCCGTCGGCGGAGATCAGCCCCTGACCGCCGGGGGCGAGCGGCGAGGCGATGTCCTCGGCGGCTCCCGGCAGCCCGCGCAGCGCGGTCACGACCGCCTGGGCCGCCTGCCGCATAGCAGGATCATCCTGGAACGTGACGCCAGCCGCGCGGGTCTGGATCAGCACGCTTTCGGACGGCGGCGTGGTCACCCCGAGCCCGTGCATCATCTGCTCGGCCTGGCCGGCCTGGCTGGGGTCGTATTGCGGCCGGCTCTGCGTGCCGAGCAGCTGCCCGGCCACGAAGGCCGCTGCGACGAACAGCAGCCAGCCGATGACGACGGCCTTGCGGTGCCGGGCGCTCCAGCAAGCGACCCGCTCGACGACCGGGCTGCGGTCCCGGCCGGCCGCCGGTGGAGTGCGCGGATCGGTGCCCTGGGCCGGGCGGGCGACGTTGAGCACGGCGCGCCTTTCGGGGTTGGGGAGCTGGGGGTGACCCGAATGGGTGACGTGCGAGGACCTGACACGCGTGTCAGTCAGCATAACTGACACGCGTGTCAGGCGCGAGGGATTCGCCCAGATTCACCGGCAGCGTCATGAGGAAGGATGATCTGCGTGGCATGCAGGACGACGCCCAGGCGGGAGGCGCCGGTTCCCGGGGCGGCGCAGGC
>Ga0210385_10001231_pt1 | contig 16185 bp, 12 predicted proteins | sample IncBWH26OmetaG_FD_160107 | JGI IMG/M metagenome (GOLD analysis project Ga0210385, IMG submission 160107) | Forest soil microbial communities from Barre Woods Harvard Forest LTER site, Petersham, Massachusetts, United States - Inc-BW-H-26-O ...
GCTCGACATCCAGCAGTCCGAAGTGCCCGACGAACAGGTTTTCGAATCCGAGCCGTGCCTGCAGGTGCCCGTTCTCCTGCCAGAAGCCGTTGTCGTAGTCCTGGCCGTAGGTGCTTACCTCCACCGGCGACGGCTCGTTGCGGCCGCTCGCATTGCCCACGCCCTCGTAAATCCAGAGATCCCAGTGCGCGCGCGCCTCGTAGGCGCAATCGGAATGAAGATGGTCGCGCGAGAGCGCCGCGATTCCGGCCGGATCGAGTGGCGTGGTCCTCCAATCCTGCTCGTAGACGGGCGATTCGGACGGATCGACCGCGCGAATGGTGAGGTAGCTGAACCCCGGCTTTGTGGCCGAGAAGGGAACTGTGGCCAGAAATTCTCCATACCTCTCGATCAGCTTTTCCTCGGAGAAATCTTTATACCAGACACTCAGGTAGGACTGATTCGGCATGCCCGCCATTATACCGGGCCTGCGCAAGAAGAGAAATTGCTGCTCTGCTGGTCATCGTGCGCGGGCCATATTTATTCCGGCGGAGATCTCGCTGAGTGCCATCCGCGCCGTCGCCGTCTTCCCATTCAGCGTGAAAAAACTCATCGGTCCCCATCCGGGTGTTGCCAGATCAGGCGCCCAGGGACGAATCCCCGAAATCACGCCCGTGAGCTCGCCCCATTCGGCCAGATCCTCAATGAACTTGGCCTGCCCGTCTGTAGAAACCGGATACCCAGCCACCGCATCGTTCCACGGAAAAATGGCTCCCATCGTCTTCGCCGGATACCCGAACTCCGCCACGAAAACAGGCTTCCCAAGTTCGCGTTGCATCGCCGTAGCCGTGTCCTTGAAAGCCTGCAATCGGTCGGCGGGAACGCTTGACGAAGTCGGATAGTAGGAGACGCCCATCTCGTCCACGGTGAAGCCTCCGTCGCGCATGGCCTTGTAAAATGCCACGGCCTGAGCCGGGATCACCGCCGTGAGACCGCTCACGTGCGTGCTGAAACGGGCCGACGGATCGGCCGAGCGAACCCCGTCTGCAACCGCGGCCAGAAGCTTTGCTTCGTGCGGCCAAAGGTGCGTTTCGAGCCACGAAAGCCTCTGTGCCTCCGGCATCTGCATCAACCGGCTCGGCGACATTTTCCCGATTGCCGCGTCCACGCGATCCGGCGCTTTATACCAGCCCGCGCCTCCCGCCGTATCGTCGCACCCGCCCGGCAGGGGCTGCACGGCCAGTCCGGCGGTTCCAAATTCCACTTCGTTACCCAAGTCCCAGATGCGCACCTTCACGCCCGTCGCGAGAATCTGCCGCGCTGCCAGCGCGCCATACATGCGCAGCGCCGTCGCCATCTGATCGACTGTCAGCGAACTCCAAGGACCGGGGAGCTTGATCTCGGGGTAATCGCTGAAGTCCGGCGGCGGCTGGCATCGCACGTCGCCGTAAATGTTGAAGAGGCCCAACTCGGGATTGAAGGGAAGACCGAGTTGCTTCGCCATTCGCGCGCGTTCCAGGCCGCGATCCATGCTGTGATCGCCGCTGCCGATGCGATATTTCTCGGTGGTCGCGATGCGCGCGTAGACTTCGTTCGCGCCATGGCTTGCAAACAGCTGCTGCAATTCCGCCGGGTTCGTCGCGGTGGTCTTGCCGTCAGTGAACGTGATCCCGTACGCGAACTCCGTCTCGATGAAGGGGCTCACCGAAATCGAAATTCGAAAGGGGGGCTCAGCGGTCTGAGGCTGGCTGATTGCACCACGCACGCACCATGCCGCCATCGCCGCCAGCACGAGCAATTTGATCGTCGAGCGCCGGACCAATGTTTCCTCCCGCCAGACAGGGTCTTCGAGCCATCCCTTTTGGATACCAGGCGTATGTTAGCGCAAACACCGTTCATCTTGACATATCATGATCGATCATGATAGGATTCTTGCGTCTCGGAGGCCCTATGACCGTCACACGCGAAAAGTTCGCCACCCAAGTCGACCCCGAAATCCTCACCGCCGTGCGGGATCTTGCCGGCAAAGAGGGCCGGCAGCTTCAGGCCCTGGTCGACGAGGCCCTCACCGACCTGATCGAAAAGTACAAAGGCAGCAAGCCACGTGCTGACGTGATGGCCATTTACCAGGCCAGCCACGAGAAGTATGGGCCGCTCTACAAAAAGCTCGCTGAGTGAACAATTACCTCACTCTCACCGAAGTGCTGGCCATCCATGCCGATCAAATCGATCGTTATGGCGGCTCGCACGGTGTGCGGGACCGCGGGCTTTTAGAGTCTGCTCTTTACCGTCCGCAAACGGGATATTACGCCGATCTTCTGGAAGAAGCCTCCGCCTTATGGGAAAGCCTCAGCCAGAACCACCCGTTTGTGGACGGCAACAAGCGTACCGCGTTCGCGGTGACGTACACCTTTCTGGGATACAACGATTTTTGGATCACCTCGGACCTACAAGAAACAACCCGCTTCGTTCTCGGTCTCTATGAGAAGGGGAAATTCAATTTCGACAATTTGAGCGGTTGGCTGAGAGGCCACACGGTGGAACGAAAACGGGGATTCTAGCCTACGGCTTCTTTTTTGGTGCGGAGGGCGGTGCGGTGCCGGACAGGTCGTCGTCCTCATCCTCGGGTGCAAACTTCGTGGAAATTCCCAGCAATCGGTCTTTCAGCGTATCGCCCATGCCCGCCAGCACGTCCGCGCAGGTTTCGCGAATCCGCTTCTCGGCGGCCTTTGCCAGCGTATCGAGCATCGCCTGTGAATTTTGTCCCAGCGTGGCGGCGGACGCGAGCAGCCATGAATTCGACGCGTTCTCGAGCCGCGATTTATAAACGTCGATCGATTCCTCGGTCTGCTTCTTTACCTGCTCCATCCACACGCGCTTTTCGGATTCACGCTCGGCGTCCCACTCTTCCATCAGCGGCACCAGTTGCGATTGCAACTGCGTGCGCGCCAGCTCGATGCCCGCCGCGATGCGCTCTTCGAGTTTCTTCTCGTAATCCGTGAACGAGCCCTCGCGAGCGAACTCCATATCCGACCGCGCTTTTTCCAGGGCCGTGCGTGAAGCTTCCTCGAACCGCTTGAACGATTCCGCGGTCACCTCGTTCACGCGGTTGGCAAATCCCGCGGACGCGATCTGCGCGTTCTCGGTCAGCTTTCCGCGTTCGCGGTCGACTACTTCCTTGGCAGTCTCTTCGATCTGCGCCTGTGCGTGATTCACATAAGCCCGCCGCTGATGATCCAGCTCGGACGCGGCCAGACTCGAAATTTCGGCGGCGCGATCGCGGAGCGAAGACGTCGATTGCTCGACGGCCTTCTCCAGCGCCGACTGCATGTTCGTGTGCGCTTTCTTCTGATACCAATCCGACGCCTTCAGCAGCGCCTCATAGGTTTCGTGCTGGGTTTCCGAAGCCTTCTGGTCGAGGTCCTGCGCGGTCTTCGAGAGCACCAGACGGCTGGCTTCTTCAATCTCGGCCGGCAGCTTCGCCGTTTCCTGACGCAGTCGCGCCAGCGTCTCCTGCACAGCTTGCTCGGACGCTTCACGCGCCTGCTTGCCGATGCTTTCGCGAACCACCGCCGCCTGCTGTGCCGCGCCGGCCAATTCGTTCGAGATGCGTTGCGCGTCTTCAATCTTGGGCGCGATTTCGCGGTTCATTTCGGCGGAGAAGTGTTCCAGCACCTTCTCGGCTGAGTTCCGCAGCATCGGCTCCACGAGCTGCGTGCGCTCGTTGATCACCTCGTCGGTGCGGCGCGCGATCTCGTCCTTCTGCGAGGCGAGCAGGTGCTCGATGTTTTGCCGCGTCTGATCGACCGCGGTCTGTGCGGCATTGCGAAGTTCCACTTGCGCCGCTTCGGCGCGGCCGCGCTCCTGTTCGAGCGCCGCGGTCAGCGATTGCACGGCGTTCTGCGCATCCGCGGTCACCGACTGCACCGAACCTTGCGCATTCGCCAGCGCCTGATCGAGCGCAGCTCGCAGCCCGATACTCTTCGACGCGAATTCTTCTTCGGCCTGCGACAGCGCCGTCTGCGCAGCGTTTTTCAGGTCTGACTTCGTGGCTTCGGCGCGCAGCCGTTCCTGCTCGAGCTCGGCAGCCAGCGTTTGCGCCGTCTTCTGCGCTTCTTCGGCAGCCGCGCGGACAATATTGTGCGTATCGGTCGCGGCCGATTGAATCGAATCCTGCGCGTTTGCCAGCGACTGATCCAGCGTCGCGCGCATCCCGGCGCTCTTCGCGGCGAATTCCTCCTCGGCCTGCGCCAACGCGGCTTGCGCGGCTTCGCTCAGCTTCTGGCCGATGTTGGCCGAAGCGCCCGAAAGCGCCGCTTCGAACTCGGCTTGCATCCGCTGGCCGGCTGCGGTCGCATCTGCCTGCGTCTGTTCGAGCGCTTGATTCCGGGTGGATTGCGCGGCGTCTTCGAGATTTTTCTTCCACTGGTCGAGCTGCGCCTGGGCCGCGTCCGGCGACGACAGAATCTGTAGCGAAGGCGAATTCGCCTCTCGCTCCGCGATCACCCGCTCCACAGCCTGTTCGACCGTCTGCTTCAGGTTGACCGCAGCCGCCTGCTCGGCAGCCTGTTGGGCGGCCTGCTGAGCCGCGGTCCCCACGGCCTCTTGAACCGCCTCGCGCACCTTCGCATCCAACTGCGCGGCGCTTGCCGCCGTGTTCGAATTCGTGGCCTTGCGCGCTTCCTCGACAATCGACGCGGTCCGGTCAGCCGCCTGTTGCACCACCTTGCGCACCGCCGACTCGGACACCCGCTCCATCGAAACCTTGATCGCGCGCTCGACGGCTTCGTGCAGCTGTGCGTCAAGCTGCTGCCGCACAACGGTCATCTCTTCGTTGATGGCCGTCTGCGCGCCGCGGCGCATTGTCTTGTCGAGCGTCTCCTTTGCGTCCGACACCATCTTCGCCATCTGCCTCGCGGACGCGAGCTGCGCCTCCTGCGCGGAAATAGCAGGCGCAGCGGGGGCTGAACTTGCGGGCGAAGTTTGGGACGGCGAAGCCGGAGACGATGTTGCAGACGACGCCGGCGAAGTCACCGGGGCCACGGGCGCCGCTGGGGGTGGCGGAACCACATGAATCTTGCCTTCGGGACTCGCCGGCGGGATCGGCGCAACCTGACCTGCGTTCGCCGGAGGCGCCACGGGAACTTCAAACGAAGGCGCTGCAGACGCTTCCGCAGCCTCCTTTACAGGCGCGAGCCGCGCATCCCCCGGCCCGTAGGTCGCATTGAGAGGCGCCGCTGCAACCTGCTCGACGGGGACATCGTCCGGATACGGAAACCAGTCTTCGGGAGGAAACGCGACGCCCCAGACATTCCCCGCAATATCAAACTCGACCCCGATCTGGAACAGCTCCCGCACCGTGCGCGGCCTCTGCACCCAGATCACACGGCCTTGCATCGATCGCGCTTTCGGCGACGCCTGAGTCTTGGGAATCTCCAGCGTCACCAGCGAGCCTTTGGGGACGTAATGCTTGGACTGATATTTGCAGCCGTGGCAGTTCACGCCGATGGTCGTGGTGCGCTCTTTGAACGGTTGCCCGAGCGCGTCGACACCCGTCACCGTGATCGGCACGGCCTGCGTAATTCGCGTGCTCCTGCGCTTCTGCTCTTCGCCGGCGTTGTCCGATGCCAATGACTCGGTCACCCACGTCCTCCAGAGGGGATTCCCCCAATTTAGCACTGCGGAGGCCACGGCGCGATGGTACCGACGGCTGTGTGCGAAAAGGGTAACTTTGCCAATTTCGTTCTGGCCCTGCCCCCGATCGCGCGCCTGCGGGGCTGTTCCCGTATCACCGCCGCGGATTCAGCTGTATGGTTTCGCGCCGCGTATCTCTCTTAGAATCAACTCGCTCGCCGGTGGCAGGCGCCGCCTCGCTGGCCTGATATCTCGAGGACAAAATGACAGCTCCTTTGCGCAATCGGCTTTTGATCGTCGCCTTAGTGCTGACCGCTCTTTGCGCCGCACTTTGGATCGTCTCGGTCACGATTGTCGCGCCCAGGCTTCGCGTTGCTGCCCGCCAGCGCATCCAGAACTACCTCTCCGAGCGCTTCAAGAGCACGGTCGAAATCGGCGACTTCCACCTCACGCTCACGCCGCGAATCCGCGTCGAAGTGGACGGCATTGTGCTCCATCAGCAGGGGCGAATGGACATACCGCCGCTCATCCAAATCCAGAAAGCCTCATTCCACGCCAATCTGATGGGTCTCTTAGGCCGCAAAGCGGATATTGACCTCATCCAACTCGAAGGCTTGCAAATTCATGCGCCGCCGCACGAGCCGGACGCCCCCCCGCGCTTGAAAGGCACCAACGAGAATCTCGCTGAAAAATATCCGGTGGTAATTCACGAAATTCAGGCCGACGACGCCATCCTCATCCTGCTGCGCCGCCCCAAGGACTCCGACAAGCCGCCGAACCAGTTCGAGATTCATAACCTCAAACTCGAAAATTTCTCATTCGACCGCCCCGCGGATTTTCAGGCTCTGCTCTCCAACCCCAAGCCTGCGGGACTGATTCATTGCGAAGGCCAATTCGGCCCGTGGCTGGCCGAAGATCCCGCGCGGACGCCCGTCGACGGCGCCTACACTTTCCAGAACGCCGACATGAGCACTCTAAAAGGACTGAAGGGCACGATGCAGTCCACCGGTCACTTCCGCGGGCCGCTCGATTACCTTGATGTGGACGGCGAAACCGAAATCCCTGACTTCGCTCTGCGCACCAGCGCGCATCCCATGGCGCTGCATACGGACTACTCCGCGGTCGTCGACGGCACCAACGGCAATACGATCCTGAAGACTGTCACCGCGCACTTCGAAGGGACCACGCTCTCGGTCCACGGCGAAGTGGTTGACCTGAAGAAAAAAGTGAAGGGGCGGACGATTGAACTTTATGCCACCACGAACACCGCGCGCATCGAAGACCTGCTCTCGCTCGCCGTGGATACCTCACCGCCCGCGCTGAAAGGTCCGGCGAAGCTCGAGGCTCGCATCGACATTCCCGAAGGCAACGACGATTTAATCGACCGCATGAAGCTCAACGGCCGCTTCACCGTTACCGGCATCCAGTTTGGCAACGAGGGCACGCAATCGAAAGTGGACGCGCTCAGCCGCCGCGCCCAGGGTCATCCCAAAGCCACGGACATCTCCGACGAAGTTTCGAGCCTGCAGGCAGGCTTCACAATGGCGGATTCGACCATCACTATGTCGAATCTATCGTTCCAGGTGGAAGGCGCGTCGATTGACTTAAACGGGACCTACCAGATGGACAGCGGGGCACTCGATTTTAAGGGAAGTTTGAAGCTGAACGCCAAACTCTCGCAAACCACGACCGGCGCAAAATCCTTTTTCCTGAAGGCCGTTGATCCGTTCTTTTCAAAAAACGGCGCCGGCACCGACCTGCCCATCAAAATCACCGGCACCAAGGACCATCCCAGCTTCGGTCTCGATCTCCGGGATAAAGCTAACAAAAACTAGCGCGGCCGCGGAGCCGTCCGTAATTCGGCTCCGCCCTGGCACAACTGCCTAAGCCTTCTTCGCCTTCAGCGCGTTCAACGCCAGCGCCAGCCGCGACTTGTACCGATTCGCGGTATTCTCGGTCAACGTGCGCTTCTGAATCGCCTTGTCCAGCTCCGAATACGTGTCCGACGCCAGCTTCTCGGCGCCTGCCGCGTCGTTCGCGCTCAACGCAGCGCGCATGCGGCGCATCGCCGTGCGGACGCGCGTCCTGTTCATGCGGTTGATCGCAGCCCGCTTCTCGGTCTGCCGGATATTCTTCAACACCGACTTCTTCTTTTTCTTAACCTTTACAGCCTGACCCTGCGGCATCCTTGCTCCTCGTCAATTTTCTCTTTTGTATTTGAACCTGGCCGAAATGTGCCAAACGAGAATATCCGACCGCCCAGCCCGAGTCAATTGCTCACGCAGCCTGGCGGCTGCATGCTGCTTGTCTTCACGCTGCGACAGCCAGCGCCTTACCCTTGCCAGGTCCCGCGCCGCTGCCTGTAATCTCCGCTTCCGCCTGCAGCCAGTCCTCCACGGCGTAGCCGTCCAGCCGGCCGCGCTTTTCGTAGAGCTCGTACGCGCGCGCTCGAATCTTTTGCAACGGCTCCTCGAATTTCGCATCCAGCTTGCGGAACAACCTCCGCCACTCCTCCGTGCTCAACATCGGCGCCAGATGTCCGCCGCGATGCGCGCCGGTCTGCCCATGCGCCCAGAAGGTCGGCAGAATCTGCTCGCTGCCCGTTTCGATTTCCCGCAGCACCAAAAGGAACGCGTCGTAATCCTCACCGTCCGCCAGCTTCGTCTCCAGCCGCACCGCCCGCGTCACCAGGAAGCTGTACTCCTTCTCGCTCGGATCATTCGCGTAGACGTGATCGATCTCGTACTGCAACGCCTTTCCGCATTTTTTGCACGCGCCAATAGCGTGCCCTTCCGACAACGCGATGGCGGCATCCCGCACCGTAATCGACTTTGTCGCATGTCCCTGCGCACAACAGATTCGCGAAGCCATTACCGCAGCCTTCCAGTCATCATAGGCGCTCACCTCCATGGAAACGATTTTAACGCCACGCGTCGCCACGGTAGTCCGCGACGTACGCCCCATCATCATGACGCAATTTGCAGCCGGCGTTCGATCACATTTTCTTAGCCATCCGATTGCCGAAGTGCCTCCGTCGTTGCCCTTGCCGTCATTTCGTAGCGCCGGCATCTTGCCGGGCTCTTGCCATTGTTTGGCCTTTGCTTTTGTGGCGTAGGCGATTCGCCTGCGCTCCGACGAAAAAAATCTCCTCAACCACTCAGCCCCCACTCGCACCACCAAGCAACGAACGAAACGCCGTTGCCTTTGCCTTCGCCGTTGCCTTTCGCTTCACTCTGTCATCCCGAGCGAAGCGAGGGATCTGCTTTTGCCTCTGCTCCTAAAAAAATTAATCTTCCTCGACCGTTCAATTCGTCTCCAGCGGATGCCGAAACGTGACAACCACAATCGCCGCCGCTTCCGCCGGCGCGCCAGCCAGCCTCGCCGGAGAGAATTCCCAATCCCGCGCCGCCTCAATCGCCGCCGCGCTCAACGCCTCATCCCCACGCAACGCTCGCGCGGACGCCACATGTCCATCGCGATCGATCAACTCGTAGAGAATCACGCTTCCCGCCTCGTCGCTCCCAGCCGGATAAACAGGCTCGGTCGTCGTCAACGGCAGCGCCTCGTCGTCGCCCGGCGAATCCTCGTAGTGATGCATGGTGGACGCGCGCGGCGGAACGTAAGGCTGCGGAAACTGGAAGACGATTGTGATTCGGCTTTCTGCTTTTTCGTCGGGCACGAACGCCCAAGTCTTCACCGCATCCAGCGCCTTCAGCGCAAACGGCTGATCGCCATGCACCAGTTTGACGTCGGACAGCAATCCGTCGCCGTCGACAGCCGCGTCAAGGACTACTTCGCCGCCAAAGAGCGCGTCGGCAGGGTAGCGCGCGGGCACCAGAGACAGCGGCTCGACGAGGTCACTCTGAACGCCGCTTTCGGCGCTACTCTCGCCAGTTGTGACCGCCGGTTTGGCGTCCACCGCACTCGATCCCGATGGCGGCGCCGGCTGCCACGCGATTCCTTTTTGTTGCAGCAGCGCAATCGCATAGTGAATCGGGACAGCCGCTCCGGGAACCAGCGCGGCCTCTGCCGCGCTTCCAGCCGATGTCGTTCCGCCAGCGGTTGGGCTTGACGTCGGCTCGTCCTTCAACTCAGTCGCCACCGACGAATCATCGCGCAACCATTGCCCCTCGACCAGGCCAGTCACTGCATTCAATTTGCCTTCGAGGACGGGCGCGCCGCTCTGGCCCGGCTGGATCGTGTGGTCGAAGAGAAAGAGTTCGGAGTCGGCCGCTCCTTTATAGAGCTGCGAAAATTCGTAGCGCAGGACGTCGCCCGGCGATCGGTCCGGAATCACCGGATCGAGCGACTGCGAGTCGTGCGGATAGGCGGGGCTCACCGACTCGGCGCGCACCATCTCTCCCTGCCCAGGCGCCTCGGCGTCGAGTGGCAGGAACGAAACCGCGTCGTTGCCCGCAAAGGGATTCGGCGTGGCGCGCAGGATCGCAACGTCATGGTCGTGGTCCATCGCGACCAAATTCGCCTGCACGAAATGCGGCTGGCCCGCCGCGTCGTGGAGCAGCAGAGAAGGCGAGCCGCCGCGCAGCTGGCTCAGGACGTGCGCCGCCGTGAGCAGGTAGCCGTCCTTGCTGATGAAAAATCCGTTGCCATAGAAAACGTAACGGTAGCCGCGCGGCCCCTGAACCCCGTCGTCCACCTGATAGACAATTTCGCAAACGGCGGCGTTTCCAGCCGCCGCAGCGCGCGCGACGGAGTGCGAAGGTGGCGTGAAGCGATGCCAAACGCCCGGCGCATTGCTCGGGGAGATTCCGCCCGTCGCTCCCTGCGTCGTACTCTGGGGCGCGCGTGGCATCGCTGTCGCGGTGCCGTTTTGCGCCGCTCCTTGCGTCGACGTTTGTGCGGGAGATTGCGCGAATACCGCCCGCACCCCGGGCAGGAATGCCAGGCTACCCAGCGACGCAAGCGCCCCGAACACTAAAATCGCCCCGTTCCGCCAAAATCTCATCCACCAATTCTAACGCCGCCAACTTAGACTCGATATTTGCCGGTCGCGGCCGGTTCCACGAAGACCACTGTTCGTCTGGCCACCTCGTCCGGCATTTCACGGAGGACGCAGTACGCCCACTCGGACGCGCAAGCAGCAGAGTTTAAGATTGCAAAGAGGTGTGCCTTTTAGGGGGTCGGAGCTTTAGCTCCGACAAAGAGACTGCGCGCAGCGCGCGGACCGCTGCGCAGTTCCTCTCGCAGCAAGTCATCGAATTGCTTCCCGTTTTGCCTTTCCCGGGAGCGCAATCTCCAGATTGCGTCTTGTCGTATGTTTGGCTAACAGGGATTCTGAGCACCGTAGGCCTGCCTGCCGGTAGGCAGGTGCGACACAGACCTTATCAGCGAATATTATTTGCCGCGCGTCTTCTTGCCGAAGACATCATCCGTCGTAAGCAACCGGCCCGCAGCGAGGTCATCATCAAGCGTCTTGGAGACCTTCAGCAACCGGTCGGCCAGTTCGCGGTCAGCCAGAATTTCAACTGTTCCGCTGATCGAGTCGCATTCCCTCTCTGCATTGATGGGCGCCTTAGGCATGATCATTTCCGAACCTAGGGGTCCGCTTTTCTTAAGGCGTTTTGTCTCGATTTGATCCACTCGAAGGCCTCGATCTCTGCGAACAGATCGTCACGGGTCGGCTTAGTCTCCGCATAGACATCGCTGTGAGAGTGGCCTTCGATAAACCTGGAAAGGGCCTCCATTCGGCAAATAATGTCCTCCACGAGCACTGGGTCAACGCGCACCTCCCGAAGCCGCCCGAAGCTAATTCTCTCGTCGAATCGACAAACGACATCGTTGAAAACACCGGTGATAATTAGCACCTCATAAGAGGTGCGCAGGGCAGCGAAGCCAAGCTGCAAGATGCCCTGCTGCTCCGACGGCTGCATATCCTTCGCCTTCGCGTAGTATTCCCGGGCGACGCTGGCGGACTTATATTGCCTCTCGCTCGCGGGACTGTTATTGCTGTAAACAAACCCCGGCTTTCCGTTCTCGCACCTTACCCAATGGGCCGCCACATCGACGCCCAAGCTCTCAGAGAATTCTTTCAACCTATATACAAAGGTGAGATCGTGCGTGAAGACGACGACTTGGCGCACGCTTGCATGTTCTACGAGACTCTCCGCGAGAGTGCTCTTCCAGGCCGCGTCAAGAGACGTGACAGGATCATCCAGAATGATTCCGTTGTTATTTCCGTCCAACGCTGCCTCCGCTAAGAAATCAGCGACTGCGACAGCGTGTTTCTCGCCATCGCTAAGGACCTTCGAAATGGGCTGGTTCTGTAAGTAGCGTTTTGGATTGAGCACAATCTGACGGACGGTGACGCCTTTTTGACCACGTGTGTCGACCATGACTTGCATGTTGCCGTTGAACCGCGCAAGGGTGCTTTCGAATAGCTCTTTGTAGCGCCGTTTTACCAGCGCGTCGAACAGGTCATCATGCTTTGTAGTGATGGTGCGCGTCGATCCGAGGCATTCGCGAGCTCGTGCGGCCCACATCGTCCGCTGCACGAATGAGCGTAGCGCCGGAATATGCTCGGCCAGCAATTGTCGGTGCTCCAGGTCCCTAAGGGAACTCTCCGCATCAGACAGTTGTTGCCCCACATCAGACTTTTGCAGTCCCTCGATTTCTCTTCTGCGGTTATAAACCAGCACATCCAATTCGCCAATGCTGAGGGTCGTGACGGGTGGTATAGGGCGGGCCTTCTGGGACGTGAGCGATTCAATCAGTTCGGTTCGCCGCGCGGCGCAGGCCTCGATATACGCCTCAATAGAGGGTGCCAAGGTTGGGAGGTCGTGCTCGATCAATCGGCGACCGCTCGCGTCGGGCGCAAAGTAAGAAAAGTTGATCGCCTCCAGAGCAATGACTTTTGACGTCGCCGCCTTTTCAGCTTCCTCCAGTCGGGCCTGAGGATTGGATGTCAGAAAAGCCCAGAGGCTGTGAAGCAACCGGACGGATTCTGGCGAAAGCGATTGACGGCACAACAGGCATGAGTCGCCTTCCTCGGGATAGGGAAGGGAGCCCGGCCGCTCCGCGGTTGCGAGAGTCTTAGCGGCTGACAGAAACGCCACCCACTCCGGACTTCCGACCTGCGTGAACCGGTCCGACATAAATTGGCTGACACCGGACTTAACGACCTCGTCGCGCCGCGCCTGTACCCGTAACAAAATGGCTTCGACGTCTGCCTCGCACACGGTGCCGAGCTCATCCCGAGAACGAATCAAGGAATCCCTGACCCCCTCGATGTCCCGGACTTCCTGTTGCAGCTTGGCGATGCGTTTGGGAACATTGAGGAGCCTCAATGTGGCCACCTGCTTTTCCATCTGGGTGCGCCGTTCACGATCCGTCGGGGAGAAGGCGGCCTTCTCCTCTAACGTATCCACATCTGCCGAGGATCGCACGCCGGCAATTAGTGATTTGATGCCAGAGTCGCCCGGGAAAAAGTCGCCAATAGAATGAGGTTGCTCGCGCTCAGCGATCATCGCGCGCACGCTTTGACGGACGCTGTCCGTCAGGGAGGCGAGGTTCGTCAGACTGGAAAGGCCGGCGGGAGAGAAGCTCAGCCGATTCGCCTGTGCCAGATGGATTCGAACGCTCTCGTCATCAAAGACATGGAACCCGCGTAACTCCGCCGGAGCCGGTAGTCCCGCTTCCCAGTGAATCGTGGCTTGCACTCCGCCACAGGAAATCTCAATGTCAGCCTGGGGTCTAACAGTGGACGCGGGTCGAGTCGCATCCGGCAGAACATCGCGCTCGCCGCGAGCAAAGCATGCACTCCCGAGTGGGCGGGCATATCCCGTCTTTCCGGCTCCATTGCTTCCGTAGATTACTGTTAGTTGATTACCGAAGAGCAGTTCGTGGCCTTCCTCCAAGGCATTTACGTTCCGCACGTTAAAAATGCGCCCCAACCGGACCGTCGAACCCGTAGCTTCAACCGGTGTTTCGGGCACTTGCAGGAGGCGCGGCCGATCACTCGGCGTCGTAGCCAATCCCGCGTCTTGCTCGAAATACCCCACCAGCTCTCTATGATCATGGTCCGATACGGTGGAACCGTCGAGAATTTTTTGTAGCGCAGCCTGCTCCCAATACCTGAGGTTGGCTGAAGCCCAGAGCCGAATGTGATCGAGCGTAGTGCTCATGAGACCGGCCGGTCATGTTACGCCAGTAACTGGAAGCAGCGGTATACAAAAAGTCGGATGTAAGTCCGAATGAAAGTGAGGACAGGTTTTGTGAGTACTAGTTCCGTATTTTCCACAATAGAAATCGAATCCTGGCCGCGCTACCATGTCTTGTTTGCGTTTGTTGCGAAAATGGAGCCGCCCGCAACAAACCTTTGAAAGAAAACGCGGCCAACAGACAGGAAAGGTTTGTCTCTAAATGGACGCGAACGCGAGACAACGAAGGGGTGACAGAGGCAATTTCGCCCAGGAAAGTCGGCGAGCCACAGGCCGCCAGCCCGTCACACCATGTCAGACTGAAATGGCCGTAACTCATTCAAAACAAAGAGAAGGGGCCTTGCCAGCCCGTCACACAAAAAGGGGGTACCGGGCAGCCGTGCAGATCTTCCCGCAGGGTGCCCATGGGGCCACGCCACTCACGACTCACAGCTCGCAATTTCTAATCGACACAAAACAGCCGGTTCCAGGACTCGTTTTTTTTCGCGAGTCACGACTCACGAATCAGAAGTCACGGACTCAGGGGAGCCACGAATCACCAATCACAAATCACCACTCACCAATCACGATTTCCGCCCCCGTGTTAGAATTTTCGCCATGTCAAAACGAACGATTTCGCCGGGCGGGACTGTGACGGGTGTGGTCGAGCTGCCCGGAGACAAGTCGATTTCGCACCGGTACGGGATTCTGGCGGCGCTCGCCGAAGGCAAGAGCGAGATCATCAACTACGCGTCGGCTGCGGACTGCCGCAGCACATTGGAATGTATGCGGCGGCTCGGCGCGGAGGTCGAAGTGAAGAGCGACCGCGTGTTCATCACCGGCGCGGGACTGGACGGCCTGAAGGAGCCCCGGAAGACGCTCGACGCGGAAAATTCCGGCTCGACGATGCGGATGCTCTCAGGCGTGCTGGCAGGGCAGCGGTTTTCCTCGAAAATTACCGGCGACGATTCGTTGCGCAAGCGGCCGATGCGTCGTGTGATGGAGCCGCTGAAACAGATGGGCGCGGAAATCACCAGCCAGGAGGGTGGGCGCGCTCCGCTGGAAATTCGCGGCAGCAAACTTCACGGCATCGACTACACCATGCCGATTCCTAGCGCGCAGGTGAAGTCGGCGGTGCTGTTCGCGGGGCTTTATGCCGAGGGCGAGACGACGGTGCGCGAGTCGGTGGCCACGCGCGATCATACGGAAACGGCGCTGCGCGAATTTGGAGCGCGAGTGGAAAGTTTGATTGACGCGAAGGGCGCGGTGCGGATTTATCCGCGGCCGAAACTGGTGGCGCGGCAGCTCGTGGTGCCGGGCGATCTTTCCGGCGCGGTTTTTCTGATTTCGACGGCGCTGATTTTGCCCGAGTCGGCACTCACGCTACACAATGTGGGATTGAATCCGACGCGGGCGCGCGTGCTGGATTTTCTGGTGTCGATCGGTGGCTCGGTGAAAATCACGGCTGTGCAGTTGCGCGACGGAGAACTCGTCGGCGATGTGGCCGTGGCGTATTCCGAACTTCGCGGCGGCACGGTTGGGGGCACGCAAGTGGCGGAAATGATCGACGAGCTTCCGATGTTGGCAGCGCTGGGGCCGTTCACGGAGCAGGGGATCGAGATTCACGATGCGCAGGAATTGCGCGTGAAGGAGAGCGACCGCATCGCGACGATTGCGGCGGGGTTGCGCGCGATGGGCGCGAGCGTGGAAGAATTTCCGGACGGGATGCGCGTGTCGGGACGGAGCGCAGGGAAATTGAGAGGCGCGAAAGTGGAGTCGCACGGCGACCATCGGATTGCGATGGCGCTCTCGGTGGCAGCATTGGGCGCGACGGGCGACACCACGATCAAGGACGCCGACTGCGTGGGCGTGTCGTTCCCGGAATTTTTCTCTACGATGGAGCGATTGCGCGGCGCCGCAGTTTAAGGGCCGCGAGATTAGTGCTCGTTGCCGATGTGGATGTCACCGTAGTTGGTGGCAAGGTGGATGGCTGGACCGCCGGACCCTTGAGTGGCGGCGATCGCGTGCGGCGAGTGATCGTCGTCGTGCGCGGGATTCGCGGCGAAATCATCGGTGATGTCGCCTGATCTTGATTCAGCGGCGAGCGTGAAGGTCGATTGCGACGGCAGGTTGAGGGTCACGTCGCCCGAATCGTCGGTGATGTTGATAGGTTCCTTCGGCGGCGCGGAAAAAGTGACTGTGATGTCGCCGCGCTTGGCGTGCAGTTCGAGCGCACCGCTGACGCTTTCGAGGCGCACGTCCTCGTTGCCGGCATTGATCACGATCGGTCCCAACGCATCGGAAATCACAATATCGCTAGTATCGAGTTTCATCTCGCCCGGAAGCGCGGCCACCTCCACTGACGCGCGCGGCGAAGTGAAATGAACGCCCTTCGGAATATTGCGCAGGGCCACGT
>Ga0210385_10001233_pt1 | contig 16168 bp, 13 predicted proteins | sample IncBWH26OmetaG_FD_160107 | JGI IMG/M metagenome (GOLD analysis project Ga0210385, IMG submission 160107) | Forest soil microbial communities from Barre Woods Harvard Forest LTER site, Petersham, Massachusetts, United States - Inc-BW-H-26-O ...
GGCCTCGGGCAGGTCCGCGGCTAGCCGCGCGGCCAGCCTGGTCGAGGCCGTTCCCGCGGACGTGTTCACGATCAGCGCCAGGCCCTCCCCGGCCACCGAGACCGGCGCCTTCCGCGGCGGCCTGATCGCTACGGCCGGCCGCGTCGGCCGCCGCGGCCACCAGCGCAAGGTCGCCAGCCCCGCCGCGGCGCCGATGGCCGTCCCGGCCAGGACATCCGACGGGTAGTGGACGCCCGTGGCCACCCGCGAGGCGCCGACCGCCGTGGCCAGCGCGATCCCGGGCGCGGCCAGCGACGGCATCTCGATCGCCGCTCCGATGGCGAAGGCCGCCGCGTTCGCGGCGTGCCCGGACGGGAAGGACGAGCTACGGGGAACTCGCCGCAGCCGGCTTCGGACGGGAACGTCGGCGTAAGGGCGGCGCCGGCCCGTCAGGCCCTTGCCGATGACGTTGGCCGCCGCGCTGGCCGCCGCCATGCTGCCCAGGCCGCGCCACGCGGCCCGCCGGGCCTGCCGGTCGCCCGTGGCCCACAGCGCGGTGGCCAGCATCATCCAGAGGAAACCGTGGTCGGCCAGACGTGACAAGCCCGGCAGGACGTGGCCGGCCGGCCACGAGTCGGACCTGGCGACGCGTAGTGCTGCCGCCCGGTCGATCGCCGCCAGCCGGCGTATCAGGTCTGCGCCCCGGCCGAGGCAGGCTGCTGCCAGGTGGGCGCCGACGGGTCGTCCCCGTGTAGTGCCTTCATGAGCTGCTGCTCGGCGTCGTGCGGCAGCGAGGTCTTCAGCACCGTACCGCCGTAAGGCTTCAGCGCCTCGATGAACTTGTCCGGGGTCACCTTGCGAACGATGACCGTGATCGCGGATGTGCCGGGCTGCAGCATGTCCTGGACGCGCTGCCGGAATTCGTCCTTGACGCCGAGATTCCCGGCCGCGCCGAGCGCGGCCCCCATGATGCCCCCGGCCACGCCGACCACCGGCGCGAGCGGCCACAGGAAGATCAGCCCGATCAGCACGCCCCAGAACAGGCCGCTAAGGGTGCCCCAGGTCACCGCGTGATGGGCCGGGGTCGTGACGTGCAGCCTCCCCTTCTGGTCGCGCCTGATGATGGCCGCGTCCTCCAGGTCGACCAGGAAGTCCTCCTGCAGACTGACGAGCTCGTTCCAAACTTTCTCGGCGGTCTCTTCCTCCGGGTAGCCGATGACGATCAGATCACTCATGCAGGCCTCCCATGCTGGACATGCCGATCGTTCCAGGCTTGCCGCGCGGGCTCGCGCGCACATCAGCAGATCGGATAGTTCCGGGACTGACTGGGCAACGCGCCCGGTCCTGGGCGCCAGCTGTACCGTCGGCCCGGGATGGCTCCCGCACCGGATGGACCCGGCGCCCCGGGGCGCTGGTCACCTGGCCCCTGACCGGCCAGCGCAGCCAGCGATCCTGCGGCGATGCCCGGGTTAGGCTGCGGTGGTGGCGGAATCTACCCCTTCCCGGACCGCGCTGGTACGACGGGCACGCCGGATCAATCGTGAGCTGGCACGCCTGTACCCGGACGCGCATATCGAGCTGAATTTCGCCTCTCCGCTCGAGCTGCTGGTCGCGGCGATCCTGTCCGCCCAGACCACCGACCGGAAGGTCAACGAGGTCACCCGGGTGCTGTTCGCCCGGTACCGTACCGCCACTGACTACGCGGCCGCCGACCAGGCGGAGCTTGAGAAGGTGATCGCGCCTACCGGGTATTTCCGGGCTAAGGCGAAGACTCTCATCACCCTCGGCCAGGCGTTGAGCGATCGGTTCGGCGGGGAAGTTCCTGACACTCTTGAGGAGCTTGTAACCCTACCGGGCGTGGGCCGCAAGACCGCCAACCTGGTACTCGGCGGTGCGTTCGGGAAGCCGGGCATCGTGGTGGACACCCATTTCGCCCGGCTGGCGCGACGGTTCGGGTGGACCGCGCACACCGACCCGGACAAGATCGAGCACGACGTCACCGGGCTGCTGCCCCAGCGGGAGTGGACCGCGGCGTCCCACCGGGTGATCTGGCACGGCCGCCGGGTCTGTCACGCCCGCAGGCCCGCCTGCGGCGCATGCGGAGTGGCCCGCTGGTGCCCGTCGTTCGGCACGGGCCCGACCGGCGAGGCGACCGCCCGCAAGCTCGTCAAGACCGGTCCCTTTTCGTGACCGGACCCGGATGCTGGTGTGCCCTTTAGCACTCCCTGGGGAACGGGCCGGGCGCGCTACCCGCCGGGCGTGCCGGGCCGGTCGGGGTCCCCACCAGGGCCGGTCAGTGTTCCCACCAGGGCCGGGTGGCGGCCCCGGCCACGGTGGCGGGCGGGCGCTCGGACGGCACGCCGTGCCGCCCTGACGCAGGCGGCCGGGGGCCGGGAACCTCCAGGTCGCTGCGGGATCCGACCTTCGCGTAGCCCAGGAACAGGACGCCGCTGACGATGGTGACCGCGATCCACAGCCACTGCCCGTTGACCCGGCTCCAGTCGTTCAGCCCGTGCAGGATCGCTGCGATGACCAGCCCGATCCAGCTCACCGCGAACCACTTGTGCCGCCCGGTGGCCGCCAGCCCGATGAAGTAGCCGGTCAGGCCGGCCCAGCAGGCGTGGGTGATCGGGTCGGTGAGGAACCGCCAGACGAAGTCCAGGACGAAATACCGCACCGGGCCGATCAGCACGGCGAACACCGACTCCGGCGCGGAGTGGCCGGTGAGGATCAGCTGCTGGATCGAGGGGAGGGCCGACTGCACGGTCAGGTAGAACTCCGCCAGGCCGTTGACCGTGAAGTAGTGCACCACCTCGCTGGCCCCGAACACCAGGCCGCTGACCGCGCCGAGGAACAGGTAGTCCTTGGGCGTCAGTTCGTGGCGTCCCCCGAGCCGGTAGATCACCGCGACCGCCAGCACCGGTATGGCCTTGGCCAGTTCCTCCGGCAGGCCGACGCTCCAGATGCTCGGCCCCAGGCCCGCAGTCTCGGCGTGCAGGTCGACCTCCAGCGTGACGGCCAGCGGCACCTGTGTCGCCAGCGCGATCACCGTCACCAGGACGAGCATCGGCCTGGTCACGTGTGCCGGCCGGATGATCACGCCCAGCAGCAGCAGCCAGGCGACCGCGAAATACGCGGCGAAGATCCAGGCCACGTGGTCGAACGTGCTCGCGCTCGGGCTCGGCCCCAGGATGACCAGCGCGATCGTCGGCACGCAGATCAGCAGCAGGAACAGCGCCACCGGCCAGCTGCGCAGGGAGTGGTGCCGGATCCAGTCCCCCAGCGGGAGCAGGTCGCCCGCTTGCCCGGCTCGTCGTTGCTGCGGGGGCCGGGGCGAGGGCGGGACCGGGGCCTGAACGGGCCTCATCGTGATCATCTCCCTGACGCTCGGGTGTCCCGCCACCATGACACACGCCTCTGCGGCGGGCATCCCCTATCTATGCAGCGGCGAGAGCCTCAGCCCAGCGGCGCGCAGCTCGGCCTCCGCCGCCTCCTCGAGCGCCACTAGGAGCGAGACCGCCGTCCCCGTATCCGGACCGACGGCCAGCACCCCCGGCAGGACAGCGTCGAGGAGACCTGGCGCATCGTGCAGCCGCTGCTCGGCCATCCGCCCGTCATCCGCCCCTACCCGCGCGGATCCTGGGGACCCGACGGCGCGGAGGCCCTGGTCCGCGGTCACCCGCGCTGGCAGTCGCCGTGGCTGCCCGCCGATGGCTGAGCCCGTGAGACGCCGCGGCTCGTAACCGCGGACCAGCGACTGCGTCGATCTGCGTATCCGGCTGATACGTGTAGGCCGCCTCGCGCACGGTCTCGCCGCTCTCCAGGGCCGCGCCGAGTGCGCCGCCCAGCGTCGCGATCGAGGTGGCCAGCCAGGCCAGTCTCACCTGGTCGGCCACGCCGACCGGCTGCCCGAGGACCACGCCGAGCAGGTTGCCCGGCACCAGCAGCAGCGCCGCGGCGAGCATGATCGCGAATAGCGCCAGGTACAGCGTGGCCACGCCAAGGCCGACCGTGGCCGCGGTGACGATATTGAACAAGGCGACCTGCTCGCGCGCCGCCGGGTGCGGGCTGCGCTCCCACAGCCCGGTGGCGATCACGATCGTCACGGTGATGCCGGCCACCGAGCCAAGACAGATGATGGTCAGCCGCAGCGGCCCCAGATAGTGCGACAGGCGCCAGATGTCGCTGGTCACCAGCGCGAACACCCCGGCCGCGAAGGCCACCGCCAGCGCGCGCATGAGCCGCAGCGCCAGCCGCCACGGCCGGTTGGCCCGCAGCATGCCCAGCAGCAGCCAGATGTTGCCGGTGATGACCCGCGCGACAAAGCCCACGCCGTGCTCGCCGCGCTCGGTGCGGTCGCCCAGTTCGCGCATCCGGCGGGTCACGGCCTGCGCCAGCGGAGCGGCGTCCGCAGCCGGCGCCAGGTCACCGAGTAGGTGCCCGACCAGCCGCACGATCGTCTCGGCGGTGCGCTTGCGCACCGACACGGGGCCGAGCGCGGGCATGGACAAGACCGCGACGCCATGGGTCGCGCTGACGTGAGCGATCACCGGCCGCCGCGCGGTCTGCAGCGGTAGATCGGTCACGCACACCGCCAGGTGCCAGCCGCGCTCGAGGAGCATCCTGCGCCCCGCCTCGATCAGCGCGCTGAGGTCGGTCGGCGGCTCGGCCAACCGGTCGGAGACGAATTCCACCCGCCACCGAACTCCCGGCAGTTGCCCGGCGAGCCGGTCGGCGATCTCCCCGACTAGGCTCTCGGTCAGCTCCGACGCGGGTCCCGGCGAGGCCAGCAGGCCGATGACCAGTTCCGGCTGCCGTGAGGTCTCAGCACCGCTCTGCGAGCCCGGGCCCTCCGCCACGATTCCATTAACCGCCACGGAGGCCATGTTCACCAGGCGGGCGCGCCGCCCACATCACCCGGTCGGCTAGCCGGACGGGTCGTCGTGCCTGAGAGCCACGACATCCCGGATGATGGAGCCAGGCCGCGATGAAGCCAAGGGCGAGCTGCCAGCCCCGGTCGTCGGCGTTCCGGGTGGTCATATCCGCCACTCTCGCAATGTGTCGGTGCCCTGTCTTCCTTCCACCGGGCGAAATGCCAGGTGGCTGCATGCCCGCCCGGCTACCCGATCGGGGGATGACAAAACGCCCGGTAAACCGGCCACAGGCCGTCTCGGCAGTTCCGCGGGGTTCTCGATCCCGCTCCCACGAGTCATCAGGCGTCCTGCCCGTCCCGGGCATGCTCCACCGCGATGCGGGTCAGCTCGACCCGTGACGTTATGCCGAGCTTGCGGAACACCTGGCGGAGGTGGAACGCGACCGTGTGCGTGCTGACGAACAGCTGGCCCGCTATCTGCTGGTTTGTCATGCCCTGGGCGACGAGCCGGGACGTGGCGAGTTCGGTGTCGGTGAGGCTTTCCCAGCCCGTCGCGGGCCTCTTCCCAGTGCTCCAGTGCCGGCGCCGTATCCCCAGCTTGCGCAGCCGCTGGCGCATGCGCGCCACGTCTCTGCCCGCGCCCATGCTCGCGTATCCGCGCAGCGCCTCGTCAAACACGCGGGCGGCTTCGTCCTCATCGCCCGACCTGGCGAGCAGGACGCCCTGGTCCTCGGTCGCGGATGAGCGGACCCACGGGTCAGTCAGCTGGGCGGCCGCGTGCCGCAGGCAGGCGACGTCGGCGGTCACCAGCCCTTCGGCATAGGCGGCCGCGGCCCGCACGGCGGGGATCGTGGGGTTGGCCTGGGACGTTTCACTGAGGACGGAACAGATGCCCGCCGCCTGCGCGCGATCTCCCGTGGCCAGGGCGGCACGGACCAGCCAGGGCCCGTTCCCCGGATCCGCCAGCAGAACAGACCGGTGCTCCCCGAGTTCCCCAACCACGTCCGCCAGATAGTCCAGCGCGGCCCGCGGGCCACGGCGAGCCTCGAGAACCTGAGCCGCCACCAGGCGTGCCGCGCCCATCCTGTAGGCCGATCCGTAGAACCGGCGGTCATCCGCCAGCCGCCCGGCGTAGCCGTCGGCCACGCGCAGATTCCCCCGGCGGAGGGCGACGGTGGCGAGCACCGGCAGCGCTAGCGTGTCGTGTCCGGCGGCCCCGTTAGTGCCCGCCGCCCTGGACGCAGCCTGGGCGTGCGCCGCCGCGTCGTCGAGCCGGCCCGCCACCAGCGCGATCCGGGCACGCAGGGCTTCGCCGATTCCGTCCGGCCATGGGCTCATCGCGGACACCCCGACCGATTCCGCGAAGTCCACTATCGGCGTTGCCTCGCCGGCCCGGCCGATGTCGATCAGCCCCATGGCGAGGAGAAAATGGGCGTTGAAATGGGTGGTCTCGTACGGCCCTTCCGCCGCTTTCCTGGCTGCCTGGGCAGCCAGGTCCAGCGCTTCGGTGGGCCTGCCGGCGTCCCAGCTGGCCATCGCGAGCGCTACCGTCGCCGCGACCACGACCTCACCGCGCTTGGCGCTCGGTTCCGCGAGAACGCCCCGGGCCAGCCGATCGGCCTGCCTGTTGCTGCGCAGCCCCAGCCACGACCACAGCAGGGCCATGGTCGCGTCGGCGCGCAGGCTCGGTGTGAGGTCGAAGTTGGCCAGCACGGCCTGGGCTTCGATCATCGCCTCTGTGGCCCGCCCGGTCAGCGCGAGCAGCGACGACAGCGCACACCGCAGCGCCGCGCTGTCCGGCGCTGACAGGGGCACGGCGAGCGCCGAGCGGACCAGGGTCTCCGCCGCGTCCAGCTGGCCCGCCGCCGTGAGCGCCTTGACGGTGGCCGCCGCGCGGGCGGCCCGGCCCGGGTCGGTCGGCGCGGTAAGCGCGAGGGCCCCCGTCCCCAGGTCGGCCGCGGCCTGGGGAGCGAATGGCAGCAGCTCCGCCGTGGCGCGATCGAGCCCGGCTAGGCCGACGGCGTCCCCGGGACGGGCCCCATTGAGCAGGTGACGCGCCGCGGGAACCGCCGAACCGCACCGCGCGAGGAGCATGTGCCCGAATTGCCAGTGCAGCGCCTGCCGGACGGATTCCGGCAGCATCTGCGCCGCGGCCTGCCGGACGAACTCGTGCGTGAACGCCAGGCCGTCCGGTGCCGCCGTGAGCAGGTGCGCGGACACCGCTTCGTCGAGCGCGGCAAGCAGGGCGCCCGGCGACTGGTTCATTATCTCGGCGACGTCCTCGAGCCGGAAGGAGCGCCCCAGGACCGACGCCGTCTCGGTGAACTGGCGGCTGCCTGCGGATAGTCCCTCGAGCCGGCTTGCAGCCAGCATACGCATCCGCTGCGGAACGTGGGCGGACGCCAGGCTGGCCCGCCCCCCGGCGACGGTGATGCCTTCCTCGTCCAACAGCCCGAGGAAGGCCTCGGCGAGCACGAAAGGGTTTCCCGCGGCGTCGGCCGCGAGCTGGATCAGCGTCGCGTCGGGAACGGCGCCGAGCACGTCGCCGATCAGGGCGATCTGGGCTTCCGCACCAAGCGGCCCCAGGGTGATCCGGGTGGCCCCGTCGCCTTCGAGCCGGTCGAAGAGAAGCTCGGCCGCGCCCGGGTGCGGCGGCCTGTTCTTGCCGAGGATCCAGGACAGCGGGTACGAGGCCAGCAGCCGCGGCAGGGACTGGAGCGCGCGCATGGTGTGCTGGTCGGCGCAGTGGACGTCGTCGGCGGTCACGAGGACGGGTCCCGCGCTGGCCAGTTCCTCCAGCCCGGCGAGGACCGTTCTGGCCGTGGGCGCCGCGGTCGTCGTGGCGTGGAGCGCGCCGAGCAGCGGCGCCAGCGGCGTGGGCCGGCTCAGCTCATTGGCGGCGGCGGCGACGAGGTGGAAGTCCCGCCCCCGGGCCTCCCGCCCCGCCGTAGCGAGCAACAGCGACTTCCCCGTGCCGGGGTCGCCCTCCACGAGCAGCACTTTGCCCTGGCATTCCCCGGTGCTCGCCAGCAGGCCGAGAACGGCCTCGTACTCCGCGGCCCGTCCCCGCATCGGTCTGTCGTCGGTCGGATCGGCCATGGGCGTGCCCCCAAACAGGTCCACGCTTACCTACCAGGCCTTTAAGTACCCCAGGCCGATGAGAGGGAACCTCTGACACGCGCGCTTCCGAAGCGGCGCATCCGGATGCGAGTCACCGCCGGTACGTTCGGGAAAAAAATCAAGATTCATCCGAACGAGGCCATGGTGACTCCCGTCCGCAGACCACGGCTGCGGAGCGCGCGGCAACGAGGGCGCGGGCGATCGGCGCGGGGGAGGGATCCGCCGACCGCCCGCACGGCAGGCGGGTCGCTTAGGGGGAGACCACGAGATGGCTCTCCACCGCGGCGATCCCGGGCGCCGCGGCCGCTGCCGCCCTGGCCGCGCTCGCCTCCTGGATGGAGTGCACGTGCCCGTACAGCTTCGCGGTGTGGTCAGATACCTGGATGCTGATGTGGCGCGCGTCGATCTCCGCTTCGCGCTTGAAGGTCTCCTCGATCACTTGCTGGACCTGCGCCGGGCTCGCGGGCGGCCTGACCGTGATCGTGTCGGTCACACCGACGACGCCGCGGACCTGGCGGACCATCCGCTCGACTTCGCGGCGCTGGTACTCGTAGTCGACCTCGCCGTCGAGCGTGACCCAGCCGTTCTGTACCCGGGCGTGCACCTTGCCCTCGGGGACCTGCACGTTGTTCTCCAGGACGTGCGCGATCGCGGTGGCGATATCGGAGTCGCCCCGCGGCCCGCCGAGCAGCTTGACCTCCAGTTCGTTGGCCACGGCCTTGACCCCGTAGACCCGCTCGGCGGCCCGGGCGGCGGCCAGCTTCTCCACGTAGGTCGGGACGCTGCCCGCCAGGGTCACCGCGCCGTCCTTTACCGCGACGCCGATGGCGTCCGGGTCGGTGATCTGCGGGTCCCACAGCAGTTCTTCGATGACGTCATCCCTGATCTCACCGTCGGTTTTCATCGCCTCACCTCTCGTGCGCCTTTGCTTGGCGTCATTACCAGACTGCCGCCGGCGGCGCGGGCACCACATCACTCGTCTCGGTAGGTCACAGCTCGCGGTGATCGCCGTCGAGTGCACTGAATCTAGGAGGGATCGATCATGTAATACTCCAGGTGTTCCGGCTCTCCGGAGTCAGCATCACCGCCCGCAGCCCAGCGCAATCAATGAAGGAGACGGCGGACAGGTCGAGCAGTAGCCGGGGGCCGTGCATGCGTATTATTCGCAGCAGGAGTTGCTGCGTCCCCAGAGCGCGATGCCCTGGTCGGCTGTGAGGCCCGGCGCGATTGCGTGACAGCCGCGAGGACTAGCCAGGTTGAGGATGTGGCCGTATCCCCGGATGGGAAGCTGGCGCCGGCGCGTACCTCCGTCCGGATAGTGAGACGCCTGGCCAATTGGCGGTCCTCCGGCCAGGTGCTCAACGTCCAGTTCTGGACCAGGGTTCTAGCCGAGCGGGTGATGCGGCCATCCGAGCCACCCTGCACGCTTGCGGGAAGGCTCCAAGAGTCCGGCGCAGTATCGGCGCATGTTTACGGCATTGGCTGCAGCTCGGACACGATGAAGAAGGTGCGGCATGCTGTGGTTCTTTGCCGTCGCGGCGGCGATCGGGGCAGCCCTCTGGGGCGCCGTCCGAATCGAGCCAGGCCTCGGGCCGGTGTCTGCCGGCGACAGCGGTCCCGGGCCCGCCGGGAAGGCGCTAGGCTGCCGGGCCCGGAGGCGAATGCCCGCCGGGCGGTGCAGGGACCTGCCGGGTGGCAGGCGGTCGCGCATGCCACCCGGCGCCCGCTCCGCCGTCGTGCATCGCTGCGGGCAAGCCGGCGGTCGCAGGTGCCAGCGGCTGATCGCCAACAGCTCGAGCTCGGTCTCGACACCGTGATCGCGGCCTGGGGACATCCGGTCGCCGGCGGGGAGCTGCGGCGCCTCAGCGTGGCCAGGGCCCTGCTGGCGAACCGCCCCGTCCTCCTTCTCGACGAACCGACTAGCCACCTCGACGCCGCGGCGGCAGGCGCTGTCGTGGACACAGTGCTGGAGCTGGCAGCGGACCGCTCGCTGCTGTGGGTTACCCACAGGTCCGCGGAACTGGGCGTCTTCCCGCAGGTCCGCAGCCTTCCTGGGATGCCGGGCAGCTCCTTACGCGGGCGGCCGGAATCATCCGGAATCCTTACTGGTCTTTTCGCCCGCATTCTCGTCCGTGCTCTCGTCCGGCACGAGCGTGACAGGGCACCGGGCCTTGAGCAGAACGTACTGGCTGACCGTTCCGGGCATCACGGACCTGCCCGGGTGGGTGGCCAAGACAATGAGCTGCGCGTGCGCCTCGCGGGCCGCCTCGATGATCACGCGCCCGGCAAGCCCCGCCGAAACACGCACGCTGGCCTGACCGGCTTCAGCACCGAGTTCATGGTCGACAGTGGCGCGCAAGTCCGCCTCGGCGGCGGCCCGCTCTTCCGACTGGGTATGCATCGCGCTGCTCGGGAAGCCGCCCGGCGGGCTGATGGGCAGTTCGTATGCGGACACCGCGACCAGGGACGCTTGCCGCCACCGGGCTTCCTGCGCAGCGAGCCGCAGGGCCGCCTTGGATGCCTCAGAATTGTCCACTCCGACGATAACGGTCATGTTCATCACCTCCTGCGTTCACTTTGCCCAACCTCGGTGAGGGGTGGCGCGACCGCTTCCAGGGACTTGCCCTCGGCATTGATCCCGAGCACGGCCTCAATGACGCCGCCGAGAATCATGATGCCGCCGCCGACCAGGTATCCGATGGCCAGGTTGGCCCGGTTAGAGCCGTTGCCGATCAGCGCGCCGTAGAAAGCCGGCCCGATGGCTCCGACGATCTGGGCGATGGCGAAGAACACCGCGAGAGCTTCGGCCCTGATCTCGATCGGGAAGATCTCGCTGACCGTCAGGTAACCGGCGCTCGCTCCCGCGGAGGCGAAGAAGAAGATGACGATCCAGATGAAGGTCTGCCCCGCGGCCGACAGGATCCCCGCGGCGAACAGCCAGGCGCTGAAGGCGAGTATGGCGCCTGATATCACGTACGTACCGGAGATCATCTTCTTGCGCCCGACGGTGTCGAACAAGTGGCCGAGCAGCAGCGGGCCGGCCAGGTTGCCGACCGCGAACGCGAGGCCGTACAGCGGGACCGTGTTGTTGCTGACGTGGTAGAACTTCGTGAGCACCAGCGCATAGGTGAAGAAAATCGCGTTGTACAGGAACGACTGCGTGATCATCAGTGTCGCGCCAAGGACGGCTCGCTGAGGGTAGTAGCGGAATGCGACGCGCAGCAGCGTCAGGTATCCGTAGCGCTTCTCGGGCACGATGGCGATGGCGGCGCTCTCGGGGACAGGATCGAGACGCTGGCCGTCTCTGATCGCGGCTTCCTCGATGCGGCGGATCGCCTCCTCGGCCTCTCGCTCCCGGCCGTGAGTCATGAGCCACCGCGGGCTTTCCGGCAGATTGCGCCGCACGAAGATGATCACGAACGCGAGGGCCGGGCCGACCAGCCAGGCGATGCGCCACCCTGCGCCCGTTCGCACCGAGCTGAGCAGCAGGAACGTCGTGAGAGTGCCGATGATCGCGCCGAGCCAGTAGGTGCCGTTGATCCAGACGTCAGTCCGTCCGCGGTACCGTGCGGGCATCATCTCGTCGATCGCCGAGTTGATCGCCGAGTACTCGCCGCCGATGCCCATGCCGGCGATGACCCGGGTCGCGTAGAGATAGACTATCCAGCCGCCGCCCTTCTGAGTGGCGGCCGTCAGGGCGGTACCGAACAGGTAGACCGCGAGAGTCCAGACGAACAGCCTGCGGCGGCCAAGGCTGTCGGACAGCCTCCCGAACACCAGCGCCCCGATCACCTCGCCGACCAGGTAGACGGTGCCGATCGAGGCCGCCTGCGCCGTGCTCAGGTCCAGCGTGTTGGCCTGGGTCAGTTTGCTCGATACCGAGCTTGCGATCGTGACGGACAGGCCGTCGAGCACCCAGGCGGTGCCGAGACCGAGAACGAGGCGGGTGTGGAAAGGCGTCCAGCGGAGCCGGTCGAGCCGTGCCGGGATGGTACTGCGGATCGGCTGCTGTGGTCGCTCGGTGACGGTTGCCATTGAGCACCTCCCGCGACATTCGGGCAGCGGCCCCGCAGCGCAGGGCCACCGTATGTTCATGGACGGTAGCCAGGCCCGGGGTCGGCCGACATCCCCCAACCGCATAGCTCGGCGGCCTGCCTGGATCATCTGGTCTCGCACCGTCGGTGCCCGGCGGAACGGTCGCCTGACGGCGGACCGGTGGCTAGGGACTAGCCGTTCTGGCGGTGTGGTGCCCAGCCGCCTGGGGAAGGGTAGGCGATATGCGAGGCACCGGGGACGGCGCGCTGTCACGTTTCACAGTGCCCCTCACTCCTTACTCCGCATCAACAGTTCCGCTCGAGGGCATCAGCCGCCCGTGCCCGGGAACTACCTAGTTTCATGATGTGCCGTCCGCCGTCCCCGGAAAGCATAGAGACATGCATTGCACGACGGGCGCGAGAGGACGGCGAGCATGACGATAGCGACCGATCCGCATCTGAGCCTGGTCCGCGCGGTGACACCGCGGACGCCGGAGGGCTGCGAGGAGTGCCTGGCGCTCGGTTCCCCGTGGGTGCACCTGCGCCTATGTCTGACCTGCGGTCACGTAGGCTGCTGCGATTCGTCGCCGCTCCGGCACGCCCGCGCGCACGCCTTCGCGGCCGGGCACCCGATCGTCCAGTCGTTCGAGCCAGGCGAGTCTTGGCGCTGGTGCTATGTCGACGAAGCCTACGTCTGATCCCTGCGGCCAGGTCGGCTCCCAGGACCTGACCCGCGCTCAGGATCCGTCGTCGACTGTGCTCGGGGACATCGCGGAAACCCCTGACCTGCAGGGGGCCTATCCGCGGCTGAGCGATGCCCAGATCGCCGCGCTGGCCGACGGGGGTGACTGCCGCGATACCCGGCGCGGGGAGATCCTGTTCAGGGAAGGCGACAGGAACTGCGACTTCTATGTTGTGCTGGCCGGACACGTAGGTTCTGTCGAGGGGCAGGGGACACGCGAGGAGCGCATCATCGGCGTGCACGGGCGCGGCCGATTCCTCGGCGAGCTCAGCCTGCTGACCGGCGAGGGGTCGTTGTACACCGCCCTGGCGCTGGACGCCGGCGAGGTCCTCGCGGTATCCGTCGCCCGGCTCCGGGGACTGATCGCCAACGATCCCGCGTTCGGCGACCTCATCCTGCGCGCCTACCTGCTCCGCCGCTCGATTCTGATCGGGCTCGGCGTTGGCCTGCGGGTCATCGGCTCGCGGTACTCACCGGATACCCGGCGGATCCGCGACTTCGCGGCAAGGAACCGGATCCCGGTTCGGTGGCTTGACCTAGAGACCGATCCGGCGGCCGAGGCTATGCTCACGCAGTTCGACGTGACACCCGATGACACTCCGATCGTGATCGTCTATGGGCGGCAGCTCCGCAACCCCAGTAATGCCGCACTGGCCGCCGCGATCGGGCTCCCCGCGCCGAGCACGCAGCGCGCAGGCTGCGACATGCTAGTGGTCGGGTCAGGGCCGGCGGGCCTGTCCGCTGCCGTGTATGCCGCCTCCGAAGGCATGCGAGTGACCGCCTTGGACGGCGTGGCCACCGGCGGCCAGGCGGGGACCTCATCGCGGATCGAGAACTACCTCGGGTTCCCGTCGGGTATCTCCGGCGCCGAGCTCGCGGACCGGGCGGTGCTCCAGGCGGAGAAGTTCGGTGCCCGGTTCGCCGTGCCAGCCGAGGCCACCTCCATTGAGCAGGACGGCGGTGATTACCGTGTTCACCTTGCCGACGGCACCTCGCTAACGAGTGCGTCCGTGGTCATCGCCACCGGTGCCCGGTACCGCCGGCTTGATGTGCCGCGCCTCGACTATTTCGAGAAGATGAGCGTCTACTACGCGGCATCGCAGGCTGAGGCGCTGATATGCCACGGCGACCCAGTTGCGATCGTCGGCGGCGGCAACTCAGCGGGGCAGGCCTCCGTCTTCCTGTCCGCGCACGCCGCCGACGTCACGCTCATAGTTCGCGAGGATGATCTGGGCGAGCACATGTCGCGCTACCTCATCGAGCAGGTCACGCGGCTCCGGAACGTGCACGTCATGGTGCATACCGAGGTGCGGGAACTGCACGGCGGCCAGGCGCTAGAGGCGATCGCGGTCGCCGACAGCCGTACCGGCATGCGGCGCGTCCTTCCGGCCCGCGCGCTCTTCGTCTTCATCGGCGTCGCGCCGTGTACAGGCTGGCTAGGCACCCTGGTTGACCTCGACAGTCAAGGCTTCGTCCGCACCGGGGCGAGCGCGCCGCCCAGTCCGGGCGCCGACCCGGCCGGAACAGGGGCCTTGCTGCTGGAGACCACCAGTCCCGGCGTCTTCGCCGTTGGCGATGTCCGCAGCGGCTCGGCCAAGCGGGTCGCCGCGGCCGTCGGCGAGGGCGCGATGGCGATCCGGCTCGCCTTCGAGAGAACCCGACCAGCGTAGGCCGTCGAGGCTTGTGGAGGAGGCAATGCCATGCCGGTGATGGGCTTCACTAGATTCGAGCGCTTTTTCCGGGCTGCGGGCGGCGTGACCGTCGACCGGGACGACATAACGCGCTACCTCGATTTCGTGAACAACGCGATCTACGACCTGCTGCTCATGGGACAGGCCACCGCGAAGGCCAACACCCGCGACATCATCGAGCCCCGGGACCTGCCGGTAACTAAGGGCCTGCAGGAAAGCACGCACGTGTTCGGGCGCCTTGACGAGGAGATCGAGCTCGGGCCGATCCTCGAATCCCTGGCGACCCGGCCGCCGCTGGACTACGCGATCAGCGAGGCGACGCAGGCCCGGCTTCCGGAGCTGTTCGGCGGCATCAGCGTGGCTCTGGCCAGGACCTTCAAACTCCTTGACGCGGAGATCAAGGCCGTGCACAGCGCGGAATGGGAGCGCACCTTCAGCCTTTTCCGGCTGCTGATCTGAACGCCGGCGTCCCGCTGTCTCAGGACTACCAGGTTGAAGGATGTGCCCTTCCTGGCGACCAGGAACTGTAGTAACGGACGGCATCCCGACAGCCACGTTCTCAGCCACAGGAGGGCTAGCCATGGCAATGCTCCCGGTCCGCAGCGGTGGACGGAATCTCACCGTCGTCAACCCGTCCCGCGAGTTCGAGGACATCTACGACCGCATGGGTCAGCTGATGAACCTCGCCTTCGGCCTGAACCCCATCGACGGGGCGGACGGGGCGTGGGCCCCGCTCGCCGATATTTCCGAGACCGACAACGCCTACAAGGTCGAGCTCGATGTACCCGGTGTACACAAGGACCAGATCGACATCCAGCTCCAGGACCGGGAGCTGGTCGTCACCGGCGAAGTCCCCGAGTCCGAGCAGGAGGGCCGCGCGCATCGCCGCTCGCGCCGCACTGGCCGGTTCGAGTTCCGCACCTACCTGCCCGGTGACGTCAACGCCGACGGGGTGAACGCGGAGCTCTCCGAAGGGGTGCTGACGGTGACCATTCCGAAGTCAGAGGCGGCCAAGCCGCGCCACATCGAGGTCAGCGGCTGACCGGCCCCGCACGGTTTTCGCGTGCCCGCGGCGCCACGATGGCGGCGCGCCGCGGGCCGCGGGCTCTAACAGGAGGTAGCGATGGCAGTCGCAGTCGGCATCGACCTTGGCACCACCAACTCCGTGATCGCGGCGACGGTGGATGGCCAGCCAACCGTGATACCGAACGCCGAGGGGTCGCGTACGACTCCCTCGGTGGTGGCCTTTACGCCCCAGGGCGAGCGACTAGTGGGGCAGATCGCCCGGCGGCAGGCGATCTTGAACCCCAAGGGGACGATCTACTCCGCGAAGCGGTTCATCGGACGGCGTTACGACGAGGTCGCCAGCGAGGTGAACGCCGTGTCGTTCGACGTGGTCCCCGGGCCGGACGGCGCCGCGCGGTTCCAGGTCCAGGGCAGGCTGTACGCGCCGGAGGAGATCTCCGCTCTCGTGCTCCGCAAGCTCGCCGAGGACGCGTCAAAATTCCTCGGCGAGCGGGTCACCGAGGCGGTCATCACGGTGCCGGCGTACTTCAACGACGCTCAGCGGCAGGCGACCAGGGACGCCGGCCGCATCGCCGGCCTTGAGGTGCTCCGCATCATCAACGAGCCCACGGCGGCGGCGCTGGCCTACGGCCTGGACAAGAAGAGCAACGAGACGGTCCTGGTCTTCGACCTGGGCGGCGGGACCTTCGACGTGAGCATCCTC
>Ga0210385_10001234_pt1 | contig 16161 bp, 13 predicted proteins | sample IncBWH26OmetaG_FD_160107 | JGI IMG/M metagenome (GOLD analysis project Ga0210385, IMG submission 160107) | Forest soil microbial communities from Barre Woods Harvard Forest LTER site, Petersham, Massachusetts, United States - Inc-BW-H-26-O ...
GTGTGTTCAAGTCCAAGGTTCTGGATACGGATGAAAAATTCTCCTACACCTTTACCAAGGCGGGAACGTATCCCTACTACTGTACGATCCACCCCAAAATGACCGGCAAAGTCGTGGTGCAGTGAGCTAGCCACCAACCAAGTCACGCCCGGGCTTTGTCGATCATCGCTTTCCAAGTGCCTTTGGACTTGAGAATCAACTCGACCGCTTCGCGAACCGCGCCGTGCCCGGCAAGAGCTTTTGTTGTGTAGTGCGCAGCGTCTTTTGCCTCGGGGACGGCGTCACCTACGGCGACCGCCAGACCCGCACGGCGCATAAGTGGAATATCAGGTAGGTCATCGCCGACATAAGCGACAGCGGAGTCGGAAACACCCGCTTTTCGAAGGATTTCTTCATACGCCGGCATTTTTACTGGCTGTTTCATGTAGATAAACTCCATCTTCATTTCGTGCGCACGGCGGAGAAGTGCGGCGCTTTCGCGGCCCGTAATGCATCCCGTACGCAGACCGGCTGTCTGGGCCAGGGTTAACCCCTGGCCGTCATGAGCGTCAAAGGTCTTGATTTCGAGGGCAGTGCCGTCGGCCTGCGAGAGCAGAGTCACGCTGCCGTCGGTCATGGTGCCGTCCACGTCCATAAGAAGCAGTTCGATCCTTGCTGCGCGCTTCTTGAGGGCGGAAGAGATTTTAGGAAAGCGGGCCAAAGAAACCTCCAGTAGAAAAGATAAATGAAAGTCTAAGGGAAAAGCCTGGTCGATAGTACGCCAATACTGCTCCCCACCCGAGCCTGCACGACCTCGGTCGAGGAAGCCGGGTGATTATTTTGCGTACTACTTGTTACCATGAGCACTTGCGAAAAAGCGGGACCCAGTCATGAGCGCAGTCGTTGCACCGGACTCACCAAGTCTGTGGCGACCCCTGCGTGTGTCGACCTTCCGCAATCTGTTGATCGCAGACGTTGTCTCCGATATCGGCACCTTCATGCAGAACGTGGGCGCGGCGTGGTTGATGGTGTCGCTCGGCGCCGGGCCGATTTACGTCGCGCTCACCCAAACCGCCTCTTCGCTACCGTACTTTCTCCTGGCCCTTCCTGCGGGTTCTGCTGGCGATATCGTCGATCGCCGCAAACTGATTCTGTTTACTGAATCGTGGATGATGGGCGTGGCGCTGCTTCTGGCGGTCTTGACCATCGCCGGTTTCATGTCGCCCTGGCTGCTGCTGGTGTTGACCTTCGCACTCTCGGCGGGCGATGCGTTTGAAACCCCGACGTGGCGCGCCATCCTGCCTGAATTGGTGCCGAAGGAAGATCTTGCGCCAGCCTCAGCCCTTAACGGAATCGAATTCAATCTCGCCCGAGCCGTTGGTCCGGCGCTCGCGGGCGTCATCATAGCGGCTGCGGGCGTCGCCGCGGCATTCGTGGTGAACTTTGTGTCCTTCTTCGGCGTCATTCTGGTGGTTGCGAAGTGGAAAAGGCCGGTTCGCAAGCGAACGGCGCCGCCGGAAACCCTGACGGGAGCCACCGTCGCGGCCATCCGCTACGTCGGCCATTCCCCCGCAATCCTCACCGTAGTGCTTCGCACTGGCGTGGTCATGTTCTTTTCAAGCTCACTCTTTGCGTTATTGCCGACGGTTGCTCGCAGCGTGAATAAGACGGCAATCGGATACGGGCTCCTGCTCGGATGCTTTGGGGCTGGCGCAATCGTCGGTGCTTTGATTATGCAGCCGGCCCGCGCCCGGTGGTCGACGGAAATCATTGTCTCCGCCGGTGTGGTGATCTTAGGATCCGTGATTGCGGCGATCGCCGCCTTGCACCGGTTGAGTACACTCGCTCCGCTCATGCTGGTGGGCGGTGCGGCGTGGGTAACCTTCATTTCCTTGGTCAACGCTCTGGTTCAGAACCTGGCCCCGGATTGGGTGCGAGCCCGGGTTCTGGCAATCTTCATCTTGGTTTATCAGGGAAGTTTCGCTCTGGGAAGCGTTGCCTGGGGCGCTCTAGCCCAACGGGCAGGCATCCGGGCTGCTCTCGTCAGTGCCGGCATTGGAACGATCGGGACAGTGGTGTTCGCGCTTTTCGCAAGGCTTCCCGATTCCACCGCTGATCTGTCTCCATGGAACCACTGGCGTATGCCTGTTGTCGTCCAAGAGCTTCGAGCTGACCTTACCCAGGGACCGGTACTGGTCACGGTCAAGTACTCTGTCATTCGAGAACGCGAAGCAGAGTTCGTGGCAGCAATCCATCAATATGGGCGTATACGGCGTCGCGACGGTGCGTACCGATGGGGGATCTTCCGTGACACCGAAGTCGAGGATCGTTATCTGGAAATCTTTCTGGTGCATTCGTGGGCTGAACACCTGCGTCAGCACGAACGGCAAACACAAGCAGACCGCGAACTCGAGCTGCGCTTGAACAGTTATGTTGTCGCCGAGCCCGAAGTGCATCACCTTATCTATTCATATTCGAAACAAACCTAGCGCCCAACCGAGTGCCCGGCCTGCCTTTGCCCCGTGAATGCATCCGGTGCTAAACTGCGCGAATGGCTGCCAAGAAGAAAACCAGCAAGAAGTCGACGAGATCGAAGAAGACTGCGGGCCGGAAAGCAAAACCCACGAAGAAACAAGTGCGGAAGGGAAGAACCCCTAAGAAGTCGGCGAAGAAGAAAGCCGCGCCAAGCACAGCAGCGAAAAAGGCGAAAAAGAAGAGCCTGAAGAAAGCGGCTAGTGGCAAGACCAAAAGTGTGCGCAGGCTGCAGGGTGCGAAGAGACCCCAAGGGCGGAGTGGGGCGGGATTCGCGCGCGAAGTGCCGGAATCGCGCTCGGGCGAGGAATCGGGAGATCTCCAAGGCTTGTCTGACGTCGAAACAGCAGATTCGGAAAGCGTCGACGAATTGATCGAGGAGGGAAACGCCTTCGAGGCTGGCGTTGTGTCCGGCGTGGAAGACGCCGAGAACGCCGATGAAAGCGAAGTTCACACGCATGAGGTGCCGGAGGATGACGTGCCCGCCGAATACCTCGATGAAGACTGATTTGCCGTGAAAACCTAAAAGGCGAGCCAGCTTCCTAAGCTACGGCCAGGTAGACGTAACGCAGAATGAACAGAATCGTGAGTATCCAGATCAGCACGTTTACCTCGCGAATCTTCCCAGCCGCAGTCTTCACCACCGTGAAGGAAATCAGACCGAGGCTCAGACCGGTTGCGATGCTGAAGGTAAGAGGCGTAGCCAGCATGGTGATGAACGCCGGGACCGCCTCGCTGAAGTCTCTCCAGTCGACTTGCGCAATGGATTGCGTCATCAATACGCCCACTAGAATCAAAGCCGGTGCCGTCGCGTAGGCCGGAATCGCGCTGGCCAGCGGCGAGCAGAAGGTGGCCAGCAGGAAGAGCGCCGCGACAGCAACGTTGCTCAGCCCAGTACGAGCTCCGGCAGCAACTCCGGCCGCACTTTCGATATAGCTCGTAACCGTAGAGGTTCCGGTCAAGGCGCCGACAACAGTCCCCACGCCGTCTGCTACCAGGATTCGGCCAACGCGGGGAATCTTGCCATCCTTGACGAAGCCGCCCTGCTCGCACACTCCTACCAGAGTGCCGACGTTGTCGAAGAGATCGACGAAGAGAAAGGCGAACAGGATTTCGAGCAAGCCGAGATGGGCCGCGCCACGAAAATCAAGCTGTAAGAAAGTAGAGGAGGGATGGGGCATCGCGAAGATCGCCGTGGGCCACGTTGCGATCCCGCGAAGAATTCCGACCAGCGTGGTACCAAAAATACCGATCAGGATGGCGCCATGCATTTTCCGCGACATGAGGACCAACGTCAGGCCAAGGCCGAAGCAGGCCGTCTGCACTTCTTTGTCAGCGAAGCTGCCGAGCCCGACAAACGTAGCCGCATTCGCCACCACGAGCTTTGCGTTCCGCAATCCCACAAACGCGATAAACATTCCAATCCCCGCGGCTGTCGAGTGCTTCAGGCAGTCGGGCATGCCGTTAACAATTTGTTCGCGAATCCGCGTCACCGTGAGCACGAGAAAAAGTACGCCTGAACAAAAGACCACCGCCAGCGCCGTACGCCACGGCACATGCATGGCGAGGCAAACCGAATAAGTGAAATAGGCGTTCAGAGACATACCCGGCGCTAACGCGATGGGATAGTTCGCGTAAAGTCCCATGACCAGCGTGGCCACGGCAGCGGAGGCGCAGGTCGCGAACACCACCCCCTCCACCGGCATTCCCGCCTGGGCAAGAATCTGCGGATTCACGACGATGATGTAGGCCATCGTGACAAAGGTAGTGAGGCCACCCAGCATCTCCTGCTTCACGGAAGTGTGATTCTCGGTGAGCTTAAAGTAGCGATCGATCAAATCGTTCCCCCAGGGTTGAGGCTGGCGCCACCGACTCAGTATTCGATCTTATTACTCTTGTTTTCCCACGCACGAAACGCCGCTAACGCCTCTTCGCGCATCATCTGAATCATCGGAATCTTGCGCTGCGAATGCGGTTGGGCGAGCTCACGGTAGATCAGTGAATCGTCAAACCCGATCCGGGACGCGTCCGCATCGGCGTTGGCAAAATAAACGCGAGAGATCCGAGCCCAGTAGATTGCTCCCAGACACATAGGGCAAGGCTCACAAGAGGTGTAGATTTCGCAGCCTTCGAGGTCAAAAACGCCAAGTCTCTTGCAGGCCTCGCGGATGGCCACCATTTCTGCATGAGCTGTCGGATCATTGGTGGAAGTGACCTGATTCGCGCCTTCGGAAATGACGGCGCCGTCTTTCACCACAACCGATCCGAAGGGTCCGCCGCGTCCCGATCGAACGTTGTCAATCGAGAGCTGAATGGCGCGGGCCATGAAAGGATTGTCCATGTTCGGTTCTTGTTTCGATTATCTATCTGCAACGTCAGGATATGCCGGCGCCAGCAACCCGAGAACTCGCGGATCATTCGATATGGCAGCCCTCTCTGGGTGATGCTTTTCAGCGCCAGCTTTAACTGCGTCGCCTGTGGCCATCACTTTGCCCCGCTTGATCGGCGGATCTTCGCGTAGCCAGGCTTGATCACAGAATAAATGAAGTCGCAGCGCTGTCGATACGGCAAGAATGCGCTCTTCATCGCATTGATCGTGATCCTCTCAAAGTCATCCAGGGTCAAACCAAAGGTTTCGGCTGCGGCTTCGAATTCCTGCGTCATGGTTGTGCGGCTCATCAGCCGGTTGTCCGTATTAAGAGTCACGCGAAATTTCTCCTGATAAAGAATCCGGAAAGGATGCTCTGCCAGACTCGGCGTGGCGCCAGTGTGAACGTTGCTCAGCAGGCAAATCTCCAGCGGGATGCGCTTATCCAGAACATATTGAGCCAGATCGCCCAACTTAACTGCCTTGCCGTCCACCACGGCGATATCGTCGATCAACCGCGTCCCGTGTCCAATGCGGTGCGCTCCGCAATACTGAATGGCCTGCCAGATCGATTCTTTTCCGAAGCCTTCGCCGGCGTGAATCGTGATATTGAAATTCTCGCGCTGGATGTAATGAAACGCATCGACATGCTTCTTCGCCGGAAAACCGCCTTCTTCGCCCGCCAGATCAAAGCCGACCACGCCTCGCGCTCGAAAATCGACTGCAAGCTCTGCCATTTCGAGCGAGGTGTTCATGCTGCGCATCGCACAAATAATCAAACCAGAGGAAATTCCGAAGTCTTTCCGTCCCCGCTCCAGTCCTTTCAACACTGCCGCCACAATCTGCTGATGGGTCAATCCTTTCTGGGTGTGAAAAATGGGCGCAAAACGGGTTTCAAAATAAACAACTCCTTCTCGGCTCAGATCCTCGGCTTGTTCATACGCGACTCGCTGCAGTGCCTCTTCGGCCTGCATCACCGCAATCGTATGCGTAAAGCCTTCCAGGTATTTTCCGAGACTCCCTTGATTCGCCCCGCGGAAGAACCACTGGGAAAGCGCATCGGGATCTTCAGTTGGCAGGCCAGTGTACTTCGCATCTCTGGCCAGCTCAATGACAGTTCGCGGCCGCAGTACGCCATCCAGGTGTTCGTGCAAAAGGACTTTCGGAAGGCTCTGCAACAACTGTTTCTCAAATTTCATGCCGGGTGAAATGTTGCACGATAATACAACAGTTCTCAGACCAGATTCTCGACCATCCAGCGCGCTGCGGCTCGTTGTACAATCCCACCCCAGTCTGGCTCACGAAAGGATCGGCACAGCATGGAGCGCATGGCGCAGGAGTTCTCCCCGAATGCCGACTACGGTCTGCGTCGCGAGATTCTATCTCCCATGGAAACGCTTGCCCAGTCGGTCTCGACGATTGCTCCAACCACTACGCCTGCAGCCACCATCCCTTTGGTTTGCGCGCTCGCCGGCAACGGCACCTGGCTCGCATATGTGCTCGCGACCGCAGCGGTGCTGCTTGTCGCACTGTGCATCGGCCGCTATGCACGCCATTCAGCCTCACCCGGTTCGCTCTACACGTACGCTTCAATGACTCTGCCCCCATGGCTTGGCGCAACCGTAGCTTGGAGTCTCCTGCTCGCCTACGTAGCCACAGGATCCAGTGTCATCGGCGGTTTCTATCACTATGCGAACTTGCTGTTGCGCGACGCGACGGGCCATGTTTACTCAGCTGTATTGCTCGCCACTCTAGTCACCGCCGTTTCGATATGGATCGCCTACCGCGACGTAAAGATCTCAGCGCGCCTGATGCTCTGGATCGAAGCGGCGTCTGTGACCGTGATTGTGATCGTGGTCGCGCTGCTGCTGGTACGATATGGCTGGCATTTGGACTGGGATGAACTGCATCTCCGTGGCATGACTGGCAGTGGACTTCGCCTGGGGCTGGTGTTGGCTCTCTTCAGCTTTGTTGGTTTCGAGAGCGCGACCACTTTGGGCTCTGAGGCCCGCAACCCGCTGCAGACGATTCCACGCGCCGTCATCCAGAGTGCTGTTCTCGCCGGAGCTTTCTTTACAGTCTGCGCCTACGCGGAAGTGCTGGGCTTCCACGCTGCGGGGCAGGAGCTAGGCACCAGCCAGGCTCCAATGCATGTTCTCGCCCGAGTCGCCGACGTCCCGGTGCTTGGATTGCTGATCGATATCGGCGCGCTCGTCAGCCTGTTTGCCGGAACTCTGGCGTGCATTACCGCGGCAGCGCGTGTATTGCTGCTGATGGCACACAACGGGCTCGCCCATGGTTCTCTGGGCAAGGCGCATACCCAGAATCAAACACCCAGTCGGGCCGTCGTCATCACTGGAGTTGCTGCACTGCTTCCTGTCGCCGTGCTCGCCGTCCGCGGCGCCAGCGGTTTGGATGTTTATGGCTGGCTGGGTTCACTGGCGACTTACGGCTTTATCGTGGCTTATGCGTTGGTTTGCATTGCCTTGCCGCGTTACTTGCGCGACCACGGCGTTCTTCGTCCCGGAGCGCAGATTATTCCCTGGCTGGCCGGGCTCGCCATGCTGCTTGCGCTGATCGGAAATTTCTACCCCGTTCCCGAAGGACCGTATGGCAAGCTGCCTTACATCTACCTCGCCTATTTGATGGCCGGACTTCTGTGGTTCGTTCTCCGCGGCCGCAGAAAAGGCGCTGCGCTGGCTGGGAGCTGATGGCGGAAAGGCGCGACTCCCCCCGATCCGCATAGTTCATCATCGCAATAAAAATATCTAATCTAGGTCAAAGAAAGTTTGACTGACGGAACGCTTTATTTCCGCAGGCAACTCGTGTAAATTCGCTCAGTCGTTTTGCGTGCGAACGGCAAACCATCCAACTCTGCCGAGTCTTTCGAGCAAGATGCCGTGGTCAGGTCATCGGCGGGCCGTCCTGCACGAGCGTGCTTACAGCCTTGCGCGAGGTCACTATGCCAAAGCGAAACAGAATTGGACTCGCCGCTCTCCTGGCCGTGTCGTCCCTGTCGATGCTGGTTGTTCTTCAACCTCGCGTTCAAGCGCAGCAAACCTTGGGCGGCATAACCGGCACAGTCACCGACAAGACCGCCGGCGTTCTGCCCGACACTGTAGTCACCATAGTTGGCGACCAGACAAGTCTCACACGCACTCAAAAGACGAACCTGAATGGGAGCTACGATTTCGTCAACCTGCCCATCGGCACCTACACGCTCACCTTCGCTCACGACGGTTTTGAAAGCGAAAAGATTCCTTCCATCACGGTACAGGCCGACCGAACTGCCACCGTAAACGTCACGTTGCCCGTCGGCAAAGTGGGCACTGTGGTTGAAGTGCAGGCCGCGCCCCTGATGAACGCGGTCGACACCACCAACGGCTACATTCTCGAAAAAGACCAGATCGACGCCGTGCCGCTGCCCACGGGCAGCTTCACCGGGCTGGCCATCCTTTCTCCCGGAGTGAGTGCCGAAGTGCCCGGCGGTACCGGCGCTAACAGCGGTCTAGGCAATCAGCCGATCTGGGCCAACGGTCAGCGCGACACCAGCAACACTTTCCTGCTCAACGGCGTGGATGCCAGCAACCTCTTTAACGGCAAGAGCACCAGCCAGGTGAATTCGGCCCGAATCGTGAATAACACCGGAGTCGGCGGCCCGGGGTCGAGTACCAGCGCCGAGCCCATTCAGAGCACAGCGTCGGTCTATCTCGCCGTCGGCCAGTCACTGCCCACACCGGCTCCCGAAACGATTCAGGAACTCCGCGTGAATACTTCGATGTACGACGCGCAGCAAGGCTCAACCAGCGGCGCCCACATCGACATGAGCACAAGCTCCGGAACCAACGACCTTCATGGCGCCGCCTATCTGCACCGCGGCACTGATTGGTTGAACGCCGCTCCCTATTTCTATAACCAGGATCCCAACATTCCCGCCAACCAAAAGGTTCCTGAGCTTCACCGCTATACTCTCGGTGGAACCCTCGGTGGCCCGCTCATCAAAGACAAGCTCTTCGGTTTCGTAAGCTATCAGCATATTCACGATTCGGATCAGGAAATCGGCCTCTCGCGGCTGATGGTCCCATTGGATTTCAACCCCGGTTTTTGCGGCACCTCCAGCCGCCAGGGCGCGGCCTTCTCGACTTGCCTGGTTAATATTGCGAACAATGATTTCCTCACACCAGTGGGTTCCAGCCCAATGACCGTCGGGCAGATTAATCCCGTGGCCCTCGCCCTGTTTCAATATCAATTTCCCAACGGACAATACATGGTTCCCTGGGCCGACGGCATCACCCCTACCGCAGATTTTCCCGAGAATGCCGTGGTCCCCGGCACGGCGTATTTCACCACCGATCAGGTGGTTGCGAATCTCGATTGGAACCAGAGCGCCAAAGATACGATTTCCGCGAAGTATTACTATCAGCACGATCCCAGCATCGCTCCGTACGCGTACTCCAACGTTGCCGGTTTCACGCAAAACCTCGATGCCGGCAGCCAGGTGGCCTCGCTCACCAATACGCAGATGCTCCGGCCCAACCTGAGCGTTGCGGAAGTTCTCGGCATTCTGCGCGAAAAGGTCTACAGCACCATCGGACAGCCTTTTTCGCCGCAGCAGGTGGGCATCAATACGTTCGGCTCGCCATATTTCCCGGGCATGGCGATCGTGAATGTTCTGACCAACCTCTCAGAACCGGTTCCGAACGACTTCCTTACGATCGGCCAAGGCTCCGCATCGCAAGGGGCTTTCACTGGAGTTTTTCAGAACCGCATCATGCCTTCGGCCAACGCCATCTGGAGTCATAGCCGCCATACCGTCACCTTCGGCGGCAGCTATTCCCACACGCAACTCAACGCGCGCGATGAAAGAACCAATCAAGGCATTATTTCCAGCGCCGATTTCGGTCAGTTTCTTCAGGGATTGGTTACCACCAACGACGACTTCACCACCACCAAGTTTCTTCAAGGCAACGCCAACCGCTATTACCGGGCCGGGCAAACCGGCGCCTATCTTCAGGACAAGTTCCAATTTCACTCCAATCTGAGCTTGACCGCGGGCCTTCGCTTCGACTGGGACGGCGGCCTGACCGAGAAGTACGGAAGGATCTTCAACTTCGAGCCCTCGCTGTATTCCTATAACGCCGTCACCGACACGCTAAACTCTAACGGCATTATCATTGCCGGTAACAACAGCCTTTTCCCCACCAAGGGCGTCAGCAATACAACCCTCACCGGCCGCCAATGGGGCCTGGCGCCGCGCATTGGCGCAGCTTGGAGCCCGAAAAAATTCAATGACAAGGTTGTAGTTCGCGTCGGCACTGGACTCTACTACGACCGTGGCGAACTCTTCACTTATCTGTCACCCGGCTACGCCGCGGGCGTAGTCAACGGTGGACCTTTCGGTGTCAACCAGACACCACCCTACGTCAACGCACAAAACTGTAATCCTTCCACCATTACTAACTTTTACCTTGACTACATCCCCACTTGTCCCGCCCCCTATTCGCTTTCCAATCCTTGGGGAACGTCTCTGGGGCCTGCCCCCACCGGCAATCCGGCCAACGTCGATAATTACATTCCTTACACTACCGCGCCCGGAACCGGCGTCGCGGCTGCCATTTCACAAGGTGCGCAGCTCTTTTCTTTTGCCAACTACAATCGCGCCAACAAGCTTCCCTATACCATCAACGAGACATTTGATGTGCAATGGCAACCACGCAACGATCTCGCCATTGACATCGGCTACGTCGGGAACTTCGGTCGTCATGAGATCATTCCTCTTCCCTTCAATCAGGCGCAGATTGCTACGCCAACGAGTCCAGTACTTGTCGGCTCGCCCTACGAGCAGTTCTACACCTACGGCTACACGGTTTCGAACTCGACCACCGGTAATCCGCTCAGCCTGCAAACCTGCCCCCCATCCCAGACAAGTTGTTCGATGGTCACCACCTACGAGGGCGGCAACATCGATCTGCGCGTCCCTTATATTGGCTATTCGGCCGAGTCGGAAACCTACAAGGCGGCCGGAGTCTCTGCCTACAACGCTCTGCAAGCCCACTTGGAGAAGCGCATGAGCCACGGTTTGCAACTCGGGTTTTCCTACACTTACTCTCACTCTCTCGACGAGCAGAGTGCGATGGGATTGTTTTACAACGGCAATAATCCGCTCAATCTGCGCTCCGGCTACGGTTCGTCCGACTTCGACCGCACTCACATCTTCAACTTCAGTTACCTCTATCAGCTTCCCAAGTTTTTCCGCGAGTCTTCGTTCAAAGGCAAAGTGGCCAATGGATGGGCGTTCGAAGGCCTTACCGTTATCCAGAGCGGCCAGCCTTACAGCATCATCGATTACTCTGGAGCCGTCGGCAGCATCTTTTTCGGCACCTCCGACGGCATCACCAATCCTGTGGTCCCGCTTGCTCCAGGTTGCACTCCCAAGAATGCAGTCACTGGTCTCTCCGGAGCCGATGCCTACTTCAATCTCAGCGCCACTGCGCTCAAGCCTTCGTGCTTCACCTTGCCTCTGCTCAGTCCAGGTGACCTGAACGGCGGCATTCCTCAGGGCGACACATTTGAAACGAATTTTACTTCGGGCGAACGCAATATCTTCCGCCAATCCTGGCAGCGGGTTGCCGATATCTCTCTAGTGAAGGTCACGCAGCTCACCGAGCGGCTGCAGGCACGCTACAGCTTCGACGTCTTCAACTTCACCAACACCGCCAGTTTCGACGTTCCAATCGACGACATTACGCAAAATGCTGGCTATGATGACTTCCCCGTACAAGGCACTCCCGTTTTGCCCACCGGATGCGGCACGGCTAACCCGGTAAACAACTTTTATAGTTGTGGCGTCGGTTTGGGGGCGGTGAACAAAACCATTGGTAGCCCGCGCCAGATCCAGATGACCCTGCAGTTAAGATTTTAGGAGGAAGGTTCCTGCGGTTGGCCAATGTCTTCGTTCCAAACCTCAGGATGCCGTCGAATATATTCACTCAACAGCGAAGCACACTCTTCAGAATCGAGGTCGATCACCTCAACCCCCAGCGAGCGCAGCCAATCCACTCCGCCCTGAAAGTTGCGGCTCTCCCCGACAATCAGCGTGCGGAAGCCAAATTGCCGCACCAGCCCGCTGCAATACCAGCAAGGCGCCAGGGTCGTAACCATGATGAGTTTGCGGTAGCTGCGCTGCCGGCCCGCATTCCGGAAAGCATCAGTCTCGCCATGCGCAGAGGGATCGCCGTTCTGCACGCGGCGGTTGTGGCCGGAGCCGATCAGCCTGCCGCTCTCGTCAAAGATCGCCGCGCCAATCGGGATGCCGCCTTCACCCAGCCCCTTACGCGCTTCCGCTATTGCCACCGCGAGCATCGCCGAGTGATCCGAGCCGGTCATTATCCGTAATCATATTACGGCACCGGGACGACCAGTAGCTTCCCAGTCACTTCCGCGCGTCCGCTTCTCCAGATACAAATGTTCTTGTTTTTGTGAGCCGTCAACCACCTATGACGCACGCCCAACTAGTCGAAAAAGCCGTGCGCTGGCTGCGCAGCTACCGCTGCGGAGTAGTGCTCTCGGAGCAAGCCTGCGTCAGCGGCGAAATGCCCGATGCCATCGGCTGGAAGCGCGCCTGCCATTCCGTGCTGGTCGAGTGCAAGCTCACGCGCTCTGACTTCCTCGCCGACCGAGCCAAGCCCTTCCGCCTCAACCCGGAGCAGGGAGTCGGCTGCGAGCGCTTCTACCTGGCTCCCGCTGGACTAGTTTGCCCCGAAGAGTTGCCCCAAGGCTGGGGATTGCTCGAACACAGTCGCGGCAAAATCGAAACCATACAGCCCTCCGCCAAAAATCTGCGCAGCGCCACCGGCTTCCGCTACGAAATGAATCTGTTACTCGCCAGCCTCCGCCGCGTCGAGGTCCGCGTAGAACCCCAAAGCATCACCGACTTCCTCAAGTGGAAAAACCGCATGGCAGAATACAACCGAGGCAGCCTGCCCGAGGGATTGCAGTCCGCCGAAGAAGAGCTAAACGTGTTCCTCGAACAGATCTAACGCAAAAGCTCTGCGGCGAAGAAGGAAGCGAGCAGGCTAGAAGCTGGAAGCTGAAAGCTCCGCTCACAACTCCCGTCGGCCTTCCATAGCCTTCAGCATCGTGATCTCATCGGTATATTCGATGTCACTGCCAACCGGAATGCCCATGGCGATGCGAGTCACTTTCACGCCCGCGCGCTTCAGTCGCTGCGAAAGATAAGTGGCGGTGGCCTCGCCTTCGACCGTCGGATTGGTAGCCACAATCACCTCATCCACGTTCCCCGCGTCGACCCGCGCGATGAGATTCGCGATGCGCAACTGTTCCGGCCCCACGCCGTGCAGTGGCGAAAGCGATCCATGCAGTACGTGGTAAACGCCGTTGAAGTGCTTCGTCTTTTCAATGGCCGCAATATTTGTGGGTTCCTCGACCACGCACACCAGTCGCTGGTTGCGCGTAGCACTGGTGCAATAAACGCAGGGATCGACGTCAGTAATGTTGTTGCACACCGAACACAGCCGCAGGCTGGCTTTAACGTCGCGCACCGCCGCGGCCAAAGCCTCGGCGTCCTCGTCGCTCGCGCGCAGGATGTAGAAAGCCAGCCGCTGCGCGCTCTTCGAGCCCACGCCCGGCAGCTTCTTCAACTCGTCGATCAGCCGCGACATCGGCTCAGCAAATTTCGACATAAGGAATTGAGTAATTTTGCAATTTGGTGATTAGGAATTTGAAGACCAGACAAAACCCCAGACCTGACGCAAGAGTTGCACAATCACCCGATTGCACAATCGCTCATTCCCGTCACAGTCCGCCAAGGCCCATCCCGCCCAACATTCCGCCGACGGTAGACTGCATCGCTCCATCCACTTTGCGCGCAGCTTCATTAACCGCAGCCAGGATCAAATCCTGCAGCATCTCCACGTCGCCCGACTTCACAGCCTCGGGATCAATACTTAGGCTGAGCAGTTGTTTGCGGCCATCCATCTTCGCCGTCACCGTGCCCCCGCCAGAAGAGGCCTCAACCACCGTCTCCTGCATCTTCTTCTGCAGCGAGTCATACTGCGACTTGGCCTTCGACATCAGTTCTTGCAGATTGAATCCGCCCATAAAACCTCACGTTTCAAGGTTTCAAGAGTTGAAGGTTTCGAACCCTGAAACTCTGAAACCTTGATGTTTACCGCTTCTCCTTATAATCAATCACAGTACGAATCTCGGCTCCAAATTTCTCCTGCAGCCGGCGGACCACGGCATCCTGTTCAGCGCGCCCCCGGCCGCCAGTTCCCGAGTTCGTCCCGCCGGACCTGGAACTGTTGCCGTTACTTTTCTCTTCCGTAGTCGCCACGGTTGCGCCGGAAATAATCCTCAGCCGGACGGGCCGCCCTAAAACGCCGCTAGCCGAAGCGACCGCCAGTCGCCGCGCATCGGCACCCAGCGACATGTCAACCACGGTCTGCGATTCGGCCACCTTGATCACCACTTCGTTGCCTTCGACCGCCCATTCGCCGGCTTCGAGCATCGACACCAAAATGCGCTGATTGCCATCCCTGAGCGCCTGCAGCACGGCGCCTCGCAATCTCTCGATCGCCGGTACCGGCGCAGCTTGCAATTTCGTCTCGCGCTCCGGTTCGGCCGGCGAACTAAGTTGCAGTTCGGCGGCATCCTCACTCAGATTTGCTGGCGCGGCCGCTCCCATCACCACTCGCGCAGGCGGGTTCCCAGCGGGGACCATGCGCGGCCCACTGCCCGAAGCAGGATTCGCAGCAAACTCCTGCCGCGGACCGCCTTTGCGCGCGGAATCGGCATCGAACGGAGAAACATGCCTTGACCCCGCATCCGGAGCTGCATCCTCGCGCTCCTGCGCCAACCGATTCCGCTGCGGCCCAGTACTCCCCGGCACAACGGCGATCGGTCGCGCCGATGCGCCAACTCCAGATCCGCCGGTTGAAGCCGCCACGTCGCTCAGCAGTTGTTCCATTGGAAGCAAACGCTGGGCATGCGCCATTTTGAGCAGGCCCAGTTCCAGGTGAAAGCGCTGCTCCTGCTTGTATCCCAGCTCGCCGTGGGTCCTCAGCATGATCTGCAAATGCCGCGTCAGATCTTCTTCGCCAAACAGTTCCGCGACCCGGGCAACGCGCTCCCGTTCTTCACTCGATATCTGCAGCAGGGAAGAGTCCTTACCCGCAATCTTGGCCACGGTCGCATTGCGCAGGAAGCGCACCATCTGCCGCGCAAAGTGCGTAGGGCTATGCCCCTCGCTGATAAGATGGTCGACCTCCCGCAGCACTTCGTCACTCGCCCCGCGAGCCACCGCCTGCATCACTTCTTCAAGAATGTGCGCCGGCGCCGCGCCAACCAGGTTGCGCACGGAATCAGCCGTGATCTTTCCGCTCGAGGAAGCAATCGCTTGATCCAGAATCGACAGCGCGTCGCGCATCGAGCCGTCGCCAGCCTCGGCCAGCAAGGCAAGAGCATCGTCATCCGCTTCAATCTTTTCGCGGCCCGCCAGATCGCGCAGTTGGCCCACAATGTCCTCGAACTTCACCGCGCGAAAGCTGAAGTGCTGGCAGCGGGACCGGATGGTCTGCGGAATATCCTCCGGCTGCGTAGTTGCCAGCATAAAAACAATGTGATCCGGAGGTTCCTCCAGAGTCTTGAGCAGGGCATTGAAGGCAGCGTCCGTAATCTGGTGTGCTTCGTCGAGAATGTAAATCTTGAAGCGGTCGCGCGCCGGCTTGTAACGCGCCGCCTCCCGCAGTTCGCGGATTTCGTCGATCCCGCGATTGGTAGCAGCATCGATCTCGATCACGTCAACCGCATTCCCCGCGCGAATCTCGGTGCAGGATTCACAAACGCCGCAAGGCTCTGCCACCGGCCTGTCAGACGAACGGCAATTCAACGCCGCAGCCAGAATCCGCGCCACGGTCGTCTTTCCGATCCCGCGATGCCCGCTGAAGATGTAGCCGTGGGCCGTGCGTCCCTGTTCCAGAGCGTTCTGCAGGGTGCGGGTAACGTGCTCTTGTCCGATAACCTCGGAGAATTTCTGCGGCCGGTATTTGCGCGCCAGGACGGTGTAGCTCATGATTCGGAACGTTGATTATACGTGATAAGAACCGCAGACAGGGCTTCAGGGTAGAATCCCCAGGGTAGAATCCCAAGACACGGCAGCCATGACAAAAACTCCAGCAGTACTTGTTGATATCTCGCTCGTCAGAAGGTTGCTTACTTAAGGAGACTCAATGCGCCTGCTCAACCTCGGCACTTGCTTTGCT
>Ga0210385_10001238_pt1 | contig 16104 bp, 19 predicted proteins | sample IncBWH26OmetaG_FD_160107 | JGI IMG/M metagenome (GOLD analysis project Ga0210385, IMG submission 160107) | Forest soil microbial communities from Barre Woods Harvard Forest LTER site, Petersham, Massachusetts, United States - Inc-BW-H-26-O ...
TCAATCCCGGCGCGTAGGGGTCTGAACCGGGGACACTGGACCACGTTCCCGGGCCGGTCCAGACGTTAAACTGCTTCACAACGTTTGGATCGGTGATTTCAATCGGAGTTTTCAGTCCGGGCCCGTTGATCGTGATCTTGGATGTGGGACCCTTTGCGAACACCTGGACGGGAAGCAGCAGCAGGAAAAGTGTCACGGAAAGTAAAGGCTTCATCGCTCACCTCCTTCGAGGGATTGCACCATGCACGGCCCTCGCAGGTCAACTAGGAATCACAATTACACCCAGCGGTGGGTGGCGCATGTATCAGCAGGCCGCTCAGATTAGGCTTGTCCCCAGCCGAAGTCGCCGCGTGCGCCGAGCACCGGATCGACGGGTGATCTCAAGAACGAAAAACGTCGGGTGCCGCATCTCTTTGCGGTGTTCAAAGAGTGCGGGTTTTGACCTTTAGACGGTCGCGGCTTTTGCCCGCGAACCCTTCGATCCCTGCTCGGATCTGCCGCACCCGATGCGAACCCAAGGTCTCCTCGCCGCAATATGCAGAGACGCGTACCAGTACTATATTGACAACGGGGTCGATTCATGGTAAACTAGGGCCGGTTTTTTGAGGAGGTGAGCCGTGGCTAACCGTAGCGCGGACCTATCCATTCGGCGAGACGCCCCCTGGCTCGCCCGCCGCAATTTTCTAATCGACACTCCGCCGATTAGAATCGCCCCTAACTCTTTTACTCCCAACACAAATCAAGTTCCTAATCGACGCAAAGCAGGCGATCTTGGCTCCTTGGTTTTCACCAGTCACCACTCACTAATCACTACTCACAGCCGTTCTAATCGCAACTGCCCTGAATTAGAAATCGCCGTAACCCCTTTGCCATCATCAAAACTCGACTTTCTAATCGCAACAGCCAAAGGGGGAACGCTGACGGAAGTCATTTGTCCTGTTCGACTGAAATCAAGATTATTCACTTGACGCATAGACGTGTGGTAGCATCCCCCCTCATTCTAATTGAGGGGGATCGCCTATGCCCATCTGGCTCAGGGTTCTTTTGTGGACTTTCTGGGCACTCGTGTCTGGTTATTTGTGGGCTCAGCACGAATGGAAACTACTTACCGTTACTGGCGTGCTCGGGGGCCTTGCCAGCCTCTGTAAGGTAGCGTCGTCCGTGTGGAGGGCGTACAGGAAAAGGACGATTTCGCGCCTAACTTGGGTGGTTAGAGAATTGGGAGTCAAGGCACGTGAGGAAGCGCACGGAAATGAGGTTTATATACACACAGAAGCAATCAAAAAGGCTCTGGGGAAATACGAATCCTGGTTTAGAGACGTTATGGATGCGATGCAGAAAGATGGAAAGGCGTCTCTCTCTCAATATGGAGATAGGTGGATTATTCACTAAGCCGCTTCCTCTTTGTTGGTGAGCTTGTCGAACGTCAGTACGGGCGCGTTGATCATGTGGCGGAGGGTATCTTGAAACAAGGTTTCCGAGTGGCGGCGATTGAACCGAAACTCCATTTCGTTCAGATAGGACTCTAGATGCTTCGCGCTGACTTTGTGCCATGTGCCGATGATGCCGCGCTTCAAAAGAGAGAAGGCGTTTTCGACGGTGTTGGTGTGAATATCCCCGTCCACGTAGACCCGCGCCTTATGTTTGATCGTCTTGTGCCGATCTGCCATTCCGGTCTGCTTCATCGCGCCGGGGTAGCCCATGTATTCGTCGGTGATGATAACGTCCACCTCGTCGCTGATGTTCTCGCGGATGTAGCGAGCGAGCGTCCCGCTTTTAGCGTCCTCGGCATGGAAGAACCGCATTTCGCCTCCACGCTCACGGATACCTACAACGATTTGCTTTTTGCTTTGTCCGTGCCCCGGCTTGTCCTGATGCCCACGTTGGATTCCGCCGACGTAAGTTTCGTCCATTTCGACGGTGCCAGTCAGTTTCCCTTGCCGAACAGCCGTCATCGCGGATCGGATGCGATGGCAGAGATACCACGCCGTCTTATAGCCACCGATTCCGAGCATTCGCTGAATCTGGCAAGCGGAGACCCCCTTCTTCGATTGCGTCAAAATGAAAGTGGCGATGAACCACTTCGCAAGGGGGAGATGCGAGTCATTGAAAACGGTGCCAGCGGTGACGCTAAATTGCGTCTGGCAGTTGACGCAGCGGAGTACGGCTTCGCGCCCTTGGACACGCGCAATCTCTTTTCCGGCGCACTTCGGGCAGACAGCGCCATCGGGCCAACGCAAACCTTCGAGGTACTCTCGGCACTTGATTTCGCTGTCAAAACGGGCCATAAGATTCGAGAGGTTAAGAGGCGAACGCGCAGGCCGAACCGTAGCCATAGTCATGCTCCTATGAAGAAAAAAAGGAAGAAAACAGACCGTGAAGTGTTGAAAGAACTGTTCCCGAAGGAGATCGTTGAGGAAGTGGATGCCATCCTCAACGATGTGGACGCCCCAAGCCGTTTGCGGCGCTCCAACCCATCGGGCAAAAAGCTCCCGAAACCTTGGGGGCGAAAATGGACCGAAGAGAAGAAGCGGCAAGCTGAGTAGGCTCTGTCCATGAACAGAGGATACTAGGGGCGCTCCAATGTGTCAAGTGAATAATCTTGACTGAAATCGAGTTGCCCAACAGCCTCTGGAAAACTAGCTTACGGGCGGACGATAACTTCGCTGGGGCTGGAGGGGAGTTTGAATTGCGCGCCGCGTTGCTGGTTGAGGCGGAGCGTCTCGGGAACGTCGAGATCGGCGATTTCAATTTTTTGCGTCCACGCGCCGGTGGTCCAGTAGTCGGCGTTGGTGATGATGGCTGAGCCGACGATTGTGTACTTGCTGATTTCTTCCTGGTGGCCGTCGCGAAACACGAGAACGGCCGGCGGCAGTTGGGCGGCGGGCGCGGCCGCTTGGTTGGCGCTGGCGACCGCGACGGACGAGACGGGTTCCGGCGTCGCCGCAGTTGCGTCGGCAGGTTGGGACTGAGAGCCGGTGAAAACGCGGACCCAGTGGTCGCCCTGCACTTCGAGAATGAGCGGCTCAGCGGGAGGTGCCGGAGGGGGAGCGGGCTGCGCCGGCTGCACCAGCTCGATGATTTCGGGCGGCGCGTTTTCGATTGCCGGGGATTCTGTGTAACCGGAGGAGTAATCAGCCCAGTAAGCCGGAAACGCGTACGAACGAGCCGCGCGATGCGCCGGCGCAAAACGTGGTTCGCCGCGCATACCGCGCAGTGCCTGCGCCCGCGTCGAAGTTGCGAAAACAGACGCGCAAACTAACGCGGCGAAGATGCACTTCGCGATGGTTACCGCTCGCTTCCTCATCGTGTGGCTCACCAGAACCCTGCTGAGAGCACCCGTCAACTGCATGGTACGCTTCCGGCAGGGCGGACACAACCAAACACTCTGTTCCGAGCGCCCTCGGCCACTCGAAAAAATATTAAGCTGTTTGTCGATTCCCGCTCGGCCCGCTCGACGGGTAAGTGGAGCCGCAATCCAAGCTCCTATATAAAAGTTGCGGCCCTGATACGGCGACCGCTCAAACCTCAAGGAGAACAACATGCGCTTCATGATGATCATGTTTCCCAAAGACTACGAAAACGCAAAACCCGGCTGGGCGCCCGACTTCCAGAGCATGGAGCTAATGGGCAAGTACAACGAGGAACTGGGGAAGGCCGGCGTGCTGCTGGCGCTCGACGGACTGACCCCGCCCGCCACCATGAGCGCGCGCGTCACCTTCAAAGACGGAAAGTCGAAAGTTACCGACGGCCCGTTTACCGAAGCCAAGGAAGTGGTCGGCGGCTACTGGATCATCCAGGCGAACTCGCGCGAAGAGGCGCTCCAATGGGCCTCGCGCATCCCCGGAAAGGACAACGAAATGGTTGAAGTCCGCCGGATGTTTGATCTGACCGACTTCGATGCCGAGACCCAAGAGGAGATCCAAAAGAGGTTCGGCGACGCCGGCGCCGAACCCGGCCAGCAATAGCTCTGTGGCTCGCTGAGATTTGCTCGGGAGAGGCGGCTAGTTCGCGCCGGCGTGGGCCTTCGCAGGAAGGCTATGGGAATAATGTCCGTGCGCGACCGTGGACGCCGCGCTCGGTAAGCTGTCGATGACGTCGGCCCAAAAAGTGGTGGCCGGGTCGACGGCGGCCAGGCCGATATGACCGGCTCGGCCGTCTTTTCCCAGGGACACGATCACGAACTCCTCGGATTTGCCTGCGCGCGAGAGTGAGACATTGGCGCCGGCGCGAAGTTTGGCGCCGACGCCCTTCAAGAGCGCTCCACGCCGGTTGACGTTAACGGTCATGACCTCCTGCTGCAACGGGTCGCCGTTTAAGTCAATTGCGCTGAGGCTGACCGGCAGGGAGACATCGAATCTCCTGTCGCTGCGCTCGATCTTGAACTGCCGCATCAGAATGGCGAGTTCGCTTGCCACGGAACTCATTTCCTCCGCTGCTTTCTGTGATTCCTTGGCACGGGACAGAGTGCCTTCGGCCTCGCGGGCCACTCCTCCGATGCTGGTCGAGATATCATCGGCTCCGGCGGATGCCTCACTGGCGTTGCGAGTCATCTCATTGGTCGTGGCAGTCTGTTCTTCAACCGCTGCGGCGATGGTGGCGGAAATTTGGTTGATCTGATCGATCACGGCGCTCACCGTACCGATCGCCGCGGTGGCTCCGCCGGTGTCCGTCTGAATGGCCGTGATTCTGCGGCCGATGTCGTCGGTGGCTTTGGCCGTTTGTTTGGCGAGTTCTTTCACTTCGTTTGCGACGACGGCGAAACCCTTTCCTGCCTCTCCGGCGCGGGCCGCTTCGATGGTGGCGTTCAATGCAAGAAGGTTTGTCTGCTCGGCAATGGAGGTAATGACCTTGATGACCACTCCGATTTCACCGCTGGACTGGCCGAGCTTTGTGACCGTGACATTTGCCGCCTGAGCGGCGCCTACAGCAGAGGAGGCCACTTTGGCGGCTTCGCGGGCGTTGGTGGCGATGCTCTGGATGGTCGAGGTCATCTCCCCGGCGCCGACGGAAAGGCTCTTCAGATTTATGCTTACGTTTTGGGTGGCACGGGAGGCGGAATTCGATTGGACGGCTGTCTCGCCGGAATTCGTCGTAATCTGCTCGCTGGCCTCGAGCACTTGCTGAGTCGCCAGCGTGAGTTTACGAGTATGAGACGCCACGCCGCGAAGGATATCCTGGAGTTTGTCCATGAAGATATTGAAAAGACGGCTGACCTCGCCCAGCTCGTCGTTGCGGAAGCCGGAAGCCACCTCCAAACGTCTGGTGACGTCTCCCTCGCCCTCGGCGATATTCTGAATCATTTGAGTCAGCCGGTTGAGCGATCGGGAGACCGTTCGCACCATGAAAAAGCTGCCGAAGAACAGGATCAGAAGCGAAATTCCGCAAATCAAAAACATGGCGTGGGTGGCGCGGGCAGTCTCGTCTTCGGCGCTGAGTTGGGCGGCCTGCGCGCTCTTGCCCAACTGATCGTTTGTCTCTTCGATCTTGCCCTGCAGCTCTTTGTAGAGGCTTAAATAGGGCCCTAGCAGGGCAGGCGCCTGGGCAGGATTATGGAGCATGGCATCGATGAGAGCGTCTCCCGCGTCAACGTACCGCTGACTCAATTGTTTTTCGCTATCGAGGAGGGAGATGCTGTCTGCATCTGTGGCGTACTGGCGCGCCTTTGCGATTCGATCCTGCAGCAGTCCGGTGTGCTGCTTCAACTCATCTACGGCGCTTTGCTGATCGTCGCCTTTGCTGGTGAAGACGGCCGATATGTCGGTACGGGTGAGGTCATTATAAACACCGGCTTCAATGTGATTGCGAATGGCCTCGCCGATGGAGGCGACCGTCGCCGTCGTCTTATCGAGCGTGGTTACTCCCCAGTAGCCGGTGAGGCTAACCGCTATGACAAAAATCAGACTGCTGCTGGCCAAGCCGAGTAACCGGGTCTTGATAGTGAACCGCATCCATGGCACCTCAGGGGAGTTTTAAGAGCACCTTTACGGAGCCGTCTGCGTCACTGTCGTTGATATAGCCGATCGCGCCGGGATTCTGGGCTACGAGCTGCTTTATCTCCGAGGGTGAGGACGCGTCCTTTGGAGGAGCTGAAACAGCCCCTGTGAAACTTGCCTGCAGGAAATACTTTGCGTAGTCGGTTTCGCTCATCTTGAAGACCGTTTTCAAGATCGCGGCTCGTTCAGGCGAGCCAGGCGCGGCCATGACCAGGAAAATGTGTTTTCCGTTGGGCCACGTGCTCTTGTCTCCGAGATAGATCCTGTGGAGATCGCTGGGAGACAGGGTAGAAATGCTATTGGATGGATTTACGATCACGTCGACTGCCGCGTCTGCTTCCACCGTGCGCAATGCAACCACTGCGCCCCAGAAAACGAACGCCAGAACAATCGTCCGCCACAAATAAGTTCGCCAGGCCATGATTCCTCCCAGAGGAGCCGACGGAATCCATGCGATTCGCCCGCTCCGTGCGCCGCTCATCAAGAATGCGTTCTATGTGCTTCCAACTCCGCCCCAACCTCTCGTTTACTATCGTCTCTCGCTAGAACGTGAATCCCACCTGCGTGTCGAGCCCGTTTTTGGGCGCGGCATCACGCGTGTAGAGACGGTTGTATTGCAGCTTAAATGTTGCGTAGTCGGAAAAATCCCAACGCAAGCCGGCCCGAAGGCCCTTCGTATCGGCCTACGGAACCGTAAAGCGGGTCGCCCGACGGCACGTTCACTTCCTGCCAGCGGAAATAGGGCCGGTACGCCCCGAATTTTCTGGAAAATTGCGTGTAGCCCAGAGGGGTGTTGAATGTGGTGGAACTGCCGATCGAACGGTCGCGCTGGTCTTGGAATTCGCTGAGGAATTCCCACGTCCGGGCGAAATAGACCGCGTACAGGCCGGTGACCGTGTTCTTCACGTGTGGAGCGTCTTCCGGTACTCGCTCGCCACTGTAGTAATTGGCGCCGATTTGCAGACCTTCCGCCCATTCAGGTTTTATATAGCCGGCGACGTTGAACGCCTTGTGGTTCGAGTCCGAAATAAAATTCTGCACTGGCTCGGCGACGATAGGCTGACCGATGAAAGCGGAGCTCAATTCGTTGCCGAGTTCGGCAGTCCAATGCGCGTTCAGCTTGCCGCTGCCCGGGATCAAACCCGTAGCGCTGATTCCCACGAGATGGACAGGCAGGATTCCGCCGCTGTCCTCGTAGTAATACATAAACGGCCGGCCGGTCGTGGTCTGGAACCAAGTGCCGTGGTGATAGGCAGTATTGTAGTAGCCGATTGCGGTGTGCATTCGGCCGATGCTGAATTGGAAATAATCGTTCGCTTTGTAACTGAGCTGCGCTCGCTCGATATCGATTCCCCAGAAATTGCTGGCGTCGGAGCCAAAGACCGCCTCGCTCAGGAAGTTAATGGAGTTGGATAGTTTAGAACTCATGAACAGATCGAACTCGCCGAATTGAAACGTGTTGTGCACGGTGGTCGGCAGCGGAACTGTAAGCGGATAGATCAATGGATTGGCATCCGAGCCGGCGTCAAAATTGAAATCGAGGAAACCTTTGAAATTTAATTTCGGTCCCGCGGACATGTCCATCATGTTGCCCATTTGCGGATCGGGAGCCGGGGCAGGCGCGGCGGCCACGGTTGCGGGGCCAACGGTGTCTGAAACAGCCACAGCAGGCTGATAGGAAGCAGCGGCGGGGGACGCAGCCGCAAGCGCCGGGTGGTCCCGTGATTCCAATTCATTGACGCGGCTTTCGAGCGCGGCAACCTGCGCCTTCAATGCCTCTACCATTTCGTGGTCGTTTTCAGGCGCCGGCTGAGGCTGCACTGAATTCGCGGCGGCTGGAGTAGTCGCCGGATCAGGCGTACCGTTGCCGTCCGCGGCAAGCGTGCTGGATGCGGGAATGATAGCGACCGCAAAAAAGAGTGCCAGCAAGCGGGATAGCGACTTCAGCGAGTATCCGGCTCGCTCCGCAAACTGCTGTTCTTCTTTCGACATTTCGTCCCCCAGACGTCTTAGGAGTTGCGCCTCCGGGCCGGCTTTCCCAGCCTGAGCTGCTCCGCTGTTTTTCAGATCGGCCAGTCCCCGCAACCTCTTGAGGGTGGAATACGTTTTTGTCGAAATCGCGAACCCATCGCAAAGCCCAAACGGCTAAAGAACTGATCAGTACTCTGTCAGTTCGATTGTGAGGTCGTTTTTTCGGTTGTGTATATCTGGTTTCGAATCGGTAGGGGACGGTGCGGACTGTAACAGCCTCGAGTGCCTGGGGCAGGGGCCCGGCACGCCTTACGCGGCAAACCGGCCTTTTCATCCCATCGGACAAACTCTGCGAGTGATGGGCCGGACGATCCGGCCGCGTTCGGAGGAAAGCGTGTCTTGCCTTCCTCCGGTGCGGGCGCGGATTATAATGCCGTGCAAGCGTTCGCTAGCACGGCGTCTCCTTATTGGGCCTTGAAGGTGAACGTGACTTGAGTTGCCTGACCCGCGCGGACCGTGACCTTTTGATCCTGGGTTCCGAACGTAGCGGTCCAGCCGCCAAGCGTGTACTCACCGGGCGGAACATTTGGGATGGTGAACGTTCCTTGGTCGCCTGTGACGGAATAGAACGGATTGCTCATCACCGCCACGTAGGCGTTCATCCAAGGATGCTCGTTGCAGTGCACTTTGATCGCGATCTCAGGGTGCGCGAACTTGCCCACGAGCGGGGCCGCTCCGGGAGGTTGAGAGTGATTCCAGTCCGGGTTCTGGGTCGAGACGAAGTGGATGTTGTGAGTGGTTGGGTGGCTGGAGATGATTCGCAGAGGCTGGTCAACCATCACACCGAGCACATGCGGGATGTACATGCAGCCAGATTGATCCAAAACGGCTGGTTCTGCCGGGGCCTTGAACGTGCCAGACACATCCTTGAGATATACGAACGTATTTGGCAGTGTGCCGTCCGAATTCACCGCGCCATCCGGCGCGAGAACAGCGTCAGGATTTTTCGCGGAGCATACCGGATCGGCGGACATATTCAGCTTTCGTCGCTCCGGCGGCGTGCCCTGGAATACAACTTTTCCCGCGATCGAGCCGGTCGCTTGCGGTACCGGCAAACCGGTGGCGCTGCCCGGAACCGCAGCGCCGACAAGCACCGCTATCCCGGCTAGCGTTGCGGCCAAAACTGTGCCGGATGCTCCCAGACGCCCAATTCGTGAACGCTTTCCGACCATCACCGCCCCCTTCGATGCCGTAATTTTGTTTGAAGTGACCATAATGTCTCCACGATCAGAAAACGATCCAAAGCACCGGGTAAACTGAGTTGTTCTGGTTGGCGTTGCGGCCTGCGCCGTCGTAATTCTTGTCCGCGCCGTCGAATTTCAGGTAGCCCGTATACTGTGCGCCGAGCTGGACGTTTTGAACAGGCCAATAGGAAAAGTTGGCGATGTAGCCGTTCGTTTTGGGGCTGCCACTCTCGCTTCCGGACACAGCCGTGCCGCTGCCGTAGAGTGTGGTGTCCACCGTCCCATTCGTTTGGAAAGCGCCTCCCGTGAGGCCAAAGCGATTGCCAAAGTGGTACGCGGCGTCGCCGCGAACGGTTTGCAGGATATGCGGCGCCAGATCGGCCCCCTCGCTTGCGAACGTCGCATTGAGCGTTGACGACTCGTGGATGTAGGTGCCATGAACGGTGAGAATATCGTTGTGCAGTTGCGGTAACACGCGCTCGTATTGGAAATCGCCCGCCGCATCCCTGAACTTGTCCTGCGGCCCCACGACCGTACCCGGCGTCGAATTCACCTTCATTCCGTATCCGCCCACTTCGAGATAGTTATTGCCTGACGTCTGCTGCCACGCGAGACGCCAATACGGAGCGATGCCGGCGATGTTGTACGTCGCACCTGTCCCTGGATTTGGCTGCGGACCGCCCAGGTGTTCGGAGCGGTAAATGCTTACCGCACCGTATAGGTGATCGTTCCACATCGCGTAGGCCCCTCCGCCGGCGACGTCTTGCGCGAGGCCGCCATCGATCAGTGTTCCAGCCACTGAACCCAGCGCGGAGTCGCTCGAAACGTAGGGAAAGCTCCATGCCGGCGTGCTGTTCCATAGATCTTCGACCGTCGGGTTGTTGTTGAGGGTCACTCCGTAGACCAGGGTCTTGCCCGCAAATTTGCCCACGTTCGAGAAGCGAATATCTGTGTTGTCCCAACTGAAGTGATCGGCCTGCCCGCTGTATGTCACCTGCACAAATCCGCCGATGTGGTTTGAGAAGGCGCCGGCCAGGAAGAGGCTCGCCTGCTGGGGGAACTCAACGCTGCCGTTTTGGGTGCTCGGCACCGGCTTCGGTAGTTGCGTATCGGAGAGTTGGAGGAACGCGGAAAGCGGCAGGAAGTTGGCGATGTTGACGCCGGTTTTGCTGCCGCCACCCTTTTCCGAAATCTGAGTCAACGTCGACGTGGTGTAGCCGTTCAGTTTGAACAGGCGGCCGAACGGCGTCAGCTCAGGAATGGTGGTGTGGCACGAACTGCATGGAAAGCCGGTCTGGCGCGCGAAGCTCGGCACCGCATACACATTCGGCGCGCCGGCAAGAATTGCGGCAAAGACGACAACCCACCCCCACGACCACCTCAAGACAGTCTTCATGGAAGAAACCTCTCTTTCACCTGATCGATCGAAGTCCTGATCTGCAAATTAACCGCAGGCGCATCATCGAATCTTCGCAAATACTTGGAAGCTATTGGACAACCCGATATTTGGCCGAATTGAGATCAATGGCTTGTTGAGCTTGCGTCATGCGCACTAGCAAAGGCAGCCCGCCGTGGTGGGCTGCACAATCGTAGCCCGGCCCCGTGAGGGCCGGGAAAACGACGGCGCGAAGCCCTATGTTTACTGGTGTCTTCTGAATGGACCTCGATTGCCGCGTTTTCAAAGGAATTCTGATCTCGGCTGTCACTGTTTGGAGCACGCCGCGCTTTTCGTCTTGGGCCATATTCACTTCGCACCGGCATAGTGACTCGGCTTCCCAACAAACGCTGTGACATGCGTCACCGGTCAAAATGAATCGGCATGAATCGGCATCAATCGGCGCAAACAGTTAAAAGAGCTAACAGAGTTAAAAGAGTGCTTCGAATGGGAGATGTCGCCGGGAGCGCCATCCGCTGCGATCCGATCCCGTGAACGAAGCGAATCAAGTCGGTTTCGCTTGTCTCACATCGCCGAAGACGCTAGAGTTTGGAAATTCGTGAGGCATCCGATACGACATGAAGCGGAGTTCGGGTGGCCCACGCAATCCAAGCCCGGGGGACCTGCCGTTTTATCTAGCCGAAGCTACCGGCACGCATGTTTTTCCCCTACAGGCTTATGCAACCCCACAATAGCGGTGCGCGTCAATATTGGCATGTTGAACTGGCGCGTCGGCGGCTTGGCGGTTGGATGCGCGATCTTCTCTGCCGGTCTGTTTTCCTCAATCGATCGAAATGTTTCCGCAGCGGCTCAACAGGGCCCATTCGAATACGCGCGCGTGGAGCACAGCAAGGGCTCGGCGACGCTGAGCGTTTTGAGCTATGGGCGACCGCTCTTGAGTGGACTCGCTGCGGTGCGAGCAGAATATGGTTGGCACCTCGATCTCGAACAAGGTACATGCGACGAACCGCGGGGCGCGCAAACATTCGAGACCACGTTTCCGGAAGACGCGACGCTCCAACCCGCACGTCACGCCGTGAATAGTCCGCCCATATACGTCTACTCTGTGCCGACGGCATCTGAGGCGGGCATCCTCAACAAGATCGTCGCGGACTACAACCAGACCGGACCGGCGTGCCAATACCTTACTATCGGGATGTTACGACGGCCCGGCGGCGGACGCTCTCAGGCTTCTGCCCGTCTGCTTTTGATGTGGTCTTCGATCATCTGAAAAATCTCTGCGAAGGTTCGCGGCACGCCGTCGATTTCAAAGAAAATCTCACCGTCTTCCACCTGCGCCGGGCCTACCTTGTGGTTGCTGGCTCTCAGGAATTCCAATGCAGCTTCGAGGCGTGGATTTGAAGACATAGCTCGTCCTTGGGAGCTTTACCGCTGGGGAAAGAGCCTACCATAAGGGACTAACCGTGTCTGTTAGGTGAAATACCGAGGGCTGCGGCGTTGTACCGAGTTTCCGCACGGGGCAGTGGGGCGTGCGTGTTAGATAAACCGGCGGTCGGGTGTTGAGCTGGAAAAGCCAGTCAATCGCCCCTCGTCGTACGTCAGCTTAAATTGCGTGCCACAGTGCTCGCACACGCTAGTCTCAACGTGCTTACTTTCCGAAATCACTTCGTCATCGGTAGATACGACTCTCGGGCTTTCACAGCAGGAAAAGTTTAAAGTTGCGCTCATTTCTACCACTCCGGTTCAAGAGGTTTACACAGGATACATTTTTGAGGGCGCGGTGACAATGCGCGCTTCCGTACAGACTTTAGTCAAACAGGCCGGGAGATGATTTGGCAATCAGCGTCCCCCCTCAGGACGCCTCTCTAGCCCGATCGCAGGCGGCTGAAGGCGCGTGAATCAGACCTGCGAATCGTAGTTTGAAACCCGGAGGTATAAATATTTCATAAAGAACACCCAGGAAATCCTGTACGGCAAAGACCCAATATGTCGGATCGCCGACATTGGTTAGACTCGGCCCGGGCATGAAACAGATTTTAGTAGTCGATGACTCGAAATCGATGCGGTTGGCTCTGCGGCTTCTGCTCCAAAGCAGAAGCGAGTTGGAGGTGTGCGGCGAAGCCGTTGATGGTCTAGACGCCATCGAAAAGGCCAAACGTCTTAAGCCAGACGTTATCCTCCTCGATCTAGCGATGCCCAAACTGAACGGCGCACTGGCGGCCCTTGTGCTGCGAAGTGACAATCCTGCCGTCAAGATTATCCTTTTCACCTTGTACGCCGACTCGGTCCGCGACAAGATGGCGGCTGTCTCCGGTATCGATCTGGTCGTCTCAAAGGCCGATGGTTTAGGCCATCTCCTTCAGTGCATCTACGAACTGGGCGGTCAAACCAACGCCCACTGATTTCGAGGTTCAAATCCGCCCGAGCCGCAATGGCTCGCGTCAAAAGCCTCGCTGCCTTGAGGGACACTCGATTAATGATTCATCGGCTACTTGAAGTTGGCGAAGGCTTGTCGGCCAGAGTGCCGAAGATCGCCTGAGCCGGTTCCCCACACTGGAGGCGACGGCGTGGCAATCCGTCTGTCGAACCGTGCTTACAGTAGCAAGCATCTGTCGCTTTTAAATTCTCACTGATTCGCATCCGTCTATAACGGCAACATGGCAGATAAAGAGAACCGGACGCCTAAGAGGATTTACGTCGCACCCGGATTAACCGTCTACGGAACCGTACATGAAATCACAAAGACGATCGGCCTCTCGGGGATGCAAGACAATCCCGTTCATACCCCTGCGACTAAAACAAAACTAACCTGACCGAGACAGATTCTAGCTCGGCGCACCTATCGGCAGGCCGGTCGGATGCGGGTCGGTAACTTCGGCTCGATGAAACCGCCAGGTCTCCGGGCTTGGATTGCACGGGCCACCCGCCGGCAAAGTATTGTGTTCCTTCCACTGCGCTATCACCGTCAGACTGCCGACCGCCTCACCCCCCAGTAAGGCCCTTGACAGGTATATAAGTATTTATATACGATTGGCCGTGACTAGCCCGGGATCGGAAACCCGGATTCGTTGGCTCGGAGATTCGCAAGACGTCATCCGTGGTTTTTCCGAAGAGGCGCGTCAGAACCTTGGCAACGATTTACAACGTCTCGATGAAGGCGAGGAGCCTTTGGATTTCGCTTCGATGGGCGCGGTTTTGCCGGGTGTCTTTGAACTTCGGGACCGCGATTCGGAGCACTGGTACAGAGTCTTCTACTTTATTCCCTTGGAGGGCTTGATTTACGTGTTGCACTGTTTTACGAAGAAGTCCAACCAAACACCGCATAAAGAAATTGAAATCGCTGGAAAGCGGCTCCAACTCGTCAGACACGAGATCGCAAAACGGAAGAAAGAGGGCAGGCATGAAAAGTAACGTGTTCGAGCAAATCGGTTTTTCGCGGGAAGAGGCAGCCTCGCTGAGGATGAAGTCCGAGCTGCATTCGCAAATAGTGAAGGCGATCAAAAAGCGGGGTTATACACAGGCGGACTTGCAGAAGCGTTTGGATGAGTCGCAACCAAGGATCAGTGATTTAATGACGGGAAAGATTTCGAAGTTCAGCTTGGAAACACTGATCACTTACGCGGAGGCGCTGGGTTTGCACCCGCGAATTCTCGTCGAAGCACGCTAAAGAGCGAACATCACGGAATCGTGAAGCCTTGGGTCGGCCACACAATCGCAGCGAAGAATCTGCATCCGCATCGCATCCTCCGACGCCCGAATCCCGCACGCCCCGGCCAAGAGAGTCCTGTGAGTACCATCTCCGTATTTCCCAAAATCTAAAAGTTCTTCTCGATGCGCTATCCTTGGCTGTTTTTAATTGGCGAAGTTCGTTCCGCCGAATTTGCCGATAAAAAGAAGCACCTGGCGGGTGCCGCACATGTCAGCAGGCCTGTCAGATTAGGCTTGTGTCGATCCGAAGTCGCCGCGTGCGCCGAGCACCGGATCGACGGTAATCTCAAGAAAGAAAAACGTCGGGTGCCGCACTCTTTGAAAACCGCAAAGTGTTCGGCACTCTCCGGTGTCGCTCATGCCGCTGCGGAATTCTGGTGTGGTATTATGCGTCCGCGCCTCAAATGATGGACATGCTATTTCCCCAAGCCAATATATGCGCTGCCCGCCAAAAAGAGTGGAAGGAACAACAGGAGAGGCTGGCCGCTGCAAGTGATACGGAGCGAAAAGACGAAAGCGGCCCGCCACAGCTTTGAACCGTGGCAGGCTGTTCGTTCTCCATTTCCGGTTTTATCTTCCGTACGACCTGCCTTGCGGGTTAATGAGTTTGTTCAGTGCGTCATGGTCGTTCCTCTAGCGTTTCGGCCAAAACGCGATTAACCTATGTGAGAGGGGCATCTCATGATGACCATACAAGTTGACCTCAATCCGGAAACGGAAGCCCGTCTCATCGCCGAGGCTCGGTCCCAGGGTGTGCCTTTGGAGAAATTGGCTGAACGACTTCTCAAAGATGCTCTTGCCGGGAATTCGTTGCCGCCTGGTGCACTGACCGTCGATGAATTTCACGCAATGCTAGGCGCTATGGCTGAAGGATCAGAGAAGCTACCGGATTTGACGACCGAAAGTTTCTCGCGCGAGAGCTTTTACGAGGGGATCAATGGCGGCAACGCCATACCTGGTCGATAGCAATATCCTTCTCCGGTGGGTCAAGCCAGATCATAGCGATTATCTTCTGGTCGTCTCCGCGATTGATTCGATTCTCCGGCGTGGAGATGTGCTTTGCTATACCTCCCAAAATGTCGGCGAGTTTTGGAATACCTGTACTCGTCCTCTCGATCGCAACGGTTACGGCATTTCACCTCAAGAAACTGACCGCCGCGCCAAATTCTTCGAAGAGAAACTCCGGTTGCTTCCCGACGGCCTGGCGGTACACGAGGAGTGGCGGAAACTACTCGTCACGCACACAGTGTCAGGAGTTCAGGTTCACGATGCGCGGCTGGCCGCCGCAATGCAAGTACACGGCGTTAAGCGGATTCTGACATTCAATGACCGGGATTTTGTTCGTTACACAGAGATCGAGGCCATTCATCCTCGGTCGATTCCGAAAACGTAGTCCTTCGGACTTGTTGGAGAGTCTCGCTGAAGACAACTTGGTTTGGTAGGGGCGTGGGGATCGAATCGGGAAGTATAAACCCTAAGTCCCACACTGTTTCGGCGCCAGCCGCCCGCAAAAAATAATTTGGTGCCAAGTGGCGCCAAGAACATCAGGTGTTTGTGCGTTCCCACCAGTCGTTCAACTTTTGGACGGCCTGCTTCTTCGTCGAATAATCTTCATACAACATGCTCAGCAGATCGGTTGGCATCCGTGCAAGATCGTGATGCTTCAAGATGACGCAAGGGCGCTTGAGCAAGTGACTAGCCCGAGTTTTTGTACCAGCACGAATGAGAGAGTTTACATCACAGCCAGGGCCTGAGAACTTGCGTTTGGTGCAGCCAGAGGGCTGCGGGC
>Ga0210385_10001239_pt1 | contig 16102 bp, 11 predicted proteins | sample IncBWH26OmetaG_FD_160107 | JGI IMG/M metagenome (GOLD analysis project Ga0210385, IMG submission 160107) | Forest soil microbial communities from Barre Woods Harvard Forest LTER site, Petersham, Massachusetts, United States - Inc-BW-H-26-O ...
GAACCATCCCAGCTCTCCACCGGCCAGCGCAAGCTCGTCGGCGTCGCCCGCGCCCTAGTCGCCAGGCCCACGCTGCTCTGCCTCGACGAGCCCGCCGCCGGCCTGGACACCAGCGAGAGCGAGGAACTCGGCGTCGCCCTCCGCCGTCTCGCCGACGGCGGCCAGTCGATGCTGCTCATCGAGCACGACATGGGCCTGGTGCTCAGCATCTGCGACCGGGTGGTGGTGCTCGAGCTCGGCCGGGTGATCGCCGAGGGCCCGCCCGAAGTCGTCCGCCAGGACCCGCGCGTCATCGCGGCCTACCTGGGCGACGGCCTGACTCACGAAACCGCGGACACCGCGGAGACGACGTGAAAGACCGATCATTCCGAACGTACGCGGCCGACTCCGCAGGGCGAGTTCCTCCGCCCTCAGGGACCGCCCCCTTAGGGACCGCCCCAGACGTCGGCGGCCGTCTCGGCGACGAGGCGGAGCTTGGCCCGCTCGTCCTCGATCGTCAGCTCGTTCCCCTCGACCCGGGAGGCGAAGCCGCACTGCGGCGAGAGGGCGAGCTGGTCCAGGTCGATGAACTTCGCGGCGAGGTCGATCCGGCGCTTGAGCTCATCGGGCGACTCCAGGTCTGGCTTCTTGCTGGTCACCAGGCCGAGCACCACCACTTTCCCCTTCGGCACGAAGCGGAGTGGCTCGAAACCGCCAGAGCGCTCGTCGTCGTACTCGAGGAAGAACCCGTCCACGTCCAGCTCGCTGAACAGCGCCTCGGCGACGAGGTCGTAGCTGCCCTCGGCGCTCCACCGGGACCGGAAGTTGCCGCGGCAGGTGTGCGTGGTGACGACCAGGCCGGCCGGCCGCCCGGCCAGCGCGGCGTTCATGGTCGCGATGTGATCCAGGTGCGCCCGGTCGGGGTCGCCGCCCTGCGCCCTGATCCCCTCGCGGCGCCCCGGGTCGCTGAACATCGCGAACGACGTGTCGTCGAGCTGCAGGTAACGGCAGCCCTGGGCGTGCAACCCGCGGATCTCAGCCTGATACGCGGTCGTCACGTCGGCCCAGAACGCGTCGATGTCGGTGTACGGGCCGATGCCAGGCTCGTCCCGGTTGCGCTGCAGGCTCCGCAGCATGTTGGGGGACGGGATCGAGAGCTTCGGCACGGCGGTGGTGACGGCGGACTGCAGGAACGCGAAGTGGTCGCCGAAGATCGTCTGCTCCAGCCGGATGGGGCCGTTGACCGCGAGCGCGGGAAACTCGGCGTGCAGCGTCCCGGACTGGGTGTGCCACGCGGTCGGCCGTGGCTGCTCGTCGCGGCCAGTCCCGCCCAGCTCGAACAAGAAGTCCATGTTCCATGACTCGCGGCGGAACTCGCCGTCGGTGGCCAGCCGGAGTCCCACGCCCTCCTGGAGGGCGACCGCCTCGCGGACCGCGGTGTCCTCGGCGGCGCGCAGCTCGTCAGCCGACGCCTCTCCCCGCGCGTAGGAGTCCCTGACCGCGAGGAGCGCGGGTGGGCGCAGCAGGCTGCCCACGTGGTCGGCACGGAACGGCGGTGTTGTGCGTGCAGTCATCTCATCCCCAGACCTTGCTTGCGATTTCGGACACCAGGGCCAGCTTGGCGGCCTGCTCGGCCGGGCTGATGCGGTTGCCGGCCAGGACGGAGGCGAACCCGCATTGCGGGCTGAGCGCCAGCCGGTCCAGCGGCACGAAGCGCGCCGCCTCGTCGATGCGGGCGCGGACCGCGTCCGCGTCCTCAAGTTCCGGCCGCTTCGTCGTGATCAGCCCGAGCACGACGACGCGGTCGCCGGGGACCTCGCGCAGCGGGTCGAACCCGCCCGAGCGCTCGTCGTCGTACTCGAGCAGGAACCGGTCGAAGCGGCTGCGGGTGAAGATCCGCGTGAGCGGCTCGTAGCTACCCGCGGCGTAGTGCCGGCTCATGGCGTTGCCCCGGCATATGTGCAGCCCGAACGTCACGCCGGCGAAGCCATCGATGATCGCGTTGTCCATCTCGATGCCCGCGTCGATCAGCTGGTCCGGATCGCTGCCGCGCTGCCGGAACAGCTCCCGGTTCGCCGGGTCGGTCAGCGCGCCGTACTGCGGGGAGTCGAGCTGGATGTACCGGCAGCCGAGCCGGACCAGCTCCGACACCTCCCAGCGGAGCAGCTCCACCACGTGCGCGTGGTAGTCGTCCCTGGTCGGGTAGGCCGACCGGGAGAGCGTGTCGTCGTACATGGCCGCGGCCATCTCCGCGCCGGGCATGGTCACCTTCGCCGCCCGCGCGGTCTGGCCGCGCAGGAACACCCACTCCTCCTGGGTGATCGGGCTCTGCCGCCGCTCAAGCGGGGCCACGACCACCGGACGCCGGCTGGCGACCGGCACCTGCTCGCCGGAGTCCTGCCGCCACGGCATCGCCAGTCCGGCGGACCGGTCGAGGCCAGTGAATCCCTCGGCGAACGGGGTGATCCACGACTCCCGGCGCATCTCGCCGTCCGCGATCACGTCCAGGCCGGCCTTCTCCTGGAGGCCGACGGCGGCCTGGACCGCCGCGTCCTCGATCTGCTTGAACTCCGCCGCGCCTAGCTCGCCCGCCGCGTGCCGGCGCCGGGCCTCGATGAGCTCAGGCGGCCGGAGCATGCTCCCCACGGTCTCACTGCGCCACTGTACGGTCATTTCCCGCCTTCCCTTGCGAGCCCTTGCGAGCCCATGCGAGCCCTTACGAGCCGAACAGCCGGCACTCGTCGCGGATCTCCTCGTCCACCGCCTGGACGTCGGTGACCAGGAGGGTGCCGCAGCCCGGGCAGAAGAACTGCCGGAACACGTAGGTGTCCAGCTGGCAGAGCCGGTTGAACGGGGTCTGCGAAATGAGGGAGCTGTCCCGGAACACCGTGCCCTGCTTGTAGTCCTCCGTGTAGTCGCCCAGGCGGTACTGGCACTGCCCGCAGCGCAGCAGTCGCTGCCCGTCCAGGGCCACCGCCTCCACCACGTCCGCGACCGGGTGCAGGACCTGGCCTCCGGCGGCGATCCCCCCGCCTTGGCCCGGGCGGACCGGGCGGGCCAAGGCGAGCCGCTCCCGGCGCAGCGCGGCCCGCCGCGCCGTCGTGGCCGCCTCGTCGACGGTGGGGTCTCCGCCATCAGCGAGGACCACGCCGTAGACGCTGTCGGCGATGGCCGCCGAGACCCGCCCCTCGCTGACATCGCGCGCCACGGCCGCGGGCTCGCGCAGCAGCGGATCCCCGAAGCCGCCCCCGGCGTTGTTGACGCTGATGACGAAGTCGTCGGGCCCGACCTCGGTGAAGTCTTTCGCCTGCCGCACGTCGACCAGCTCGGAGGTCAGCACGTCGGCGTCGACCGGGATCAGGCCGCCGGCCAGCCGCTCGTGCACGTCGGTCCGGCGCAGGATCACGTTGGACACCGCGGCCCCCGGCGCGCCGCCGGCCAGCCCGAAGCCGCCCGGCATGGCGGCGCCGGACGCCGTCAGGCCCAGTGTCGCGTCGCTCTCGGCCTTGTGCACGACGTTGCCGAAGCCGACAGTGACGCCGCCCCGGTACCGGCCGGAGCCGCCCGTGTCGCAGATCTCCCGGCGGTAGACCTGGAGCACCGGGGACCGGCTCTCGAATGTCTCGGCGTTGCCGACCCGCGAGCCCATCGAGTGGTAGATCCCACCGCTGTCGATCCCGTCGGTGAAGCTCCGCGCCCCGCCTCCGCCGGGGAACGCGTCGATGACCGCCTCGACGGACAGCTCTCCTGAGTCCATCGCGGTCAGCACGCCGAAGTTGATGCCGGGAGCCCAGGACGCCTGCGCCTCGGACCGGAACTTGTCCGTGCACAGCAGCATCTTGCCGACGGCGTTCGCCACGACGTCCTGGGTGCACAGCGTGCCCTGGACGGACGCCATGCTGACGGCGGCGTCGCCCACGGCGTTGTTGATCGTGCCTTCCTCCGACACGATGTCGACGAGCTGGCGCAGCGCGCCGACGGTCCACGGCAGGTCGTAGCACAGCGAGATGAGGATCACGCCGATCACCGCGCCCTCCATGGCCGGGCGGGTGCAGTTGACAGCGCCCGAGGCCTGCGGCGAGGTGCCAGTGAAGTCGACCGTCAGCTTCTCGCCGCGCTTGGTCACCCGGCAGCGGATCTGGTAGATGCCGGGCGTCCGGCCGTCGTGGTCGAGATAGCCCTGCGCGAACCAGGTGCCGTCGGGGATATCGCGCAGCCGCTGCCGGACGACCCTGGCCACGTAGTCGATGATGCCTTCCTGCGCGGCGACGAACGTGTCGATGCCGTACTCCGCGATCAGGTCGCCGAGGCGCTGCTCGGTCGTCCGCAGGGCGGCCACGCGCGCTCGCATGTTCAGCGCGTTGAGTTCCGGCGTGCGGCAGTTGCGCAGCTTGATCCGCTCGATGTCGTGCCTGATCTTGTAGTTCTCGACCAGCTTGACGGCCGGGAACAGCGGGGCCTCGTCGAACCGGTTGCTGGCGCCGGCGACGAAGCTGCCCGGCACCGGGCTGCCCACGTCGTTGTCGTGCATGACGAGCCCGGACCAGGCGACGATGTCGCCCTCGTAGAAGATCGGCATCGCGAGCACGCCGTCGTTGTGGTGCAGCGGGCCCCACCACGGGTCGTTGCTGTAGAACATGTCGCCCGGCCGCAGTTCCTCGGGCGGCCACTCGGCGATCAGCCGCCGGACGAAGTCGTCCAGCGTGGAGCCGTGCTGCATGATGTAGACGCCGGTGACGAGCCCCCGGCCGTCGGCCGTCACCAGGGCGGCGTTGAAATCGTAGCCGTCGTAGACGATCGGCGTGCTGGCCAGCCGCGCCGCCATCCTCGCCTGGTCGTCGTTGATCGCCCACAGCCGGTGCCTGATGACCTCGAAGGTGACCGGGTCGATCGGCTGGCCGGCGCCGGCTCCTCGTGTGCCGGCCGCCTCGGCCTGCTGGGCGGTCACCGGCCCAGCCCCGTCGGCCCCGTGCCGGCCCCAGTGCCGGCGCCAGTGCCGGCCTGCGCCTGCTCCGCCTTGGTGAGGCGCAGGCTCAGGTACGGGTCCACCGTGGCCTGGTAGCCGGGCGGCAGCACGACCGAGTCCCCCATCCGCTCGATGATCGCCGGCCCGGTGATCACCTGGCCGGACTGCAGGGCCGCCCCGTCGAAGACCTGGGTGGCCACGAACCCCGCCCCGCCAAAGTGCACCTGGCGCTGGCCCTTGGCGCCGCCGGGGCGTCCGCCGCCGGCCTGGCCGCGAGCGGCGGCCGGCTGACGGCGTGCGTGCCGACCACGCGGTGCATGTCGATCTCGATCCGGCCGCCGGCCAGCACCGCGCCCTCGCCGTACACCTGCGCGTAGCGGCGGGCGAACTCCGCGGGCAAGGTCTGCGCCAGGTCGGCGCCGAGCGGGCCGTCGGCCAGCGGCACGGGCAGGGTCTGCACCTGGTTCCGGAAGCGGACACCCAGGCTGCGCGCGTAGCTGACCCCGCCGGCCGGTGTTCCCTCGTCCTGGAACTGGCGGCGCAGCCTCTCCTGGAGGGCGTCCAGTGTCTCGCCGATCTGCCGGATGTCGTCGTCGGCCAGCGGCGACACCCGGGTCCGGCTGACGTCGGCGGTGTGGGTGATGTCGCAAGCGAGCATCCCCTCCGCCGAGAACGCCGTCGAGCGGGCCGGCACCAGGATCGCCGTGCATCCGATGTCGCTGCCGTAGAACGCGGCGTGGGTGGGCCCGGCCCCGCCGTAGGCGACCAGGATGCAGTCCCGCGGATCATGGCCCTGCTCGATCGTCAGCTTCCTGATCAGGTCCGCCATCTGGGCGTTGATGATCGTGAAGACGCCGATCGCCACCTCCTCCGGTTCCATGCCCAGGGTGCCGCCCAGCCGCGCGAGCGCCTTCAGCGCCAGGTCGCGGTCCAGCGGCATCCGGCCGCCGAGGAACGCGCCGGAGTCCAGGTAGCCGAGCACGAGGTCGGCGTCGGTGACGGTCGCCTCCGCGCCGCCGAGGCCATAGCAGGCCGGTCCCGGCCGCGACCCGGCGCTCTGCGGCCCGACCCGCAGCAGGCCGCCCTCGTCGATCCACGCGATGCTGCCGCCGCCGGAGCCGATCGAGTCGATCAGGATCTTCGGCAGCCGCAGGTTGTACTGGGCGACGACGGGATCGGGGTGCAGCGGGATCTCCCCGCCCCGGATCAGGCCCACGTCGAACGACGTGCCGCCGACGTCGGTGCCGATCACGTTGTTCTCGCCGGCCAGGCTGCCCAGGTACTGGCAGCCGAGGATGCCGCCGACCGGGCCGGAGTCGAGCGTGACAATGGGCCCGCTGGCCGCGTCGGCCGCCGAGGTGAGGCCCCCGCTGGCCTGCATGACCAGCAGCGGCTGCCGGAGCCCGTCCGCGCGCAGCCTGGTGTCCAGCCGCTCGAGGTAATCGACGACCTTCGGGCCGACGTAGGCGTTGACCGCGGTGGTGGCGGTGCGCTCGTACTCCCCGAGCACCGGCGCGACCTGCGACGAAATCGACGCGAACACGCCGGGCGCGTGCTCGGCGAGCAGCTGACTGACGCGCTGCTCGTGCGCGTCGTTGACGAACGACCACAGGAACGAGACGGCGATGGCCTCGACGCCTGCCGCGACCAGAGCCCTGATGGCGGCGATGACCTCGTCGTCGGATAGTGGCGCCACGACGTCGCCATCCCGGTCGATCCGCTCGTTGATGCCGCGGACCAGCCGGCGCGGCACGATCGGCTTCGGCTTGGCCAGCCGAGACGAGTGCACGAGGTCCCGTTCGGTCAGGCCGGCGATCTTCGAGTACACCCGCCCGATGCTGAGCACGTCCTCGTGCCCGGCCGTGGTGATCAGCCCGACCAGTGCCCCCTCGTGGGTGATCAGCGCGTTCGTCGCCTGCGTGGTGCCGTGCACGAACAGCTCGGTGTCGGCCAGCAGCTCCGACTCGGACAGGCCGAGCTGCCGCGCGTTGAGCGCCACGGCCTCGACGACCCCCTCGTCCAGCGCGCCGTACCGGGTGAGCGCCTTGGAGACGGTCCGCTCGCCCTGCTGGTCGACCACCACGCAGTCGGTGAAGGTTCCGCCGATGTCAACAGCGATGCGATAAGGCACGCTGGCCTCCATTCGGGGTGAAGGCGCTCTCGTCGAGCACCGGTTCGTCGTGATCCTGGACATCGACGACCAGGCACGTCGCGCAGCCCGGGCAGAAGAACTCCCGGAGGACGAAGCGGCTCAGGTCACAGTGCCGGTTGAGCGGGCTGGCGGAGGTGAGCGACGACTCACGCATCACCGTCGCCTTCTTGTAGTCGTGGTCGTAGGGACCGAGGCCGCGGTGGCACACGCCGCAGCGGATGACGCTGCCGCCGGGGGTGGACACGACCTCTACCGTGTCCGCGACCGGGTGGAGCACCTCGCCCTCCGCCACGCCGGCGACGAGGCCCGCGGTCACCGGGCGGGCCTGGGCGAGCCGGATCTTTCGCGTCGCGGCGCGTGCCGCCTCGGTCGCCGCGACGTCAGGCGCGCCGTCCGCGAGCACGACGCCGTAGGCCGTGCGGGCCATGACCGGCGAGACCAGCCCCTCCGCCACGTCGCGGGCGACCAGGGCGGGATCGCGGCGCAGCGGGTCGCCGTAGCCGGCGCCGCCGCCGAGCACGCTGATCACGAAGTCCTGCGGGGCCAGCTCGGTCAGCGACTTGGCTTCCCTGACGTCCGCGCGGGCGGCGGCGACGTCGGCCGGATCGGTCGGCGTGCGGCCGGCGCCCAGGCGCTGCCACAGGTCCGAGTCGCGCAGCACCAGGTTGGACGACGCGGCGCCGGGCAGCCCGCCGGCCAGGCCGCGCCCGGCGGGCGCGGCCACGCCCGAGGCGGTCGAGTTGAAGGTGGCCGCGCCACCCGCCTTGTGTACCGCCGCCGCGAACTCGATGCTGACCCCGCCGCGATAGCGCCCCGGTCCGCCGCTATCGGGGACCTCTCGCCGGTACACCTGCAGCAGGGCGCCGCGGGCCTCGATGGTCTCGGCGTTGGCGATGCGCGACCCCATCGCGTGGAAGATCCCGCCGCTGTCGATGCCGTCACTGATGCTGCGCGCGCCGCCGCCGCCGCCGAAGGAGTCGGGCATCCGCATGATGCTCGGCTCCCCGTCGGTGCCCGGCGCGATGATCCGGCCGCTGTTGATCCCGGGCGCCCAGGTCGCCTGCGCCTCGGACCGGTAGCGCGGCGAGCACAGCAGCATCTTGGCGAACGCGCTGGCCACCACGTCCTGGGTGGACAGCGTGCCCATGATCGAGGCCATGCTCACCGCGGCCGCGCCGGTCGCGTTGTTGACCGTGCCTTCCGCCGACTCGATCGAGATCACGTTCCGCACCGCGCCGGTCGACCACGGCATGTCGTAGCACAAGAACGTGAGGACGACCCCGATGATCGCGCCCTCCATGGCCGGCCGGGCGCAGTTGATCGCGCCCGGCGCCTGCGCCGCGGTGCCTGACATGTCGAAGACCAGGCGCTCGCCGCTCTTCACCACCCGGCAGCGGATCGGGTAGACGGCGGGGGTCACGCCGTCGTGGTCGAGGTACCCCTGGGCGAACCACCAGCCGTCGGGGATCTCCGCGAGCCGGCGCCGCAGCACCCGCTCCACGTAGTCGAGGATGCCCTCGGCGGCGGAGAGGAACGCGTCCAGCCCGTAGTCGCCGATCAGCTCGTTGATCCTGTGATGCGTCGCGGTGAGCGCGCCGACCCGGGCGCGCATGTTCAGCGCGTTGTCGGCCGGGGTCCTGCTGTTGCGCAGTATGACCCGTTCGATGTCCTCGCGGATGACGAAGTTCTCCACCAGCTTGATCGCCGGGTACAGCGGGGCCTCGCCGAAGCGGTCCCGCGCGCCGACGACGAAGCTCGACGAAACCGGGCTGCCCACGTCGGTGTCGTGCATCACCACGCCGGACCAGGCCACCAGGGCCCCGCGGTGGAAGATCGGCATGGCCAGGATGCCGTCGTTGGCGTGCAGCGCCCCCCACCACGGGTCGTTGGTGAAGAACATGTCGCCCTCGCGGATGTTGTCCGCCGGCCAGGCCTGCAGCACCCGCTGCACGAACCCGTCGAGGGTGGATCCGTGGTGCATGATGTACACGCCGGTGTACAGCCCGCGGCCGTCGGCGGTGATCAGCGCGGAGTTGAAGTCGTAGGCGTCGAAGACGGTCGGCGACGCCGACATCCGGGCCGCCATCCGGCCCTGGTCGTCGTTGATCGCCCACAGCCGGTGCCTGATGACCTCGAAGGTGACCGGGTCCAGGGCGGTCATGGTCATGCCGGCCTCCCCGCGGGGGCTTCCGCCGCGCCGGCTTCCGCCGTAGTGTGCCCCTTATGGCCCTGGTGCTGCTTCCCCCGGTGGGCCTGGACGAGCACTGCTGGGACTGGCTTGAGCTGCCGGTCCCAGCGATCCGGCACGTCTATTCCGGCTTCGGCAGCCGGCCGCGCGACGGCCGGCCAGCGGACCTGGATGTCTGGGCCGACGAGGTCGCCGGCCTCGGTGACGGCGAGCCGCTCGACCTGGCCGGCATCTCGATGGGCTCGATGGTGGCGCAGCACGTCGCGGTCCGGCACCCGGACCGGGTGCACTCCCTGCTGCTCGGGTGCACCGGAGGATCGGCCGACCCCGCCGTGGCGCTCGGCCGGGCCGAGGCCGCGGAGGCGGGCGGGATGACCGCGGTGCTGGACGCGACGCTGCGGCGCTGGTTCACCGCCGCCGCCCTGACGGCCAGGCCCCAGCATCCCGGCGTCGGCTACGCCCGCGCCACGCTGCTCGCCCTCGACCCGGCGTCGTGGGCCGCCGGGTGGCGGGCCATCGCCGGCCACGATGTCCTGGCCCGGCTGGGCGCGGTCACCGCCCCGGCCACCTGCGTCGCCGCCCGCGATGACCTGTCCGCGCCCGTGGAGCGGGTGCGGCGCCTGGCGGAGGCGATCCCCGGAGCCCGGCTGGAGATACTCGACGGCCCGCACATGATCCACCTGGAGAACCCCGCGGCGTTCTCCGCCGTCCTCGCCGCGCACCTGCGACGACACGGCCTGCCCCCGTGCGCTCATCGGGCCAGCACGGCCGGTGCCTCGCCGGGAGCGGCCTCCGGCTGCGGGCCTGGCTCGGCCACCGCCAGCAAGTAGCCGTGCCGCTCCGCTGGCCGCAGCGTGGTGGTGAAGCCCCGGTCGGCAGTGATCCGCTGCAGGTAGCTGACCACGTCGGTGGCGCGCTGGTCCCCTGGCCGCAGTGGCTCGGTGCTGCCGTCCGCGTGGATCAGCGCGGGCACGAAGCCGACCGCGACGATGCCGTCCGGGCCGACGTCAAGCACCGCCAGGCCGGTCTGCCGGGCGTCGGGATTGAACGGGAACAGCGGGAAGGCGGGATCGGGGATGTGCGCCTGGGCGCCGAACTTCCGCCGCCGCCGGTCGAGCTCCGCCTGGCTCGGCGGGTACAGCGTGCTCAGATGGTGGATCAGCGTGCCGAGCCCGTAGAAGATCGGCTTGCCGTTCCTGAACTCGATCCCGCGCAGGCTGTGATGGTGGCAGCACAGCACCGCGTCGGCGCCGCTGTCGATGCCGGCCCGGGCCAGCCGCAGCTCGTAGTCCTGCAAGATCTCCAGCCGGGACGAGTAGCCCCAGTGGTTGAGCACCAGCACGACGTCGGCCTGCTGCCGGGCGGCGGCGATGGCCTCGGTGTACCGGGACACGTCCTCGGCGATCGGCTCGGTGCTGATCACCGGGTCGATGCCCGGCTCCCAGAAGTTCGGGTCCGGGTCGTCGTAGTGCGTCCGCACCCGCACCGCGGCGATGCCCGGCCGGCCCGGCCTGGCCTCGTACCCGACCGGCAAGACCGAGCAGAACCCGAGGAACGCGACGCGGACCCCGCCGCGTTCCACGATCGCCGGCCGCAGCGCCGCGGCCAGGTTCTCCCCGGCGCCCATGGTCGCGATACCCTGGCTGGCCAGCAGCTCGCGGGTGTCCTCGAGCCCGGCGTACCCGCCGTCGATCATGTGGTTGTTCGCCAGGCTCAGCACGTCGAAGCCGGCCGCGCCGAGCATGCTGCCGCGCTCGGTCGGCGACACCATCATGTGCTTGTGGCTGGGCGCCGGGCTGGGCCGGTCGGAGTAGGCGCCCTCGCAGTTGCCGGCCACGACGTCCGCGGCCGAGAGAAGCTCACGCAGGTCCGCGAAGGACGCCAGGCCATCGGCAACATTCGGATAGACGTCGCCGGCTACCAGTACCTCGATGGCGTTGTCAGGCACGCCCCACCTCTCCCTTCGGTCGCAGGCCGTACGGCTCGGCCCGCAGTCTCTGTCCGGCGGTCTCAGTCCGGCAGCTGCGCGAGCACGTCGCCGGCGGCCTCGGCCACCACGTCGAAGACCTCCGCGCCGCCGTGCAGCTCCGCCAGGCAGATGGCGTTGAGCACCTGCGGCCTGGTCAGTCCCAGCGCCTTCGCCAGCAGCGCGTTCTCGCGGATGCCGTCCTTGAAGCCGCGGACGGCGTTGTAGTGCAGCATCAGGAAGGGCAGCATCTGGGCGGGCAGCGATTCCCTGATCGCGTGCTCGTACCGGTTGCGGTAGGCCTTCAGCAGGTCCGGCCGGTGCTCGGCCAGGAAGCTGGCGTTCTTCGGCACTTCGCCGAGCACCCGCTCGTACCAGTCGGTCAGGCGGCGCAGATCCTCCGGGGTCGCCTCCCGGACCGAATAATCCATGCCGCTGTCGAAGGCACCCGGGTCGAACGACCAGTTCGGCGGGAAGCGCTCGGCGCCGGGCACCTCGGTGTAGTTCCGGAGCGCGTCGGCGTGCTGGGTCACCAGGTACATGCCGGGATGGCCGGAGTGGATGAAGGCCACCGATATCGTGTCCAGGACGTCGCCCCGCCGCGCTCCCATGGTCCGGGCCAGCTCGATCTCGTAGCCGATGCCGTCGTCGAACCCGCTGATCACGTACTGGTGCAGCGCCCCCAGGGCCGGGAGCGGATAACCGGGCCCGACCGTACGGGTGGCGGTGCGCAGCTTGTGCCGCTTGAGCACGTCCGGGCGGAACTCCAGCCAGAACTCGTACGACTTGTTCTGCTCCTTCTTGGCGAAGGCGTAGAACTTGCGGAACTGGGCGATCTCCTCCTCCGTCGTGACATCGGGCTCGAGCAGGTTCATCCCGTCCGGCGGGAGCTCCACAGTCGACACGTCGCTGCCTCTCAGAAGTCGAAGAACACAGTTTCCTGGTCGCCCTGCAGGTGGATGTCGAAGACGAGGTCGCCGCCGTCCTGCCGGGCGATCAGGGTCGGCCGGCGGTCGGCCGGCACCGCCGTCAGCACCGGGTCCGCGGCATTCGCGGCCGCCTCGTCCGGGAAGTACAGCCGGGTCTGCGCCTGCTTGAGCAGTCCGCGGGAGAACAGCGCCACGTTGAGGTGCGGAGCCTGGCCGGCCGGCGCGGGCGGCTTGGCGAGCACCGCGCTGAACGCGCCATCGGGATCGGTCCTGGTCCGCGCGAACTGGTCACCAGCCCACAGCTCGAGCATGAGCTCCGGGTAGGCCACCACGGCGCCCGCGCCGTCGAACACCCGGCCGCGGATCCGGACGGTGCCCGGCTGGCCGGGGTCGGCGGCCTGCTCGGAGCCCGGCCACATGAGCGAGAAGCCGTACAGCGGGCCGATCGTCTGCGACGGGGAGGTCGTCTCCGCGTCCTCCCGCGCGGTGGTGGGGGAGGAGGGCGTCCCGCCCCGCAGCACGATGTCCCAGTGGTAGGCGAGCGCCGAGTCCTCCCCGTTCAGCTCGGTACGCTCCCCGACGAACTCCGCGGTCATCCGCCGCAGCCCGTTCGCGTTCTGCACGGACTGGAAGATCGGGTCGCGCTTCAGCAGCGGGTCGTCGGCGAAGTAGCACTGCGTGATCAGCCGGCTCGCCAGGTAAGGCCCGAACACCGACACATGGATGTGCGAGGGGCGGTACAGGCCGCCGCGCTGACCGGGGTAGGCGGCCGGGCGCAGGGTGAGGAACTCGAAGGACCCGTCCTCGCCGGTGATGCACCGTCCGGCGCCGGTGAAGTTCGGGTCGAGCGGGAGGAACCCCGCGTCGGTCGGGTCGGCGTACCGCCCGGCACCGTTGACCTGCCAGGTCTCGATCAGCGTGCGGGGCACGGGCCGCCCGGCGCTGTCCAGCACCCGCCCGAACAGGATGATCCGCTGGCCGATCGGCTGGCCGGCGTGCTGGTGGTTGAGGTCGGTCTCGTCGTCCCGGTACGGGATCCGGCTGAAGTTCGGCCCCGGCGTGCGGCGCAGCAGCTCGTCCGGCACGGTGACGACCGGCCGCAGCGGTGCCCGCAGCTTGCTGATCTGGTAGTCGGTGTACAGATACGGAGGGTTTACTTCGACGTATTCAGCGACCATTTGGAATCGCGCCTCCTCCATGAGCGAACGAGTGTCAGAGTAAGGACGCCTCATTGCGGGCGTCAAGGGCCTGATTCCGGGCAAATAATCGGGTCTGGAAGCATTGCGCGATTATTAACTGAGCACTATGGTCAGCGCATGGACATCGCTCCCGAGGACCTTTCGCGGTTCTTCGCCGACCTGGCTCCCGAGCTCGACGAGCGCCGGCGGCGGGTCTTGTGCGGCGCCACGGCCCGGCTGCTCGGCCGCGGCGGCATCACCGCGGTGTCCCGCGCCGCCGGCATCTCGCGCAACACCGTCGCGGCGGGCGCGGCCGAGATCGGCGCGGCCGACCGCCAGCAGGGTTACCGGATCCGCCGGCAGGGAGCGGGCCGCAAGAGCGCGGCCGACCGGGAGCCGCAGCTGCTGAGCGCCCTGGAGGCGCTGCTCACCGGGGACCGCCAGCAGCCGGGTGCCCCGCTGGAGTGGACCCTGCTGTCCGGCTACGAGATCGCCGCGGAGCTGCGCCGGCAGGGGTTCGCGATCAGCCCGTCGTCGGTCGCCCAGCTCATGCGCGGCCTCGGCTACTGCGCCAGCGGGCGGGCCCGCGCCGCCAGCCCGCGCAAGCGCGCCGAGCTGCACGCCCAGTTTCGCTGCCTGAACGATGCGGCCGCGGCGTTCGCCGCCGACGGCCACCCGGTGATCAGCGTGCGGGCGAGCAGGAGCAAGCTGCTGACCGGCCCGCGGGAGGCCGACCCCCGCGAGGCCGCCGGAGACGACGACGACGCGGCTCGCTGGGTCCGGGTCAGCCCGGACCTGAGCGTCGTCGGCTTCACGGTCGAGGCCGTCCAGCGCTGGTGGACCGAGGTCAGCCCGCACCGCTTCCCGGCCGCGGCGAAGCTGCTCGTGTGCGCCGACACGTTCGGGCCCGAGGAGGACATGCGCGACGCCTGGAAGTACCACCTGGCCCGGCTGGCGCACGCCACCGGACTTGACCTCACCGTGCAGCGCATTCCCGCGGGGGCGTGGCGCTGGCGCGACCATGAGGAGCAGTACTCGTACTCGGTGATGCTCGGGCCGAGTGCCGGCAAGACAACCCGGTGTCAGGTCACCATCGACCTGGTCACCGGGCTCGCGCCCGCGGGCCTCCCGCGCCGGGCGGGCACCACCCGGCCGGGATCCCGGCCGGGATCGAGGACGGCCGCCGGCTCTTCGCGCCACAGCGGATGCAGCTGCCAGTACACGGCGCATCCGAATCCGGCGCGCGCCCGGACGGGTGCCGCGGGCCCGCCGGCGAGGAGCGCGGCCGCGCCGGCCGGCGGCGCCGCCGCCGAGGCGTCGCGGCACGCGGCCGCGCGGCACGGTGGTCACCAGGCGGCTCCGCACGGCCTCCCGGACGCCAGCCAGCCGAGGCGGCCGAAGATCGGCGAGATCGTGGCTCACAACATCGCCCGCGATATCTCCACCCGGCGGCTGCGGCCCGGAGCGCGGCTGCCGTCCGAAACCGTCGCCCTGACCCGCTTCAACGTCTCCCGGTCGTCGCTGCGCGAGGCACTCCGCCTGCTGGAGCTGCTCGGCGTCATCGGCATCAGGACGGGGGCCGGCGGCGGGCCTGTCGTCGGCCAGGTCACGAGCGCCGACTTCGGCACCACCACCACGTTCTACTACCACCTGATCGGCGTGACCATCGGCGAGCTGCTGGAGGCCCGGTGCATCCTGGAGCCCGCGCTCGTGCGCCTCGCCGTCGAGGCGGCGGATCCGGTGCCCAAGGGCAAGCTTCGTGCCTACATGAACAACTGGGGCGGCGACGACGCGCTGCGCCCCGCCTGGCTCGCGCCCGGCGACAGGTCACGCACGGCGGGCTTCCACCGCGCGCTGATCGAGACCGGCAACGCCGTGCTCGACCTGTTCTCCCATTCGCTTCAGGATGTCTGGACGGCCCGGCAGTACATGGAGCCGTTCCCGTGGCAGGGGGCGCACCACGACAACGACCACTGGGTCATCGCGCAGGCCATCCTCGGCAACGACGGCGCCACCGCCGAGGGCCTCATGCGCACGCACATGGATTACCTCTACGACTTCGCCAACGCGCACTGGTCCAGCCTCATGGACGAGGTCATCGACTGGCACTGACCCAGATCCGGTATTGCCTAACTAATATCCGCGCATTGCTGTCCATCGGCTTATTTCACCGCACTCCAAGCGATTGACCGCCCCAGTATTCCTCCCTACCCTGACACTTGTTCTGGCAATTCGGTGTTCTTGCGATTCCTGCCCGGCGCTGTCGCGCGGGTCCGTTGCGAGAGCAGGCGCGACGAAGGAGATGGCTTGCCGCCGCTGGACGGCATCCGGGTGCTCGATTTCACCGCGGCGATGGCGGGGCCGCGGTGCGGCATGCTGCTCGGTGACTTCGGCGCCGACGTGATCAAGATCGAGCCCCCCGAGGGTGACCAGGCTCGTCGCTGGGGCGTGCACCGCTACGGTCCGGACGGCCAGTTCAGCGGGCTGTTCGTCGCGCTGAACCGGAACAAGCGCAGCCTCGTGCTCGACCTGAAGACGGAGGCGGGCCGGGACGCGGCCGCGGCCCTGACCGCCACCGCGGACGTGATCATCGAGAACTACCGCCCGGGCATCGCCGACCGGCTCGGGATCGGCTACGCGAGCGTGTCCGCGCGCAATCCCGGCGTCGTGTACTGCAGCATCTCGGGATTCGGCCAGAACGGGCCGCTGCGGGAACGTCCCGGCCTGGACATGCAAATGCCAGC
>Ga0210385_10001240_pt1 | contig 16099 bp, 13 predicted proteins | sample IncBWH26OmetaG_FD_160107 | JGI IMG/M metagenome (GOLD analysis project Ga0210385, IMG submission 160107) | Forest soil microbial communities from Barre Woods Harvard Forest LTER site, Petersham, Massachusetts, United States - Inc-BW-H-26-O ...
GGCACTCTCTGCATCTAAGGTGTGTGACAGCCACGGAGGGCTCCTTCCATATCGTCTTCGCCGGTGAACCGTGTGGCAAAGACTGGAAGCCCGCCACACATCTCTCTGGAATTGGCACCTGCCGCTCTTACACGGTGGTTGTCGGGGGTTCACTGGGCCAGGTCCCTCCACCCCTCTGGATGTGTTCAGCTATGCGCCCGCAAGTATAGGAGGCTATGCAGCGGAACACAAGACCTGCATTCTCGACATGCACGCTTCCAGGTCCACAAGCGTGGAAAGCATGCTTTGAAGCCTTGCTTTGAGGCCGACGTTCCTTGGGCTAGGCCCCAGTAGATCGGCGCTCGGTAACGCATTCTCATTTGCGGTGTAGGGCTTGCAGTGAGCACAGGCGTAAGTCCCGACGATCGCGCCCCGGCAGACGCACCAGACGTCTTCGAGCCAATCGCACCCGCGACCAAGAAGCGGATGCTGATCATCGTCAATCCGTACGCCACGACGGTGTCCGATCGTCTGCGCCACCTCGTCGTCTACGCGCTGCAGGGTCGCTACGAGGTCGACGCGGTCGACACCGAGGCGCGAGGCCACGCGATCGAGCTGTGCCGCGAGGCAGCCCACGAGGGCTATGACGTGGTCGTGGCTTTCGGTGGCGACGGGACCGTCAACGAAGCCGCCAACGGCCTGCAGGGCTCCCCCACCCCGCTCACGTGCCTGCCTGGGGGCTCGGCCAACGTCTACGGCAAGATCCTCGGCATCCCAGGCGAGCTGGTCGACGCCACCGAGCACCTGCTGGCGATGGCCGACGACTGGCAGCCGCGCAAGGTCGATCTAGGCGTGGTCAACGGTCGCTGCTTCACCTTCGCCTCCGGTCTCGGCCTGGACGCGAGTGTCGTCAAGCGTGTGGACTCCAACCCGCATCTGAAGGCGCGCTTTGGCGCCTACTACTTCACCTGGGCCGCGGTGAGCACGTTCACGCGCCGCTACATCCACAAACCGCCGCGCCTAGAGGTAGAGCTGAGTGAGGGCCGCCGGCACAGCGGCGTCACCGCGATCGTCCAAAACGGCTCGCCGTTCACGTACTTCAAGGATCGTCCGATCAAGGTCGCCGATAGCGCGGAGCTCGACTCGGGCACGCTGGAGACCTCCATCCTGCGTCGTGCCAGGCCATTTGATATGCCCTCGATCGCATTTCGAGCATTCTCCAAGCACGCACGGCTCGCCCGCCACCGGCAGGTCAGCACGCTAGGCGAGGCCCTGGAGCTGACCGTCTCCTCAACCGACGGGCAGCCGTTGCCACTCCAGGTAGACGGCGACTATCTTGGTGACGTGATGCAGGCGCGCTACTCGGTGCTCCCGCGCGCGCTGAGCGTCATCTCCTAGGCCAGCTCCGACCTTTGGCCGAGTGCGCGGCTCGCCTTCAGCAGCAGCTAGCCGGCGCCGCCGGGAGTGACACGATAAGCATCGAACACGGCGTCGGTGTTGCGCAGTCGCGAGATCGCGCCCTTCAGACTCTGCGTATCGGCAAGCTCTACCACGAAACGGTTCTTGACCATCGGGGGACTCGATAGGCAACGTGCTTCGAGGATGTTGGCGCCCGACTCCGAGAAGGCTCGCGAGAGGTCCTCGAGCAGACGGTGGCGATCCCAAGCGTCGATGTGGATTTCCACGACGAACGAGGTCTCCTGGTCGCCCTCCCAGCCCACGTCTGTGAAGCGTTCGGGATTGCGTTGCAAAAGCTTTGCGTTCGGGCAATCCTTGCGGTGGATAGTGATGCCGCGGCCGAGTGATATGTAGCCCACGATCGGATCTCCAGGAACCGGGCGGCAGCACTTGGCCAAGCGCAACATGACGTCCTCCACGCCATCCACCCTGATGCCGTACTTGCCTGAGGATGTAGTCGGACGCTGGCGCGGACGGCCGACCTTGAGCAGGTCGCTGGCGTTGGTATCGCCGTCGGCTGCCTCGCCCTGCTTGAGACGCTGCAGAACTTTGTTGACTACAACCTTCGGCGAAATCTTCGCGCCACCGAGCGCGATGTAGAAGTCGTCGGCCTTGCGGTAGCCCATCTCGCGGATCACGTCGGCGAGCAGAGCCGAGCCGGTGATCTTCTGTGCCGGCAGGCCCTGCTTCTTGAGGTGTTCCTGCAACAGCTCGCGTCCGGTGTGCTCGGTGCCCTCGCGCGACTCTGCCTTGAACCACTGCTTGATCTTGTTGCGTGCCCGCGTCGTCTTGACGACGGCCAACCAGTCGCGCGAGGGCCCGCGCTCGCGCTTGGCGGTCAATATCTCAACGATGTCGCCCGAGCCCAGCTCGTAGTGAAGCGGCACGATCTTGCCGTTCACGCGCGCCCCGACACAGCGGTGGCCGATCTCGGTATGCACCTCATAGGCAAAGTCCAGTGGTGTGGCGCCGGCAGCAAGCGACTTGACCTCGCCCTTCGGCGTGAACACGAACACCTCGTCCTCGAACAGGTCGATGCGCAGGCTCTCCATGAACTCCTGCGGATCCGACATCTCCTTCTGCCAGTCGAGCATCGAGCGAAGCCACTTCATCTTGGCGTCGCCATCGGGTCCCGCCTCGCCCCCGCTCGTCTGAGGGCGCTGCTTGTACATCCAGTGAGCGGCCACTCCGAACTCGGCCATCTCGTGCATCTCCTGGGTGCGGATCTGGATCTCCAGCGGCCGTCCCTCCGGACCGATGATGGTCGTGTGCAGCGACTGATACATGTTGAACTTCGGCATCGCGATGAAGTCCTTGAAGCGGCCGGGCAACGGCTTCCAGAGTGAGTGGATCACGCCGATCGCGCCGTAGCAGTCCTTCACCGAATCGACGATCACACGCATCGCGGTGAGGTCGTAGATCTCATTGAACTCGCGACCCTTCTTGGTCATCTTCGAGTAGATCGAGTAGAAGTGCTTGGCGCGTCCGGCGATCTGTGCGGAGATGTTCAACGTCTCGAGCTCGGCCGCCAGGTAAGCGCCGGCCTCGGCCACGTAACGCTCGCGATCCTCGCGCTGTTGGGAGACCAGCTCCTTAATCTCGCGGTACTTGCGCGGGTGAAGCGTCGCGAAAGCAAGATCCTCGAGCTCCCACTTGATCGCGTGGATGCCGAGGCGATGAGCTATCGGCGCATAGATCTCGAGTGTCTCGCGTGACTTCTCGAGCTGCTTCTGCTTGGGCATCGCCTCGATCGTGCGCATGTTGTGCAACCGGTCGGCGAGCTTGATCAGGATGACGCGCACATCGCTTGCCATCGCGACCATCATCTTGCGGTAGTTCTCGGCCTGCGCCTCGTCGCGCGACTGGAAGGTGATGCCCGTCAGCTTCGTCACACCGTCCACGATCCCGGCGATCTCCTCGCCGAAGCGCTCGCGCACCTCCTCGATCGAGGCGGAGGTGTCCTCGACCGTGTCGTGTAGCAGCGCTGCGCACAGCGTCTCGGTGTCGAGACGCATGCCGGCGCAGATGCGCGCCACCCCGACCGGGTGGACGATGAAGTCCTCGCCGGACTTACGCCGCTGGGCGGCGTGGTGCTCGCAGGCGAACACGAACGCGTCTTCCACGCGCTCGCGGTCGATCTCCACAGCGGTATCCGCGGCGTGCTCTGAAACGATTGCAAAGAGATCGTCGAGCAGCTGGCGCTCGAGCTCGCTCAGCTCTGCGCGGCGGCTGCGACGAGTGGCGCTGGCAGCGGGAACAGCGTCGATTGGGCTTGGCCTGGTTGCGGACATGGCTTAAGGGTAGCCCCCTCGGAGACAGGTTGGACATGGCGAAGCAGAAGTCGAGGTTCGCTCACCCCTTTCCATTCGTTGATCTCCAGCGAAAACGTCGCGTCGATCGGTTCTCCTTCGGCCACGCCGAGCTTGCCGTCGTTGCCGAAAGCGACCGCGCGAGCGTGCGCTCCATCAGACTCGATCGTAAAGCGAGCATGCTTGCCTTCGCCCATCGGGCGCACATCGCGTAGCGAGGCGCCAGCGAGCATCAGCGAGACGGTCGGGTTGCCCTTCCCAAACGGCGCCAGAGCACTGAGTTCCTCGGCCAGGTCCATGCCGAGTTGCTCGCCGCTGACAAGCGCATCGACACGCTCGTGCTCCGTCAAATCCTCGGCGCTGAGGGCCTGCTCGGCGTGGGCGTCCATTGCTGCGGCAAAGGCCTCCACGCTTTCGCGTCGCAACTCCACGCCGGCGGCTGCGCTGTGACCCCCGTAGCGCACGAGATGCTCGGCGCACGCGGTTAGCCCGGCCAGCAGGTCATAGCCCTCGATGCCGCGCCCAGATCCGCGCGCGCTCTCGCCTTCGAGTGAGACCAGCACAACCGGTCTGCGATAGCGCTCCACCAGGCGTGACGCGACGATCCCGATCACACCACGATGCCAGCCCTCACCCGCGAGCACATAGGCGCTGCGAACCTCCGAGTCCTCGAGCTGGGCGATCTGCGCTTCGGCTTGCAGGCGGATCGCAAGCTCGGTCTGTCTGCGCTCGCTGTTGGCCCGGTCGAGCTCGTGGGCGATCTGGGCGGCGCGCGCCCGGTCCTCGGTGAGGATGAGCTCGAGCGCCGCGTCGGCACGGTACAGACGTCCGGAAGCGTTGATGCGAGGCGCCAGCCCGAAGGCCACGCCTCGCTCGTTCAGCTTGCCCGGCTCGATCCGTGCGACGGCCATCAGCGCACGCAACCCGGGCTTATCGGTGGCCGCCAGCACACGTAGCCCGTGTCGCACGATGCTGCGGTTCTCGCCAAGGAGCGGGACCACGTCGGCGATCGTCGCAAGTGCCACCAGGTCGAGATCTTCGTCGGCCTCGTGGCGGTCGCGCCCTGCGGCCAGCAGCGTCGCTTGGACGAGCTTGTGTGCGACTGCGGCAGCGCAGAGATCGCGGCAGGGGTAGCCGCACAGCAGCGGATGCACGATCGGTGCGTCCGGCAGCTTGCCGTCGGCACGTGGTAGGTGGTGATCGCTGACGATCACCTCGATGCCGAGCGAGCGCGCGAGTGCCACCTCCTCCACCGCCGTGATACCGCAGTCAACCGTTACGAGCAGGCTGGTGCCGCGCTGGACCAGGCGTCGCACGGTGTCCTCGCTCAGCCCATAACCCTCGGCACGATCTGGCAGATACCAGTCGACGTTCGCGCCCAACTTGCGCAACGTCCGCAGGAGCAGCGCCGTCGAGCACACGCCGTCGACGTCGTAGTCGCCATGGATCGTGATCCGTCGCTCGGTGCGGGCCGCGGCGAGGATTATTTCGGCCGCGTCGCTCAACCCGGTGAAACTCTCGAGTGCGTGGTGCTCGTCGCCCGCAAGAAACGCCTGAGCGCGCAACGGGTCCTCGTAGCCGCGGCGTACCAGCACTTGGGCAAGCGCGTCACTCACACCGAGTTCGTCGCGCAATCGCGCGATGCTCGAGGGATCGCAGTCGGATATGTCGAAGCGGATCATCGACCAGCACAGTACGGCTCGCACTAGACGGAACCGACGAGACGGTCGTTTGAGGAGCTGACTTGGCCAGGGACTGTCAGGCACAGAGCTGCCAGGGCGTGCCCGCCGCTAGGGTCTTAGAGGTGCGAGTCTCGCTCGCAGTTTTAGGTGCGAAGCTCTTCGACAGGGACCGATTCGCGCCGGATCCCCTCGAAGTAGACAGCGGCGATGCCGAGCAGCGCGCCGGGAACGGCGTACAGGACCACAGCAATGTCGGTCGCTTTGATGCCGGGCACCTTCAGCGAACCGACCTTGACGCTGTAGATCAGCAGCCCGATGAGGATCGCGCCTGCCAGCGAGCCGACGAAGGCGCCGACGATCCCGCCCCAGAAGCGATCGGGCAGAAAGATCGTGAAATGCCAGATCGACAATCCCATCATCACCCAGCCGAGCATGCCCATCAGCGGCTTCTCCCGTGTCTGCGATTGCGCGGCCGGCGCGACTTCGGCTGCTTGGGTTGATCCTTCATGACGAGATCCTCGGGAGTGAGGTCGGCCGTCGGATCGCGCGGCACAGACTCCTCTGTGCCACCGTTGAGCTGCTCGGCGCCGTTCACCTGTGCGGGCGGGGCCGCCTTGGTCGCCTTCGCGGCGCGGCCGCGCTTGGAGCCGACGCTCGCCGGCGTGCGGCCGCTCTGTTGCTCGGCAAGCTCCGGGCCGATCTCGCGCACCAATTCGTCGAACTCCTCCTTGGAGAGTTGCTCTCCCGGGTCCTCCCCAACCTTTGCGGGCGCAGGGCGACCGCGCTTGGTCTTGCCCACGGGCTCGACATCGATCGGTGCCTCGCCGATTGCCGTCGCATAGGCCGGCACGTATCCAAGGTCGCGCTCGATGCGCGCGCGACGGTTGCGGTAGATGCCTTCGCGCTCCTTCCAATGCGTGAGTACCGGCGAGGCGATGAAGATCGAGGAATAGGCGCCCGAGGCGATTCCGACGAGCAGCGCGAAAGCGAAGTCCTTGAGCGTCGAGCCGCCGAACAGAAGCAGCGACAGCACCGGCAGCAGCGTACAGAAGCTGGTGGCAAGCGAACGCGTCAGCACCTCCGACATCGAGCGGTTGACGATCTGCGAGAAGGCGGCGCGCGGCATGCGCGGCACGTTCTCACGCACGCGGTCGAACACGATGATCGTGTCATACAGCGAATAGCCCAAGATCGTGAGCAGGGCGGCCACCGTCGCAGTCGTGACTTCGCGGCCCGTCAGCGCGTACACGCCCGCCGTGATCAACAGGTCGTGCATCAGCGCGATCAACACCGGAATCGCGTACTTCCACTCGAAGCGCAACGCAATATAGATCGAGATCACCAGCAGCGAGGCGATGATCGCGATGATCGCGCTTTTGGCCACGGTCTGGCCGAACGTGGGCCCGATCGAGGTGCTCGTCCAGTCCTTTGTGCCGGGGGAACTTGGCCCCGATCCGAACTTCGCGTCGAGCGCTTCCTTGACCTTCGCCACTTCCAGCGGCTTCAGCTTCTTCAAAGATATCTGGTAGCCGTTGCCGCCGATGCTCTTGTTGGAGAACTTCTGCACCTCGGCGGTGGGGTATCCGATCGCGGTCATCTCCGACTGCAGCTGGCTCTCGCTGACAGGTTTTACGAACGCCGTCTGAACGCGCGTGCCGGATTTGAAGTCGATCCCGAAGTTCAGTCCCTTGCCGCCGATCGCAAGCGCGCCGATCATCAAGATGCAGCCCGACAGCGAGAAGAACCAGCGCGAGGCGCCCATGAAGTCAAACGTCCATTTGCGGGTTCGCTTGCTCGCGCCGAGCAGTGCCGGGTGAGAGACCGCGCGCGAGCGACCCATCGCCCCGAGCGCAGCCTGTGTGGCGAGCACCGCGGTGAACAGCGTCAGCAGCGTGCCGATCCCCAGTGTGAAGGCGAAGCCCTGCACTTCGGATGTGGCCAGCGCAAACAGGATGAAGGCGGTCATGAACGTGACCACGTTGGCGTCGACGATCGCCGCAAAGCCGCGCTTGTAGCCGGTCGCGATACCGGCCGCGATCGAGCGCCCGCCGCGAATCTCCTCCTTGACGCGCTCGAAGATCACGATGTTCGCGTCGGCGGCGATGCCGATCGTCAAGATCAGGCCGGCGATCCCGGGCAGCGTCAGCGTGATCGGGATCAGCTTGATCAGGGCAAAGAAGTAGATGCTGTAGACGACCAGCCCGGCGACTGCGACCACGCCGAGCACACGGTAGAAGCTGAGCAGGAACAGGCAGACGACGAGGAACCCGACCAGCATCGCGATCAAACCCTGGTTGAGCGCGGTCTTGCCGAGTGTCGCGGAGACCTGCGACTCGGAGATCAATTCGAGCTTGATCGGTAGCGCCCCGGACTGCAGCTCGTCCGCCAGGTTCTGGGCCGAGTTCAGCGTGAAGCCGCCCGATATCTCCGATCCGGTTGTCGGGTCGATGCCTTCGGGGTATTCGGTGAAGTCGATCGAAGGCGCCGTGATGATCTGGTTGTCGAGTACCACCGCGAAGTGCTGCCTGGCCTCTTCCTTGGAGATCCCAGGCAGCTGCGCGGCCTGACCGCGTTCGGCGATTTCGCGCGTGACGCGCTTGAACGTATTGATCCCTTTTTTGTCGAATTCGAAGGTGACGTCGGGCGCGCCTGAGCCACCGTTGGCAAAGCTCTGAACGGGGTTCTTGATTTCCTGGCCGTTGAGCACCGGATCGTCGTTGAGCACGTACCAGCTTTCAGGCGATGCGTCGGTGACCTTGCCTTCCTTGCCGGTGATCGGGCTGGCCTGGGCGAGCACGGTGCCGGGGTTGACGCGCACCGCCTTGGGCTTGGCGCCCTTGGGCACTTTGTAGTTGTCGGCGTAGAGGTCCTGTTCGGTGTCCTCAGGGCCTTTCAAGACCTTTTTGTGAGCGGTGTCGAGCAGGTACCACTGGCCGTAGAGGCAGCCTTGGGCCTGCTTGGGCGTGCAGCCTTCGCTGTAGGTGGTGTCGTTTTTGCGGAGGATCGCGGGTCGCTTGAGCGCGCGCTGCACCGCTTCGTACTCGGGGATGCCGGTTTCAGCCGACGCTGCTTGCGGGCCGCCCGTGACCTTGGGTTCGAGCCCTTGTGGGGGCTTGCCATTCGGTCCGATCACGTTCGGCTCCCAGTCATAGAACTGCAGCTGCGCTGTCTCGCCGACCTGCTCCTGAGCGCGTTGCTCGTTGGTGACGTCGGGCAGCGCCACGTCGATTTCGCTTCCGCCGGTGCGCTGGATTTCAGGCTGGGCGACACCGAGCTGATCGACGCGCTTGCGCATGATGTCGATCGAGCGGTTGAGCGATTCGGGGGTCACCTTCGCCTCTGCCGTGGGGCGCCCTTGGTAGATGAGCTGCACTCCGCCTTTCAGATCCAGACCAAGGCGTGTGGGCTTGCTCACGATCACCGCGAGCGAGGCGATCACGAGACCGGCCACTATCAGCAGAACGAAGGTGTTTCGGCGGCGACTGCCCATGCCTGGAGCCTACTTGTCGGGGGTGAGCACCAGCAGGAGCCCACCGTCGTCGTCATATGCCGGGAACATGTCGGCCTTGGCGCTGGCTTCGACGTCGCGCTCGCCGCTCACCTTGACGGGCACATCGAGCGCGCGCACGCCCCACTCGAGCACCGTTTCGACCGGGTCGTCGCCGTTTGAGAAGGTCAGGCCCAGCACTTGCTCGACGCGCTGGCCGATCACCCCTTCCTCCTCGAGGCCCGTGAAGGCAAAGGAGTTCTTCCCGCAGCCGACGACGCGTCCCTCGCCGTCGCATACGAAGAAGGCCGCATCAGGTGCCGGATAATAGTCGTCGAGCAGCTCGAACAGGAAGGCGAAGCCGCACTTCTCACAGCCCTTGCGCTGACGCGTAAAGCCGATGTTGCGGTCGATCTCTCGGGTGCGGTGTCCGCAGTTGGGACAGATGAAGGGATGAGCCATTGGACTTCACAGAGTAGGGGAGCGGGCTGTTCGGCGCGCGCCTGGCTTGCTCCTGCGCACGGTGCCCGGCGATGACACGGCAAATGCGGTGTCGATCGCCTGCGCCGGCCCTCAGAACATTGCGCTCGTGCCTGTGCCTTCTCTGGGTAGCTCGACACCGATGTGCGCAAACGCGGCGGGCGTTGCGGTCCTGCCGCGGGCAGTGCGCTTGATCAGACCCTGCTGCAGCAGATAGGGCTCGTACACGTCCTCGATCGTGTCCTGCTCCTCGCCGACAGCGATGGCAAGTGTGGAGAGACCGACAGGTCCGCCATCGAACTTGACGCAGATGGCCCTCAGGATCTCCCGGTCGAGGCGGTCGAGGCCCTGCCCGTCCCCCTCCAAGAGTTCGAGCGCACCATGCGCGGCGTTGGCGCTGACGATGCCGTCGAGGCGCACCTCGGCGTAGTCGCGCACGCGCTTGAGCAGCCGGTTGGCCACGCGCGGCGTCCCGCGGCTGCGCGCAGCGATCGCAAGCGCGCCCTCCTCGTCGATGTCGATCTGCAGGATCTCGGCCGAGCGTCTGACGATCCGCGCGAGATCCTCGGTGGCGTAGTGCTCCAGGCGTGCCTGGATGCCGAAGCGGTCGCGCAGCGGCGTGGTCAGCAGGCCGGCGCGGGTCGTGGCCCCGATCAACGTGAACTGCGGCAACTCCAGCGTTACGACCCGCGCTCCGGCTCCCTGGCCTACGGTGATCGGTAGGCGCCAATCCTCCATCGCCGGGTAGAAGGTCTCCTCCAGTGTGCGCGGCAGCCGGTGAATCTCGTCGACGAAAAACACGCTGCGTGGCTCCAGCGCAGTCAGAAACGCGGCTATGTCTCCCTTGCGCTCCAGCGCCGGTCCGGCGGTCTGGATGAACGGCACGTCGAGCTCGGCGGCGACGATCTGCGCGAGCGAGGTCTTGCCGAGGCCGGGCGGTCCTGCCAGCAAGAGATGGTCGAGTGCCTCTTTGCGAGCGCTGGCCGCCTCGATTGCGACGGCCAGCTGCTCGCGTAGCGTCGGCTGGCCGATGAACTCCTCCAAGGCCCGCGGACGCAGCGAGCGATCGAGCTCGTCCTCTGGAGTCAGGTACGGCGTTTGGATGCGCTCGGCTTGGGTCATCGCAGGCTTGGCTTTCGATTGCTCAGGCAGCGCGTGCCGTGCGCAGCGCGCCGGCGATCAGATCCTCAGGGCTGTCGCCATCCAGGTCGCGCAGCAGTTCGTCGGCCTCCAGGGCGTTGTAGCCGAGTGCGATCAGCCCCTCGTGCGCGAGCGCCCTGGGACCGTCGTCTGCTCGCCCAACGATTCCGATGCTCTCGAGCGCACTCTCCACCCCCACCTTCTCGCGCAACTCGACGATGATGCGCTCGGCCGTGCGCTTGCCGATCCCAGGCACCGCCTGAAAGCGCGCAGCGTCGGCGCCCGCGATCGCGGACAGCAGCTCGCGTGGTGAGCCGCTGGAGAGCACCGCCACGGCCACCTTCGGGCCGACGGCCTGCACGGAAAGAAGCATCAGGAACAGGTCTCGCTCCTGCTCGGAGTGAAAGCCGTGCAAGAGCAGTGCGTCGTCGCGCACCACCAAGTGCGTATGCAGAGTGCTCTCCCCGCCGACGGCCGGCACGTGGCGCAAGGTCTCGTTCGAAACGGCCATGCGGTAGCCCACGCCGCCGCAAAGCAGCACTACGTGATCGGAGCGGCGGATCGCCACCTCGCCTCTCACCAAGGCGATCATGTGCGGCTCCCCGCGAGCCCGACCGCCTTGGCCACCGCATCTGAGAGCGGCGTGCCGTTGAGATGACACACGCCGACGGCGAGGGCGTCGGACGCGTGATCGCTGCTCGGCATCTCTGGGAGCGCCAGCAGCGTCTGCACCATGCGCGCCACCTGGTCCTTGCCGGCGCGGCCGCTGCCGCAGACCGCCGACTTGACCTGTTGCGGGGTGTAGGAGGAGCAAGGGATACCGCGTTCGCCGGCCGCCAGCATGGTCACCCCGCGTGCCTGTCCGACGACAAAGGCGCTGTGCGCGTTCTGGCCGAAGTACAACTGCTCGAGTGCCATCGCGTCGCATTCGTACTCGTCGAGCAGCTCGCGCATCCTGACGGCGATGCTTGCCAGTCGCCGCTCGAGCGCAAGCTTGGGACGAGTCTCGATCACTCCACCGTCGAGCGCCCTGAGACGTGTCCCTTCGCGTGCGACCACGCCATAGCCTGTATTGGCAAGACCAGGATCTATCCCGAGCACGATCACCATCTGCGTGATTCTCCGTGTTGAGCCGGACGCCTGCCAACGAACCTATGTTCGGGGGGAATTCTGCGGTTGGCGGCGAAACGCGGCTACCACATGCGCCATGGTGCCTGGCCGGACTCCCACAGGTCGTTGAGCGCGACCGCGTCCTTGTAGGTGTCCATGCACTCCCAGAAGTCCTCGTGGCGATGAGCGAGCAACTGGCCGTCGGCTGACAGCCGCTCCAACGGGTCTCGCTCGAGCACACTGTCGCGGTTCAGGTAATCGAATACGCCCGGCTCGAAGCAGAAGAAGCCGCCGTTGATCCAGTGCTCGGAGCGTGGCTTCTCGTGGAAGCCAAGCACCCGTCCATCGTGCGCGTCGAGCTCGGTGACGCCGAACTGCAGTTGCGGTCGCACGACGGTCATCGTCGCCAGACGCTCGTGGGCAGCGTGGAAGGCAAGCAGCTCGGCGAGGTCCACGCGCGCTACTCCGTCGGCGTAGGTCGCACAGAAGCGCTCGCCTTGGAGTTGCGCCTCGAGCAGCTTGATCCGACCCCCTGTCGGTGTGTCCAGGCCGGTGTCAAGGCACTGCACCCCCACTCCCTGCGGCCAGCTCGTGTCGGCGGCGAAGCGCTCGATCAGCTCGCCCTTGTATCCCGTGGCAAGCAGGAAGCGACGGAAGCCCTGCACGGCGTAGAGCTGGATCACGTGCCAGACGATCGGCAGGCCGCCGATCTCCACGAGCGGCTTCGGCAGCTCCTGGGTGTGCTCTCTCAGTCGTGTGCCCCGTCCTCCGCAGAGGATTACGACGGGAGGCCTATCCGGCAACGCGCTCCAGTACGTCGGCGGGCACGTCGAAGTTCGCATACACGGCGTCGACGTCGTCGAGCTCTTCCAGCGCGTCGATCAGTTTCATCAGGCTCCTTGCCTGGCTCTCGTCGATCGGAACCTGGCTCGAGGGGACATAGGCAAGCTCGGCGCTCTCGATCTCGATGCCGGCTTCTTCCAACGCCGCTTGAACGGCCGCGAAGTCGGCGAGCTGGGTGACGATCTCGACGATGTTCTCCTCGACGGAGATGTCCTCCGCACCGGCCTCTACCGCGACCATCAGGTCGTCTTCGGAATAGCGCGCCCCATCGACGGCGATCGTGCCCTTCTTCTCGAACAGGTATGCCACCGAGCCGGGCTCGCCGAGCGAACCGCCGTACTTGGAGAAGCCGTGGCGTACGTCCGCGCCGGTGCGGTTGCGGTTGTCGGTCAGAGCGTCGACCAACACCGCGACGCCACCCGGACCGTAGCCCTCGTAGAGGACTGCCTCGATCGCATCGGCCTCGCCGCCCTCGCCGGTGCCTTTGGCAATTGCGCGCTCGATGTTGTCCTTCGGCATCGACGCCGCCTTTGCCTTGGCGATCGCCAAAGCCAGCGGTGCATTGCCGGCCGGGTCGCCGCCGCCGTCGCGCGCCGCCACGGTCACGGCGCGCGCAAGCTTTGTGAACTGCTGGCCGCGCCGCGAGTCGACGATCGCCTTCTTGTGCTTGATCGAAGCCCACTTGGAATGTCCTGACATAGCCGGAAAGGATACTTCGGGTTGGAGCAGCTCGGATGACGACGCGGACAGAGCTCAATGCCCGCCAAGAGCGCGGCGCGCACCGGAGCACGCCTTCTTGGCGCAACGCCTCTAGGATGGGCGACCGCATGGCTATCGACCCTGGCATCTTCAAGGCATACGACATCCGCGGCCTCTACAGCGAGCAGATCGACGGCGACACGGCGCTCGCGATCGGTCGCGGCTTCGCACGCGTGCTTGCCAAGCTGTCAGGCAAGCCGCCCGCAGAGCTTCGTGTCGGGCTCGGCCGCGACATGCGCCTGACCGCTCCCGAGCTTGCCGCACGCTATCGCGAGGGGCTCTTGATGGAAGGCGCCGACGTGCTCGACGCGGGACAGGTGGGAACCGAGATGCTCTACTACCTGGTCGGCTCGCGCGAGCTCGACGGCGGCCTGATGTGCACCGCCTCGCACAACCCGAAGGCCTACACAGGCGCCAAGCTGGTGCGCGACGGGGCGATCGCTCTCTCCGGCGATGCCGGCATCCAGGACATTCGCCGTGAGATCGAAGCAGGCCTCGACGACGGTGCCGCCGAACTCGGTGTCCTGCAGGAAGTCGACGTCTACGAGGAGTTCCAGGCGGCGGCGCTGAAGATGATCGATCCCGATGTCATCAAGCCTTTGAAGGTTGTCGTCGACGGTGGCAACGGCATGGCCGGCCCGATGGTGGGGCCGCTGCTCGATCGTCTCGGCTTGGACCCGATCGAGACATATTGGACACCGGATGGCAACTTCCCCGACCACGAGCCCAATCCCCTGCTGCCTGAGAACCGCACGTTCATCATCGAGAAGCTGCGCGAGACAGGCGCCGATCTCGGGATCGCCTGGGACGGAGACGCGGACCGTTGCTTCTTCATCGACGACACCGGAGAGTTCGTCGACGGCGACTTCCTCACGGCGCTGCTTGCCGAGTCACTGCTCGTCAAGTGGCCCGGCTCGGCGATCCTGTACGACGTCCGTGCCAGTTGGGCTGTGCCCGACACCGTCAAGCGTGCCGGCGGCACCCCCTACATCAACCGCGTTGGGCATGCCTTCTTCAAGACGCGCATGCGCGAGGAGGGCTCGCTATTCGGCGGTGAGGTCTCCGGCCACTACTACTTCCGCGACTTCTATTGCGCGGATTCGGGCACGATCCCGGCGCTCTTGATCCTCGAGCAGCTCTCGCTGCAGGGCAAGCGCCTGTCCGATCTGTTGAAGCCTTACCGCGAGCGCTACTTCATCTCTGGAGAGATCAATACCGAGGTCTCAGACCAGCAGGCCAAGATGCGGGAGATCGCCGAACGCTACTCAGACGCCAAGCAGGACTGGCTCGATGGCGTGTCGATCGACTACGAGGATTGGCACTTCAACGTGCGTCCCTCGAACACCGAGCCACTGTTGCGCCTGTGCCTCGAGTCGCTGCGCTCGCACGAGCACATGCAGAGCGCCCGCGACGAGGTGCTCGAGCTGATTCGCTCGGCCGCGCCAACCGGGTTGTGAAGCAAATTTGCCCGATGCCCCCTGCGCGCGCGGGGGGACATCGTTTGCTGGCGGCTCCCAACTCTTGCGGCTCGGTGTCTCTGTGAACCAAAAAAGCCCGATGCCGCCCCCGCGCGCGCGGGGCATCCACTGTTTGGCAGTACCCACTCCATTTGCGGTGGGGCGCGTGAACTGCTACCTGATCGAGGACGAACCGCTGACGCTGGTGGACGCCGGCCCGAACTCGGCCACCTCGCTGACAGCGCTGGAGTCTGCGCTGCAAGCCCACGGGCGCCGTGTGGAGGAGCTCGAGCGGATAGTCGTCACCCATCAACACATCGACCACATCGGCCTCGTGGAGATCCTCGCCAGGCGCTCCGGCGCCGAGGTGTGTGCGCTCGATCGGCTTGCGCCATGGCTCGCCGACTACAAGCGTGAGATGGAGGAGGGCGACAGCTTCTCCGCCGAGATCATGCTCCGCAACGGCATACCCCAGGACATCGTGTATGCGCTACGCGCGGTGTCGGCGAGCTTTCGCGCTTGGGGTGCGGCCGCTCATGTCACGACGCCGCTGGCCGCTGGCGCTTCGTTGGAGTTCGCGTCGCGCAGTTGGCGGCTTCTGCACCGCCCGGGGCACTCGCCCTCGGACACGGTTTTCTGGGATGAAGCATCGGGCGAGCTGTTTGGCGGCGACCATTTGATCAAGCACATCTCTTCCAATCCTCTCCTATCGAAGCCTCTGACGCCTTTGCCCGCTGACGCGGGCAAAGAGGATGAGAGAAAGAGGATGAGCTTGGACGGTGGCGGCGACGAGCGCCCGCGGGCGCTGATGATCTACATGGACTCGCTGCGCTTGACGCGCGAGATGGATCTGGAGGTCGTATACGCCGGACATGGCGAGCCGGTTGGAGATCACAGCGCCCTGATCGACGAGCGCTTCAAGATGCACGAGCGTCGCGCCAACAAGCTGTATGGGTTGATCGCCGCGCAACCCCGCAACGCTTACGAGCTAGCTCAGGAGATGTGGGGCAACGTGGCGGTCACGCAGGCATTCCTGACCCTCTCAGAGGTGCTTGGCCATGTTGACCTGCTGGTCGACGAAAGCCGTGTCGTGGAGCACGAGGTGGATGGTGTCGTCCATTTCGAGACAAGCTGAGCGGGGCCTCGTCTCACGTTATGGCTGAAGGTCGCTCAAAGAGCGATAACGCCGTCGCGCCTGCTCCTGGACGCAACATCGGCAAGGAACAGCTCATGCAGGCGGTCGTCGCGGCCCAGCTCAGTGTGGAAGGCGATTGCTGTGACGCGGCCTTGACGAGCGGCGACTGGATGGCCCTCGACCTCCGCGAGGATTTTCACCTCGGGTCCGTGCTCGGCAACCCACGGGGCGCGGATGAACACGCCTCGCCTCGCCCCACC
>Ga0210385_10001241_pt1 | contig 16089 bp, 20 predicted proteins | sample IncBWH26OmetaG_FD_160107 | JGI IMG/M metagenome (GOLD analysis project Ga0210385, IMG submission 160107) | Forest soil microbial communities from Barre Woods Harvard Forest LTER site, Petersham, Massachusetts, United States - Inc-BW-H-26-O ...
AGCTGCTGCGCGAGCATCCCGCGTGCGCCGAAGCACTCGCCAAGTACCGCATCAATCCCGGCAACGTCGGCCGCGGCAGCAAGCGCGATCCGCAGTTCGCCGAGATGATCGAGATTGCCTGCCGCTACCGCAAGCCGGTGCGCATCGGCGTCAACTGGGGCAGCCTCGATGCCGATCTGCTGACGCGCATGATGGACGAGAACTCCAAGCTGCCCGAGCCGCTGACGGCGCAGCAGGTCATGCGTAACGCGGTGGTGCAGTCGGCGCTCAGCAGCGCGCAGCGCGCCGAGGAGCTCGGCATGCCGCACCAGCACATCATTCTTTCGGCCAAGGTGAGCGGCGTGCAGGACCTGATCGCCATCTACGGCGATCTGGCGGCGCGCTGCGATTACCCGCTGCACCTCGGGCTCACCGAGGCCGGCATGGGCTCCAAGGGCATCGTCGCTTCCACCGCCGGCATGGCCGTGCTGCTACAGCGGGGCATCGGCGACACTATCCGTGTATCGCTCACCCCCGAGCCCCAGGGTGACCGCACCCAGGAAGTGATCGTGGCGCAGGAGATCCTGCAGACGATGGGCCTGCGTGCGTTCACGCCGATGGTGGTCGCCTGCCCGGGCTGTGGACGCACCACCAGCACCTTCTTCCAGGAGCTGGCGCAGCGCATCCAGTCGCACATCCGCCACCGCATGCCGCAGTGGCGCCGCGAGTATCAGGGTGTCGAGGAGATGACCGTCGCGGTCATGGGCTGCGTGGTCAATGGCCCCGGCGAGAGCAAGCACGCCAACATCGGTATCTCGCTCCCCGGCACCGGCGAGCGCCCGGTGGCCCCGGTCTACGAGGATGGCGCCAAGACCGTGACGCTCAAGGGTGAGCGCATCGCGGAGGAGTTCCAGGAGATCGTCGAGCAGTATGTGGCGCGCCACTATCCGCCGCTGGAGGCGCGCGCATGAGTGAGCTGGCTGCACGGCGCTGCCAGCCGTGCGAGGGCGGCACGCCGCCACTGGCGCGCGCGGCCGCGCAGCAGCTGTTCAAACAGCTGGCCGCCGGCTGGACGCTGAGCGATGACGTCAAGTCGCTGCGGCGCGAATTCCGCTTCCGCGACTTCTACCGCACCATGAGCTTCGTCAACGCGCTCGCGCACCTCGCCAACATCGAGGATCACCATCCGGACCTCGAGGTGGGCTACAACTACTGCCGCGTGACGTTCACCACCCACGCGGTCGGCGGCCTGTCGGACAATGACTTTGTGTGTGCCGCCAAGACGGATCTGATTCCGCTCTCCTGAAGCTCACGGCTGCAGCTCGCGCATGCGCGCGGCAACGAAATCGACGAACGCGCGTACCTTGGCGGGGATGAAGCGCGCGCTCGGGTAGACCGCATAGATCCCCTGCTCGGCGCTGGCCCAGCCCGGCAGCACGCGGCTGAGCGCACCGCGCCGCACGTCCGCGCTCACCACGAATTCGGGCAGCAGGCTCACGCCGAGTCCGTCGCGGCATGCGCTCAGCAGCGCAAACGAGTTGTTGGAGCGCAGTGGGCCGTGCACGTCGAGCGCCACGCGCGCGCGGGCGCGCTCCAGCTGCCAGTGGCGCGGCCGCGGACCGACCTCGAGGGTGAGGCAGGCGTGCTGCTGCAGCTGCTGCGGTGCGCGCGGCTCACCGCAGCGGCTGAGATAGGCGCCACTGGCCACCAGCACGCGCCGGTTCGGCGCCAGGCGTCGCACGACCAGGCGTGAGTCAGGATCGAGCGTACCGACCCGTAGCGCGAGATCGTAGCCCTCCTCCAGCAGATCGACGTAGCGGTTCGACATCTGCACATCGAGCGTGAGCGCGGGATGCGCGCGCAGGAACTCTGCCAGCAGCGGCGCCAGCAGGGTCTGGCCGGCACCGGTGGCGACGCTCACCTTGAGCGTGCCGCGAATGGAAGCCGCATGGTCGCGCACCGCGGCGTCTGCTCCCTCGAGCTCGGCGAGCAACACTTCGCAGCGCTTGAAATAGTCGCGTCCCGCGTCGCTCAAAGTGACGCGGCGCGTGGTCCGCTGCAGCAGCCGTACGCCCAGACGGTTCTCGAGCGCGGCGACTGCGCGGCTGACCGCGGACGTGTGGCGCTCCAGCTGGCGCGCCGCCTGCGCGAAGCTCTGGGCGCGCGCCACCTCCACGAAAGCGCTCAATTGCTCGAGACGGTCCAATCAGATTATTGCAATCCGCGCAATGGTGATTTGTATTTTAGCCAGTTTGTCGCAGTCGCGGGGGTGACTATGCTGGCGCCATGAAAGCGTCCTTTTTGGAGCGTCTGCCGGCGGCGGTCCTCGGTACCACCTTCGTCGTGCTGTGGTGCACCGGTTACCCGGCCGCCAAGATCGCGCTCGCGCACAGCGCGCCATTCACGCTGCTGACGCTGCGCTTTGGCGCTGCGGCACTCATTTATGTAGTGGTATCCCTGCTGGGGCGTGCGCCCTGGCCGCGCGGCAGGGCAGCCCTGCACAGCGCGATGGTCGGAGCACTGACGCTGGCGCTGCAGTTCGGGGCGCTCTATTACGCGGTCGCAAGCGGCGTCAACGTGGGAATCGTCGCACTGGTGATCGGCACCATGCCGATCGTGACGGCGCTGCTCGGCTTGGGGCTTGGCGAGCCGGTGCGCCCGCTCCAGTGGCTCGGCTTCGCGCTCGGCTTCGCCGGAGTCGCCATGGCGGTCGCGGAAGGCATCGGTCCGGTACACGGCACCAGCTTCGGCGCGTACCTGGCGGTGCTGCTGGGTCTGCTGGCGATCAGCGTCGGCACTCTCTATCAAAAGCGCCTCGGTGTGCAGGTCGATCTGCGCAGTGGGCTCGCGCTCCAGAACCTGGCGGCGAGCGCACTGTTGCTGCCGCTCGCCGCCTGGGAGGGCTGGCACTTCGATGGCTCCGCGGCACTGCTGTGGAGTCTCGGCTGGATGATTGCGATCAACTCGATCACGGCGTTTGCGCTGTTGTTCGTGCTGCTGAAGCGCGGCGCCGTGAACGAAGTGGCGACACTGTTCTTCCTGATGCCACCGGTGACCGCGCTCATGGATTACCTCGTGCTCGGCGATCCGCTTTCGGCGCTGAAGATCGCCGGTATCGCGGTGGCGGCGTTCGGCGTCTATCTCGCCACGCGCCCGGCGCGCGGCGCTGCGGTCAGCGCGCCGCCGCCGGCAGCTCCCCGCTCATCCCCAGCGCCCTGCGGACCAAGAAGCGCTTGAGCTCCTCGCTGCGGTTGACGAGGGCCAGACCGCGCTGCGCCAGCTGCGCGAGCGGCCCCTGTCCGTGCGCGAGGTAACGATCGAACAGATCGATGGCTGTGCTCATCAGGGCGACCTCGCTCTTGCGCCAGCGCTCGTAGGTGCGCAGCGGGCCGAGCGCACCCGGGTCTTCGCGCCGCGCGGCTGCCGCGCGCAGCAGCTGTGCGAGCGCTGCGGCGTCCAGCAGGCCCAGATTGACGCCCTGTCCTGCAAGCGGGTGCACGACGTGCGCCGCATCGCCGATCAGCGCCACGCGCGGCGCCACATAGTGCGACGCGGCCAGCCGCTGCAGCGGGAATGACACGCGCGCGCTCGTGAGCCGTGTCGCGCCGAGCGCCTCATCCAGTGCGCGCGCGAGCTCGAGGGCGAACTCGGCGTCGCTCAGCGCGAGCAGTTCCCCGGCACGCTGCTCATCTGCGGACCAGACGATGGAACTCGTGCCATCGGCCAGCGGCAGAAACGCCAGGGTGCCGTCGTGGAGGAAGCGCTGCCAGCAGCTGGCCTGATGCGGCTGCGCGGTGGCGACGCTGGCGACGATCGCGCGCTGTCGGTAGGACCGGACCTGCGCCGTGAGGCCGGCGGCGGCGCGCACCGCCGACTGCGCGCCGTCGGCGCCGATCACCAGGCGTCCCTGCAGCACGCCCCGCGAGGTGCTCACCTGCACGCGCTCCGCTGCCACCACCAGCCCGGTGAATGCGGCGCGCTCGACGTGCACCGCGGCTGCCTCACAGGCGGCGAGCAGCGCGCTCTGCAGCAGGCGCTGCTCCACGATGTAGCCCAGGTTGGCTTCGCCCACCTCCGCGGCATCAAACACCAGCGCCCCCGGCCCGAAGGCCGCAGCGTGCTCGTGCCAGACACGCATGCGTTCGTAGGGCGACAGGCGCGCCGGCGCGAGCCACTGCCAGGCGCCGGCACTCACCAGCAGATGCTCGCTGGCGCGCGACAGCGCCACGACGCGGACATCGGTCGGCACCGCGGCCGGCGCGGGCACGGCGTGCGGTTCGAGCACGGCAACGCGCAACAGTGGCGCGCCACCGCCGCCGGCGAGCAACGCGGCGACGCAGGCCCCGGCAGGGCCGCCGCCGACCACGATCACATCGAAGTCAGCCGTCATGCTGCAACGACAGACCGCGTGCCAGACGCGGCGCCGGGCCGCCAAAGCCGGAGCTGACGCGCGCGAGCGCGCTCTTGGCGGGCGGGCTCAGATCGAACAGCAGCAGCCCCAGATCGCGCAGTGCGCCCACGCCGGCGCGCCGGCTGCCGAACAGGCGGATCAAGCCGTCGGTGAAACGCACCACACCCGCCCGGTCGCGCGCGCGCCAGGCGGCGAAGTCGGCGAGCAACTGCGGCGCGCCGGCGTCTCCGCCGCTGCCCGCCAGCACTTCGGCGAGCATCGCCGCATCGCGCAGACCCAGGTTGAAGCCCTGCCCGGCCACCGGATGCAGAGCCTGCGCGGCATTGCCGATGACTACCGTGCGCACGCCGGTCGGTGTGGCCGCACGGCTCAGCGCCAGCGGATAGGAGCCGCGCCGGCCGAGACGCAGGAACCGTCCGGCGCGCCAGCCGAACTGGCGTTGCAACTGCGCCAGATACTCGGCGGGGGGCAATCGCAGCAGTTGCGCAGCGCGCTCCGGCGCGCACGCCCAGATCAGCGCCCGTGAACCGTCCGCCAGCGGCAAGAGCGCCAGCGGTCCCTGCGCGGTGAAGCGCTCGTAGGCGCAGTCCTGGTGCGGCTGATCCGCGGCCACGTTCGCGACCAGCGCCACCTGCTGGTAATCCTCGACCTGGGCGGCGATGCCCGCGGCGGCGCGCACCGCCGAGTGCGCCCCGTCTGCGGCAACCAAGAGCTGGCTGCTCACGCGCTCGCGCCTGCCGCCGGCGTCTTCGACGCAGAAGCTGGTACGCGCGGGCGTGATCTCGAGCTCGCTGATCTGCGCGGGCACGCGCAGGCTGATGCCCGGTGCGCGCCCCAGCTGCTGCCACAAAGCGCTGCCGATACTGCGGTTGGCCAGCACGTAACCGAAGGCATCGATCCCCTGTTCGCAGGCCCGCAGGCGCGCGAAGCCGAACCGCCCGGCATCCGATACGTGGATGGTGCGGATCGCGGCCGCCGCCGGCGCCAGCGCCGGCCACAGGCCGAGGCCGGCGAAGATGCGCCGGCTGGCGTTGCCGAGCGCGGTGGTGCGCTCATCGAAGCTCGGCTGCGCGCTGCTGTCCGCGGCGATGCTCTCCACCAGCAGCACCCGCCGCCGGCTGCCGCTGAGCGCGAGTGCCAGGCTCGCCCCGACCATGCCGCCGCCGATGATGGCTAGATCGAAGTCGCTGCTGCTGGCGCGGGTCACGGCAGGCTCCTCAGGCGCGCGCCATCAGCGCTTCGATCTGATCCGGGTCTTTGGGGATGCGTGCACTCAATACCTCGGCGCCACGCTTGGTCACGACGACGTCGTCCTCGATGCGGATGCCGATGTTGCGGAAGCGCTTCGGCACCCCGCGCGCGCCGGCCGGCAGGTAAATGCCCGGCTCGATGGTCAGCACCATGCCGGGCTCGAGCACGCGCCACTCATCGCCCACTTTGTAGTCGCCGACGTCGTGGACGTCGAGGCCGAGCCAGTGACCGGTGCGATGCATGAAGAAACGCCGGTAGGCGCCGCTCTTGATGAGCGTCGCGACGCGCCCCTTCAGCAGTCCGAGCTTCACCAGCCCCTGGGTGATGACCCGCACCGCCGCCTCATGCGGGGCGTTCCAGTGACGTCCCGGGCGCACGCAGGCGATTGCCGCGCGGTTGGCCTCGAGCACCACCTGGTAGACGGCGCGTTGTGCGGGCGAGAAACGGCCGTTGACCGGGAAGGTGCGGGTCACGTCCGAGGCGTAGTACTCGAACTCGCAGCCCGCATCGAGCAGCAGCAGGTCACCGCTCACGAGGGTCTGGTCGTTCTCGCGGTAATGCAGGATGCAGCTGTTGGCGCCGCCGCCGACGATCGGATGGTAGGCGGTATCGGCGTTGTGGCGGCGGAACTCGTGCAGCAGCTCCGCCATCACCTGGTACTCGGTCACGCCAGGGCGGCAGAAGCGCATCACCCGCTGGTGCGCGCGGCCCGCGATGCGCACCGCCGTGCGCATCAGTTCGAGCTCATGGCGCGACTTGAACAGCCGCATGTCGTGCAGCACGTGATCGAGCGCCACGAACTCCTGCGGCGGATGGCGGCCGTGCTTCGCCTGCGCGCGCAGGCCGTTCACCCAGCCGACGACGCGCTGATCGAAATCGGCGTAGACCCCCATGGTGTAGAACACCCGCGCGCGGTTCTCCAGCAGTCCGGGCAGGATCTCATCGATGTCGCCGATCGGGAAGGCATCGTCGGCGCCGAAGTCACGCTGTGCGCCGACGGGGCCGGCGCGGCGACCGTCCCAGGTTTCGCGCGCCGCATCGCGCTCGCGCACGAACAGGATGTACTCCGCCTGAGCGCGTCCGGGCACCAGCACCGCCACTGCCTCGGGTTCGCCGAAGCCGGTGAGGTAATGGAAATCGCTGTCCTGGCGGAAGGGATATTCGACGTCGCTGTTGCGGTGGCGCACCGGTGCGGCCGGCAGCACCGCGATGGAATCGCGCCCCATCAGACGCATGAGCTGGCGGCGACGCCGCGCGAATTCATCCCGCGCCATGCTGGCTGTGCCCGTCAGTGAAGCGCGGCGTCCGCGGGCACGCCCGGGCGGCGCGCCCCGGCAAGCTCCTCGAACAACAGCTGCACGCCGACGCGCACGAACTCGACCAACTCGGCGTAGGCGCTCTCGTTGGCCTCGGCGCTCTGCTGCGGATCGACCTCGGCGCGTGTGATCTCCACCAGGTCGCGCACGATCTCGCCGACATCGCCGGGTAGCTCACTGGGCATGATGGCGCCTGCGCCCAGGCCGTAGAGGAACCCCTGGCACCATTGTGCCAGCGCCGTGGTGCGCACCTCGAGCGGCTCACTGTCATCCGGCAACAGCGGCGCGAATTCCATGTCCGGCTCGCGCAGCGCCGTGGCGGTGAGCGAGTACAGCTGCTGCAACTCGCGGGCAGCGGCGCCGCCGAGCCGGTCCTCCGGCAGAATCTCCTTCAGCCAGTCCTCCAGACGATAGCCGGCAACCGCGCACAGGCAGCCGGCAAGGGTGCCGTGCGCCTCGGCGGCATCGGTGAGCGCGTGCTCGCGTGCGAGCAGCTCCTGGATCGGGCTGTAATCCATCTGTGTCATAAGCGGCCGATTATATAATTGACCGTACAAACAAGGCGGCTCTATAGTCGCCGCCCATGAGCGACACTACAAAAACACAGCTCGATCTCGAACTCACGCGTCTCACCAAGCGCATCGAGGAGCTGCTGACGATGGTGGATCACCTCAAGGACGAGAACCGCGCGCTGCGTGCACGCCACGAGTCGCTGGCCGGCGAGCGGGCCGCGCTCATGCACAAGAACGAGCAGGTGCGCACCCGGGTCGAGGCCATGATCGGGCGGCTGAAGACGCTGGAACACGGCGCATGAGCCAGGAGCCGGCACGTGTCAGCGTGCGCATCATGGAGAAGGAATTCGTGGTCGCCTGCCCCTATGAAGAGCGTGCGGCGCTGCTGGATGCGGCGGAGTTCCTCAATGCGCGCATGCGCGAGATCAAGGAGTCGGGCAAGGTGGTCGGCCTCGACCGCATCGCCGTCATGGCGGCGCTCAACCTCGCGCACGAGTTCCTCAAGACCCGCGATCGCGAGTCCAAGCTGGACAGCGGCGCCGGTCACCGCGTGCGCGCGCTGCGCGAACGGGTCGAAGGCGCCCTGGAGAAGGGGCAGCAGCTGGAGCTGTGACGCGCTCCGACATCTAGGTACGGCGCAATTGGTGTACAGTGCACTCAGCGTCGCCTGCGGTGTTCGACAAGCGGACCGGGTTACCTCGGACCCTAATTGAAACACCCTCGGGACCAGAGGCTTGCGTGCAGCGCTGTGCAAGTCCGCCTATGAGCGGAAAGCCTTACCTGCCGCAGCCTGTCCCACTTGTTGCTCTGGTTCGAGAGCAACGGCTCGCACCGGCACAGGCGGGTGGCGCTACCTGATTCCGCAGCCCTGAGCAGCGCCCGCAGAGTCCTGCGGGCGCGTCTCAATGCCCGGCGCCGGCAACTGTCGGCCGGGGAGCGCGCCGCGCTGTCGCGCCGCGTGGCCCGCAACGCCGACCGCGCGTTGCACCTCATGAGCCACTGGCGCATCGCGCTGTACGCCGCGCTTCCCTGGGAACTCGATGCCGCACCACTCATCGCGCTGGCGCGCAGTCGCGGCTGCCGCATCTACCTGCCATGCATCGAGCCGCGCCGTGCTTCGCGCGAGATGAGCTTCATCGAGATGCACGGCGCGCTGCGCGACAACCGCCTCGGCATCGCCGAGCCGCAGGGCAGCGCGACACTTGGTGCGCGCTGGCTCGATCTGGTGTTCCTGCCGCTGCTCGGGTTCGATCGCGGCGGTCTGCGGCTCGGCACCGGCGGCGGCTACTACGACCGCGCCTTTGCCTTCCGCCAACTGCGCCGCAGCTGGCATGCGCCGCGCCTGGTGGGGCTGGGGTACGCCTTTCAGGAAGTTGAGGGACTCACCGCCGCCGCCCACGACGTGCTGCTGGATGCGGTGGTGACCGAAGAGGGAGTGATCCGATGCACTACTGGCTGATGAAGAGTGAGCCGAGCGCCTTCAGCGTCGAGGACCTGGCCAAGGCGCCGCGCCGCACCACCGGCTGGGATGGCGTGCGCAACTACCAGGCACGCAACATGCTGCGCGATCAGATGAAGCGCGGCGATCAGGCCTTCCTCTACTACTCCAGCACCGAGGTGCCGGGCATCGTCGCGATCATGCAGGTGGTCAAGGAGGGGTACCCCGATGCCACCGCGTTCGAGCGCCGCCACCATCACTACGATGCGGACAGCGATCCCAAGAATCCGCGCTGGTACATGGTGGACGTGCAGCTCAAACGTCGGCTCGCGCGCATCATCACGCTCGATGAGCTGCGCACGCATGCCGCCAAGCAGCTCAAGGGCATGGTGCTGCTGCGTCCGGGCAATCGACTATCGATCACGCCGGTGGAAGAGGCGCAGTGGAAGTTCATTCTCGCGCTCGAATGATGCGCGCGGACGCAGCACGTGCGCGCACTGCATGCGCATGCGCCTATCACAATCACATGGCGCTCGCTTGTAATTTCGATTCGCGTGTATATACTCGGACCCCGGACTAACCCGTCAATTGGAGAGCCAACATGGCGAAGGCAAAGAAGAAGGCCAAGAAGAAAGCAGCGAAGAAGAAATAGGCCTTAACTCGGCGGCCGCGCAAGCTGCCGCCGAGTCGATTTCGAGGACTGTGCCCGCGCTGATGCGGGCACAGTCGTTTCTGGGACTCGCGCGATGGGGGCGCTCGATGGCAACGCAGGCCGAGGCGAACAAGCAGCGTGCAGCGCAGGCCGCATTCGATCTGATCGGCGCCGGGGCGACCATCGGCGTCGGCACCGGTTCCACCGTCAACTGCTTCATCGACGTGCTCGCCCGGCATCCGGGGCAGGTGGTGCGGGCGGTTTCGAGCTCGGAAGCAAGCAGCGGCCGGCTGCGCGCACTCGGCGTGCAGATCGTCGACCTCAATGATCTCGATGGAATCGACCTCTATATCGATGGCGCGGACGAGGCCACCGCGCAGCGCGCCCTCATCAAGGGCGGCGGCGGTGCGCTGACACGCGAGAAGATCATCGCGGCCGCGGCGCGGCGCTTCGTCTGCATCGTGGACGAGAGCAAGCTGGTGATGAGGCTCGGACACTTTCCACTGCCGGTCGAGGTGATCCCGATGGCGCGCACGCTGGTGGCGCGTGCGCTCGCGGCCCGCGGCGGACGTCCGGTGTGGCGTCAGGGCTGCATCACCGATAACGGCAATCACATCCTCGACGTCCATGGCCTGAGCATCACCGACCCCGTGGCCCTCGAGGCCGAGCTCGACCAGCTGACCGGGGTGGTGACGGTGGGCCTGTTCGCGGCCCGGCCGGCGGATCAGTTGATTATCGGATCGGCGCACGGCATCCGCGTCCTTTAGGGCGCGGGCAGCGCGCGACAAACCGGCGGCGCTACTTCCATTCTCGATCGGTCGACCCGCGCGGCGCGTACGGCCGCAGGCGCGCCTGCCGGGCGCACCTTGGCCGAAAGTGGCACTGCGCGCACGGGCATACCGAACCACCCGCGGTCCCAATGCGGTGACCCGCAGCGCGCTGTCCTCACGAGCGGCCCGACTCGAGCCTCGATATCCGCGACGGTCTGCGACGCTTCGCCCTCAGCCGGACCTGCTCGGCCGCTTCAGGGCAGGCGCTGAGTTTTTGTCGCGCGCCCTTGCAACCCTTTTGCCCCTCAGGTGCATCCAAGCTGACGAGACTTCAGTTGCAGCGACACTTGGAGAACCGCCATGAGGAATGGAACGCGCTTCACTACCCTGTTTCCGGCCTGTCTGATGCTCGGCGCCTGCGCGCTGCTGACGCAAACCGGCAACGCAGCCGTCGCGGATGCGACCGACGGTGCTCGCAGCGTGACGATCCGTTACGCCGATCTCGACATGAGTAGCACTGACGGCGTCCACACTCTGTATGAGCGGATCGACGATGCAGCGCACCTGGTGTGCCCCGAGGGCCGGCGCCTTGAAGAGCAGCGCCAGGCGCTCGCCTGCTATCAGCAGGCACTGCAGGGCGCGGTCGGCCAGGTGAACAACCCGTTGCTGACGGCCGTCTATGCGCAGCAGCACGGCGGCACGCGCACGGCGATGTTGAACGATTGAAGTGCTGGCGTCCGCCGGCTCGCAGCCGGCGGACGCGACGCGAGCGTGGCCGTCGCACGGCACTTCCGCCTGCGGCAGTGGTCAGACGGCAGTACTCTATCCACGGATGGCGCGAGCTGCGGCCCAGCCGCAGCACAGCAAGGAGCTGCTTCATGGCAACCACGCAAACTGCAATCGTTCTGCCCCCTCTGCCCTACGCGCGCGACGCACTCGAGCCGCACATGTCGCGCGAGACTCTCGATTACCACTACGGCAAGCACCACAAGACCTACGTGGAAAAGGTCAATGCGCTGATTGTCGACACGCAATTCGAGGACGCCTCACTGGAAGAACTGGTGCTGGAATCCTCCGGCGATGTCTTCAACAACGCCGCGCAGGTGTGGAATCACGATTTCTTCTGGCAATGCCTGACGCCTAAGGCAAAGAGCCCGGGAAGCGATGTGATCAGGGCACTCGATGCCCTCGGCGGCCTGGAGGGTCTGCACGAGAAGTTCGACAAGGCGGCGAGCGGGGTCTTCGGCTCCGGCTGGGCCTGGCTGGTCAAGGACGTCGGTGGTGCACTCAAAGTGGTGACCACCGCCAACGCCAACACGCCGCTGCGCGATGGTCAGGTAGCGCTGTTCACCTGCGATATGTGGGAACACTCCTACTACATCGATCACCGCAATGATCGCGGCGCTTACCTCAAGGATTTCTGGCCGCTGCTCAACTGGGAGTTCGTGGCCAAAAACCTGGCACAGCGCTGAGGCCATCGCGGCCGCGAGGCAGCGCGGGCCGCAGCGCTGCTAGCGGGTGGCTTGGCGCGGGCGGCGCGAAGTCAGCCGCCCGCGGTTCGGCGAATGGCCGTGCTTGGTGGCAAGCGCGCGGTGCGCGGAGTCGCGCCGCGCCGCGGCCTTTTGTGCCGGCGAAGTCGTACGGCCGCTGCCGCCCGGGCGATCACCGCCCCCGCTCTGCTTGTTTACCGTGGCCCAGGCGCGGGCTTCCGCCTCGCGCTCATCAAGTCCGCGGGCCTCGTAACTCTGCTCGATATCGCGCGCTTTGCGTTTCTGCTTGGCCGTGTATTTCGATTTGTCGCCACGCGGCATGATCGTGCTCCTTGAGCCCAGACCCAGGTACGCCATTATTTCGCTGAGAACCGTGCGCGCAAGGTTCCGCCCAACGGCGGGCGGCGCGTGGGTGCGCTGCACTACCCGCGGAGAGGGCAGCGGCCGCCGCGGGCGCCGCGGCTAGCGCCGAAAACGAAGAGGCCCGTCAGATGACGGGCCTCTTGATTGGCTGGGGGACTAGGATTCGAACCTAGGTAAACGGAGTCAGAGTCCGTTGTCCTACCACTAGACGATCCCCCAAATGGGCGGGATGCCGCGGTGCGCCACTCTAACGCTTGGAGTACTGCGGACCGCGACGCGCTTTGCGACGGCCGACCTTCTTGCGCTCGACCTCGCGCGCATCGCGCGTGACGAACCCGGCATCGCGCAATGGCTTGCGCAGCGCCTCATCGTACTCGAGCAGGGCACGGGTGATGCCGTGGCGGATCGCGCCGGCCTGACCGGTGATGCCACCGCCATCGACCGTGACGTCAATGTCGAACCGGCCCATGAGCTTTACCGCCTCGAGCGGCTGACGCACGATCATGCGCCCGGTCTCGCGGCCGAAGAAGGTGTCGAGCGAGCGCTTGTTGACGGTGATCTTGCCGCTGCCGGGCTTCAGATAGACGCGCGCGGTGGCCGTCTTGCGCCGGCCGGTGCCGTAGTGATTCTGCTGGGTCGCTGCCATGGGTCGTTGCGTCCTATTGGAGTTCGAGCGGCTTTGGCTGCTGCGCCTGATGCGGGTGCTCGCCGCCGGCAAACACGTGCAGCTTCTTGAACATGCGCCGCCCCAGCGGGTTCTTCGGCAGCATGCCTTTCACGGCGAATTCGATGGCGCGCTCGGGGTGCTCGGCGAGCAGCTTATCCAGCGCGATCGACTTGATGCCGCCGATGTGCCCGGTGTGGTGGTAGTAGATCTTGTCGCTGAGCTTGCGCCCGGTGACGCGGATCTTCTGTGCGTTGACCACCACGATGTGGTCGCCCATGTCGACGTGCGGGCTGTAGTCGGCCTTGTGCTTGCCCTTCAGCCGCGAGGCGATCTGCGAGGCCAGACGCCCCAGCGTCTTATCGCTGGCGTCGACAACGAACCAATCGCCACGGACGGTGCCGGGCTTGGCAAATACGGTCTTCATAGCTCACTCGTGGCGTGTGCCGGGCAGCGGACTGGTCAAGCCAGAGGCCGCCGGGGCCAAAAAAAGGCGGGCAAGTGTACTCAAGCGGGTGCGGCAATGCAAAGGCACCTGCCACGGGCCCTGCGGGCAGGCCCACCGGCCACGATCCCGGTTGGCCCGGTGGATTTGCCCCCTATAATAGCGCCCGAATTATGCGGTCCGGTCGCTCCTTCGACTCTGCCATCGCCGCTGTTGATCGCGCCCTGCGGTCAGTGTTTGCGCCGGCGCAGGCCACGCGCCCCGCCCCCGGGCCGCCGGCTGACCCAGCGTCATCCCCGCTGTCGCCCGAGGAGCGCCGCGCGAGCGCGGCACTCATGCGCGTCAACCATTCCGGTGAGCTGGCGGCGCAGGCGCTCTATCACGGCCAGGCGCTCATGGCGCGCTCGCCGGGCACGCGCGCCATGCTGCTAGCCGCCGCCCGCTCCGAATCCGACCATCTGGCCTGGTGCGAACAGCGCCTGCGCGAGCTGGCGGCGCGGCCGAGCCGGCTGAACGCGCTGTGGTACGCGGGCTCATTCACCATCGGTGCCGCCGCTGCGCTCATGGGCGATGCCAAGAGCCTCGGCTTCGTCGCCGAGACCGAGCGCCAGGTCGAGGGCCACCTCGATGATCACCTGGGCAGACTCCCGCCGGGCGACGCCCGCAGCCGTGCGATACTGCAAGCCATGAGAGCCGAGGAAATCGCGCACGGCGCGGCCGCCACCGCGGCCGGCGGCGAGCGCCTGCCCGCGCCGGTGCGCGCGCTGATGCGTCACACCGCCCGCCTCATGACGGGCACGGCCTACTGGGTTTGATGAATCCGTGAGCCTTGTATGTTAGAAGACGTGCTTTAGGGAGCCGGTATGGAAGAGAACATCAAGCCACTGAGCGAGATTCCCGCGATCAATCGGTTCTTGAGTTACTGCCGCATCCGCGCAGTACCCTCCAAAACCGTGGTGATCCACGCCGGCGATCTGCCTGACGTCCTCTACTACATCATCAGTGGCTCGGTGGAGGTCATGATCGAGGACGAGGAAGGCAACGAGATGGTGCTCGCCTACCTCAATCGCGGCCAGTTCTTCGGCGAGATGGGTCTGTTCTACGAGCAGCCGACCCGCAGTGCCTGGGTGCGCACCCGCAATCAGTGCGAGCTGGCGGAGATGACCTACCCGCGCTTCCGGCAGATCGCCGCCGAGAGCCCCGGGCTGGTGTTCGAGCTGGCGACGCAGCTGGCCACGCGTCTCGATCGCACCAACCGCAAACTTGGCGACCTCGCCTTCGTCGACGTCACCGGGCGGGTCGCGCACGCGATCATGGACCTGTGCGGCGAGCCGGACGCCATGACGCACCCGGAAGGCATGCAGATCAAGGTCAGCCGCCAGGAGCTGTCACGCCTGGTGGGCTGCTCACGCGAGATGGCCGGGCGCGTGCTCAAGGTGCTGGAGGAGCAGGGACTGCTGCGCGCCACCGGCAAGACCATCGTCGTGTTCAATGCGCGTCCGAAGATGAAGACCCGCCCGGTCATCGTTCCCGCCAAGCCGGCCGCCGCCGCTAGCGGCCGCGTCGCGAGTCAGGTCGACGATGACGATGAGGATGACGACGACGAGGACGACGACGAGTAACGCTCAGCGCCCGCCCGAGCGTGGCGCGCGCGTCGCGCCGCCGGCAGCCTCGATCTGCTGGCGCATCTCACGGATCACGGCACCATAGTCGCGGCTGCCGAAGATTGCCGAACCTGCCACGAAGGTGTCCGCACCCGCCTGCGCGGCCCTGCGGATGTTCTCCACCTTGATGCCGCCGTCGACCTCCAGGCGCACCTCGCGCCCGCTGGCGGCGATGCGTGCGCGCGCATCGGCAAGCTTGCGCAGGCTGATGGGAATGAACTGCTGGCCGCCGAATCCCGGGTTGACCGACATGATGAGCACCAGGTCGATCAGCTCGAGCGTGTAATCGAGGTAGTCGAGCGGGGTGGCCGGATTGAACACCAGTCCGGGCTGGCAGCCGTGCTCGCGGATCAGCGCGATGGTGCGGTCGATGTGCTCGCTCGCCTCCGGGTGGAAGCTGATGAAAGTGGCGCCGGCCGCGGCGAAGTCCGGGACGATGCGGTCGACCGGCTTCACCATCAGATGCACGTCGATCGGCGCCTTGACGCCGTGACGGCGTAACGCCTCGCACACCAACGGCCCAATGGTGAGATTGGGCACGTAGTGATTGTCCATCACGTCAAAGTGGATCAGGTCAGCGCCGGCCTCGAGCACGGCATCGACCTCATCGCCCAGCCGGGCAAAGTCGGCGGACAGAATCGACGGCGCGATCCAGGCATCGGGCATCGTTCTAGTTTACCCGATCGCCGCGCCCGGCAGGCCCGCGCGGCGTGCTTCTCAGGCGGTCAGACGCGCGAGCGCCTCTCGGTATTTCTCGCTGGTGCGTGCGATCACCTGCGCGGGGAGCCTCGGGCCCGGGGCGCGCTTGTTCCAGTCGAGCGTCTCGAGGTAGTCACGCACATACTGCTTGTCGAACGAGGCCGGGCTGGTCCCTACGCGGTAGGTGTCCGCAGGCCAGAAGCGCGAGGAATCCGGCGTCAGCACCTCGTCGATCAGCGTGAGCGTTCCGGCGGCATCCACGCCGAACTCGAATTTGGTGTCGGCGATGATGATGCCGCGCTTGAGCGCGTGCGCGGCGGCGAACTCGTACAGGGCCAGCGCGGTGTCGCGTACCTGGGCAGCGAGCTGCGCACCGACCAGCGCCGCTACCTCGCCGAACGGGATGTTCTCATCGTGGCTGCCGACCTGCGCCTT
>Ga0210385_10001243_pt1 | contig 16087 bp, 12 predicted proteins | sample IncBWH26OmetaG_FD_160107 | JGI IMG/M metagenome (GOLD analysis project Ga0210385, IMG submission 160107) | Forest soil microbial communities from Barre Woods Harvard Forest LTER site, Petersham, Massachusetts, United States - Inc-BW-H-26-O ...
AACCGGCGGCTGTACGCCGTGCCCGACGCCGCGCCGGGCGCGCAGGGCATGGGTCCGCGTGGCCCGCGCACAGGTCCCGGCGGCCCGCAGCGCACAGGTCCCGGCGGCCCGCAGCGCACAGGTCCCCGTGGCCCACAGCGCACAGGTCCCCGTGGCCCACAGCGCACAGGTCCCCGTGGCCCACAGGGCATGGGTCCCGGCGGTGGGCAGATGGTGCAGTACGGCGGTGCCCAGGCGGTCGCGCTGGCCGACCCGGGATGGCAGGACGACCCTCAGGAATACCCGGCGACCATGCAAGCGCCGGCCTTCGCGCCGCCCCGGCCGAAGCCCAGGCCCAATGCCTCGGCTGCCAGGCCAGCGCGCCAGGCCAGGCCCGCCGGGCTTGCCGGTCCCAGAACGGCCCCGGCAAGGGGAGCGCAGGGGGCGAAAGGCAGGCAGGCTCGCGCCATGCGCGTCGCCACGGCCGCCACTGTGTCGCTGGTCTCGATCGCAATGATCGCCGCGGGCGCGAACATCGCGCACTTCGGATTCAAGTTCTTCACCTTCCGCGAATCCGGAGCAGGCGAGACCGGCGGCTCCAATTTCGACACGAACTTCCTGGCCCAGCAGGCCGCGGCGGCAAAGGCCGCGGCGCAGGGGCATACGCCCGGGAAGCACTAGGCGAAAACCACATCCGGCTAGTTAGCCGACGTATGAAACGAACAAATAGCCTGCCGGCTGGCATCAGAGCCGGTTAAACCGCTACAAGCCAAAGGCTAACCGGATGGGGAGCGAGCAAGCTCTGCGAAAGGAGAGTCTGTACGATGGCTACCACTAGGGAGCCGTACAGCCGATATTCACCCGCTCCACCAACAGGCCAGTACGGCGGTCCCGATACCTACCAGCCAGACCTGTATCCCGGCGAGACCGAACAGCCATGGCAGCAGGAACAGAGGCCGACCCGGGGCCACCAGCCACAGCTGAAGGCGGACAGAAGCCGCGTCGACGAATGGATGGAAAAGGACTTCAAGTTCGGTGGCTCCCGCATCAAGCGGAAGGCAGTCGCGCTGATCCTCTTTGGCGCTCCGGCGGTGGTCCCGCTGTTCTTCATGGCACCGGCGTTCTTCACGATGAACAAAGTAACCTTCGGGGGGTCGGTCGACGACACGCTGGGCACCGGGGCCGAGCTCTGCCTCTTCATCTGCTTGCTCGTCAGTCCCATGGTCACGCTTACCGGGCAGCGCTGGTTCTTCCCGCTGCGCCGCTGGTACGGGATCATGTTCGCGTTTTCCGGCATCGGCGACATGCTCGCCGCCGGCCTGACCGATAACTTCGCTGGAGGCTTCTTCGGCATTGTGGCTGGGCACGTGTTCGAGCTCATGGGCTTCATCATGGTGCTGCTCGCCATCCCGCTTCTGATCACCGGCAACCACTGGGCACAGCGCAAGCTCGGCCGGTACTGGAAGCAGCTACAGCGGCTCACCTATGTCATCTGGGGGCTGCTGTTCTTCCACCTGTCCCTGTTGGAAGGACTCGGGTTCGAAAACGGGAACGGCCACAACGGCTCGGGCAACCCCGGTGACGGTGACCCCATCTTCCACCAGCGCCTCTACCAGTACGCCGCGTGCAGCCTGTTCCTGCTGACCCTCCGGCTGCCGCCAGTCAAGCGGTGGATCGCCGCCCGGCAACAGGAGGGCCGGAACTGGCTGGTGTGGGTGACCATCGCACCGATATTCGCGCTTTTCATATTCGGCATGATCTTCGCCATCAACGAGGAGATCTTCAAGGGGCTCGACTCCTTCGTGGAGCACCCCAGCGCCGAATGACGCGGCGGTCGTCATCGGCTTGGCTGGGGCACAGCCAGAAGCTGCTGCCCCAGCCAACGGGATGGGTTGGGAGAGGGATCTTATGAGCGAGGCATACGCCGACTACGAGCGAGAGCCGGTTGGCGGCTTCATTGTCGTAGCTATTTCCATACTGTCCGCCATCTTGGTGCTCGCGGGCCTCTTCTACGCCACGGGCGCCCGCGCGCGTAACAAGACCGCGCTCGCCCTCAACGACTGCGTGCCTAGCCTGTCCCCATCGGGTTTGCCATGCAATACCCAGGCGATGGTGCTCAGCCAGTTCCAGGGGATCGTGACCCCGGCTGGCAAGCAACTGAACGCTGACATGGTCGCCTATCGCGCCAACGAAAAGCGTCATCTCGCTGCGGCCGAAGCCTCCCTCACTTCGGAGGTGGCGACGGAGCAGGCGCTCGACAGCAGTCTGGCCGCGGTCGCGTACTCACCCCAGAGCTATGCCAACGCCATTAATCTGATCACAATCAATTTTGATGCCGGGACCCCCACGCCATCGGCCGCGATCCTTCTCACGCCCCAGACCACAGTCATGGCCGATGCGCTGATACGTGCCAACCAGGCACTCGCCAAGCTGACCGCCGAGCAGGCAAAGTCGACCACGCTCACCCAGTTGCGGTCGTTCAACGACCGGGTCGATGCCGCCAACGCGGCCGTGCTGGCCGACATCAACGCGATCCACAAGGCTCTTGAAGTGCCACCTATTGCGGCTGAAGAGCCCTGATCCGCCGCCCGCGGCTGCGATCCATCGGCGGTGACCAGGGTCGCCTGGTCACCGCCGTCACCCGTTCTGAAGAGAAACCCGCAGGCCTTGGGCCCCCCAAGGGCTTTTCGTCCCTTGGGGGTAAATTGCTAGCCGGATTTGGTGAGATACGCCGGTCCGCGCAGGCAGAAGGGGTTAACTTCTAACTCACCCCGCCCGATACACAGGTTGTGGCTCGGGCGCCCCTTTCGGTTGTTGGAGGCCCCGTGGTCACGGTTTCTTCCGGCAGGCATCGACGCTTCGAGGAGGAGCCGCTCGGCGCAGCCGAATACTTCGGGGTGCCCCCAGAAGCCGCAGGCCCTGGCGCAGGGGCGTGGGAACCTGCCCCGGGACCGGCCGTCGGTCCTCAAGCTGGCCAGATAGCTGGCTACCCCGCGGCCAACGGTTCGCCCGCGAACCCTGTTCCTGACTGGCCACCCGACTCTCCCGGGGCCTCTTGGCCCCGGTGGGACGGGCCACCGCCTGCGCTGCATCCCGATCACCCGTCGGCACCGGTACCGCGCGTTCGAGTGCCCCAGGCGCCCGCTCAGGCCGGACCGATGCCGCCAGGCCGGGCGGCCCCAGGAGCTCCAGCCGGGCCGATGGCGCCGCCAGCGGGGCCGCCGCGGCTGCCGCGGCGGCGGCCGACAGGTCCGGGCCCATCCGGCGCACCGAACGCGGGGGCCTGGTTCAACGGCACTGGGCCCCGCGCTGGCGGCCCAGGCCCGGCCAGTCCGGCACGGAACATGCCCCGGGCGCAGCAGGACTTCAACACCGGCGACATCTACAACTCCGGCCAGTTCTCCCCGGTCCCGGCGGACTTCCCTGAGCGAACCAACAGGCCAGCGCGACCCAATCGGCCCGGACCGGCCAACCGTCCGCCGCGGCCCGGCGGACCTGGCTGGGCCAATGCGCCGACAGGACCCCCTGCCGGGCCGGCCGGACCCAGCGGGTTCGCGCGGCCGGGCCGACCCGCGGGGCCTGGCGGAGCGCCACGTCCGAACAGACCCGCGCGAGCGGGCGGCCCTGCGCAGGACTTCAGCACCGGCCGGGGCTTCGGCCCGCCGCCCGGCCAGGGCTACCGCCCCGCCAACGGCGGCGGCGGGGGCCCGGGCGCCGCTGCCCGAGCTACTGGCACTGCCCCGCAGCAGGCCTACAACGGCGGCCAGGGCCGCTCACCCGCGCCACAGTTCCCGTCAAGACAGTTCCCGTCAAGCCCGGCGCCGCCCCGCGGGGCTGGTCCCGGCCAGGGTTACCCGCAGCCACCGGCTATGCAGGCCGGGCGGCGACTGCACGCGGTCCCTGGCCCCTCCGCTCCGGGTGCTCAGGGCAACGGAACCGCGCCACCGCCCGGGGGCCGGATGGCTCAGTTCGGCGGCGGACAGGCAGCGGTCGCGCTCGCCGACCCCGCCTGGCAAGGCGGTCCGCAGGACACCGGCTCGCTCCGGGACAGCCAGATGCCGGCCATGCCCGGCGGCCAGGTTCCCGCGGTAGCTCAGGCTTGGAGTCAGGCCACAGCGATCCGCGAGCGGGCCGAGCAAGACGCCGCGGCGATCAGGCAAGAGGCCTTCGCCATCCGGGCAGCGGCCGAAAGGGAGGCCGCCGACATGCGGGCGGCCATCTCCTCGATGTCGGAACAGCTAGGCAGGATGGCGGCATACCTCTCGGAGAGCTTCCCTCCCGGGGGAACCGCGACCGCTCTCGCTGCGGGTGCGCCCGCCGCTCTCGCAGAGGCACCCCCGGCTGCTCTCCCGGCGCGGCCGGCGCCTCGGCCCGCGGCACCGGGTACCCGGCCACGGCCCGCACCGGGAACCCGTACCCTCCCCGCGCGGCCAGCTACCCACCCCGATCGGCCGGTCGCCAAGCCCGGAAAGTCGACCACTCGGCCGGGCACATCTCAAGGTCGGCAGGTGCGCGCCGCGCGGAAAATGTTTGCGCTCCTCGCCATCCTGGTCACGGCGGGCACCATCACCGGAACTGCTCAGATAGCGCTGCACGGCGGCCGCTTCTTCATCTTCCGGGAGAACGGGGCGGGCGCGTCGGAGACCGGCCTCACCGACAGCCAGTTCCCCGGCCATCCAGGCGCCCCGGCGCCGCCCAAGCACGCCAAGTAAAAGCCTAGACAAACACACCTGCGAAGCCAGCCCAGGCGGGGCTGTGCTGACTCGCCAAAGCCCCGACGACTGGAAGGGCAAGAGGAGGCAGGAAAAGTGAGCCAGAGGGACACGATCCAGGAGCAATATCCTTATCCGCCAAGCCCTCATCCCGGTGGTTCCTATCAGGGCGCGTACCAGGAGGCTCCCTACCAGGATGCCGATTACCCGCAGGCTCCCTATGCGGACGACGACTACCGGGAAGCTTTTTATCCGGAGCGTGACGAAGAACGGCCGCAGCAGAAGCCTAAGAGGCGTTCTGTTGACGCCTGGATGGCCCAGAAGTCCACAACCCTGCCCCGTTTCAAGAGGCGGTCGATCGCGCTGTTCTTCCTGCGCCTTCCCGCCTTCGTTCCGTGGTTCTTCATCTTGCGCGGATGGCTGTCGCTGAACACCAAGGACGTACTGACGCTCTCCGAAGCTGACGTGCTGGGCACGGGCGGCGAAGCGGCCTTTTTGATAGCCGTCTCGATTACTCCGCTTATCACGCTGACCGGAGCGCGATGGTATGCCCCGCTGCGGCGGTGGTACGGCATCTTCTTCGCGCTCATCGGCATCTCAGACGGGACCACAGCTGCCATCACGACCAGTTTCTCTGGCGGGGTCTTCGGTCGGCTCGCCGGGCACACCTTCCTGGTGACCGGGTTCCTCATTGTTCTGATAGCGGTGCCGATCTTGCTCACGGCGAACACGCCTGCGCAGCGGAAGCTCGGGACGTACTGGAAGAAGCTGCAGAAGCTGACCTACCTCCTCTGGGGCATGATCGCCCTTCATCTGGCGCTGCTCGACGGATTCCATCCCTTCGATGGACCGCAGGGTGACGGCGACCCCGTGTTCCATCAGCGCTTTTATCAGATCCTGGCCATCAGCCTCCCGCTGGTCCTGCTCCGGCTGCCGCCGGTGAAGCGCTGGGTCACCGAGAAGCGCGCGGCAGGCCAGCAGTGGAAGGTGTGGTGCGCCTTCGCGCCGATGGCCGCCTTGTACGTGCTCGCCTTCGCCTTCATCCTCAACGAGGAGATCTTCACCGGGCTCCAGGTCCTGAGGCTGAATCCGCCAGCGAACTGAGCAGAAGCAGCGGAGGGTCGACTGAATGAGCGCGCTGTCCGGGGCGCAGGCCCCGCAGAGAAACATCACCGGCATTCTTCTGATCGCGATGGGATCGGTGGTCGCCGCCGTCTTGGTGATCCTGGCCGTCCCCTACTACGCGGGCTCGTCGGCGAGGATCGCCAGCCTCTACACGAACGTTGCGGGTCCGGCCGACCGGATCCTCGCCGCCGATATCCAGGCCTATGCCGCCAACCGGCTTCGTAATCTGGCCGCGGCCAAGTCGGATCTGTCGAATGAGGTGCAGGCGGAAACCGCGTTCGACAACCAGCTGGGCACGATCACGTTCCCGCCAGCGCCCGACCCCCACGCCGACCAGCTGACCACGGCCGACGCGAAGCGAATCAAGCTGATCAAATTGCAGCTGCAGGTCAAGTCGCTGAGGAAGCTGCGGGCGCTCGACAGCCAGGTGCAGGCGGCGAGCGCCGCCGTCGATGCACAGGTCAAGATCATGCGCGCGGATCTGGGGTTGCCCGCGGTGAGCGGAGGTCTCTACTGAACTCCGCCGTCCGGTGGCGGGCGGCGCTGCATGATCGTCTCGATGGGGTAGCCGGGCCGCATCGCGCTCATCGCATACTCGACGACGAGGTTCGAGCTGTCATACGTGGTCCTGGCGATCCTGAGCACCGGCTCATCGGGTTTCAGGTCGAGCGCAGACGCATCGACTTCGCCGGCGGTCGCGGCGGTGACCGCCTGCTTCGCGCGCACGATGCGCACCCCGTAGCGCGACTCGAGCATCGCGTACAGCGAGCCGTCCAGCAGGGGATCCCCGTCCAGGCCCGCGAACCGCGAGCACGGCAGCCACGAATTCTGCACCACGACCGGGCAGCCGTCCACCAGCCGCACTCGCCGGACCGTCACCGCAGCCGCCGACTGCCCGAGCAGCAGGGCGGTGCGGACGGCGGGCGGTGGCTGCTCGACCGCCGCATTGATCAGCCTCGTCTGGACCTCGCGGCCCTGCCTGCGCATCTCCTCGGTGAAGCTCAGCAGCAGCTCCGCGCTCCGGGTTGGGCGCCCGGCCGCGAACGTTCCCAGGCCCTGGCGGCGGACCACGTTCCCCTCGGTCGCCAGAGCCCCGACCGCCTGGCGGATCGTCATGCGAGCGACGCCGTATCTGGCCGCTAATTCGGTCTCGGACGGCAGTCGCTCTCCTGGACCCCATTCGCCGGCGTCGATCCGGGCCCGCAGATCGTCACGAATGGAGATGTGAGCGGGGCGGCTCATCGATTTCTCCCAGGCGGCTCACGCCGCCGGGCGGCGGCTAAGCGGGCAGATCCGATTGCCCTCACTGTCGAGTACCCCACGGCGTCCCTGGCTAGCAAATAGCGAGATATTTGGAGCGCAGCCGACGGTTACACGCGTGCGGCCTGGCAGGTCACCCGCTCCGGAAAATGATGTTCATCATAGCAGCGAACGAACTTGACCCTGGGATTCTTTTCGTTGGCTTCGGCCGTCGCTGACCCGGCCGTTACGCAGTAACTCCATTACTTCACGCCACCGCCGGTACCGCCGCTCGGCGGCGGCAGCACGAGCCGGATCGGGGCCATAACGCTGAGTCAGGGGCGCTATGGCCGCCGCAGCCTCGCGCGCGTCGGCGAACTGCCCGGCGGCCACTGCCGCGGAAAGCGCAGCCCCACGCAGGCTGGCGTGCCGTTCGGCAGTCGTGCCGATCTCGACGCCCCAGACGTTGGCCCTCAGTTGCGCCGCGCGCGGCGAGATGGCCAGGCCGCCGGCCAGGATCACGTGGCTTACCTCGGCGCCAGCCGCCCGGAGGGCGTCGATGCCGAGCCGCACCTCGAACGCACTGCCCTCCTCGGCGGCGCGGATCAGGTGGGCGGGCCCGTGCTCACCGGAAATCCCGTCGATGCGGCCGCGCATCCGGGCATCCCAGCCGGGCAGGCGCCGGCCGGTCAGCGTTGTCCTGATCATGAGCTCACCGGGATCCGCGGCGTCCAAGGTCGACCCAAGCGCCCGGTACGCGGCAGCCGCCGACTCGTGGCCAAGGGTGGCGGCGAGCCAGTCAAGCCCGCCCCCGGTCAAGCCCGTCGGGCCGCCGACCGTCCAGAGATCGTCCAGCAGGTAAGCGTTCAGCACCGCACCGCCCGTGACCCGGACCGCCGGCATATCGGTCACGTGCAGCAGGACGTCCGTGGTGCCCGCGATGTCAACGGTCAGCCCGGGCTGGACCGCTCCGACGCCGAGCGCGCCCGTCGAGCCGTCCGGGCCGCCGACCGCGACCGGGGTTCCTGGCTCGAGGCAGGTCAGCTGAGCTGCTGCCGGGGTCACGCGGCCGGCCAGGGCGACGGAGGGCCTGACCGTGGGCAGGATCTCCATGGAGACACCGCATTCCCCGGCGATCCGCGCAGACCAGTGCCGCTGCCGCACATCGAACAGCTGGGTGTAGGAAGCGGTCGCCGGATCCGTGCGCGGTATCCCGGTGAGCTGCAGGGTGAGGTAATCCTTGAGGCTCAGCAGCCAGCGGGTACGGCGGAGCACTCCAGGCCGGGTCTTGCCGAGCATGCGTATCCGAGCGGCCGCCGCTTCCGATGACGCCGGGCGACCAGTTACCGACTCGAGCTCCGGACCGAACAGGGCGTCGAGTTCCCGCGCCTCCCGCCAGGCCCGGTTATCGCGCCAGAGCATTCCCTGCACGGACGGACGGCCGTCGGTCCCGGTCAGCACCGTCGCCAGGTGCGCCGTCAGCCCGACCGCGCGCACCCGCGCTCCCTCCGCGATCAGCTCCCTGATGGCCGACGCGACCGCCTGCCAGGTCAGCTCGGGATTGAACTGATCGGCGCCGCCCGGGTCCGGTCGGCTGATCAATGAGCGCAGTGCGCCAGACGGGCCGATCACCCCGGCCCGTATCCCGCTGCCGCCCACGTCGACGCCGAGCAGGCCGTCGGGCACCGGCCGCGCTCCCTCTGGCTGAGGTGACCATGTCATGCGGATGCCGCATCGATGAAATGGCGCCGGCCGGAGTAATCACGCAGCCCGAGTTCCAATAAACAGTCCCAATGAAAGAGCGACGACAATGGCGATGGTTACAGTGCGGCTGCAGCGAAGGTCTCGGCGCCAGCGTCCGGCATCACTCCAATTTCGCGGCGGCTGCCGCCCCGTCCTCGCGCTCACGGCACACCGATGCGGTGCAGCCTGTATGCAGAGCCCATGGACGAGATGCGGAGCCGTCTATATGGTCCTCTATACATTATGAGATGCCGATCGGGCCGTTCGTCAACTAGGTGTTAGGAAATACCTCGGCACAGGGGCAATCGCGATGCGATGGCATAGGGCGAATCGGCGGTGCGGTAAGTGAACTATTTCTATGGGGATAGAATCCGCTGGTGCAGAAGGCGGGGCGCAATCCGCTTCAGTCGTCTACCAGGTCGCTGATCATCTTCAGGCTGCCCTCGGCCGGCAGGGCCTCGACGCACAGGCGCTCGAGCACCGCCATGTAGTGATCCACGGTGTCCCGCTTGTCCAGGTAAAGCGCGCTGGTGAGCTGCTCGAGGTAGACGACGTCGGGCAGATCCGGTTCCATGAACCGGAGAACGGTGAACGCCCCTCGCGCGAGGGCATGCCCGGCAGTCGTCAGCGGGAAGACCTGGAGGCTGACGTTCGGCCGGTCGGCCATGTCCATCAGGTGCCCGAGCTGGCTGCGCATGACCACGGGTCCGCCGACAGGCCGCCGCAGCGCCGCCTCATCCAGCACCATCCACAGGTGCGCCGGCGCCGGGCGGGTGATCACTGCCTGCCGGGCCATCCGCAGGCTCACCCGGCGCTCGATCTCGTCGTCCGACCCGCCCGGGTGACCGAGAATCGCGATCGCGCGCGCGTAGTCTGCGGTCTGCAGCAGGTCCGGGATGCACTGCATCTCAAAGCATCGGATCGAGCTCGCGGCCTCCTCGAGCCCGACGTACGGCTCGAACCAGGCCGGCATCACGTCGGCGTAGTCGTGCCACCAGCCCATAGCGCTCGCCTGGCGGGCCAGCTCGAGCAGGGCCTCCCGCTCCTGAACATCGGTAACGCCGTACAGGGTGAGCAGGTCCGCGATGTCGCGGCTCTTGAAGCCAACCCGGCCGGTCTCGAGCCTGCTCATCTTCGAGCCCGAAGCGCGGATGGCGTACCCGGCGTCCTCGAGCGTGATCCGCTTGCCCTCACGCAGCCGGCGGAGCTGGGCACCCAGCATGATGCGCAGCGCTGTCGGGCCACCGCCCGGCGAGGCGATCATGTCCCGGACAGCCGCACCGTTCTCAGGCCGACGTATGGTCACGCGCATCCTTCTGGGGACGCCAGAAGGAGACATTGTCCCACCACCGGGACGCTTCGCGCCAACCCTTGGACAACCCAGCGCGCCCCCGGCCGGCCTTCACCGCGGACGGCCAGGGACCAACCCCCCCGGCTGGGCCTGGCCAGCCCACGGCGCGAGTCGGAGCCACATAGCACCGGCCCGATAGCCAGGCCCCAGCCGCCCCACCCGGCTGGCATTCCCGGCCAATTACGCAAAGTCTGCCGGAACCGCTCATGCAATCCCAGTAGGGATAACCCTTGACGGGGCCGGTCGATCAGTAAACTACGGATGTGGCATCCCCGCACCCACACGACGGTCACACTGGCCGCGACGCCATCCCTGATGACCAGGCGTCCGGTGAGGAGCCTCTCGGCGAGCTACTCCGCCGGGCACGGCTGCAGCCCGGCGCCGCCCAGGTTCCGCCCCTGTCGACAACGTGGATGTCCACGCTGTCCGGCGGCTCCGAGCGACCCGTGGCGCGGGTGGCCGCGCTCAGCGAGACCGCGCAGGCGACGATGCGTCTTGGCCGGGTGAGAGAGTGCCTCGCAGCGCTGGACGAGCAGCGCAAAGTGGCCGGAGACGACCCGGCGGCGCAGGTGTGGGCGCTGACCAACTCGGCGACCTGCCGGTCGATATTTGGCCAGTTAGTCCATGCCCGCGCGGACCTGGCTGCGGCCAGGAAGGCGTGCTACTACACGACCCCGTTGCTGGCCGAGCCGTTCTGGCGGTTCACCGAGCTCGTGTGCAACTGGCTCGGCGGGAACTGGACGGAAGCACTGGCCGACGCCACATCCATAGACTTCAGCCAGGCGAGCGCGGTTCCGACCGTCGTGGGGGGGACCGTCGCCGCGCTGCGCATCGAGCTGCAACGCGGCCTTGGCGCTCCTGGCGAGATGCGCGCGCTTTCCAGCGCGGCCGAGGTTACCGGGCCTGCAGAGCTCAACGCGTGGGCGAGGGCGGGCCTGGACATCGACGAGGGGCGCCCCCGCCACGCGCTGCGGCGCCTCGCCGAAGTCTGCGACGTCGGCGAGCGGGACGTATACCGCGCCGTGATGCCGCTCGTGCTGTACCGGATGGCGGAGACCGCGTTCGGGTGCGGCGAGCAGGACGTGACCGAGTTCGCGGCCGCCGCTCTCGCTGAGCTCGATCCGGCCGCTCCGATGAACGTGATCCTCGCCGGACTCGCTCAGACATACGCAACCCGCGACCCCGCTCCGGCGCGCCTGGCGCAGGAACTGGCCGAGGCCGAGGGCGCGATGACGCTGGTCGCCGAGGCGCTCACCACGCGCGGCCAAGTCGGCGACGACCCCGCTGTGACCCTGGCCGCCGCGCACGCCGCCTGGGAGCGCGCGGGCGCCAGCGCGCGGGCCCGCTCGGTCGCCGCGGCCATGCGTCACGCCGGGCTGCCCACGCCGCATCCGTCCATTCCGGCGGGCGGTGCGCCGGACCGGGGCCCGGTTCCGCTGACCGCGCGCGAACTCAGCGTTGCCATGCTGGTGCACGAGGGCCGCACGAACCAGCAGATCGCGCACACGCTCAACATCAGCGTCAAGACCGTCGAGGCGTACCTGACGCGGCTGTACCGGAAAACCTCGTGCTCCTCCCGGGTGGAGCTCGCCGTCGCGGTCACCGAGCGGCGGCTGCCGCTGGCTTCCAGCGACGAGCCACCTACGGGCGGCGGGAAGCCGGCAGCCGGCGAAGAGGACGGCTGACGCGCCCGAACGGCCTTCAGGCGCGGGGGCGACGCTGCCGCTCGCGCCTGACCTGCGGCCCGTGCGACCCTGGCTCCGCGGGCGTGCTCAGGTACCCCCCGGTCAGCCGGGTCAGCGCGTCCACGAATGGCTCGCGCTGTTCCTCCGGCAGGGCGTCGAGCACGCCCCGGTGCACCCGGTCGGCGATCTTCGACCCCTCGGCGACGGTGTGCCTGCCCTCCTCGGTGACGGCGATGATCCTGGCGCGGCGGTCGGTGCTTGACTGCCTGCGCTCGGCCAGGCCAGCCTTCTCCAGTTCGTCGACCGTGACCACCATCGTCGTCTTGTCCAGGTCGGAGATCTCGGCCAGCTCGATCTGGGTCCGCTCGGCCTCGAGGGCGTGGAAGAGCACGCAGTACCCACGTGGCGTGATCCCGAGCTCGGCCATGGCCGCGGCCATCTGCGTGGCCAGCACGTGGCCGGCATGCGTCAGGAGGTAGGACATATCGGCCACGGTTCGTGTGGGCGCGCTCGTACTCATGATCTCAGTCTACCTAGTTAGGTCCGTTACCTGATTATCTGCTAGCAGACCATCTGCGGATATTGGCTAAATAGCCGCTTTCCTGATACGTGGGCCGATACTCTGCATTGTCCCCGCCAGCCAGTTCGGCCTGCCCAGGCTCCGGCCGTCTTCCTGCTGCGGGCTGGGCGCAAGCCGACAGCACCTGTCGTGCTCAGGGAGTGGGGCAATGGTTCAGCTGAGCGCGCGCACGGCCCGATGGGGCCTCGTCGCGGCCGCCGTGGTCACCGTGTGCACCCTGACTTCCTCTGCCGCGCTGGCGGCGGGCTCCGGCGCCGCCCAGGGCGCCAGCAAGACCGTGACCTACCGCGGATACAACTTCGCCGTCCCGTCGAGCTGGCCGGTCATTCACGTGACGGCGACGACCTGCGTGCGATTTGACCGGCACGCGGTCTATCTGGGAGACCCGGGCAGCAACCAGAACTGCCCCACCGGCCTGCTCGGAACCACCGAGGCCGTCCTGGTGCAGCCGGCGAGCGGCCGGGTGGCCGCCGCGTCGGCGGCCGAGGACCCGATCGCCCACCGGATCACCGCGGTCAGCCAGGGAATCGAGATCACGGCGACGTACGGCACGGACTCCGGACTGATCACAGAGATCCTGGCCAGCGCCTCGCTGCCCGCGCCGAGCGCGAGCACGAGCACGAGCGCCGCGGGCCAGGCCCCGGCGAGCACCGCGAACGCCGCGCTGAAGCTGGCCGAGCCCGCCGCCACGGCCGAGGACGTGCCCGCCAGCGCGACCAGCTTCACCGGCGAGGGCTTCGACGCCTGCGCGGCGCCGAGCGCCGCATACATGAGCGCGTGGCACACCAAGTCGCCCTACGGCGCGGTCGGCATCTACATCGGCGGCGCCGAGCGGGCGTGCGCGCAGCCCAATCTGACCGCAGCCTGGGTGGCACAGCAGGCCGCGGCCGGGTGGCGGTTCATGCCCATCTATGTCGGCCCGCAGGCCGAGCTCGGCCAGATAACAACCCCGGCGAGCCAGGCGGTCGCTGCCGCCGAGGACGCGGCCACCCAGGCCGCCGCCCTGGGCCTCGGGCCCGGCACTGCGATCTATTACGACATGGAGGCGTATCCGGCCGCCCAGGAGAAGAACGCCCTGGCCTTCATGTCCGCCTGGACCACCGAGCTGCACGCCGAGGGCTACAAGTCCGGCATCTACAGCAGCTCTTCGTCCGGGGTCACTGACCTGGTCGCGAACTCCGCCAAAGACGCCATGCCCGACGTGATCTGGGACGCGCTGTGGAACGGCGAGGCGAACACGACCGACCCAGCGATCCCGGCCGCCGACTGGGCAAACAACGACCGCGCGCACCAGTTCAACGGCGGCAGCGACGAAACCTACGGTGGCGACACCATCGACGTGGACCAGGATTACCTGGATGTGAGCCTCACCCCGCCCGGCCCGGTCAACTCCGGGCAGTCCGCGCTGGTGACCAGCGCCGGCACGGCCGCCGACTTCGTGATCCGTAACGGAAACCTGAACACCTTCTACCAGACCAGCCCGGGCGGCGGGTTCACCGGCCCGAAGAAGCTGACCAGCGGGCGAAACCTGGCGGGCACGCCGGTGGCCGTGCAGGCCGCGGACGGCATCATCTCGGTCTACGCCGAGACCACCAAGCACGCGGTCATGGCGCTGCGCGAGTCTGCCCCCGGCGGCGCGGTCACGACCAGCAACCTCGGCGGCCACATCACCGGCGACCTGGCCGCGATCGCCACCCAGCGCGGCACGGTCGCCGTGTACGCGGTCGGCACCAACGCTGACCTGTACACCTACTACCAGACCGGCCCGGGCAGCGGGTTCAAGGGCCCGAAGCGGCTGACCAGCGGCGGCGGCCTGACCGGCACGCCCGCGGTCGTTCAGGCCGCCAACGGCATCATCTCCGTCTACACCAGGACCAGCGGCGGCGCCGTCAGGGCCGTCTGGCAGAACGCCGCCGGCGGCGCGGTCACCAAGACGCGCAACCTCGGCGGCCACATGGCGGCCAGCCCGGCCGCGATCGTCACCGCCCGGGACACGATCGCCGTGTACGCGGTCGGCACCAGCAAGCAGCTCTACGGATACCAGCAGTCGCGGCCCGGCGGCGCCTTCACCGGCCCGGCGAAGCTGACCAGCACCGGCGGCCTGACCGGAACCCCAATAGCCATCCCGAACGCGAACGGTGCTGTGTCGGTCTACGTACGGACCACCGGCGGCTCCATCCGGGGGAAGGCGCAGTCCGCCGCCGACGGCGCGTTCAACAGGAGCTCGTCGCTCGGCGGCCACATCGCCAATGACCTGGCGGGCGTGGTCTTCGGCGACGGGGCGATCGCGCTCTACGCCAACGGGACCAACGGCCGCCAGTACGGCGACCAGGACGCCAGTGGCGCCAGCTTCGCCGGCTGGAAGGTGCTCTGACCGCGCGTTGGCCCGACCGCTGTCGGTCATCCTCCGTAGGATGGCCGGGTGGCCCTACCAGAACCCGAAATAAGCGGGAAATGAGCGGGGCGCTCCAGGTCCTGAGCCGGGTGTTCGGCTACGACTCGTTCCGCGGACGGCAGCAGGAGATCATCGACCACGTCACCGCGGGCGGCGACGCACTGGTGCTGATGCCGACCGGCGGCGGCAAGTCACTGTGCTACCAGATCCCGGCGCTGCTGCGGGACGGCACCGGGATCGTGATCTCGCCGCTGATCGCGCTGATGCAGGACCAGGTGGACGCGCTCCGCGCGCTCGGCGTCCGGGCCGGGTTCCTGAACTCGTCACAGGGACCGGGCGAGCGGCGCGAGGTCGAGGCCGACTTCGTCGCCGGGCAGCTCGACCTGCTCTACCTGGCACCGGAACGGCTGCGCACCGAGTCCACACTGCGGCTGCTGGACCGCGGCACGATCTCGCTGTTCGCCATCGACGAGGCGCACTGCGTGTCCCAGTGGGGACACGACTTCCGGCCCGACTACCTGGAGCTGTCCGCGCTGCACGAGCGCTGGCCGTCGGTGCCCCGCATCGCGCTCACCGCGACGGCGACGGATGCGACGCGCACCGAGATCGCGCAGCGGCTGAACCTCACCGGGGCGCGGCACTTCGTCTCGAGCTTCGACCGCCCAAATATCCAGTACCGCATCGTTCCGAAAAACGAGCCGAGGCGGCAGCTGCTCGGCCTGATCCAGGCCGAGCACCCCGGCAGCGCGGGCATCGTCTACTGCCTGTCCCGGGCGTCGGTCGAGACGACCGCAGAGTTCCTGGTGCGCAGCGGCATCGAAGCCCTCCCCTACCACGCGGGCCTCGACGCGGCCGCCAGGAGGGCCAACCAGGCACGGTTCCTCCGCGAGGATGGCCTGACCATGGTCGCCACGATCGCGTTCGGCATGGGCATCGACAAGCCCGACGTGCGCTTCATCGCCCACCTCGACCTGCCCCGGTCCGTGGAGGGCTACTACCAGGAGACCGGCCGGGCCGGACGGGACGGCCTGCCCTCGACCGCCTGGATGGCCTACGGGCTGCAGGACGTCGTCCTGCTGCGCAAGCTGATCGACACTTCCGAAGGTGACCTGGCGCACCGGCGCCGCCAGGCGTCCCACCTGGACGCGATGCTGGCTCTCTGCGAGACGATCGAGTGCCGCCGCGCGCAGATGCTCGGCTACTTCGGGGAGCAGGCCAGCGAGTGCGGCAACTGCGACACGTGCCTCACGCCGCCGAAGGCCTGGGACGGCACGCTGG